>Ga0208468_1000019_pt1 | contig 74444 bp, 66 predicted proteins | sample DeeseametaMP0960_FD_184198 | JGI IMG/M metagenome (GOLD analysis project Ga0208468, IMG submission 184198) | Marine microbial communities from the Deep Indian Ocean - MP0960 (SPAdes) | ecosystem: Environmental > Aquatic > Marine > Oceanic | place: East of Madagascar, South Indian Ocean... | reverse complement strand
GCACAGCCTTTTTTGGGCAGTATTAAGCCATCGATGCCACTTGCCGCCACCGAGCGAATAATCATGCCCAGGTTCTGTGGGTTGTTAACGCCGTCGAGCGCGATATAGATATGCCGGGTATGGGGGTCGCGACTTGCCGGTATATCGCTACAGGGCCGATAAGCCTTAAGCTGCAGGTCCGCAGCAACCCCCTGGTCCTGTTTGCCATTTTTCGATATCCGCGACAGGGCACGGCGCTCGTGCCAGGCGACCTCAATCCCTTCACGCTCCGCCGCGTCTACGATTTCTTTGACGATGCCGTCGCGTCGATTGCTGTCCGCCAAGTGCAGTTTATAAATGCGAACTTGTGGGTTTTGTAGCGCCTCGAGCACCGGCTTACGGCCGTAAATAGTGAGCAGCTGTTGGAAAAATTGCTTTTTCTTGAGGTATTGCTGGCGATCTTCGGTCATGCGGTCGGCGGATCCTGGTCAGGCTGGGGGTAGCTCAGGGTTGCGGTGGCGGCTTCGCTGATTTCTTTAGCCGCGAGTTTTAGGCGGTCGGCGATGGCAAGGATATCCTGCGCTGACACGGGGCGGCGAATACTGCCCGCTGAAATCACCAGTTCCGGCTCTTCACCACTGGCGAAGATAGGCACAGCAATATTGGCGACCTGGTACTGGCGGCCCTCTTCAATACGGTCAATGTGGTAGTGGCTGCGGCACAGCGACTCCCGGTAGTGCTGCACATGTTCAGCGACTTCCTCAAGGCTCCAGTTTTCTTTCGGTTTGGCTAATTCCCGCTCCAGCGCGGCCTCTGCCTCGCTAATCAAGGTCACCTCAAAACCGCGAGCACGTATGCCAATAACGGAAATTCGCAGTCGTTTATCTAGGTTTTCATCCCACTCGGGCAAATGTGCCTGAGCGCTATCTAACCATTGTTGCAGCTTGTTCGGTGACGACCAGGCGATAAAAGCGGCCCCTAATGGCGCGGCATTGGGCAGACGCAGGCCTTGGTGGAAAGGGAATTCCAGGCGCTCTGGGATGCCGTAATTAGTGAGCAGCACGAGCTGGTCGCCGCTTCGTCCCATCAGGCCGCAGCCCAGCTGCAGCTCTTTACTGAGCGCCTCCAGTCGCGGGCGAGCCACTTCAAGCACGGGAAACTGGGCAAAGGCTGACATGCCGGCGGCGGCGATGCTTGGCCCCAAGCGATAGGCTTTACTGCGACTGTCCTGGGCGAGAAAGCCGTAGCGGGCCATGGTGCTCAATATGGCGTGGCAGGTGGCCTTGTTCAGGCCCAGTATGCGCGTCAGCTCGGTTAAGCCGTAGGCTTTGCTGGGGTGGCTCATAAACAAGTCCAAAATCGCTAAGACTCTGGCAGTTGGTTTGGAAAACACACTGTTCTCCCTTGTTATCGTTGTTGGCGGCCTATTCTACGTTATCTGGGCTTGAATGCCTCGGCCTATCACGCGCTCCGTCACTGAAAACGAATTTGCAAGAAAATGGTGCGCTCGCACCATTTTGGGCATGGATATTGCTTTTAAGCGGGGCAGCGGTCTCTTTCGGTGGTAATTAACGGCGCGGGCAACACTGCGCGGTCGTCGCCGAAAATTGATAACTATCTGAAATTAAATGAAAAATATCTTTCTGGTGAGGGAGAGCTAATTCGATGTCATTGCGAATTGGCGTCAACATGCACCTTAACGGTGCTGCTTCACTGGGTTGTGCTTATAAATAGTGCGTTTTGTTGCGCAAGTTTGGAGAAAAGTAAATGAAAATTCCTGTCGTTCGGGCGGCTCTGCCCATTTTTGTTGCATTGGCAGCACTGCTGCCGCAAAGCAGCTTCGCTGCAGAAGCCGATGGCGCGAATACGGCGTGGATTTTAACGTCCACGGCGTTGGTTCTCTTCATGACCTTACCCGGGCTGGCCCTGTTCTACGGCGGTCTTGTGCGCAGTAAGAACATCCTCAGTGTGCTGATGCAGTGCTTTAGTATCACCTGTGTGGCCTCGCTGTTGTGGTTTGCAGTGGCCTACAGCATGGCGTTTTCTGATGGCAACGACTTTGTCGGCGGTCTCAGCCGTGTTCTTCTGGCCGGAGTGGGGGAAGACAGCTTGGTGGGAGATATCCCCGAGACGGTGTTCGTAATGTTCCAAATGACATTCGCCATTATTACGCCGGCACTCATCGTGGGCGGTTTTGCTGAGCGTATTCGCTTTTCTGCCGTGATGCTGTTTTCGGCACTGTGGCTGCTGGCCGTTTACGCGCCCATTACCCACTGGGTATGGGGTGGTGGCTGGCTCGGCCAAATGGGGCTGCTCGACTTTGCCGGGGGCACGGTTGTGCACATTACCGCCGGCGTGGCCGCGCTGGTAGCGGCGATGGTAATGGGGCCGCGTAATGGCTTTGGCAATGTTGCTTTACCGCCCCACAACTTAACGATGACATTCACCGGCGCGGGAATGCTCTGGGTGGGTTGGTTTGGCTTCAACGCCGGTAGCGCGCTGGCGGCCAATGGCGACGCCGGTATGGCAATGCTGGTGACACACCTGTCAGCGGCAACCGGCTGCCTTACCTGGTCACTGGTCGAATGGTGGCGTTACGGTAAACCCAGTGCGCTGGGCGCTGTGACCGGTATGGTGGCCGGGCTTGGTACCATCACACCAGCATCGGGGTATGTGGGTCCGGCGGGCGCGGTGGTGATTGGTTTGAGCGCAGGCGTTATTTGTTTCTATTGCACGCTGTGGATCAAGCAAGTGTTGAAAATTGATGACTCACTGGATGTATTCCCCGTGCACGGTGTTGGCGGTATTCTCGGTACCTTCCTCGCCGGTATTTTTGCCAGCAGTGAGCTGGGGGTTTTCAGTGGTCAAGGCTTGGCCGAGGGCGTGACAATTGTTGAGCAGCTGAAAGTGCAGCTTATTGGTATCGGGTCGACCTTTGCCTATACTGCGGTAGTGAGTTTTGCGCTGTTTAAACTGGTTGATAAGTTGATTGGCCTGCGCGTTACCGCTGATGAGGAATCGGAAGGTTTGGACATTACTGGCCACAACGAGGTCGGATACGACTTATAATGGCCTAACACCTGACCTGGAGCCCGGCAGTTGCCGGGCTTTTTTTTGGACCAAGTATGCGTGAATTAACTCTGTATGGCACCTCGGCGTGCCACTTGTGTGAGCAAGCTGAAGCCCTGCTGGCTAACTTGCTTGCCAGCCATCCGCAGTGGCAAATAGAAGTGGTGGATATCGCTGAGAGTGATGCCCTGATTGCCGATTATGGGGAGCGTATCCCGGTATTAGGCGATGGCAACAGGGAGTTGCAGTGGCCGTTTGATAGCGCTGCCGTTGTGACCTTTGTCAGTGAGGGAGAGGCGTTGTGCAAGTAAGTGGATTGTGGCGCTATCCGGTAAAATCGTTGGCCGGAGAGTCCCTTTCGACGCTTGATGTCAGTGATTGGGGGCCGCATGGCGATCGGCGCTGGATGGTTGTTGACCACCGTGGCCTATTCCTTAGCCAAAGGCAGTTGCCGCAGATGTGCCGACTGCATGCAAGGCAAATCGATGGCGGCATTATCCTGGAAGACTTGAGCAGCGGCGACTCTCTGCCGGTGATGCAACCCACTGGCAGTCATAACATGGCTGTTGTTGTTTGGCAGGACCGCTGCTCGGCCGCGGACGGTGGTGATGAAGCTGCCCACTGGTTGTCGCGCCGGCTCGGGGTGGAGGTACGACTGTGCTATATGGCCGATGATTTTCACCGGCAGGTCGATACCGCTTATGCTCAGCGCGGTGACAGAGTCAGCTTTGCCGACGGTTTTCCTTTTTTGCTGTGCCTGCAGCAGAGTGTTGATGCCTTATCTGAAGGCTATGGTAAGCCACTGGCGATGGCGCGTTTTCGGCCCAACCTCGTTGTTGACGGCGCGCCACCCTTTGCGGAAAGGCAGTGGCAGCAATTACGTATCGGCGATGTTATTTTCGATGTGGTCAAGCCCTGCACCCGCTGCGCGATTCCGACCATTGATCCGCAGACAGGCGAGCGTGAAAAGGCTGTTTTTTCGCTGTTGCGTGAGCACTGCAGCGAGGGAAAAAATATCATTTTTGGGCAGAATGTTATTCAGCGCGGCCAAGGGCGGATAACCCTTGGCGACGATGTTGAGGTGCTGGCTTAGCTCAGGGCGTTTGAAGCTCCTCGAAGGGGCTGATCCGCCGCTCATGCTGAGCCAAAATAGGTTTACTCAGTTGCAGCTTTTTGCCGTACACCACACTGAAGGCCATCACATTCTTGATGTACTCACGGGTCTCGCCGTAGGGCAAGTTCTCTATCCAGATATCTGCTGGCATATTGCTGTCTTGGCGCATCAATACTCTCTCCACTCTTGACGGGCCAGCGTTGTATGCGGCGGTGGCGAGAATGCGATTGCCGTTGAAGCGCTTGAGTAGCTGGCCCAAGTAAAAGCCGCCCATTTCGATGTTGGTGTCGGGTTCCAGTAACTCCTTACCACGGGGGACGGGGCGCCCCATTTGTCGTGCAAGGGTGCGAGCGGTGCCGGGCATCAGCTGCATTAAACCGCGGGCACCAACGGGAGAGCGGGCATCACTGGCAAAGGCGCTTTCTTGTCGGGCGATCGCGTATATCCATTTCAAGTCGATATTTTCTTTCTCGGCGATACGCGCAAAGACCGCCTGGTAGGGAGTGGGAAAGCGCAGAGACAAATCGTCCCATTGCCCAGCTTGAATAGCGGTGGCGATGGCCTGGTGAGACCACTGCCAATCCAAAGCAAGTTGCGCCGCCGCGATTTGTTCTGCGGTGTTTAAGCTTCGCATTGCCTGACGCCACTCAAGTCGGGCTGTGGTTGTTGCGCCGTGCCAGTACAGCTCGCGCGCGCGCAGAATGGCGCTGTGTTGTTGTACTTCGCTCACCAAGCTTGGGTCGAGGTTGCGTTGGTGGCCCAAGCGATATTCCTGATTCAATAAGTCCGCCGCCATAAAACTGTAGTAGCCGCGATCAGTCGCCATGGCCCTAAGTCGCGTCTCTGCTTCGGGTGTGAATCGCTGGTTTTTTTCAATGTCGGCACGTGCCCACCAGTACTGCCAGTCTGGCTGCTGGCGCAGTTTGGCCGGCAACAGGGCAATGTAGTGGTGTACAGCCTCCCAGTCGCCATCTTTTAACGCGAGCCTTACGCGCCACTCGGTGAGGTAGGGGTCTTCAAAGGCGGGGTCATTGGCGTTAATCCAATCCCGGGCGTATTCCGCGTCGCTGGCGATAATTTGCCGGGCGAAGGCGTCACGCAGCGCGTAGTTTTGCTGGCTACTGAAAGACAATTCCCGCTCTAGTTGGTGCCAGAGCGTATTTGCACGCTCGAAATCGCTTTTCGCCAAGCGGCGCAAGGTAAGCAATGCCAGCTGGCGGTTCTCGTCGTTGGCCGACAACTCGAAGCCACGGGTATAAAGCAGGCTGGGCTGCTTAAGCAGCGCGAGCGCATCATCGCTGCCCGGTACGTTTTTAAGTAAATAGATCGCTAGATTGTGCTGTCCGGCGGCAATTGCCAAGCGCGCTCGTTGGCGGCGTTGTTGGTGGCGTTCTTGTGGTGCTAAGCGGCTTAGCCACTGATCTAATACGCCGTCGCAGCGCGTGGGCAGCGAGTGTCCGGTATGCCATAGTTTTTGCGTTTCTTTGTCCGCTAAGGCGTTAGCGCCGGTATGTCGGAGGGCGCTAATATAGGCGCAGCGCAGGCTGCTGATAGGCTTTTTGCGGTAGTAACGTATAAATTGCGGCCAGTCGCCCGCGCGACGCAGCTGGTGTAGCCAGGCAATGTGAATACGGCTGCCAACAACCGTGTTACGGTATTGTTGTAGGTAGTAGTCGATGGTGCCGCTGGCAACGTCGCCAATCTGTGCTTTTAACAACTCCAGTTCAACGTAGGGGAGCAGCGGGTAGTTGGCGAGTGCGGGAAGGTGGCGCTCGGCCTGTTCGCTGCGACCGCGGCTGATTTCTTCCATGGCTTCACGATATACTTGCCGCTGCTCATTCAACTGGGCATTATCCGCCCAGCATGATGCAGCGCCAATTGAAACAAGCAGCGCGAAGAGTCGCGTGCCAATCGTCTTGTTTATCATCCTTGTGCACCTGCTTTTCCGGCCAGCGATATGGCGCGGCAGTTAACCTTAATACCCATGGAAACCACTATATGCCTTTAATTCGCGGCACTCAATTGCAACACAGCATTGGCCAGCAGACGGTGTTGGATAACACTGATATCCAGCTGGATGATGGTGATCGCGTCTGTTTGCTTGGGCGCAATGGTTGCGGAAAGTCGACATTATTGCGCATGGTTGAGGGTGGCCTTCAGCCGGATGCGGGTGAGTTTTGGCGCCAGCCAGGGCTGGTCATTGCGCGAATGGAGCAAAACCTGGACTTCGCGTCGGCAGATGACTGTGTTTTTGACGTAGTCGCAGGTGGCCTTTCCGAACTCGGTGATCTGTTGAAGGGCTATCACAGCCTGACGCACGGCGAAATGAATGATGCCTCGTTAAAAGCGTTAGAGCGTCTACAGCGTCAAATTGAAGCGGCGGATGGTTGGCGTTTTCAGCAGCGTATCGAGTCGACCCTGAGCCGCCTGGAGTTAGATCCTGAAGCCCCGATCTCATCCCTGTCCGGCGGGTGGTTGCGTCGCGTATCGCTGGCGAGGGCGCTCGTCGCAGAGCCCGACGTATTGCTGCTGGACGAGCCGACTAACCACCTCGATGTTGAGGGCATTCTGTGGCTAGAGCAATGCGTGAAAAGCTTTGGCGGCTGCGTGCTTTTCGTCACCCACGACCGTGCACTGATTGAGTCACTGGCTAACCGAATTATCGAGCTGGACCGGGGGCAACTGAAAAATTACGACGGCACTTACAGTCAGTACCTGCAGCGGCGCGAGCACGAGCTAGAGGTAGAGGCTGAGCACAATGCGTTGTTTGACAAACGTCTGGCCCAGGAAGAAATCTGGATTCGCCAGGGTATAAAAGCGCGGCGCACGCGCAATGAAGGGCGGGTCAGGGCGCTTGAGCAAATGCGTAGGGAGCGCGCCCAGCGCCGTGAGCAGCAGGGTACTGCGCGCCTGAACGTCAACGAAGGGACAAAAACCGGCAAGATTGTTGCCGAGCTGACCGATGTTTGTTTTAGTGTGCCCGGCCGCGACTTGGTGAAAAACTTTAACCTGTTGCTGAATCGCGGTGACAAGCTGGCACTGATTGGGCCGAACGGCGCGGGTAAAACGACGCTGCTTAGGCTGATACTGGGGGAATTGGCTCCTCAGAGCGGCGAGATCAAGCAGGGGAGCAATCTGCAAGTCGCCTATTTTGATCAATTACGCGACCGCTTAGACCCCAACGAGCGTGTGGTAGATATCGTCGGCCAGGGGCGAGAGTCGGTTTCGATCAATGGCAGCGAACGGCACATTATGTCGTATTTGGGTGATTTCCTGTTCACACCTGAGCGCGCGCGCAGCCATTTTGGTGTGCTGTCAGGGGGTGAGCGCGCACGCGTGCAGCTGGCATGCCTGTTTACGCAGCCGGCAAATGTGCTGGTGATGGACGAGCCCACCAACGATCTCGATATGGAGACCCTCGAGCTGCTGGAGAGCTTACTCGTTGACTTTAAAGGAACCTTGCTACTGGTAAGCCACGATCGGTCTTTTGTCGACAGCGTTGCCAGCAGTTGTCTGCTTTTCGAAGGTAACGGCAATATCAGTGAGCACATTGGCGGGTATAGCGAAGTGGCCGCCTACCAGGCGCGCAGGGCGGTGGTAGTGCCTGAAAAACCAAAAGGCGAGAAAAAAGCGACGGCTGCGCCGGCCAAAAAAGCAGCACGTAAGAAGTTAAGTTATAAAGATCAGCGCGAGCTCGACAATTTACCTGACAAGATTGACGACCTGGAGACTCAGCTGCAGCAGTTGAGCGACCAGAGCGCCAGTGCTGAGTTTTATCAGCAGGATGCGCAAAAGGTTAACGATACGCTGGCGCGCTTAGCGGCGCTCCAAGAGGAACTGGATAGCTGTATGGAGCGCTGGATGGAATTGTCTGAGGCGGCGGGAGACTAACCCACTCGTACAGACAAAACGTCGCACTTGGCGCCGTGTAATACCGCGTTTGCTGTGGAGCCGAGTAGCAGGGCGAGCCCTTTGCGGCCGTGGCTGCCCACGACAATCAGGTCGCAGTCTAGCTCTTCGCTGAGTTGGTGGATGTGGGCCTCCGGGCGGCCAGTAAGCAGGTGACAGTTGTCGGTTTGAATGCCGTATTGGTCGGCATAGCGTTTCAGACTGTTTTCCGCCTGTTGTTGCAGCTCTTCCTGTATCCCTGAGAAGTCCATGGGAATATCGCCGCCGTAGGCCAGGCTCAGGGGTTCAACGACGTGTAGAAGATGCAATTCCGCTTGATGCTGGCGGGCCATGGCTGCCGCGCGTTGCAATACCGGAATCGCCTCATCCGAGAGGTCGATCGCCGTCAATATCCGTTGGTAGTTGGCCATGGTTTCTCCTTGCGCTGTACTTGCGGTGAGTCTATACGACATTTTATAGCACGGGTTGTACGACCAGTGTGCAATGATTTATTAAGGATAACCATGTTCTGGATCATCGCGGCGGCGGTTTTAGCATTTATGTTGGCGCCGATATTGTGGATCATTCCCAGCCCGCGCCAGCGCTTGCAGGCGGCGCTTCGCGATCGGGCGAGGGCGCTGGGTGTTACCGTGCAGATCACTCAGCTGCCGCAAACCCGTCGCCAAAAAGTGCGCAAGGAAGAAACCGTCAACGGGCTATGCTATGCCATGACCCTGCCAAAAGCCCGCGCCGGCGAGCGCTGGCGATATTGGCCCGATGGCGCCGAAGACGATGTGCCCGGTCCGCCTGCTGCGGTGCAAGATCGCATTGCCGGCCTGCGTGACCGGCTGCCGAAAGACACCATAGTGATCGAGGCCAGTGGCCGAATGGTAAAAGTGTTTTGGCGCGAGGCGAACGCGGATATCGCGGCAGTTGAAAATTTGGCTGATATCCTCAATACACTAGTATCAGATTAAGGTTGGAGTATGTCGCAACAGACAAAGGTAGAGCTTGGTCGTTATCGGCACTATAAAGGTGGTGAGTACCAGGTCTACGGCGTAGCGCGTCACAGTGAATCCGAAGAGCTGCTGGTGGTATATCGCCCCTTGTACGGGCAGTCAGAGCTATGGGTTCGGCCTGTTGATATGTTTCTCGAGCATGTTGATATCGACGGTACCTCAACGCCCCGTTTTGCGCTGATTGAGCAAAATAAGGAAGCCATTTAGGGGCGATGTCGGGTTGGCATTATTGTGACCAGCCTTGACCACCGAGGATTGAACACTTATATATGTCGCCTCGCCACTGGCGCGTCATCTAATCGCATTTTGCAGATAAGGGTAATATGGGTAAATCTCTGGTAATCGTGGAGTCGCCGGCCAAAGCTAAGACGATCAACAAATATCTGGGGTCAGATTTTGTTGTTAAGTCCAGTGTGGGCCATATCCGGGACCTACCCACTAGCGGCAGCAGCAAGGCCGGGGCAGATCCGAAGGAGCGCGCCAAGGCCGCCGCGCTAACGCGCAAAATGTCGCCGGAAGAGAAAGCGCGCCACAAAAAGAAAAAGGCGCGTGAGCAGTTGGTGGCGAGAATGGGCGTTGACCCGGAAAAAGGCTGGAAGGCGCGCTATGAAATACTGCCCGGCAAAGAAAAAGTCGTCAGCGACCTGAAAAAGCTGGCCGCCGATGCCGACACCATCTATCTCGCGACCGACCTTGACCGCGAAGGGGAGGCGATAGCCTGGCATTTGCGCGAGGCGATTGGTGGCGACGACTCGCGCTACAAGCGCGTCGTTTTCAACGAAATTACCAAAAAGGCGATTCAAGAAGCCTTTTCCGCTCCCACCGAACTCGATATCAACAGGGTTAATGCCCAGCAGGCGCGTCGCTTTCTCGATCGCGTTGTTGGTTATATGGTTTCGCCACTATTGTGGGCAAAGATTGCACGAGGCTTGAGTGCAGGCCGAGTACAATCGGTGGCCGTGCGCCTGATAGTTGAGCGCGAGAAGGAAATCCGCGCTTTCGTGCCAGAGGAATACTGGCAAATCCATACGAACAATCGCGCTGCGGCAGGGCCGCTGCGTCTGGAAGTCAAAAAGCAGGGGGCGAACAACTTCCGGCCCAATAACAAAGAGTCAGCAATGGCGGCGGTGACCGCACTTGAAGCCGCAAGCTTTGAAGTAGCTGGCCGCGAAGACAAGCCGACGCGGAGCAAGCCTGGCGCGCCGTTTATTACGTCTACGCTGCAACAAGCGGCGAGTACGCGCTTGGGGTTTGGCGTTAAGAAAACCATGATGCTGGCGCAGCGCCTCTACGAGGCGGGTTATATCACCTATATGCGTACTGACTCGACCAATTTGAGTAATGACGCTGTGGAAGCCTGCCGAGGGTACATTGAGCAGAATTTTTCCACGCGTTACCTGCCTGAGCAGCCCCAACGCTACTCAAGCAAAGACGGTGCTCAGGAGGCCCACGAGGCGATTCGCCCCTCCGACGTCAATGTCGAGCCGACCCAATTGTCCGGCATGGAGCGAGATGCGGAGCGTCTTTACACCTTGATCTGGCGGCAGTTTGTTGCCTGCCAAATGGTGCCTGCTGAGTTCACCAGCACGTCTATCACGGTCAAAGCGGGGGAGTTTGAGCTGCGTACTCGCGGGCGTGTGATGCGCTTTGATGGGTTTATGAAGGTTCAGCCGCCGGCTGCGAGCAAAAAAGACGACGATCAGGAACTGCCCGATGTGAAAGTCGGAGATCAACTTGAGTTGCTTGAGGTTGATCCCAGTCAACACTTTACCAAGCCTGCGCCGCGTTACAGCGAGGCAGCGTTGGTAAAAGAGCTTGAAAAGCGCGGCATCGGCAGGCCATCGACCTATGCGTCCATTATTTCGACGATCCAGGACCGCGGTTACGTAAAAGTTGAAAATCGACGCTTCTACGCCGAAAAAATGGGCGATATTGTCACCGATCGTCTAGTCGAGAGTTTCAGCAATCTTCTTGACTACAGCTTCACCGCGCGGATGGAAGAGTCCTTAGATAGCGTTGCCTCCGGCGACAAAAATTGGACGGCGCTGCTGGATGAGTTTTACAGCAATTTTAGGGCGACTCTCGAGAAAGCAGAGGGCAGTGACGATGGGATGCGCAGCAACCAGCCCACCGAAACGGATATTCCCTGTCCGAAGTGCGGGCGTAATATGCAAATCCGTACGGCCAGCACCGGCGTCTTTTTAGGGTGCTCGGGTTACGCCTTGCCGCCCAAAGAGCGTTGTAAGCAAACCATCAATCTGGTTCCCGGTGAGGAATTTATTAGTATTGATGCGGAAGACGAAGAGGCAGAGTCTCGGGTCTTGCGCAGTATGCACCGTTGCAAACTGTGCAACACAGCAATGGAGAGTTACCTGATCGACGAAAGTCGCAAATTGCATATTTGTGGTAATAACCCCGATTGCAGCGGCTATGAGATTGAGCAGGGCGCCTTTAAGGTTAAAGGCTATGACGGCCCAATTATCGAATGTGATAAGTGTGGTGCCGACATGCAGCTGAAAACGGGGCGCTTCGGCAAGTATTTCGGTTGCACGAGCGAGAGCTGCAAAAATACACGCAAATTACTGCGTAACGGTGAAGCGGCACCGCCGAAAATGGACCCGGTTCCTATGCCGGAGTTGCAGTGTGAAAAAGTCGATGACCACTACGTACTCCGCGACGGTGCCTCCGGACTGTTCCTGGCTGCCAGTGGCTTCCCCAAAAACCGTGAAACCAGGGCACCCAAGGTGAAAGAGATTCTGCCTCACCAGGCAGAGATCGATCCTAAATACGCTTTCTTGTTTTCTGCGCCAGCGCAAGACAACGAGGGGCGAGATACTGTTATTCGCTACAGCCGTAAGACCAAGGAGCAGTATGTGCAGTCTGAGGTTGACGGCAAACCCAGTGGTTGGTCCGCCTTTTATGAAGGCGGTAAATGGGTGGCGCATGTAAAGCAGAAAAAAGCGGCTAAAAAATCGCCAGTGAAGAAAGCGAAGTAGGGCGTATGTCAGAGAGTTACCGGGGGCAGTGCAACCTCCATTTACACTTCGCTAAGCAGTATCTCGCTGACAGTGAAGGGGACGCCGAGCCACAGTGGAGCGGGCATTATCAGCGAGCTTGTGTTGAGTCTGCGTTGTGGCAGCTACGGCTGGCCTACGAGTGCCATTTGGCCGACTTACTCATCCAGCAACCGCTATATAGCCAGACTTTACCCACTGGGCGTATGAATGCTCAAGTATTGACGAAGGCCGCGCACCCTCCGGAAATTGCAGAGTTGGCTGATCGCGAAATACACGATGATCAGTTGAAGTGGATGCTGGACTACCGTTTTGTGCGCCAGCCCGGTGATGCAAAACAGTACAACCCGTCGCTGCTAAGCACCGTTACGGTTTCTGATCAGGACGATATTGAGCTTGCTAAGGGCTGCTTGCAGTTCCTCAGCGAGCTGATCGCGAGACACCGAAGCACACTCCTGGAGTATTGATAGGTCGGTCTACTGACAGATTGGCCTACTGGTCGCTGGGTTTGTTACACTTAGCAAACGCGTCAACGCGTGGTGATAACAAACAAGGGAAACTCTGTGCTGGCTTATTTAGAATTGGTTGAATTGGCAAATGGCGATATCGTGCTTCAGCGTTCCGAAGGCGACGAAAAGCCATTGGTGATGATCCGGTTCTCAAGTGAGGCCAGAGAGCAAATTCCAGGCTCATGTTTAGAGATCGCCCGTGCAATGGTGCAGGCTGGTCTAGAAGCTGCGCAGGTTGTGAGCGAAGAGCTTAGTGACGACGCCGCTGAAGCACAAGACGACGATCAGGACGATATTCACCCCCCATCAAAGACCCTCCACTAGGGCATAGAGCACCTCTTTACCCCTTATGTATCGTGGCTGCTGGGTCCCTCTTGGCTGTTAATTTTGAAGCTGTATCACCAGGCACTCGGCGTCGCCAGCCAGCGCAGCTCGCTCTAGAGCGCAGCGTTGTTCTGTGCTGAGGGGAGTGTTCGTCAAAACCGCCACGGTGTGACTTTTCCCGCGCTCCAGCGCTCGTGCCGCAATATTGCAGAGGCTGCCGCCGTTCGCCACAACCTGTAATATTCGCTGGCCGCGATCTTTGCCACAGGCATCGAGCAATGGTTTGAGAGGTCTGTCTGCAACCCAGCACAACCAACGCTCCTCAGTTTGTCCGCTTAGCTGCATTAGCATGGCGGCCAGCAGCGTGCGTGACAGGTGCGCCTGGCTGCTCAACACGATATCGGTAATGCGCGTAGCAGTGTTGTGCTGCTGAGCGTTTGAGAACAATGATGTTTGCTCGATCAGTGCCATGCTTAACTCCCGCGTCTCAGTACACCCACACTCAAGCCCTCAATGGCGAAGTCCTGTTCTCGCAGGTCAACTTCAATGGGGGCGTAGTCGGGGTTTTCGGCGATTAATAGCAATTGGTGTTTGTTCTTTTGGTGTTGCAAGCGCTTTACAGTGACCTCATCACCAATTCGCGCGACGATGATTTGTCCGTTCTGAGCCACCTGGCAGCGGTGTACAGCCAATAGATCATCTTCAAATATGCCGGCATTGATCATGCTGTCGCCGCGCACGCGAAGGAAGTAGTCGGCCGAGGGAGAAAACAGGTTTGGCGAAATCGCGCAATGGTCTTCAATGTGCTCCTGAGCCAGGATGGGGCTACCCGCTGCAACTTGGCCAACAATGGGAATGCCGAGGTCTTCGGGAAGGCGAATACCTCTTGAGGCGCCGGGTATAATTTCGATCGCGCCTTTTCTGGCCAGAGCCTTGAGGTGCTCTTCGGCAGCGTTAGGTGAGCGAAACCCGAGTTCTCTGGCAATGTCTGCACGGGTTGGTGGGTAGCCGGTATCGTCGATATGGCTTTTAATCAGCTCGAGTACTTGCGCTTGTCTGGCGGTTAATTTTTCCATGTTCTGGCATCTGTTTATCTATACAGTAACTGTGAGTATATACAGTATTTTGTTCTGTGCAAGCCGCGATCGGTAATTTTGATGTTGGCTGAAAGTGGGAGGGTAGATAAAAAGAAGCCCACCCGAAGGCAGGCAGGAGGGGGAGCGCGGAAAATTCAGTGTTTCAGTGGCTAGAATTCATCGAGGATGCCGTTGACAACATCGCTCTCGATTTCGTGTAGCGGGTTGCCGATCTGCTCCGGCATGATGCCATCATCCCAATGGCGGTAGTCGTCATCGCTGAGCTCGAACGCATTTCGCCAGTCCTCTGGCTCTTCAATACCGGTGAGCTTTAGCTGCCTCCAACTGTCCAAATCGTACTCGCAGATTTCTCCGTCAATTAATTGCACTTCTATTGTGTCCAGGCCTTCATCTGTAGCCACAACTTCGAACTGCTGACCGGTTTCCAGGTCTTTGTACCAGCAGCCTATCAACGCATTTAATGATGCCATAGCGTTCACCTCCTAAAGTACGTATCTCCAAGCTATCATGTCCCATCGGGCTGTCCAGTAGGGATTTATCCGAGAGCCCGGGTGTGGCTTTGTGTCGTTGTTATGGGCTTCAAGTTTAAATCTTCGCACTTTCAGTAAGATGCCCGGCTAAGTTAAACTGATTTTCTTTTTTTCACCCCGTTTTTTAGCACGCTAATGAATAAGTGGCTCGGGGTTAACAAGCAATCTGTATAAGTAGAGGGCAGCGTTTGATGTCGATGGATTGGATTAAAGGTATAGAGTTTTCTAGCTACCCTTGGCTCACGGAAGTGTTCATCGTTGTTCTTATTGTTCTGACGGCGAACTTATTGGCAGGCCGCTTGCTGAATGTTCTGGGCGAGCGTTTTAAACGCACGCATAACCTGTGGGATGACGCCGTTTTGCTCGCTGCGCGTCGTCCGCTGGTATTGTTGATATGGGTGGTCGGCGCCAGTCACGTATTAGAGATTATCGCCGGTAGCACTGACGCCGACATTTTTACCGCGCTGCAACCGTTCAGAGCCGTTGCGGTGATGGCGATTTTGGGCTGGTTTCTCGTGAAGCTGGTTCACGAGATCGAAGCGGGCCTGCTTTCCAGAGAATACAGCGATAGCGACGAGCCGATCGACCAAACAACGGTGATGGCGCTGGGCAAGCTGGTGCGAAGCGCGGTCATCATCGTCGTGGTGTTGATGATCCTTCAGAATCTTGGCTACAGCATTTCTGGTGTACTGGCCTTCGGCGGCATTGGCGGGATAGCGGTAGGCTTTGCCGCAAAGGATTTGTTGGCGAATTTTTTTGGTGGCCTGATGGTGTATTTAGACCGTCCATTCTCTGTGGGCGACTGGGTGCGCTCGCCAGATAAAGAGATAGAGGGCACGGTAGAGAATATTGGTTGGCGGCAGACCCGAATTCGCACCTTTGATCAGCGTCCACTGTATGTGCCCAATGCCACGTTTACGCAGATCGCCGTCGAGAACCCATCGCGCATGCTGAACCGGCGGATCTATGAAACGGTGGGCGTAAGGTATGAAGATGCGAGCAAGTTACCCGGTATTATCAGCGACGTAAAAACCATGCTGGAAGCACACCCGGAGATTGATCTCAGAAAAACGCTGATTGTGAACTTCAATAAGTTCAACGCGTCGTCCTTGGATTTCTTTATCTATACCTTCACCAAGACAACCCAGTGGGTGAAGTACCACGAAATTAAGCAAGATGTTTTGTTAAAGGTCTTAGAGATTGTCCATGAGCATGGTGCTGATGTGGCGTTCCCCACCACCACGGTGAAAATGGACCCCTTACAGATCGAAAATGCTGCTCGCCAAAGCGGAGCGGCCGGAGACGAAAAAAATGCGTAGACCCATTGCAGTTATCGGCGGTACAGGGCTGTGTGATTGGCCGGGGGCTCACATGTTGAGCAGTGAAACGGTGTCAACGCCCTTTGGTGAGCCCAGTGCACCGGTTCAGCATATGGAGTATCAGGGGGCGGAGTTTCTGTTTTTGCCCCGGCACGGTGTGGGGCATTCGCTGCCGCCACATGCTATTAACTACCGCGCGAACATTCACGCCTTGAAGGCTGTTGGCGCAGGGGAAGTGATCGCAGTGAATGCGGTAGGGGGAATCAGCGAGCGCTTTGTTGCGGGTGTTATCGCACTGCCTGAGCAAATCAATGACTACACCTGGGGGCGCGGACATACCTTCTACGATGGTCGTGATGGCAAAGTTGAGCACGTGGACTTCAGTTACCCCTACTGTGAAGAGCTGCGGCTACGATTATGCGCCGCTGCCCAGGAGGCGGATATCGATATTGAGCCCTACGGCACCTACGCGGTAACCCAGGGACCGCGTTTGGAGACGGCTGCAGAGATACGCCGCTTGGCGCGCGATGGCAACGATATGGTGGGTATGACCGCAATGCCGGAAGCGGCACTCGCTCGGGAGGCCGGTCTGGATTACGCCTCCGTGTGCCTGGTGGTGAATCCAGGTGCCGGCCTGAGCGATACACTCATTACGATGGAAGATATTCAGGCCGTTATTGATACCGGAATGTTGCAGGTAAAGTCGTTACTCTCCCACGCTATCGCCAGCCACGGGTAATTCCTGAGGCTTGCTGATCATAACCAGTAAGCCAAACAAGGGGTGGTCGATGTAGTGTAGCTCTTCGCTGCGCATGCGGCGCTCCTGCTTCATTACCACGATGCGCTCTACCGGCTCCGCCCCGGCAGGGATTGCGGGCTCAGCATCTGCCAGCTGGGGATTCTGTTTTAAAAATTCGGCGTACTCTGGACTATTTTCAAACGCCTCATCGACAAAGCCGTCCTCGTTTTCCGGTGCGGGTCGGTAGGGATGGCGGGGCAGGTAGTAATTACCGCCGCGTTCACCGAACTGAGAAAGCCAAAGCATGGGTTGCGCATATAGGTAGCGCTCTAAGGCAATGCGAATATAGCCCTCAAGCTCGAAGTGCTCGCCGACTTCCCGCCCGCCGCGAATGAGGATAGCTGGTGCTTTGCCGCGTGGTTGCAGGTCTTGAATCCAACTTTGCTGAGTAAGAATACGGTAGCGCGACGACAGCTGCAGAGAGCGTAGGGCTTTGGCAAATTGTGGGTGGTGCTGCTCTGTGCGTTGCAAGTGCCCGCGGCCTGTGTCTTTCAAGCTTTGCCAATCTCGCGGGTAACGCAGGTGCAGATTGTCTGGCCATGCCTCGGCATTGTTCGCTGCGGGATCGGTATTGGCGTAGACCACAATATCGATTTGGTAACGGTTGTCGGGTTCAGCCTGCAGTGGCGCGGCAATTGCGACAGCAAGTAAAAATAGCGTAGCGAGTTGAAAGCGGGGCATATCCTGGTCTCTTGTTGTTAAGCGCCGTCATCGACGTTTACTTTGTACTGGGTGTCAGTGCTGCTAGCAAGTCGTCAACGGCACTAATACGCTGTTCGGGGCTTTCCACCTCTTCTTTGAAGCGCATAGCGTTAGCGCCATCAAGTTGGTAGCGCAGAGCATTTTTCTGCACCAATTGAACAATAGCCATTGGATCCACCTGCGTGTCTTCGGCAAATTCCAGGCGCCCCCCTCCCGCTGATGCCTCGATTTTGCGTATACCCAGTGCTTCTGCTTTGAGGCGGAGCTGGGCACAGCGGAACAGATTTTTACAAGCCTCGGGGAGCAGGCCAAAGCGGTCGATCATTTCCACCTGTAGCTCGCGCAGCGCGTTGTCGCTAGTGGCACTGGCAATGCGCTTGTAGAGCATTAAGCGTTCTTGCACATCGGGCAAATAATCGTCCGGGATCAGCGCAGGAATACGCAGGTTTACCTCAGTGTGGTCAGCTTGGCTGTCTTCGAGGTTCACCGCTTTCCCGGCTTGAATGGCTTTTACGGCGCGGTCGAGCATTTCCATATAAAGGCTAAAGCCGATGGAGTGTATTTGGCCGCTTTGGCCTTCGCCGAGCAACTCGCCGGCGCCGCGTATCTCCATGTCGTGCGTCGCAAGGGTAAAGCCAGCGCCGAGGTCGTCGGCCTCGCTAATGGCGGTCAGGCGCTTCTCGGCGTCGCGGCTGAGCTGCTTGGCCGGAGGCGTTAGCAGATAGGCATAGGCCTGGTGGTGAGAGCGTCCGACCCGGCCTCGCAGTTGGTGGAGTTGCGCCAGTCCGAATTTATCGGCGCGTTCAATGATTATCGTGTTGGCATTCGGGACATCGATACCTGTTTCAATAATGGTCGAGCACAGCAGGACATTGTGGCGCTTGTGGTAGAAGTCGCTCATTACTTGTTCAAGCTCGCGCTCGCGCATTTGTCCATGGCCAATACCGACACGTATTTCCGGTAGCATCGCCTCGAGTTCGCGCGCGGCTTTTTCAATGGTTTTGACTTCATTGTGCAGGTAATAAACCTGACCGCCACGCAGAATCTCTCGCAGTATCGCCTCTTTGATCAGCGCGTCGTCACGCTCGCGAACAAAGGTTTTTACCGATAAACGCCGCGCTGGAGGGGTGGCAATGATGGATAGATCGCGAATGCCCGACATCGACAAATTCAATGTTCGAGGGATCGGTGTCGCGGTCAGCGTCAGCACGTCGACTTCGGCGCGCAAATTTTTGAGGGCCTCTTTTTGACGAACACCGAAGCGGTGCTCTTCATCAATGATGACCAAGCCGAGATTGGCATAGCGAATATCACTGCTGAGAAGTTTATGGGTGCCTATAAGAATATCGATCTTGCCGGCTTGCAAGTCGCTGATTACTTGCTTTTGCTCGGCTGCTGAGCGAAAGCGCGACAGCACTTCAATTTTGACCGGCCAGTCTGCAAAGCGATCGCGGAAGGACTCGTAGTGCTGCTGGGCAAGCAGGGTGGTGGGCACCAGGATCGCGACCTGGGTGTTGTTTTCCACGGCAACAAACGCGGCGCGAACCGCGACCTCGGTTTTGCCAAAGCCGACATCGCCACATACCAGTCGGTCCATCGGTTGCTCGGAGCGCAAGTCGCCCAGTACCGCATCGATCGCCAGCTGTTGATCTGGCGTTTCTTCGAAGGGGAAGTCATCCGCAAATTGCTGATAGTCGCCGCTCAATGAAAAGGCGCGGCCCTGTCGCGCCTCGCGCCGGGCATAAATATCGAGCAGCTCTGCGGCAACGTCGCGAATTTTTTCAGCGGCTTTGCGTTTGCTGCGACTCCACTGGTCGCTGCCAAGTTTGTGTAAAGGAGCCAGCTCCTCGTCGGCACTGCTGTAGCGACTTATCAGTTGCAGTGATGACACTGGCACGTACAGCTTGGCATTGTCGGCGTATTCCAGAGTCAGGAATTCATTGCTTTGCCCGTCTACATCGATGCTGTGTAGGCCGAGGTAGCGGCCCACCCCGTGATCGGCGTGGACAACGGGTGCGCCGATGCGCAGTTCTGCAAGGTTGCGGACCACCGCTTCGGCATTGTTGCTGGTGTTTTTGCGCCGCCGTCGGCTCTGTGAGACCCGGCGGCCAAATAACTGCGGCTCGGCGACAACCGCGAAAGCCGTCGGCGCGCTGAACGCGAAACTCTCCTGTAGGGCGGCGGTAGTGATCGCCAAATCGCAGTCGGCGCTTTCAAAGGCCTGCCAGCTGTCGATCAGGGTGGGGCGCAGATGGTGGCGCTGTAGCAGCTCTACGAGTGCCTCGCGCCGCCCCGCCGATTCTGCACACAGTAATATCCGCCGGTTTTCGCTGAATGCGCGCAGCGCCGCCACGGGGTCGTCGGCGCGGCTGTCGATGTCGAGGACGGGTAGGGATGCAGCGGCAAGGTTGTATTCAGGGTTGCTGACGCCGTCTCGGCCCAGGCGCAGACGGGGGTAGTGTTTGATGCTGGCAAACAGGTCTGGCACCGGCAGGAATAGCTCCGCGGGGCCTAACACGGGGCGCTGGGTGTCGCCGTTGCGTTGCTCGTAGCGTTGGTGAATGTCCTGCCAATAATGGTCTGCGGCGGCTTCTATGCCGTCGCAGCGCAGCAGTGTGACATTATCCGGTAAATAGTCGAACAGGGTGCCGCAGCGTTCAAAAAATAACGGTAAGTAGTACTCAACGCCCGCCGGGGCAATACCGCTACTCACATCCTGATAAACTGGGCATTTGCGGTGGTCGATGTTGAAGCGCTCGTGCCAGCGCCGGCGAAATCCGGCAATGCCGTCGTCATCCAGCGGGAATTCCCGCCCCGGGAGTAGGTCGATAGACTCAACCTGTTCCAGGCTGCGCTGCGTTTCCGGGTCGAAGCTGCGCAGGCTGTCGATATCTTCATCGAGAAAGTCCAGGCGGTAGGGCAGGTCGCTACCCATGGGGAAAATATCCAACACGGCGCCGCGCAGCGCGTATTCGCCGTGCTGAAAGACGGTAGTGACGTTGTTATAACCGCCATTTTCTAATTCCAGCCGGAAGGCATTTAAGTCGACGGCTTGACCACGCTTCAGCGACAGGCTGTGACTGCCCAGGTATTCCGGTGGGGCGATGCGTTGCATGAGCGACGTGATTGGCACCACAACGACGCCGCGGGTCATCTGACGAATTTCAGTCAGGCAGCGCAGCCGCTCGGAAATAATATCCTCGTGCGGGGAGAAGGTGTCGTAGGGCAGAGTTTCCCAGTCGGGGAGCAGCTTGACGGGCAAGCCAGCGGCGAAAAAATGCAGCTCTTGTTCAAGGCGGTAAGCACTTGCGGTATCCGGGGTGATCAACAGCAGGGGCTGCTCAATACGCGAAGCGAGTTCTGCGGTGACAAATGCCTGGCTGGCGGGGGTAACACTACCGAGATCAAGGCTTTGACGGTGGCTAAGAGAGAGCGTATTGGGAAGTTGTATCACTGTGCTTATATTCGTCGGTGGACAGGGGCGGGCATTGTACCGCGTCGGCGCTTGCAGTCATAACCCCGACGATCACGGCAAATTTGCCAGGATTAGTACCGACATTGGTAGCAGTTGACAGTTGTGGAGGTTGATCTGGATGGCGTGAATAAAGATAATACGCGCTCCTGAATTTTCCCCCCGACAGCAAAGGGTATCTGCCGTGACTGAGAGAAGACGAGAGCGTCCTGATGATTACTTCGCCGACTGGAAAGAGCGCGAAGCATTAGCCGAGGGAATGATCCCTCTGATTGGTAAGCTCTACCGCAGCAATAACGTCAAAACCTATATCTACGGAAAGAATCTGGTCAACCTCTCGGTTCTGGATATTATGCAGGCGCATCGCTTTGTTCGTCAGGTTGAACAAAACGAGTTATCTGAATTTGAAACCTTCCCCGTTATTCAAGCACTTGCTGGTTTGGATTTGGGCACGGCGCACATTGATGCCGGCCGTATTGCTGTTGCTTACGAAGAGCAAGGCAAGCCAGCCGGGCAGAGTGTCGACGAATTCGTTCGCAGCCAGGTTGCCGACCTGATCGGTGGCGTCAAAGAGCCTGCGCGCCCACCTCGCGATGTCGTTCTCTACGGTTTTGGTCGCATCGGTCGCCTGATGGCCCGTCTCTTGGTAGAGAAAGCGGGCGGCGGTGACAACCTGCGTCTGCGCGCGGTTGTTGTTCGCCAGGGCGGTGCTGAAAACGATCTGGTTAAGCGTGCCTCATTGCTGCGCCGCGATTCGGTGCACGGCCCCTTTAATGGCACCATCCGCGTTGATGAAGAGCGTCAATCTTTCGTGGCCAATGGCGTGGAAGTCAAAGTCATTTACGCCAACTCTCCTGAAGAGGTGGATTACACCCAATACGGTATTAACGATGCAATTCTGGTCGATAACACCGGTAAATGGCGTGACCCCGAAGGCTTGGCGACACACCTGGCGCGCCCCGGCATCGCCAAAGTGATCTTAACGGCGCCTGGCAAAGGCGATATGAAGAATATCGTTGCCGGCGTTAACAATGCAGAAATTCTCGACAGCGACACAATTATTTCTGCTGCCAGCTGTACAACCAATGCTATCGCGCCACCACTTAAAGTGCTGGATGACCGCTTTGGTATTGAAAATGGTCACGTTGAGACGGTTCACTCGTACACCAATGACCAAAACTTGATTGACAACTATCACAAGGGTGATCGTCGCGGCCGCAGTGCACCGCTGAACATGGTTATCTCTGAAACGGGCGCAGCGAAAGCCGTTGGTAAAGTGTTGCCGCAAATGCTCGGCAAGCTGACCGGTAACGCGATTCGTGTGCCGACCCCGAATGTGTCGCTGGCTATTTTGAAGCTGAACCTTAAAACGGAAACGACTGCCGATGAGCTGAACGAGTACATGCGCAAAGTGGCGCTGCACTCGCCGCTGCGTAAGCAGATCGACTACTCAAACTCACCCGAAGTGGTATCCAGTGATTTTGTCGGCTCTCGCCACGCCTGTATTTTTGACAGCGAAGCCACCATCGTGAACGGCAAGAGCGCGATTTTGTACTGCTGGTACGACAACGAGTTTGGCTACAGCTGCCAGGTGCACCGTATTTTGGAGCAAATGGCAGGGGTTTCCTACGCGGTATATCCAGCCGAGTAAGCAACGATACGGCCAGCAGCGCACTTAGCGACGCTGGCCTTTTTGCATAGCGGTTCTGGCCGGTATCGCCAGTTTCGTCGTGACAGACTATGCCGTGAGTCTATATACTTGCGGCAATTTTTTGAGCTGGGTGACCGTGCTCACCCCGCCTCCCGGGCCAGCATCTGCTCGGAATCGCAGAATTTTTATTTTCGCGTTTAACCATAAGAGTGTCAGAGAGCCTTATGATCAAAATCTCCAGGGGCCTGGATTTGCCCATATCCGGCGCACCCGAGCAGCGTATTGAGCCAGGACCCAAAGTCCGCTCGGTGGCTGTACTCGGGTTCGACTATGTTGGTATGAAGCCAACAATGGCGGTGAAAGTAGGGGACCGTGTAAAAACCGGCCAACTTCTTTTTACCGACAAAAAAACTGAAGGTGTACGTTACACCGCGCCGGCTACCGGTGTGGTGTCGGCCATCAACCGCGGCGAAAAGCGTGTGCTGCAGTCGGTCGTTATCGATGTTGAAGATGACGACTACGAAGCGTTCGCCAGCTATTCTGCCGAGCAGCTAAGCGGGCTGAGCAGAGACCAGGTTGCTGAAAACTTGCAGCAGTCAGGGCTTTGGACAGCACTGCGCACGCGGCCATTCAGCAAGGTGCCTGCGTTAGATGCCTCGCCAGCTGCGATTTTTGTTACGGCAATCGATACTCAGCCACTGGCTGGTGATCCACAATTAGTGATCGCAGAAGCAGAGCAGGACTTTGCTAACGGCCTTGAAGTGCTGAGCAAGCTCACCACTGGCAAAGTTCATCTTTGTGTCGCCGCCGGTAGCCAAGCGCCGAGCATCAATAACAGCCAGCTGCAGGTCAGCGAATTTGCCGGTGCCCATCCGGCAGGTTTGGTGGGCACGCATATGCACTTCCTGGAAGGCGCTAGCCTCAGCAAGCAGCTGTGGCACGTTGGTTATCAGGATGTGATTGCCTTCGGGCGCTTGTTTACCACGGGTAAATTGCAAGCGGATCGCGTCGTCGCACTGGGCGGCCCGCAAGTTGAACAACCGCGACTGCTCAGAACACGCCTGGGTGCGAGCTTGGAAGAGCTTTGTGCCGGTCAATTGAAAGCGGGCGAAAACCGATTGATTTCTGGTTCCGTACTCGGTGGTAGAACCGCGCGCGGCGCAATGGCGTATCTCGGCCGCTACCACAATCAAGTGAGTGTCCTTCTTGAAGGTGTGCAGCGCGATTTCATGGGTTGGCTATCGCCCGGTGCAAACAAGCACTCGACCCTGCGTATTTATCTCAGCCAATTCCTGAAGAAGCGTCTGCCATACACCACCAATACCAATGGTAGCGAGCGCGCTATGGTGCCGGTCGGTGCTTACGAGCGGGTTATGCCCCTAGATATTTTGCCTACCCAGTTGTTGCGTGCCCTCATCGTAGGGGACACACAGATGGCGCAAGATTTGGGCTGCCTCGAACTGGACGAAGAAGATTTGGCGCTGTGTACCTACGTTTGCCCTGGCAAATATGAATACGGCCCGATTCTCCGTGACAATCTCAGCCGTATTGAGAAGGAGGGTTAAATCATGGGTCTGCGAACTATTCTCGACGATCTGGAACCGCATTTTGAAAAAGGTGGCCGCTTTGAAAAGTGGTATGCCCTTTACGAAGCGGTTGATACTATTTTTTATTCGCCGGGTTCGGTAACAAAAACCACGGCCCATGTACGCGACGGTGTTGATCTTAAGCGCATCATGATCACCGTGTGGTTCTGTGCGTTTCCCGCCATGTTCTACGGTATGTGGAATATCGGTTTCCAGGCCAACACCATCATGGCCGATATGGGTATCGCCGCTGGTGAAGGCTGGCGCCATGCTTTGATCGGCATGTTTGCCGGTTACAACCCGGCCAGCGTGTGGGACAACTTCTGGCATGGCTTTTGGTACTTTATTCCGGTTTATGCCGTGACCTTTGCGGTCGGCGGTTTCTGGGAAGTACTGTTTGCCATGAAGCGCGGTCACGAGGTGAATGAAGGCTTCTTCGTTACCTCTATTCTGTTCGCACTGATTTGCCCCCCGTCAATTCCTCTTTGGCAGGTAGCCCTGGGTATCAGCTTCGGTGTGGTTGTTGGTAAGGAAGTATTCGGTGGTACCGGTAAAAACTTCCTTAACCCAGCTCTGACCGGTCGTGCCTTTTTGTTCTTCGCCTATCCTGCACAGCTTTCTGGCGACGCAGTGTGGACGGCGGTAGACGGTTACACTGGCGCGACGGCATTGTCGGTTGTGGCCAGTGACGGTATGGCGGCACTGCAGGACAAACTGACATGGTTCGATGCGTTCAGCGGTAACATGCACGGCTCCATGGGTGAGGTATCCACTATCGCGATCCTTATTGGCGGCGCTGTTCTGCTTTGGACGGGGATCGCTTCCTGGCGCATTGTACTGGGTGTATTCAGCGGCATGGTGGCGCTGTCGTTGCTGTTTAACGGTATCGAAAGTGATAACCCCATGATGGCTATGCCCTGGTACTGGCACTTCGTTTTGGGTGGTTTCGCCTTCGGTATGATCTTCATGGCCACCGACCCGGTTTCCTCAGCCATGACCAATACCGGCAAGTTCATTTTTGGTTTGCTGATCGGTTGTATGGTTGTCCTGATCCGCGTCGTTAACCCCGCCTTCCCAGAAGGTATGATGTTGGCAATTCTTTTCGCCAACCTGTTCGCACCACTGATTGACCATTTCGTGGTTCAAGCAAACATCAAACGGAGGTTGGCACGTGGCTAATAACGACAGTATTCAAAAAACACTGCTGGTCGCGGTAACACTCTGTATCGTCTGTGCATTGTTCGTTTCCTCGGCGGCAGTCATGCTGAAACCGGCTCAAGTTGCCAACAAAGCGGAAGACCGCAAGGCAAATATCCTCGCTGCTGCGGGCATGCTTGACCCAGAGAAAAGCATCGATGAGCAATTCGAGCGTGTGACTACGCGCATTGTTGACCTCAACACAGGCAAATTTACCGACCAATTTGATGTTGCAAGCTTCGAGCAAAGCAGCGTCGCTAAAGATCCGCAAACTTCAGTGGATCTGGGCGGTGACGACATTGCCAAGATAAAGCGCCGCGAAAATTACGCGACGGTCTATCTTGTTGAGAGCAATGGCGAGCTGGACAAGATCATTCTTCCGGTGCGCGGCGCTGGGTTGTGGTCAACACTTCACGGCTTTTTAGCATTGGAAAACGACCTCAACACCGTTGCCGGCTTGGGCTTCTTCGAGCACGGTGAAACACCGGGGCTTGGCGGCGAGGTTGATAACCCGAACTGGAAAGCGCTGTGGCCGGGTAAAAAGGTCTACGACGAAGGTGATGCAAAAATTCAGTTGATCAAGGGCAGTGTCGATGCCAACACGGCAGAAGCAGAGCACAAGGTTGACGGTTTGAGTGGAGCAACTTTGACCAGTCGCGGTGTAACCAATCTACTGCAATTCTGGATGGGCGAGAATGGCTACAAGCCTTTCTTGAGCAACCTGCAGTCAGGGGAGGCCTAAGTAATGGCAACGATGAAAGAGGCATTGACCTCACCCATATTTAAAAACAACCCAATAGCGCTGCAGATCCTCGGTATTTGTAGTGCCCTGGCGGTAACCTCAAGCATGAAGGTTACCCTGGTAATGTGTATTTCTGTGATTTTCGTTACGGCGTTTTCCAACCTCGCCGTATCGATGATTCGCAACCACATTCCTGGCGCTATCCGTATCATCGTACAGATGGTTATTATTGCCTCGTTGGTTATCGTGGTTGACCAGGTACTCAAGGCCTACGCCTATGCCATCAGTAAGCAGCTGTCGGTATTCGTTGGTTTGATCATCACCAACTGTATCGTTATGGGGCGCGCTGAAGGCTTCGCAATGAAGAATCCACCGCTGGCGAGCTTTATCGATGGTATCGGTAACGGCTTGGGCTATAGCGTGGTGTTGTTCAGTGTGGCGTTCGTGCGTGAGCTGCTCGGTTCCGGAAGCCTGTTTGGTATCGAGATTCTCGCCACAATTAACAACGGCGGCTGGTATGTACCTAATGGCTTGCTGTTGCTGCCTCCCAGTGCATTCTTCTTGATCGGTTTCTTCATCTGGATCCTGCGTAGTGCAGACAAAGAGCAGGTAGAAGAGGAAGAATTTAAAATCACTAAGAATACACGCAGCGTTAAGGAGGCCTTCTGATGGAACACTATCTCAGCCTGTTCGTCAGGTCGGTGTTTATCGAGAATATGGCGCTGGCCTTCTTTCTTGGTATGTGTACCTTCTTGGCAATTTCAAAAAAAATCCAGGCCGCCATTGGCCTTGGTATTGCGGTAATTGTTGTACTGACACTTACCGTGCCGGTTAACAACCTGATTTATACCTATTTGTTGCGCGACGGCGCGCTGGCGTGGGCCGGCTTCCCGGATGTGGATCTCAGCTTCCTGGGCTTGTTGAGCTACATCGGTGTTATCGCGGCTATCGTACAAATCATGGAGATGTTCCTGGACAAGTTCGTCCCGGCACTCTATAGCGCCCTGGGTGTATTCTTGCCGCTGATCACGGTGAACTGCGCGATTATGGGTGGTTCACTGTTCATGGTAGAGCGTGATTACAACTTCACTGAGTCGGTAGTTTACGGCGCCGGTGCGGGAACCGGTTGGGCGCTGGCGATTACTGCTTTGGCGGGTATCCGCGAAAAGCTTAAGTACAGCGATGTTCCCGAAGGCCTCCGCGGTCTTGGCATCACCTTTATTACTGTCGGCTTGATGTCGTTGGGCTTTATGTCCTTCGGCGGCATCGATCTGTAACCGAGAAGAAGAACTGGAGGCGTTTTAATGAATACAGTGGTTATTCTCGGTGTAACGATGTTTACCGCGATCGTGTTGTCGCTGGTAGCCGTTATCCTGTTTGCTCGCGCGCGCTTGGTGAGCAGCGGTAATGTGACCATCGAGATAAATGGTGAAAAAACAATCAGCGTACCCGCTGGCGATAAGCTATTGGGTACGCTTTCGAATCAGGGCATCTTTTTGGCATCTGCCTGTGGTGGCGGCGGTAGCTGCGCGCAGTGTAAGTGCATTGTAAAAGATGGTGGCGGCTCCATGCTTGCTACTGAAGAGGCACACTTCAGCCCCCGTGAAGCTCGCGAAGGTTGGCGTTTGTCCTGTCAGACGCCCGTCAAACAGGACATGGTTATTGAAGTGCCTGAAGATGTCTTCGGCGTTAAGCAGTGGGAATGTACGGTTGAGTCTAACCCCAACGTGGCTACCTTCATCAAAGAGCTGACGCTCAAGCTGCCCGAAGGTGAGAACGTAGACTTCCGCGCCGGTGGTTACGTGCAGTTGGAGTGTCCGCCTCACCACGTGAAGTACTCTGACTTTGATATCCCCGAAGAGTATCGCGGCGATTGGGAGCGTTTTGGCTTCTTTAATGTTGAGTCTAAAGTTGACGAGACCGTTGTGCGCGCTTACTCAATGGCCAACTATCCCGAAGAGAAGGGCATCGTTAAGTTTAATATTCGTGCAGCAACACCGCCGCCGAATAATCTTTCGCTGCCAGCTGGCCAGATGTCTTCCTGGGTATTCAGCCTGAAACCCGGTGACAAAGTTAAGGTGTACGGTCCCTTCGGTGAGTTCTTTGCTAAGGAAACTGAGGCAGAGATGGTATTCATCGGTGGTGGTGCGGGTATGGCGCCAATGCGTTCGCACATCTTTGACCAGCTCAAGCGTTTGAATTCCAAGCGTAAGATCTCTTTCTGGTATGGCGCTCGCTCATTGCGCGAGGCGTTCTACATGGACGAGTACGACAAGCTGGCGGAAGAAAACGACAACTTTGAGTGGCACTTGGCACTGTCTGACCCGCAGCCTGAAGACAATTGGGAAGGTTTGACGGGCTTCATTCACACTGTGTTGTACGAAAACTATCTGAAGGACCACGAGGCACCTGAAGATTGTGAGTTCTACATGTGTGGACCCCCGATGATGAACGCGGCAGTGATTAAAATGCTCGAGGATTTGGGCGTAGAACCGGAGAATATTCTTCTTGATGACTTCGGTGGTTAAGCGATCTCTGTCCGTGGAAAAAGCAGCCTTAGTGCTGCTTTTTCTGTTTTTAAGTGCCTGTAGTCCGGCGCCAGAGGAAATTATCCAGTTCAGTGGCGAGACGATGGGCACCACCTACCACGTCACGCTGCGAAACCCCGGTGATTTGCGCGCAGAGCGCTTGAAGCAACAGCTCGACTATCAACTCGCGCACTTTAACCAAATTGCGTCGACCTATATTGAAGACTCTGAGATAAATAAGCTAAACCGTGCGCCCATCGGTGAGTGGCAACAGCTGAGTGAGCCGTTATATGCGATTCTGACCATGGCAATGGAGGTGAGCTGGCTTAGCGGCGGGGCATTCGATATTACCGTGGCGCCGCTGGTGGACCTTTGGGGATTCGGGCCGGTGAAGCGCGAGGGTCGTCCGAATGACGACGCCCTAGCCGACGTGATGGATAGGGTGGGTTATACCCGCCTGCAGCTCGATATGCTTGAGCCAAAGCTGATGAAGTCTGCGGCATTGAGCATGGATCTTTCAGCCATTGCCAAGGGCTATGGCGTCGACGCTGCCGCGATTTGGCTGACGTCGCTGGGTGTGAAAGACTATCTCGTTGAAATCGGCGGCGAAATGCGTGTAGCGGGGAAGAGCCCGCGCGGCGATGCCTGGCGCATCGGTGTTGAGAATCCGGCCGGCGGTGGCCCTCAGTTAGCGATAGCGCTGGGCGATATTGCGGTGGCGACCTCCGGTGACTACCGCAACTATTTCGAGCAGGACGGTGTGCGCTATTCTCACACTATTGACCCGCGCACTGGCAGGCCCATCACTCACACGCTGGCGTCGGTGACGGTGCTTGATCCATCGTGCGCTTTTGCTGACGCGATGGCGACCGCGCTGTCCGTAATGGGTACGGAGCGTGCGTTGGCGCTTGCAGAAGCTCAGGATTTACCTGTGTATATTATTGAGAAAGGGGAAGAGGGCTTTGTCAGTCGTTACAGCTCGGCCTTTGCTCCCTATCTACCGAAGGAGTAAGTGATGGCGACTATTTTTGCAGCAGTACTGGTGATGTTGCTGATCGTGGCGGCGATGTCGGTCGGCGTTATCTTTGGACGCAAGCCGATAGCGGGCTCTTGCGGCGGCGTGGGTGCAGCGTTGGCTGATCCGGATTATGTCTGTGACCTCTGCGGGAACGACCCGAATAAGTGTAAAGAAGAGTCCGAGAAAGCGGCCATGCAGGCTGACAGCAAGCAATTTTATGACGCTAGCCGCGACTAGCGGTTCCTGTGCGCCGCAGACAGCGGCGCAATAACTGCGGTTTCTTGTCCCGACAATGCTAGTATAGAGGCCCAACCGTTCACGGCCCCCAGCAACACTATGCCAGCTTCACTCCCATTCTTTATTGGTCTTCGCTACTTTCGCAAGGGTGCGGGTGATGACCGTTTTCTATCCTTGATGTCGTGGTTTTCACTGTTGGGCATGATGCTCGGTGTTGTCTCACTGATCGTCGTGACCGCCGTCATGAATGGCTTTGAAGCCGAGCTACAGAAACGGGTGTTGTCAGTGTTACCCCATGCGTATGTGGAGGGGCCGAATCAACGCCTGGATGATTGGCCTGCACAGCGACAAGCGATAGCCTCGGCGCCAGGGCTAAAGGCCTCGGCACCCTACGTCGGTGGCAAGGCGATGCTGTCGGCGGCAGGCAGAATACAGGGCGTTGCAATGTACGGCATCGATCCCGAATTAGAGCGATCAGTGTCATCGGTCGCCGAAAAAATGATCGCCGGTCGCTATTTGAGCGAAACGCCCGGTCACTACGAAGTGGTCGTTGGCGATATCCTTGCGCGGCAGTTGGATTTAATGCCCGGCGACACGCTGCGGGTGATTTTACCGAAGGTCACCGTCACGCCCTTTGGTTTATTTCCCCGGGAGCGGGTTTTCACCGTTGTTGGAATGTTTTCAGCGGGCGCGCAGCTTGATGCCAGCACCGCGTTTATTCATCTTCAAGACGCACAAAAACTTTATCAACTGGGCAATGCCGTGCAGGGCTTACGCCTGCAGTTTAGCGACCTTCTCCAGTCGGCAAAGTGGTCTGCCGATCTACTGCCCTTGCTCCCCAAAGGCAGCACAGTGGTGGACTGGAGTGTCAGCCAGGGCAGCCTGTTTCAAGCCGTTAAGATGGAAAAGCTGATGGTGCGGCTGCTGTTGATGTTTATCGTCATCATCGCCGCCTTTAATATTATTTCCATTCTAAGTATGGCCGTTTCCTCTCGGCGCGGCGCCATTGCGGTGTTGCGTACCATGGGTGCATCGCCTGGCAGTATCACCGGGGTATTCATTGTCTACGGGGTCGCAACCGGGCTGTGCGGTGTGTTGTTGGGCTTGCTGATCGGCGTGCCGCTGGCAGTGAATATTGGTGACGTCGTCGCGTGGTTAGAGTCCGTGACAGGTCTGTATGTGTTTGATCCGCAGGTGTACTTTATCAGCCGAATACCGTCGCTGCTGAGGGTGACGGATATTGTGTGGATTTGCGGTTTTGGTCTCGCACTAAGTGTATTGGCCACATTGTATCCCGCGCGCCAGGCGGCCAAAGTCCAGCCGGCAGAAGCATTGCGCTACGAGTAAATGAAAAATATGGAACAACTAAGCACCGCGAAACCGGTTTTACACTGCCAAGCCCTCTGCAAGCGTTATCGCCAGGGGGACGGCGAGCTCACCATTCTCGATAACATCGAGCTTGTGGTGAAGAAGGGGGAAATGCTGGCGATAGTCGGGCCCTCAGGGGCTGGTAAAACCACCTTGTTGCATATGCTGGGAGGCTTAGACTTGCCCAGTAGTGGTCGGGTGCTGATTAACGACCGTGACATCGCCGCTCTTAACGACCGTGACCGCAGTCGTCTGCGCAATGCCGAGCTGGGCTTTGTCTACCAATTTCACCACCTGCTGGCAGAATTCAGCGCGGTCGAAAATGCCGCAATGCCGCTGCTTGTTGCCGGTAGAAAGCGACGAGAGGCAATGGCGGAGGCCGCGAGCTTGCTGGAGCGCGTTGGCTTGGGCAGTCGGCTCAGTCATCGTCCCGCCCAGCTTTCCGGTGGCGAGCGGCAGCGCGTGGCCATTGCCCGGGCGCTGGTCAATCGCCCGGCTTGTGTGTTGCTTGATGAACCAACCGGGAATTTGGACGGTGATACCGCTGAGTCTGTGCACGCGCTGCTCGCTGAGCTTAACCGCGAGTCTGCAACGAGCTTTTTAATTGTTACCCACGACCTACAACTGGCGCAGCGCATGGACAGGATTTTGGAATTGCGGGCTGGCCAATTGACCCAGAAGGTATAGCAGTGGCCGGTATCTCCAGATTTATTGGTTTGCGCTATAGCACCGGCGGTGATGGCAGTCAGCTGATGTCATTTCTATCGCGGTTGTCCATGGCGGGGTTGATATTGGGCATTGCCATGCTGATTACCGTGTTGTCGGTAATGAACGGCTTTGACCGGGAGATGCGCCAGCGTATTCTCGCCCTTGTGCCACACATTAGTATGGTGCCCTGGAATGGCGGCGACGCCGATTGGCAGTCATTTCGCAGTAGTGTTCTTGCACATTCTGAGGTTCGCGCTGTGGCGCCCTTTGTACAGGGCAATGCGCTGTTAGTGAAGTCCAGTCAGGCTGAGCCGGTGCAGTTCTTCGGGGTCGACCTTGCGCAGGAAGCGACGGTGTCGCAGATGACACAGTTCGCTGATTTCAGCGCATTTCAGGAGCAGATCGTCGTGCTTGGTAAGGGGCTTGCAACGCGCCTGGGATTGGCGGCGGGAGACTCGTTGAGCTTGGCAATTCCCCAGCCGGAGAAGGGGGGAGTGCGGTTTTATCGCTTTACGCTTGCGGCGATTTTCAGCAGTGGCACGGAGCTTGACCAACAGCTGGTGTTGATGCCGCTGGCTACGGCGCAGTCATTATTGCCGAATCAGTCGTTGTCGTTGCGGGTTGCCCTGCACGACGTGTTTGCAGCGCCGAAAGTGGCCTGGGAGTTGTCAACAGTGCATGGTCGACACTACCGGTTGCGTGATTGGAGTCAGCAATTTGGCAATATGTATCACGCGATACAAATGTCGAAAAAGTTAGTGGTGATAATGATGTTGGCCGTAGTGGCCGTTGCGGTATTCAATATTGTTTCAACACTGGTGCTTGTGGTGAATGACAAGCGCTCGGATATTGCCATTCTGCGCAGCCAGGGCGCCACACAGAGCGATATTCTGAAAACCTTTATGGTGTACGGCGCGATCATTGGCGGTATTGGCACACTCCTCGGCGCCATACTAGGCGTGCTCTTCTCGCTGGTGATTGGTGATCTTGTGGCTGGCCTGGAGCAGGTGTCCGGGGCGCAGCTGTTGCGCTCGGATGTCTACCCAATTAGTTATCTGCCGACTGATATTCGCGCCAGCGACGTCGCGATTGTTAGTGCGGCGGCGTATTTTATGAGTGTTTTTGCCAGTTTGTATCCTGCATGGCGAGCATCGCGGCTCGCGCCCGCGCATACCCTGCGGCAGCAGTAACAGGGATCAGTTAGGTGTTTTTGCTCTGCGCTGCTGTTGACGTTTACGCCAGCGGCGCACAACGTGCACGCGCCACAGTATGTGGATACTCACCGCACCGACCAGGCCGCAGAATAGCCCGGTCAGCAAGCAGCCGAGCAAGAATGGCCGCCACAACAAAATCAGTTCATCCTGAATCCACTGCCAAGACAGCTCAAAGGCGAAGTCCTTGGCAGGCACATCAAGCAGGGCAGCACCCACTTTGTAGCTAAAATAGAAGAAGGCCGGCATGGTAACGGGGTTGGTGATCCATACCAGCATTACCGATAGCGGCAGATTTGCCCGCAGCAAAATAGCCAGCAGTGCCGCAAGGAGCATTTGTGTGGGAATGGGCACAAAGGCAGTGAACAGACCAATAAAAAACGCAAAGGTCACTGAGCGGCGATTTAAATGCCACAGATTAGGTTCGTGAAGAAGACTGCCGAACACGCGCACTGAGGGGTGTTCACGCATGCGCTCGGGAGCCGGAAGCCATCGCTTGAAGAATTTACGAGCCATTGGCCCCACTTTACGTAAAATGAATGCACATGACAGCCGCTAGCACAGTGCCATGCGGCGGTATTATGCATGTAAGTCGAGAGCGAGACCAGTATGTTGTCATGGATGACATTTGCTGCAGCCGGGCTGGCAGTGCCTCCTTTTCTGCCAGAGGTCATCGACTGGCGCCTGCTCGTCGGCGCTGCGATTGCTGCTGGCCTGATGGTAAAACGGCAGTGGCGCGGCGCAGCGGTAGCGTTTTTCCTCGCTTGCGGCTATAGCGCCCATTATTGCGAGCAGCGTTTCGCTCAGCTTCCCCCGGCAGGAGACATGCCGACAAAGGCGGTTTTCGACGCCCTGATCCTTGGCCCAATTGAGGAACAGAGTGGCTATGGGCGGGTTTACTATCGCTTTGATATTCAGTTGGCCGCGGGGCAGTGTGCCGACGGCTACTGCCCCGCCGGTCGCGCCCGATACCGTGTGAACTATTACGGCGTGCGTCCCCCTCAAGCTGGCACCTGGGCGAGGTTGACGCTGCGCTTGCGACCGCCAACGGGTGCCCGGTCAGTGGGTGCGTTTGACTACGGCCAGTGGCTGATTGCCAACGGCTACGCCGGGCGCGGTTATGCCAAAGCCATTATGCCAATCGCAGGGGCTGAACACGCAGCCAGTATTGGTGTTCGCTATCAGCAACTACGTAATCGCTTGTTGAGTCAGCAGCGCGAGGCGCTCGTTGGCCTGTCGCGGCAGGGTATTATGCGGGCGCTGCTCTACGCGGATCGGCGCGATGTCAGCGACGAGGATTGGGCGCTGCTTTCCCGAACCGGAACCAGTCACCTGATGGCCATATCAGGTATGCATATTGGCATTGTTATGGCTTGGGGCTTTGTTCTGGCTCGCCTGCTTGGCGCCGTATTAACACGAGGCGGGCAGGGCAGTGTGTGGTTGGGGCCGGCTCTTGGGTTTGCTCTGGCCAGCGCTTATGCCGCAATGGCCGGGTTTACGCTGCCCACTCAGCGGGCATTAATCATGGCCGCCGTGCTATGCGTCGGGCTGCTACTACAACGGCGCATATCGCCGTGGCAGGGCCTTCAGATTGCGCTGGTATTGGTGCTAATGCGCGACCCACTGGCACTGCACAGTGCTGGGTTTTATCTGTCATTTGTTGCTGTGGGCGTGTTGCTGATGCTGACAATGGGCGTGCAGTCGGGCCAGGCCGCGTGGCGCAAACTGCCGCTTCTTCAAGCGCAACTGTTATTCGTATTATTGCCGGTGCTGGCGATTTGGGGTTTCGGCTCAGGCGTCGCGGCATTGCCCGCAAATTTAGTGGCAATTCCGGCGCTCGCGCTGGTCATTATGCCGGTGCTCTTTATCGCGTTATTGGCGGCGTGGCTAGGCTTGCCCGATTTTGGCCTATTTTCTGCCGCGAATTCGCTGCTCAAGTGGCTGTTTAATTATCTTGAGCTGCTGTCACAGCTGCCATATTGGCAGCCCGCGCTTAGCGTTTTATCGATCCTGTGCCTATTGTTGGCTGCGTGTTTACTGTTGTTGCCCCGCGGCGTATTGGGTCGCCCTTTGGCGGTGATTTTTGCGGGTCTCGGTTTGCTGCAAACGCCACCATCGCCGCCACCCGGCCATGTATGGGTAAGTGTGTTAGATGTGGGGCAGGGCTTGTCGGTATTGGTTCAACAAGGGCGGCGCGCATTGATCTACGACACTGGGCCGAGCTTCTCGGCGCGCTACAACAGTGTCGATGCGGTGCTACTTCCGCTGCTCCGTCGCCGCGGCATTCACCGGGTCGATCGCTTAGTTCTCAGCCACGGAGACCGCGATCACGCTGGCGCGGCCGATCGGCTGGTGACTGCGGTGCCGGTGAGGCAGGTACTATCGGGGGAACCCGAGCGTCACCGCGAACTGGCGGCGAAAAACTGTCATCACGCTTCACCTTGGGTGTGGGAGGGTGTGGAATACCGTTTTCTACGCTATTCACCCTCTCGTGATAGCAAGAGCAATAACCGCAGCTGCGTTCTGCTTATTCGCGCTGGCGATCACCGAGTACTGCTGACCGGCGATATTGAACGGGGTATTGAAGCAAAATTGGCGCGGAATTGGCCCCCAGAGGTAGCGCTGGACATGCTCCTGGCGGCGCATCACGGCAGTAAAAGCTCCTCGTCTGATGTATTTCTCCGCGCTACTCAGGCCGAGCACGTTGTCTTTGCGGCCTCGCGGTTTAACACCTACGGACACCCTGCCAAAGACGTTACCGAGCGTTTTCAAAGGCTGGGAAGCCGCTGCTGGCAAACAGGCATCCACGGTAGTGTGCATTTCGAGATGACCGGCGAGAGCATGCAACTTTTGCGATATGACGGGAAAAAGCGCTACTTCTGGCAGATTACCCCCAAAGATGAGTGCGCCGTGCCGTATTCAGGGCCTTGATGACTTTTTCATTGCCAGCATCGCTGTATAATGCAGCGACAAAAATAAAGAGGCTGTGCTGTGCTGGAACTCGTCAAAGCTGGTGGCTGGCTAATGCTACCAATCATCCTTTCTTCCATTCTCGCCCTGGCAATTTGTGTAGAACGTTTTTTAGCGCTGAACCCCGACAAGGTCGCCCCGCGCAATTTGCTCAATCAGGTGTGGGGCTGGATGCAAAACAAGCAGCTGGACAATGAAAAACTTCGCCAGCTGCGCAAGGGCTCGCCACTTGGCGAAATCATTGCCGCCGGGCTTGGCAACGCCAAACACGGCCGCGATATTATGAAAGAGAGCATCGAAGACGCGGCCTCCCATGTTATTCACGAGCTGGAACGCTACCTCAATGCCCTGGGAACAATTGCTGCTGTTACCCCGCTACTGGGTTTGCTGGGAACCGTGGTCGGCATGATCCGGGTATTCAGCGAGATCATGGTGCAGGGGACCGGAAATGCGGGGGTACTGGCTGGAGGTATTTCCGAGGCACTGATCACCACCGCCTCCGGGCTGTGTGTAGCCATTCCCGCGCTGATTATGCACCGGTATTTCTTGCGCCGTATTGATGCCATCGTTGTGACGATGGAGCAAGACACCATCAAGCTCATTAATGCCGTCCACGGCGATGTGCAAATGAAAGAAAATAGCCACTCGGGGCGCTCGGCGTGAAGTTTCGCCGGCAGCGTATCGATGACGGCGGCGTAAACCTGACGCCGCTGATCGACGTGGTATTTCTCCTGTTGATTTTCTTTATGGTGTCTACAACCTTTACTAAGGAAAGTCGTCTACAGCTGGAGTTGCCCACGGCCGAGGGTGAGTCGCTTAGCGATGACACCGACCTGATCGAAATTATCATCAACGCGCAGGGCCGTTTTCAAGTCAATGAACAATCACTGGGTGATGGTGGTCTAGAGGCATTACTTAAGGCTCTGCAGAATGCCTCGGGCGGTGATACGATGCGCCCGGTCACCATTACCGCTGACGCCAACAGCCCCCATCAAGCGGTTGTTACGGCGATGGATGCGGCGGGCCGCCTGGGCTTTGTTAAGCTTAGAATTACCACACAGGAAGCTGATGCCAGCCCAAACTAGGGCGGCTTATATTATGAGCAAAAAACCTTCAGATTTAGCTATTTATGGTCGGCTTTTAAAGTACGTTATCCCATTTTGGCCGCTGTTTTTGCTCAGTGTTCTGGGCTTCTCATTCTATTCGGGTGTGCAGGTTTTACTCGCCGATATGATGCAGCTGATCGTCGATTACATCGGCGGAAATGTTAAGCCGGGCGAGGGCGGGGTAACGGCCAAGATGATGTGGGCGCTGGGCGGTGATGACTTCCACCTGGGCTCGGCGCGTACCTGGATCGTGGTGGCACTGGTGGCACTGGGTGTTGGTCGTGGGCTGGGCTTTTTCGCGGGTAACTATTTTATTGCCGGTATCTCACACCGCTTGGTGCACGTGTTGCGGGTTGAGCTCTATCAAAAAATGCAGTTCATCCCCAGTAGCTATTTCGATCGCAACTCCACGGGCGCACTGATCTCAAAAATTACCTTTAATGTCGAGCAAGTGACGGGTGCTGCGGTCAACGCCCTGAAGGTGGTACTGCGCGAAGGCACCTTTGCGATTGGCTTGATGGCCTACCTCCTGTATATGAATTGGCAGCTGACCCTGGTGTTTTTACTTGCCTTGCCAATGATCGGCGTGACTGTGTGGTGGGTGGGCAAGCGCTTTCGCAAGATCAGCCGCAAGATCCAGAACGCAATGGGCGAGGTGAACCAAGTCACCAACGACAGCATTAATGCCTATCGTGAAATTCGCCTGTATGGCGGCAGCGCCCAGGAAGCAAAGCGATTTCGGGCGGCAAGCGAAAAAAACCGCAATCAAAATATTAAAATGGCGTTCTACAACGCCATTAGTCCAACGGTCATTCAATTTCCGGTGGTGTTGGCGACGGGCCTGTTGATCTGGATTGCTCTGGGGCTTACCGGCCAAATGACACCCGGTTCTTTTGTGGCCTACCTTTCCGCGGCGCTCTTTTTGCCCAAACCCATTCGCCAACTGGCGGAAGTGAGCAGCGTGATTCAGAAGGGCCTCGCGGCCGCCGAGAGTATTTTTGAATTTCTCGATGCTGAACAGGAAAAAGACGAGGGCCGCATCGAGTGTGAACGTGTGCGCGGCGAGATTGACATCCGCCACCTCAATTTTCGCTACGGCCCGGAGCTGCCGAACGTGCTCACTGATATTAATTTGCATGTGGAGCCCGGTACGTCGCTAGCCTTGGTGGGCCTTTCTGGCTCCGGCAAGTCCACCTTGGTCAGCTTGCTGTCGCGTTTTTACCAACACAGTGAAGGTGAGCTGTTGCTCGACGGCGTTGATATTCGCGATTACACCCTGGATAACCTGCGCCACAATATCGCCTTGGTTACCCAGCAAGTGACGCTGTTCAATGACACGGTGTACAACAATATTGCCTATGGCAGCATGGCATCGGCCAGCCGTGAAGAGGTGCTTCGCGCGGTTGAGGCGGCCCACGCCAGCGACTTTATTAACAGTTTGCCTGAGGGAATCGATACCGTCATTGGTGAGGACGGCGTCATGCTGTCCGGCGGCCAGCGTCAGCGTTTGGCCATTGCCCGGGCATTTTTGAAAAATGCGCCGCTGCTGATACTCGACGAGGCAACGTCGGCGCTCGATAACCAGGCAGAATCTCATATTCAAAAAGCGATGGAAGAGGTCATGAAAGGCCGCACGACCATCGTGATTGCCCACCGACTCAGCACTATTGAGAGTGCCGACCAAATCGTGGTGATGGAGGAGGGGCGCATTCTGGAGCGGGGCAGCCACGCTGACTTGTTGGCCTTGGGGCAACGCTACGCTCAGTTGTATAACCGCAATTTTGAGGAAGATAGTGAAGCTTGAGCAATGGCTGAATGCGCGTTGGTACGGGCGGCCGGGAGTGCTGTATGCATTTTGGCCTCTGGAGTGCCTGTTTCGCGCATTGGCCGCATTGCGACGGCGCAATACCCGCCCACAGCGCTGTTCGGCGCCGGTTATTGTGGTCGGCAATATCGCTGTGGGTGGCAGTGGTAAAACCCCCGCTGTTTTAGCGATCGCCCAGCATCTCCAGGAGCAGGGCTGGCACCCCGGAATCGTTAGCCGCGGTTATGGTGGTAAAGCTGCGCAGTATCCCTTATTCGTCACCAATGCCACATTGCCCTCGGAAGCGGGCGATGAACCCTGCCTGATGGCGCGGCGCAGCGGCCTGCCGGTTGCGGTAGCGCCAGACAGGGTTGCCGCTGCAAATTTGTTAGTGGACGAGCACGCTTGCAACGTCATTATCAGCGACGATGGTCTGCAGCATTATCGCCTCTACAGAGATGTTGAAATTCTGCTTGTTGACGCAGCGCGCGGCTTTGGCAATGGCCACTGCCTGCCGCTTGGGCCGTTGCGGGAGCCGCCGCGACGCAGTGAAGAGGTGGATCTGGTCATCAGCAACGGCCGTGTTGAAAGCGATGTTCTGGCGGCGTTATCCGCCTATGAAATGCGCCTGAAGGGCGACACCTTGATCAATGTTCACTCGGGCGAGCGACGCACGGCAGCAGACTGGCCCGAGAATGCCCGTCGGGTGAATGCGATTGCGGGTATTGGCCACCCACCACGCTTTTTTGCCGCATTGACTGCGCTGGGCTTAGACTGTCGGGGGCAGGCTTTTCCCGACCACTACGAATATCGACCCGAAGACCTGCAGCAGGACTCATCATTGCCACTGGTGATGACGGAGAAAGATGCGGTTAAATGCGCACAGATCAGTCCGGCGGATAGCTGGATGTTTCCTGTTGATGCCGTGTTGCCCGACACGTTTTTTGAATCGCTTGATCAGTTACTCGACCGAGTTGCCTAAACGCCAGAGGTTTCCATGTCTTACACCGTTATTATTCCAGCCCGCTACGCTTCGAGCCGTCTGCCGGGGAAACCGCTGATGGACATCGCGGGCATGCCGATGATTCAGCATGTATGGCTGCGCGCCTCGCAGAGCGGCGCCGAACGAGTGGTGATTGCAACCGAAGATGAACGCGTGGCCCGCCGCTGTGAAGCGTTTGGGGCGCAAGTTTGCATGACCAGTGCTGAGCACGAGAGTGGCACTGACCGCTTGCAAGAGGTGGTTGCCAAATTGGGGCTTGCCGATGACGATATCGTGGTCAATGTCCAAGGTGACGAGCCCCTGCTGCCCGCGCCGGCAATAGAGCAAGTGGCGCAAAACCTCGCGGCCAATACTCAGGCCGGCATTGCAACACTGAAAGAGCCGATTGACGATGCCGCGACGGTCTTCAATCCCAATGCGGTAAAAGTGGTGAGCGATCGTCAGGGTTTAGCACTGTACTTTAGCCGCGCCCCGATCCCGTATTGCCGGGACCAATGGTCCGATGGCCAGGGGGTGTTGCCTGAGGGCGTTGAATACTGGCGGCATATTGGTATCTACGCCTACCGCGTCGGCTTTCTGCACCAGTTTGTTAGCTGGCCCGCGGGCGAGCTGGAGAGTTGTGAGCGCCTGGAACAGCTTCGGGCTATGGAGAACGGCGTGCGCATACATGTGGCGCAGAGCTGTGTCGATATTCCCGGCGGTGTAGACACCGAAGAAGACCTCAATGCGGTGCGCGCCATTTTGGAGTCAGGCCGTGGTTAAGCGGGTGTTATTTGTCTGCCTGGGAAACATATGCCGCTCGCCGACGGCGCACGGCGTATTTTTGCACAAGGTGATTGATGCCGGTTTGCAGGCGCAGATCGAGATTGACTCGGCGGGCACCGCGGCTTGGCATACCGGCAAGTCGCCAGATGAGCGCAGCCAAGCCTTCGCCGCGCGGCGCGGCTACGATTTATCAGCCCTGCGTGCCCGGCAGGTATGTGAAGCCGACTTTTATCGCTTTGACTATATATTGGCGATGGATCGCGCCAATATGGATTCCTTGGCAGAGATCGCGCCGAATGATGCCAGCGCGACAGTCTCCTTATTACTGAACTTTGGCAGCAGCACGATTGAAGAGGTTCCCGACCCATACTACGGCGGCGATGATGGCTTTAACGCCGTGTTAGATCTTGTCGAGGACGCATCAGAGGGGCTGTTACAGGCTCTGCAGCGAGAACATTAATGTTGGAAATCGCCAAAAACGTCTCACTGCTCAATCACAATACCCTTGGCGTAGCGGCGCAGGCATACGCCTACAGCGCGATCGACAGCGACGGCGACTTGCGCGACGCCCTGCAGTACGCCGAGCAGCACGGCCTGCCAAGCCTCGTACTGGGTGGCGGTAGCAATATAGTATTGAGTGATGACTACCCCGGTTTAGTGATACACATGCGCCAGCGCGGTATCAGCGCAAGTCCCATTGAGGGCGGCGTGGCGCTGCGGGTTGCCGCGGGCGAAAACTGGGATGCCTTGCTGCGGTATTGTCTGGATCAAGGGTGGTATGGGCTCGAAAACCTGATAGCCATTCCCGGGTCCGTGGGGGCCGCACCGGTGCAAAATATAGGCGCATACGGGGTGGAGTTGTCTCATTGCCTAGCCTGGGTAGAGGGCTGGGATCGGCAGCTCGGCGAGTGCCGGCGCCTGTCGGCAGAGCAGTGCCAGCTGGCCTATCGGGACAGTATTTTTAAGGACGCGTTGCGCGATCAATTCATCATTACTGAGGTTGGGCTACATCTGCGCCATCGCGCCCACGCCAATACCGATTATCCTGCGCTGCGGCAATTCCTTGTCGAGCACGGCGAATCACCCGAGAAGGTTCACCCTCGCGTTGTTGCGCAAGCCGTTGCGGCGATACGTGCCGCTAAGCTTCCCGATGTGCACGCTGAGCCGAATGCCGGCAGTTTTTTCAAAAACCCGCTGGTCAGTGCTGATGTCGCCAAGCAATTACTTATCGATTTTCCGGAGATGGCGCACTGGCCGATGCCCGATGGGCAGGTGAAGCTGGCCGCTGCGTGGTTAGTGGACCAGTGCGGCTGGAAAGGGCGCCGCCTTGGCCCGGTCGGCGTGCACCCCAAGCAGGCCATTGTTTTGGTGAATTACCAGCAGGGCAGGGGCGAGGATATTCTTGCCCTCGCCGATGCCATTATTGGCGATGTCTCCCAGCGCTTTGGTGTGCAGTTGGCCATCGAACCGCGGGTTTACTGACGATGACGGCCGGTGAACGGGAGATACAACTTCCCGGCGGTGCCTTAATTTACCAGGCGGATTTCGTACCGGCGCCGGATCAGTTGTTCCAGCAGTTGCGTGACCACGTTATGTGGCAGCAGCCGATGCTGCAGGTTTTCGGGCGTTGGTCTCCAACGCCGCGCCTGGTGAGCTTTGTCGGCGACGATGGGTTGAGCTATCGCTACAGCGGTCAGCAGCACGATAGTATGCCGTGGCCAGATGCCCTGTTACCGCTAAAAGCCGCGCTGGCTGATAAATACGGTTTGTTATTCAACTGTGCACTTTTAAATTACTACCGTGACGGCAAGGACTGCATGGGCTGGCACAGTGATAATGAGCGCGAGCTGGGGCCATCGCCGGCTATCGCCTCAGTCAGCGTGGGGGAATGCCGGGATTTTCGGCTTCGGCCCTCGCCCAAGGGGTGTGCCGCGGGCCATCCGCCTGTGAGCATCGCCCTGGAGCACGGGTCGCTGCTGCTGATGCTGCCGCCGACCCAATCCCACTGGCAGCATAGCCTCCCCAAGCGAGCAAAACGCGGTCCACGCATAAATATCACGTTTCGTCAGCTGATTCGCTGAGCTCCCTGTAGCCTGAATATATCCCTAAATGGTATCGTTTGCGTCTTACACAGGGAGTAACACTATGATCACAGTGCTGGTTGCAGATGACCACGCCATGGTGCGGACGGGCATAGCAAGGATGCTAGACGACGCAGACGATATCAGTGTCATTGCGGAGGCGGCAAATGGCGAGGAGGCCATTCAACGCTGCCGAGAACTTCGGCCTGATATTGTACTGATGGATATAAGAATGCCGGGTATGGGCGGCCTTGAAGCCACCCGAAAACTTCAGCAGGTTGCGCCGGATACCCGGATTATTGCGGTTAGCGCCTGCGAGCAGGAGCCGATGCCCAGCCGCTTATTGAAAGCCGGCGCCTGGGCCTACCTGACGAAGGGCGGCGACGACAGTGGGCAAGAGGTGCTGACCGCCGTGCGCCAAGTGGCCAGCGGCAAGCGCTATTTAAGCCCCAGTATTGCCCAGGCCCTGGCGCTCAGGGGCTATGACGAGCAATCGGCTTCGCCCTTTGACAGCCTGTCTGAGCGGGAAATTCAGATCAGTATCATGATAGGCAATGGCTTACGCGTGCAGGATATTGCCGATACCTTGCATATTCAGGCGAAAACCGTGAACAGCTACCGCTATCGCATCTTTGAGAAGCTCGATGTCAATGGCGACGTGGCACTGACGCTGCTGGCCATTCGCCACGGCCTCATTGAGGCTCCGAGCAGTAGTTGATAGGACAATATGGCGTCTTCGCAGAGTTTTGACCACCAGCGTTTTTTAAAGACGGTCACCCAAAAAGCGGGTGTCTATGTCATGCTCAGCGAAGCGGCCGATATTCTCTATGTCGGCAAGGCCAAAAATCTGCGAAACCGACTGAGTAGCTATTTCCGCAGCGCGGGGCTGACCAATAAAACGATGGCGTTGGTGGCGCGCATTCATCAAATTGAAGTGACGGTTACCAGCACAGAGCGAGAAGCTCTGCTGTTGGAGCAAAACTTAATCAAGCAGTACCGACCGCCCTATAACATCCTGCTGCGTGACGATAAATCCTACCCCTATATCTACCTGAGCAGCGATCATCGTCATCCGCGCTTGAGCCTGCACCGCGGCAGCAAACGCGCCAAGGGCATGTATTTTGGCCCTTACCCCAGTGCCGGCGCGGTGCGCGAGAGCCTGAGCTGGCTGCAAAAAGTCTTTAAGGTCCGCCAGTGTGAGGACAGCTACTATCGCAATCGCAGCCGGCCATGTTTGCAATATCAAATTGGTCGCTGCACCGCCCCCTGCGTCGGAAAAATTTCCGATGACGAGTATCGACGCGATGTCGCCTACACAGAAATGTTTCTCAGCGGGAAAAGTGCCGATTTACAAGCCTCACTGGCCGATGAAATGGAGCGCAGTGCCGAGGCCTTGGAGTTTGAAAAAGCGGCGGAGCTGCGCGATCGCATTGGTTACCTGCAGCAAGTTCAAGCCAGCCAATGTATCGAGGGAGAAACCGGCGACCTGGATATCGTTGCCGGCGTCATCAACGCCGGACTGTGTTGCATACAGCTACTGTCGGTGCGCGGTGGACGGGTGCTTGGCAGCCGCAGTTATTTTCCCAAAAGTGCATTGGAGGAGGGCGTGCACGATCACGTCGAAGCGTTTATCGCTCAGCACTACCTGACGGGTAGCGGCGCGATGGACTTGCCGAAGGAGCTGGTACTCAATGTCGAACTCGGCGATGCTGCTTTACTGGCCAGCAGTTTAAGTGAACAAGCCGGGCGCAGTGTTTCCATCGCGCACCGGGTGCGTAGCCAGCGTGCCAAATGGTTGCAGCTGGCAATTACCGCTGCCGAGCAGAACCTGCAAAATCGTCTGGCAGCAACGGAGAGTATGGCTGGCCGTTATCGAGCCTTGCAGGAGCTGCTGGATTTGGACGCGCCGCCATCGCGACTGGAGTGTTTTGATATTAGCCACAGCAGCGGCGAGGCAACGGTGGCCTCCTGCGTGGTGTTTGATGACAACGGGCCACTGAAGTCGGACTACCGCCGGATGAATATCGAGGGTATTACCGGGGGGGATGATTACGCGGCCATGAACCAGGCGCTGAGTCGCCGTTACAAGCGTATCGCCAGCGGCGAAGTTCCCAAACCTGACATCCTGTTCATCGATGGCGGCAAAGGGCAGTTGAACCAGGCGCTTAAGGTTTTACATGAGCTCGGCATTCGCGATCTGCTGACCGTGGGTGTTGCCAAGGGCTCCGATCGCCGCGCGGGATTAGAAGTGCTGATTCGCGGCGATAATGGGCGCGAACTCAGCCTGCCAGACAACAGCCCCGCGCTGCATCTTATTCAGCATATCCGCGATGAATCGCACCGCTTTGCGATTGGTGGGCACAAAGCCCGTCGCGACAAGGCGCGCCGACAGTCGGGGCTGGAGGCGATTCCCGGCGTGGGCGCCAAGCGTCGCAGAGAGCTACTGCGCCATTTTGGTGGCTTACAAGGGGTGCGCCAGGCGAGTATCGCCGACCTGTGTCGCGTGTCGGGTATTAGCGAAAAAATTGCCCGTGATATCTATGAAGGACTGCGTAGCGCCTAGAAAAAGCCTAAAATAGCGCCAATTCAAAGAAATGAGAGCCCCATGAATATACCCAACGCCTTGACGCTATTCCGGATTGCATTGATTCCCGTGTTTGTAATCCTGTTCTATCTGGACTTTCCCGGTAGTTACATTGCAACGGCCGCGGTATTCGCAATAGCCGGCATGACCGACTGGCTCGACGGCTACCTTGCCCGCAAGCTTGAGCAGTCCACGCCGCTGGGCGCGTTTCTGGACCCTGTGGCCGACAAGCTTATGGTCGCCGTTGCCCTGGCGCTGTTGATAGAGCGCTACAACACCCTCTGGTTTACTGTGCCTGCCATCGTAATCATTGGTCGGGAAATTGTAATTTCCGCTCTGCGTGAGTGGATGGCGGAATTGGGCAAGCGCACCAGTGTGGCCGTTTCTTACTTAGGTAAAGTTAAAACGACGGCGCAAATCGTCGCCATTATCGGCCTGCTGATGATGCCGCCCGTGGAGGGCAGTTTGTGGTACCAGGCAAATATGCTGTGCTTGTATGTTGCGGCGGTATTAACCCTGTGGTCGATGTTGATCTATCTTCATGCAGCGTGGCCGGATTTGCGCGGCAAAGTGGAAGAAAACAGATAAAACTGCGATAAATCAGCAACTTTCCTTGACAGCAAGCGGCGAGAAGCTAGAATAGGCGCCTTCTTGAGTTGCCGCCCTGTAGGGCCTTGTCTGGTATCTCAAATTGCGGGAATAGCTCAGTTGGTAGAGCGCAACCTTGCCAAGGTTGAGGTCGCCGGTTCGAACCCGGTTTCCCGCTCCAATACTTGCAACCCATCGGTTCGAGTATTAAAGGCGCGGTGGCAGAGTGGTTATGCAGCGGACTGCAACTCCGTGTACGCCGGTTCGATTCCGACCCGCGCCTCCATTTTTCTCCAGACGTAATTCCCAGACATAAAAAAACGGCTGAATAATCAGCCGCTTTGTAATGTGTTTTTTCGTTTTTATCTGCAGTTAGGCGATGCCAACTTGGCGGGTGTTGTCGTAGTGGCCCCGGTGTGCCTGGCTAAAGTGCTCCCAGCTCATTGGCATTTTTTGGCGCCAGCGGCCGGGTAGATTGCTCAGTGGCACCGCAATGCCGTCGCTGTCACGCCAGAACAGCCAGTCACAGTGTAAATGCGGTATCAGGCGGCTGGCGATCTGTGCGGCCGCGGGGCTTAGCTTTACGCCGCGCAAATCACTGCGTTTCATGGTAATGGCTTCGAGTAGTGACAGATTTTCGCTCAAGGCAAACAAGATGGCGGCTCGTTCACCTCGTTCAAAGCGCGAGATCATATAACCCGTTTCTGACACATTGCTTAATGGATCTGGCAGCAAGCTGTTAGCGGTTGCAACCCAGCCGTTTTGCTCAGCTTGCTCGGCGGAGATTTGTAAACGGTGAAAGGCGTCGTGCCGAGCGCTTGCACCGTCCATTAACTCAATGCGGTTAAGGGCTTCCGCCACATCCTTGAGAGCGACTTCCTCCAGTCGTAGGTCATAAAAGCATGTTTGTTTAAAACAGCTTAGGTCCACAAAACAATTCAGGTCTGAAAATCGCATGGTTTATCCGCCTCTGTGCTCTAACGGTTTTATTATGTCTCTGGTCTGGCGTAGGAACAAATCCTGATACGTATTTTTCCCTATTGTTACAGAAAAACGTGCAGTGTGTCTCCTTTTCTAATGGTATTGCTGCGGGTATATTGCTGCGAAATGACGCGAAAACCCCTAACTTAACTAGTGTTAAACCATATATCTGCAGAGAAGTGTGCAGTAGTCATGCGGGCTTATGTCAGCCCGTGCAGACATAGCGCCGAGGCGCTGAACACTGCGTGAATCCCTTACAGTTCCTCGACCGTCTTCGCTTTATCCTTTTCCTCGTGTTTGTGTCATACCCAGTGTGAGGGATCGGTGTTGGGGAAGCTGCGCGTAATACATTGGCTGCTTTGCGCGATTACGCTATCCAGCGCGTTGTTATTAGCGTGCTCCGAAAGCCCGGAACATAAGCTCTCAGCGGGCGACGCACAATGGCGAGCGGACAGGTTTTATGGGCCGCGATTACGAGAATATATAGAACGGGGCAGGGCGGAGGTTTTGTTTAATTCAGAACAGCGTTTTCTGCTGCATTACCGCGCGGGAAGTCTGGGCGACGTACTTGAGCGCTTAAAACTCCACGACTACGCTGTGGAGAAGACGAATGCGACCTTTCTGCAGATTACACTGCGCCTGAACAGTGAAGAGAAGCTACATCAACTGCAACAAATCGATGCAATAACGGCGGTATCTCTCGCGCCAATGCAATCCTCAATTTCTAAATGAGACCCTGATATGACCCTAGCCCCAGCAAAAATCGGATGTGCGATCGCGGGAATACTGAGCCTGGGCATGAGCTCAGTAACATTGAGTCAGGGGGCAGACACTGCCATTAGCGAGCGATTGGGCAGCCATTTGCGGGATATGCGCGCAGGCGTCGGCCAACAAGACAGCGCCGGGCTAACGCGCTTGATGCGCAGTAGCATGGAGCAAGCGCGCTTATTCATCACGTTGCGCATCAACCCGGAGAATGTCACGGACGAGGCTTTGCGCCGCGAAATAAACAGCCTGGCGGGCGTTGATCTGCGCTATCTGAGCGACGATAGGCGCTGGGCGCGCATCAGTATTTCCAACCTGGATGTGCTCGATCAGCTTAGTCAGCAGCCGTGGCTGAGCGAGGCTAGTTTTGCCCCGCCGGCCATTCTTCGCCGTGGCGAAGCCCGAAGCCGAGCAGGCGTTGCGCTGCGTAGCGAGCAACTGGCGGCAAGCTATACCGTTGATGGCAGCGGTCAAGCGATTGGTATTATCTCAGACAGTTTCTCGCACACCAGTAATGTCCGTGACGCCAATACCACGCCAGCGGTGGGCCAGACGGGCACGTTAATGGGCAGTCGGCCGCAAGACAGTGGCGATTTGCCGCAATCCGTGCGCATCCTCGCCGATGGCAGCCGAGACGAAAGTGGGAATTTCGACGGTACGGATGAAGGCGCCGCTATGGCCGAGCTGGTGTACGACATCGCTCCCGGCGCCGATATTCTATTCCACACCGCGGGGGGCAATCGCCGCGAGTTCGCCGATGCAATCAGCAACCTTTGCAATGGTGGTGCCAGCATCGTTGTCGACGACGTTCTCTTTTTAACCGAGTCCAGCTATCAGGATGATTTGCCGGCGATCGCCGCCAGTAATTGTGTCGCCAAAGGCATTCCCTATGTCAGTGCGGTCGGTAACGACGGCGACCAAGGGCATCGCTTTGTCTATCGCGACAGCAACCGCGTGGTTGATGAAGAGGCCGGCAATCGCAACGCGCCGACGGGCAGCGATCTTCACAATTGGTCGCAGAGTGGCACTGACCGCTTTATGGCGGTCACCCTGCCAGCCCGCGCGTCCACGTTTGTATTGCTTAACTGGAATCAACCCAGTGCCAGCGTAAATCCAAGCAATGGCGCGCAAGTCGACTTAGACCTCTACGCGACAACCCGCGCCGATATCAGTGCTCTCGCCACCACTAACGCAAGCTTCTATGCGCGCGGCGCCAATACACAGGGCACCACCAATAACCCGCGTGGCGACGCCGTCGAGTTTTTATTGCTTGAAACCGGCAGCACTGCCCAGACATTTTACCTGGCCGTTGAACACTATGCCGGCAGCCAGGGAGACATCCCGCAACAGAGGGGGGTGCCCTTGGAATTCCGGCTGCTATTTACCGGTACATCACCTGACTCTGTTGAGTACGACTACAACGGCCCCAGTACTTGGGGGCACGCGCTTACCGCGGGGATAGCCGCCGTGGCAGCCGTGCCGTGGTGGGAATCACCAGAGTTTGCACCTAGCCGTTACACCACCCCGGATATCGATCCCGAGCCATTCACCTCTCGCGGTGGCAGCCAAACCATCCAATTCGATTCCCAGGGTAACTACCAAGCCAGCAATCGCAATCCGCCTGCCTTCGCCGGGGTAGATGGCAATAACACAACCTTCCTGGGCTCGCCCTCCAGCAGTGCAGCCCCCGAAGATGGCGAGCCCGATGGCTTTCCCAATTTTTTTGGAACCTCAGCCGCGGCCCCCAATGTTGCTGCGGTTTTTGCGCTGATGTTGGAAGCATTTCCGGCCGCAACGCCCGCACAATTAATCAGTGCCGCGCGCAATAGTGCCATTGATGTCACCGGATTTCGCGCCGCATCGGGCAATGACGATGTAACCGGCCCGGGCTTACTAAACGCCAGCGCAGCGGCGGACTTATTAGCGCAGCGTGTTGGCGACGATGACAATACTGACGACATTCCGCCGCTAGATAATGACGGCGGCAATACCGGTGGTGGCAGCGGAGGTAGTGTCGGTGGCAGCTCCGGCGGAGGTGGTGGTGGGTGTTTTATCGCCACCGCTGCCTACGGTAGCTTTATTGCCGAAGATGTTGAGCTGCTGCGGGACTTCAGAGACCGCGTGCTGTTGCAGTTTGGTCTTGGCAGACAATTTGTCGCCTTTTACTACCAGCACTCGCCAACACTCGCCAACGCCATTGCCGAGCGAGAATGGGCAAAATCGGTGGTTCGTGCTGGCCTGTATCCAATGGTACTTTCTATTCGCTATCCGCTGAGCAGCGCGGCAGGCTTACTGCTGTTGCTGCTGGCGTTGCACATCCGACGTCAAAAAAAAGCGCTGATTCAAGTGTAGAACAGCGCTAAGGCATTGTTTTTGAGGGGGGTAGGCAGTAGAATCTGCCGCCTCTACAAAAACCGCGATGGCTGCAATAGCCTCGTCGGCCTTTTGCCCGGATGGTGAAATTGGTAGACACAAGAGACTTAAAATCTCTCGACCTCACGGTCGTGCCGGTTCGATTCCGGCTCCGGGCACCAATCCCCAAATTTGACACACTATGGCGTAGTATGGGTTAAGGGTGTATATCCTTGATTTATAAGCGTTTTTAGACCTGTTGTTGCGCATCTTTAACCGACACAGTATGGCGTAATATGGCGTAATATGGATTCAAATTACGCCATATTACGCCAAAATGCGCCTGCAGTGCCTTTACGGCGCGCTTAAATGATCAATAGTGACCGTTTCTAAAACAACACGTCGTATTCCTAGGTCATCACTCTTCTCGTTGTTTGCCTCCCGACCTATTTTTCTGTGGAAATGCCGTTAATATGCCCTTCAATACAAAAATACTGTCGAGGCAGACTAGTTGACGAGTAGAGACTGGGGTGGCGATATTGTTGTGTCCCAAGGGGTGGCAATTTACCGAGGTCGCGTCGGCGATAATCGTTTGCATAGCCATTAGGCATCGCAGTTAACCATAGCGCTGGATTCTGAGCTCATTTTTTAAACGCGCGCGGGTCGGCGCAGTGCAGGGGCGGTGTATTTCCCCTCAAAGACTGAGCATCGCCTTGAGTCGGGCTTTGTCTGTTCGATCTATCTTGATCCATTGGCAGCGCCGCTTCCCGATAGCGTCGATTTTAAGCTGGTTGATGGCTGGGCGACGTTGCCATTGGATACCTTACCGGAGTGGTTATCGGGCATTGACCGAAAGACAGATTTACGGGCGCTCGTAGAGTCGGGGAACTTGCTCAGGCCACGTCAGACGATGGATCCGCGATTTGCTTTAGTCGCCGAGGAAATCAGCCAGCAGCTGGCGTTGGGACGGGATATCAGTCGAGATGCCCTGGCGGCGGTCGCGGGTTTATCTCCTAGTCGTTTTTCGCATTGGTTTGTTGAGTGTTCTGGTGTGCCACTGCGGAGCTACAAAAAATGGCTCAAGTTGAGGCTGGCGGTGGATGCGGTGTTGGCGGGCCAGCCGCCGATGGTGGCGGCAATGCAGGCCGGTTTTAGTGACCTGGCGCATATGAGCCGTGCGTTTTCAGCGTCTTTTGGCTTCACCTATTCCGATGCAATGCGCGCGATGGCGCAATCAACCTTGGTATAGCTGTTTCGTTCAATACCTCTGTCTACTCACAGAGTAGACTGGGTCTTTTAGAATAATCCGCTGCTGATAGGGGAGTGCTGGCATGAAGGTCAGAGAGGGTTTCGTTGAGTCGCATGGCCATCGCCTCGCTTATTTGGCGGTCAATGAACACTTGGCGAGCGATGATCAGCCGGCGATTATCTTTATTCATGGAGTGCTGGCCTCAGTCAATTTTTGGCGAGACTGTGTGCCGGCCAGCTTCCATGAACAGCGCGCGTGGTATGCCTTAAGTTTGCCCGCCCATCACCCCTCTACCGTTTCGGAAAACTTCGCTTCTCAAGATCTGGATGAGCAGTGGTTTTACGACATTACCCACGGTGCAATTACCGCATTGCTAGGTAGCCGAAAGGTAATTGTTATCGGGCATTCCACTGGCGGTTTCTGCGCGTTAAATCTGGCGATCCGTCGTGCGCCGAATGTGATTGGTATTGTAAGTATTGCTGGCTTTCACAGCGGCAACTGGGGCGGAGTGGAAGGTTTGCTCGTTAAGCTGGCGGCTGCGGGAAGCTGGGGGAGAAGCCTGTTTGCGTTCAATATCTGGTTGGCCAAAAAAAGCGCATTTGTTCAGCGCCTGTTTGCCAGTTTGCTGGCCTACGACCGCCAGGCTTACCTGGCAAGCCCATTGAGTCAGAAGATGATCGACAATATTCGGGCTAATGTTCGCAGCCAAGACTCCTCGGCACTGTTTTATTTATTCCGAGGTATCAACCGTCTGGAGATTGCTGAACAGCTGAATGACATTTCGATACCGTGCCATCTGCTTGCCGGCACTCACGACCCTGTTGTTCCAGCCGAGCAATCCCTGTTGTTGGCGGGAGCGATTAAACGGGTCAAAACGGTGGTGTTCCAAAATGTTGGTCATATGCCGTTTATGGAAGCTACCGAGGTCTGCATGGCCGCCATAGAGGGGGCTGTTAACGACATTGCATCGCAGTATCGCCGTTATCGCATCGAGGCTGATGCTCAGCTTGAAGGAGAGCGCTGATGATCGCTACGGATGCAAGCAATGTCATTGTCATCGGAGCGGGTTTTTCTGGACTGGCGGCGGCTGATGCACTCAATGCAGCGGGCCTGGCGGTAACCATTGTGGAAGCGCGTGACCGCGTGGGTGGACGAGCGCGCACGCAGCAACAGGAAAATGGTATTTGGCTGGATTATGGCGGTCAATGGCTGGGACCCGGGCAAGACGAAATGTATGCGCTGGCAAAGCGCTTAGGTCATAGCACCTGGCCGATGTATACCGCTGGCAAGCACCGCACCTTGTTTTCCGGGCGGCTCGGGGCATATCGCGGCAGCATTCCCCTTAACTTGCCACTACGCGCACTCTCTAGCTTAGGCTATGCCTACTTACGCTTGCTGCGCCTGATGCGAAGAGTCGACAGAAATAGCCCCTGGCTGTCGCCGAGGGCGCAGGAGCTGGATAGCCAAAGTGTGGGGGAGTGGATGCGCAAACATGTGCGTCACCCCGATGCCTTCAGTGTTTTTCGTATTGCTGTCGAAAGTATCTTCGCTGCTCACCCGGACGATATCAGTCTGCTGCATGCGCTGTTCTATTTTCGCAGTGGTGGGGGCTTTTTCTCCTTGGCGGAATCCGAGGGCGGTGCGCAGCAAGACCGTCTGCAGAGAGGCGTGCAACCCTTAGCCGAGGACTACGCTAAGCACCTGCAGCAGCGCGGTGTGCAGATTTACCTCAATGCTCCTGTGCGCAGCGTCGAGCAGACGGGCTGCGCGGTAACAGTGAAAAGCGATACCCGCGAGTGGCAGGCACCGGCAGCAGTATGCGCCGCGCCGCCAATTTTGGCGCATGACATTGTATTTACGCCGCCCTTGCCGCAGGCAAAGAAGGCCCTGCTTAACAATCTACAACCGGGCTGCGCCATTAAGTGTTTCGCTATTTATGAAACGCCATTCTGGCGCAAACAGGGTTGGTCTGGCTCGGCGGTTTCGGATGTGCCCCCGGTACATGTGTGTTTTGACGTAACGCCTCCCGACGAAACGCGCGGCATTCTTATGGGCTTTATCGAGGGGCGCGAAGGCGTTAAATACACCGAGTTGGGTGAATCGGCGCGCCGCAACGCTTTCTTGGAAGCGCTGGCAAATTGGTTTGGCGATGAGGCAGCAACCCCGCTGGATTACTACGACCACAGTTGGCGAAATGATGAATGGGCGCGTGGTTGTTACGCCGGAGTTGCTGGCCCGGGCCACTGGACGTCCGTTGGGCATAGCATTCGTGCGCCGCACGAGCGGGTGTTCTGGGCGGGCACGGAAACGGCGACGCAGTGGAATGGCTATTTCGAAGGGGCGGTGCGCGCGGGTAAGCGCGCCGCTTCTCAAGTGATCGAGACTCTGTCTTAAAACGGCAAGTGATTCGCGTTAAAACGGTAGGTGATTCTCTGAGGGTATGGGTGAAAAATGCATGTAGGCACGATTAAGGAAATATGGCGTTTTCCTGTGAAGTCGATGGGTGGTGAGCGCATCAGCGCAGCCAACATTGACTATGCGGGCTTTGCAGATGATCGCACCTGGGCGGTCCGCGATGACGAGACTAATGAGATTGCCACGGCTCGGCGTATTCCCAAACTAATGATGCTAAAGGCCCGCTACCTCACTGAGCCGACTACCGGCTTTGGCCCGGTGGCGGCGTCGCGGGTAGAGATCGAATTCCCAGATGGGCGCCGCGTGAGCTCTGATGATCCCTATGCGTCGGCGATTTTGTCGATGTATCTCGGCAAACGCGTCACCCTGATACCGCGACCGGCTGCGCGAGACAAGGCTGCCTACCGCCTGACTCAGCCGATGAGCCCGCGAGAAATCCGCTATATATTGGGCATGGCAGCGGATGATCCAGACCCAGACTTTTCTTGGTTTTCGCTCAAAGTACTCACCAATTTGTCCAAATACACAACGCCGCCAGGTGCGCTCTACGATGTCTATCCGCTGCATTTCATCACAACTGCCGCGCTGGATAGCATGAATGCCATTTACCCTGAGGGAAATTTTTGCTCCCAGCGCTACCGGCCGAGTTTTGTTATCGAAACTAACCCCGAGTTAACGGGCATAGTGGAGAACAGCTGGCGCGGCCGTGAACTGCGTATCGGCGATGCCCTCATTCGCTGTAATCATCCGACTATCCGCTGTTCTATGCCCGGCACGCAGCAGCCTGGTATTCACCAAGACCCCAATGTTCCCCTCACGGTGATGCGGCATGCCGGTCAGCACCTGGGGGCGTATGCGAGCCCGCGTAACCGCGCGGCGATTCAGCTCGGTGATAGCGTTGAGCTGGTCGATCAGGCAAGCACAAAACTCTACGTCTGGTTTGATGACGTTGGGCGTCGAGTCAAGTCGCAGGTCGTCAAGGCAGGGAATCGTATTGCCCAGTGGCAGGAGCAGAAGCGCGATCCGTCGTCCGCGCTAAAGTCACCTTATCCCCGGGGATTTCGTCCTTTTACCCTGGTTAAACGGGAGCAGGAATCCAGCGATATTATCTCGCTCTGGTTTCAAGACCCGGAGCGCAGCGAGCTGCCGCGCTTTGTACCCGGTCAGCATATCGTGCTGGCCATACCGCAGCTTGATGACGGCCTGGTTTATCGGCCCTACACGCTGTCCAGCCCCGGCCATCAATTGGACAGTTTTCGCATATCCGTGAAGCGCGAGGTCGGCACGGTGAGCGGTGAATCGGCGGTGGGCAGAGGCTCCGGTTGGCTGCATGATCAACTCGCCGTCGGAGATAGTGTGGCGATTAAAGATCCGAATGGGCAGTTTGGCGCCGTCCCGACAGATTCCCAGCCACTCGCCTTAATTTGTACCAGCATCGGTATTACGCCGATGCTATCGATCCTGCAGAGTGTCGCCAAAGAAAACCCCGAACGGGATGTGCGCTTATTTCACGGCATTCGTGACCCGCAAGATTTTGCTTTCCAGGGTGCACTCGAGGCGCTGAAGCAGCACTTAGCCAATTTCCACTTACAGCTTTTTGTAACGGGGCAGGGGGGCGAGCGGCCTGTTGGCAGCCATGCGGGGCGCATGACCCCTGAGCGCGTGTACGCCGCATTACCCGATGTCGACAAATATGATGTTCTGATCTGCGGAAAACCGGCATTCAGTAAGGCCTTCCACGACGGCTTGTTGGCCTGCGGTATCGCCTCAGAACGCCTACACTACGAGAGTTTCGGTGCTAGCCTTGGCGTCGATGACGGCGACCAAACCGCGTATCGCATCCACTTTAGCCAGAGCGAGCAAACAGTAAACTGGAATCCTGCACAGGAGAGTTTGCTTAGTTTTGCTGAAGAGCAGGGCATTGATGCCAATTCGGGCTGTCGCTACGGCGCCTGCCAGGCTTGCGAGTGTACTTTGCTTTCCGGCGAGGTCAGCTATCCCGAAGATATCCAGCCGCCGGGGGGTAAAAACAAAATCCTACTTTGCTCAGCGAGGCCAAAGTCGGACTTAACGCTAGCGCTGTAAGTTGTCGTCAATGTAGGGTTGCGACGAGTAACGCTCTGGCTTGTTGTCGATTCCAACAAGCGTGTTTTAAGAATTGCGGCTGTGCTTGGCCGAGCGCAGCCGCGTTGTTTGGGTAGCCTCTAATGTGTGGTCGCTTGTTTTTTGAACACAGTGCATCGGTTGAAATGTTAATCAGAGCACTGGGGTTTAATGACTTTAAAATGCCGTCGTTGCCCAATGTGGCACCTACTGAGGCAGTGCCCGTTGTGCATTTTCTAGAGGGACAGTTGACGATCAGCCCTATGCGTTGGTGGTTGGTGCCAAGTTGGTCAGAGGGGCCAAGCACGAAGTTTGCGATGTTCAATGCCCGGATCGAGTCGGTACAAACGAGCAGGGCCTACAAGGGGCCGCTCAAATACCGGCGTGGGATTGTTCCGGCGTCAGCATTCATGGAATGGCAGACGGCAGCGGGTAAGAAGCAGCCCTATTATTTTACCGGTGACCCAGCGCCGCTGGCGCTAGCGGCTATCTGGGAGGAGTGGGGCGGGGAATTACTGTCGGTATCAGTGCTCACGCAGGCTGCCGATAGCAATTTTACCCGCTACCACCCGCGTATGCCGGTTATGCTATCGGGCGAGCAAATAAACCACTGGCTCGACCACCGGCTCACGCCGCAAGACGCGCTGGCAGCTGTGTCTGGCGCAAGTGTTCCGCTGTTGGCCAGGACGGTTGATCCCCAGCTCAATAATGCCCGGCTGAAGGACTTTCCCGATTCTTTCACACCGTAGTATTCATGGCGGTTAACGCAGGCCCCACCACTTGGGCAGTAATGCCCGGATTGCGGGCCGGCTAAAGCGATCATCGATTAACTCGATAACGCCGCGATCCTGCTCAGTGCGAATCAATCTCCCTGCTGCTTGTACCACTTTTTGTATGCCGGGGTAGAGGTAGGTGTAGTCATAGCCTCGGCCGTAGCGCGCTTCGAGCCGTTGCCGGAGGACTTCGTACAGGTCGTTGTGGGGAGGAAGGCCGAGGGTGGCAACAAACACGCCGATCAGTCGTTCCCCTGGTAAATCTATGCCCTCGCCAAACACCCCACCTAATACCGCGAACCCGACACTGGGGGTGGCGTCGCTGACCTCAGCGATGAAACTGTCTCTTTCAGCGGGAGGCATGCCCGGGCGTTGGCGCAATAGCCGCAATGTGGGGGCGTGCTCCCGCAGGTATTCAAACAGGGCGTTTAAGTAGTCAAAACTGCTGACATATACCAGGTAGTTGCCGGGGGTTACTGTCATTTGTTGCGCGATACGGTCGCAAATAGGCGCGAGTGAGTGCTGGCGCTGTTGCTGACGCGTGTTGATTGAGGTGACGAGTCTCAGGTCTATTTGCTCGCGAGAAAATGGGCTCTCCACATCCTTAAAAACCGTATCGGCGGGCAGTCCCAGCAGGTCTTGGTGGTACTGAGGAGGGGACAGGGTGGCGGAGAACAACACGGTGCAGGCGGCGGCGTCAAAGCGAGGCCGTAAATGGTCGGCGGGAATGAGGTTGTCGATACACAGTTTGCCACTTCCCGGCTTGGCTTGAAGACTACCACTTACGGTTTCAAAGCTGAGCGTACACAGGGAGTGGTCTGCAAAGCTGTCAGCCAGGCGCAAAAAGGCGAGGGCGGTAAATAACACCTGCTGCACATCGGCGGCGGCCGGGTGGTCAGTGAGGTAGTCGGTAATGGCGGCAATGACGCTGTACAACGCACTATTGAGCGCCTCCGGCACCTCGTCGAGATAGTATTGGTGGTGAAGTTCGAGCTCGCTGTCCTCCAGATAGGGGCGAATCAACGCGGCCCAGGCGGTTTCCAGCTCAGATAGCGGTTTGAGTAGCGGTGCCGGAACCTTGCGCACGGTGTAAAGTAACTCTGCCTCCGAAAGCTCCATGCTGTACATGCTCCGGGCCCGGTCGATAAGGTTGTGGGCTTCGTCGACCACCGGCATCACTCGCCATAGATTTTGCTGTGCCAGGCTGTATAGGAGGGCGAATTGATCAAAATAATGATTCACATCGCCCACCACAATATCTGACCAGCGCGCCATTTCCTGGGCGAGAAAATAGCGGCAAATGTCGTGCTCTGTGGCAATGTGGCGAAGCGTTGTTTGGTCGAGACAGCGCGTCTGGGTCGCCTGCTGGCGCGCCGCGCTCAGCCTGTCGAAAAAACCATTGGCCAGGGGGCAGGAATCGCCGTGACAGGCTTTGTCTGGATGGTCACAGCTGGCTTCTTTGGCGGAGAGCTCCACGAATCGCAGGGGTACGGTGGTGTCTTGGTGGTCGAGGATGCTGCGAAGGCCATCTAAGCCGAGCTGGCGCCCGGTATTGCGATTACTTAGAAAAAACACGCGATCGAGGTCGCTGGCCGGCATAGCCTTTAGTGCCGGGAATAAAACACCGACGGTTTTTCCGATACCGGTCGGGGCTTGGAGTAACAGCGGCGTGTCGCGCCTTGCGGCCTTATAAACGTTTTCGGACAGTGCCCGTTGGCCGGTGCGAAAGTCCGGGTAGGGGAAACGCAGTGCCGCGAGGGCCTCGTCCCGCGCGCGGCGGTGTGCGGTTTCACTTTCCGCCCAGTGCCGATAGCGTTCGCAAAGTGTGGTTAAAAACTCTATCAGTAATGCGGCCTCGAAGGTTAGCGTGTCCGGCGTTTCCTGTTCGTCGCGGACTTCAAAGTAGGTGAGCCGCAGGTCGATATTGTCGCGTTTGTCGCGCATGCACAGTAAAGCGCCGTACACTTTTAGCTGCGCCCAATGTAAGGCTCGCCGCCCGGGTCCAATGCGGTTGATATTTCCCCGATGCGTTTTAATTTCCTCCAGATAGCATTTGTCGGGGTTAGCGTAGTAGCCGTCTACGCGCCCGCTTATCGCAATGCCCTCGCACTCTCCAGTTAACCGGTATTCCGCGACATAGGGATCGGGCCGGCGTTGTTGAACGGTGAGGTGGCCGATAATGCCCTCATCGGCGCTCGGTGCGGGGGTGTAGCGAAACTCCAGGCTGCCGCTTCGCGCGGCAAATTCACAGAGGTTGCGCACCGATACCTCAATCATGATTTGGTCTCCCAATCGACTTCCGCAACGGATACGGGCAAACCGGCCTGAAGCATGGTTTCAATCCACAGGCGCTGATGGTCTTGCACGCGGTCGCCGGGGCCTTTGACTTCAATCAGTTGATAGCGGCATTGGGCGGTATCGAATAACACCAGATCCGGCATACCGCGCCGGTGGTGGCGAAGATCGCTGAGTAGGTGGCGGAAAACGATGCGCAAATGCTCGGCAGGAATACAGCGTAGCGCCGCTTGGACCAGCGCTTCACTCATTGCCGGCCAGTGTATCAATGTGCAGGAAACACCGTGCTTGGCCTGCCAGATTTTCCATATTTCCTGCTGATAGGCCTTGGTTTCGAGCAAGCGTAAACGCTGGTCGATTAGTGTTTGCCGGCGAGTGACAAAATCGGCTCGAAACAAGTCGGCGGGGCCGGCCTGAAAAGGATGAAAGAAGGCGCCGGGCAATGGTTCGAATAACACCGGCCAGAACAGCAATCCAAAAAGCCCAGTGAATAAGGTGTTTTCGCTATAGAAGCCGGTAAGCGCGCTATTTTCGGTTAGCGCGGTTAGCGTTGCAATTTCCACGCTGTGTTCAGATTTACGCAATAGCAGGGTCTGGCTGGGAATAGGCTGCACGCGGCGCGTCGGGCTGGGCTGACCGGCCTTGCGCCGAAGGCGATGTTGAATCCGTTGTAAGTGCAGTCGAGTTTCCGGGCGCTGCACGTTGTGAAGTGACGCCTCCAAACGCGGCAGCAGTTGCTCGGGTAAGGGTGTGGATCTTTCCAGCATGCGAAACTGCCTGACCAGTGCTTCTTCTAAGGGGTTGTCGCGGTAGAGCTGTAGTGCGGTATCAATATCACCGCAGCGCTCAGCGTGATGGGCGAGCTGAAAGAGTAGTTTTTGTCGGCGGTGTTCCAGCCAGCTATTTGTGCTGGGGCCAGGCACCTGAAGCTCATTGACTGGAACGCCCTCTGCCAGGGCAGTTTGGCAGTGGTAGATGTCGAGGTAATCGTCGACGTCATTGCGGCCTGAAAACGCGCGCGATTGTGGCGTGAAACTCACTGCCTCGTAACGCTGATAGCCCAGCTCGGCGAGCACAAATTCCGACCAGTCTTGGTAGAGGTTGCCGAAGAACATCAATCGAATTCGCTGCAATAGCGCGTCGCGAAGTAGGCTGATCGTGTTAATAGCGCCCTCGGGCCACCACTGCTGCATGGTTTGTGCAGAGTGATTGGCAACCAGGGTTTGCAGCGGCGCCAGCATCTCGCTTTTGCGCAGTGTTCGTGGGCAGTCAACGCCGCGGCTGGTCAGTAATTGCAGTAATTCCGCTCGGCGGCACAGCTTGTGAACATCGTTGGCTGTTATAGACGGGTTTAGCGCCACCCAGCCAGCGTCGACCAGTGGCTGTAGCGCGTCATCGATAGACGGAATCTCTCGATAGCGCAGCGCGTCGCTACGAAATAGTGCGCCACTGCGCATGCTTAGTCTGGCGAGTAATGCGCGGCTGAGCTTCGGTAACGCGATAAACTGGTCGATTATCGATCGTTCTGCCGTCTCCAATAAGTCACTGTGGTGGCTGCGCACCCAGTGAATAACCGTTTCCAGATTCGCCAGGTAGTACAGCGGATCGTTCAGCGAGGCGCGCTGAATTTCTGCGTTGTGATGGCGTTTATCCGGGGGCGCTGTTTTCATAGAGGGTGTTTGTGAATGAAGCAGGGGCCTTAGCAGTTAGAGGAAAGCGACTGGGGATACTGCGTTGATCGATCTTCGCTCATCATACATTTTGTACTGTACGGGTGTACAGTGATAGACCTGGGCGGGCGGGAGTGCAGCCGCGCGCCTGTGGGGCGATTAAATAAACCGTAATCCAAACCCGCGCTGTAACATCGTATACCGTAACAAATGGCTCAGTAGTGGTGTGATCAACCGCCGTGGCGGGTGAATTTCATCGGCGTTGGGATATCGCCAACCTATATCGGAGGGAAATGGCATTGCCGAATTCTACAAAGCGCGGGCGGCGCATCCTGGCGGCGGGGGCGCGTACCATAGGGCGCGGCATTGTGCGCACCGTTACCCGATCAGATGCGGGGGCACACTGGGCGCGAGTAGGAGGCGATTGGTACGAAACCCTGGGGGAGCTTAAAGGTGCGGCAATGAAACTTGGCCAGCTAGCATCCCAGTATCACGATGTGCTGCCCCCGGAGTTGTCTAAGCAGTTGGCACGGCTGCAGGCCGATGCCGCGCCGTTGCCCTGGGAGCGCATCCGGGAAGTGCTTGATGGACAGTGGTCAGCACATCAGTGGCAACTGATTGCAGAGATTGAACACGCGCCACTGGCCAGTGCCTCGATTGGTCAGGTGCATGTGGCCACGCTTCGTGACGGGCGAAAGGTGGCGGTAAAAGTACGCTACCCCGGTGTTGCTGCGGCGATGGACGCTGATATTAATAATCTCGGCAGAATGCTGCGGATGGCGGGCATTTTGCCCTTTGATGGCGACAGCCTGAAGGCCGTGCTGGAAGAGGTTCGCGAGCGGATGGCCGAGGAGATGGATTACCAGCGCGAGCGAGAACATTTAGAAATTTTTGCCGGCTTGCCAAATCGCGATGGCATCATCGTTCCCGATGTCGTCACTGAGCTCTGCAGTCCATCAGTGGTGGCGACGGAGTTTGTCAGCGGTAGCGGCATTGAGGTGGCGCAAAGCTGGCCTCAGGCTGTGCGCGATCGCATTGGTGAGCGCTATGTCGACTGGATGGTGGCGCAGATATTTGATCACGGTATTGTCCACGCCGATCCGCACCCCGGTAACTACAGTTTCCGCGAAGACGGCAGCATTGTTGTTTTCGATTTTGGTTGCGTGAAGCGCGTTAATGGCAAAGACCAACGGCTGATTGCCGAGCAAGTGCGTGCGGTGGTTGAGCGCAATATGGCGGCGCTGCATCAATCGCTGGGCGAGATGGGAAGTTTGGCCAAGCCAGGCCGTCAGCCCTCTGCTGGCCTGGAGCGCGCATACACGGAAAGCACCGAATTTTTGCATGAGCGGATGATTGTCGAGCCGCCATTCGATTTTGCAGATCCGAGTTTTATTACCGACGCCCGGGCGATCGCGCGGCGCGCACTGCCGGTATGGGGGCAATTTAAGCCGGTTCCTGACCTGGCCTTCGTCGCTCGTTCTCTCAGTGGCGGCTACTGGTTGCTGCGCAGGCTGGAAGCGCAAGTCGATTTACGTGAGCGCATTGTGGAAATTGCAAAACGGCGCCACTAGCTAAGGTCGTTATTCAGGCTCGATTCAGGCTGAGCGCGCCACACTGGCTTCACTGTTCACTCTTGGAGTACTGCAATGAAGCCACAACTGATGGGCTGGGCGCTTTTACTTTCTACTACCTCAGGTGTTGCGATGGCCGGCCACGCTGGCGGGCATTATTCTTCCTATAGCCGCTCCCCTAATTTTTATTTATTCGGAGGCCTGGGAGCCTCTGAGTTCACCACCGATGCCGGTGATATTCGCTACAGTTTTGGCGACGGCTCACTGAGAGATATCGAGGTGGATAACCAGTCTACCGCTGGGCGTTTTGGATTTGGGATTGTGCTCAGTGAGGCGCTGTCGCTGGAGCTGGGTTACGCGCACTTAGGTGAGCTCAGCGCCAGAGCGCAATCCGACGGCAGTCAGGTGTTAAATAATGGCTATGCGCCCGGGCCGGTTGCGATCGATGGCGACGTAGACGGTGCGTTTTTTGGCGTGCGCTTTCATACGCCAATGTCAGAACCGGCGTCGGCCTTTTTCCGAGCGGGGATGTATGGCTGGACAATGGAGGGCTGGGTGGACGACAGCGATCGCCGCGGCCAATTCACCCTTGAGGGTAGCGATCCCTACGTGGGCGTTGGCTTTATGATGGCGATCTCGCCCGCCGCTGCGGTATCGCTTTCCTATGATTACTATCCTCTGGAAGACGACCGCCGCTCCTTCGACTCAGCAGCCGATGTGTTGTCGCTGGATGTGGTGATGAGCTTCTAGCAAGTTACGGCTATGTAACCCGATAATAATGCATTTTCGCCGCATGTTCTGCGAATTATGAACAAGCTGTAATGGGGTTGTCAGTATCTTTTCTCCATAATCGTCGTTTATAAAAAATAGTCGTATGCTCGCTGCTGAGCATGCAGATCTAGTACGGAGAAAATATGACCAGTCTGGCATTTACGCTAAACGGTAAGGCCGTTGAACTTGATGTTGACCCGAGCACACCGCTGTTATGGGTCATTCGCGACGAGCTGGCAATGACCGGCACCAAGTTCGGTTGCGGCATGGGGCTGTGCGGCGCATGCACGGTGCACTTAAACGGCAACCCTATTCGCAGCTGTAGCTTCCCTGTTCAGGGGGCCGTAGGCCAGGCAATCACCACGATTGAAGGCTTGGTTGACGAGCAGGGTGGCCTCCACCCGGTTCAGGAAGCGTGGATCGAGCACAATGTTCCCCAGTGTGGATATTGCCAGTCCGGTCAAATTATGTCGGCGGTGGCCTTGTTGGAAAGCAATCCGCAACCGAGCGATGCCGATATCGATGCGGCCATGTCCGGTAATATCTGCCGCTGCGGTACGTATTCAAAAATTCGCGCGGCGATTCACACTGCGGCGGCGGGCGTGCAACATTATGACCCCCAGGCAAATAATGCGGAGGTGGCGTCATGAGTATTCGTCGTCGCCGTTTTATCCAAGGCAGTGCCGCCGTCGGCGGGTCTCTGGTTCTAGGCGTTAATCTCACCGGTTGCGGGCCAACGCCGCTGCCGCATGCCGCGTCAGCAGACCTTCAACCCAATGCGTTTTTGCAGCTGAGTCCCGACGGGCAGATAACCTTGCAGCTGCACAAATCGGAAATGGGTCAGGGAACCTACACAGGAATGGCGACGATGGCCGCCGAAGAGCTGAATATGCCGCCAAGCATGCTGCATATCGAACAAGCTCAATTCCACCCGGATTTTATCGACCCCGATTTCTACGTAATGCTTACCGGTGGCAGCTCATCGATTCGCACCAGTTTTGAGCCCTTGCGTAAAGCTGCCGCCAGCCTTGCGTATTTGCTGCGCAGCGCCGCGGCGGAGCAGGCGGGCGTGGATATTGCAACAGTGATGTTGCGCGATGGAAATGTTTATATCGGTGATTTAGAGGTTAAGCCGGCCAGCCTGATTGATCGGGCTCGTCAACAAGAATTACCCGAGGAGGTGCCGCTCAAAGCCGCGCGCGACTACCGTTTTATTGGCAAGCACAATGCGCGCTTAGACGCTCGGGCAAAAGTGACAGGGCAGGCCGACTTCGGTCTTGATGCCCAGTATCCTGGCGCGCTGAGCGCCGTGCTGGTGCGCTGTCCACATTTTGGCGGCAGCTTAAAAAGCTTTGATGCCAGCGCTGCCTTGTCCAGCCCCGGTGTTGAGCAGGTGCTTGAAGTCGACGGTGCCGTGGCGGTATTGGCCGGTAATTATTGGCAAGCGCGCCAGGCGGCAAACAAAATCAGCGTTGAGTGGAACAAGGGGCCACTGGCTGGTGTGAGTAGCCGAGCACTGCGCGCCCAGCGTCACGAGCTGGCAAAGACTGAAGAAGGCAAACAAGTTGAAGAGGTCGGCGAGGCAAGTGCCGCGGTAGGGGAGCGCTTTGAAGCTTTCTACGACGTGCCACTGTTGGCACACGCCACTATGGAGCCGATGAATGCGCTGGCCGTTGCCAGTGACGATGGCATAGAAATCTGGTCTGGTATGCAGGGTGTGCAGTTGGCACTTGATGCGGTAGAGCGTGCCACCGGGATCGAGCGTTCGCGGATTCGTCTGCATAACCACTTTTTAGGTGGTGGCTTTGGGCGACGCATTCAAAATGACTATGTGGTTGAAGCAGCGCGTATTGCCCAACTTTCTGGTAAGCCTGTGCGACTGGTATGGAGTCGTGAAGACGACACTCGCCACGATTTTTATCGCCCCAACTCTACGGCATTGATGGCCGCGACCATCGATGGCGACAGCGTAAGCAGCGTGCAGATCAAAGCGGTGGCGCCGAGTATTTTTGGTCAGTTTTTACCGGTGATGACCCGCAGTTTGTTACCGAGCTGGTTGCCATCGGGTGTACACGACGGCATTGGCAGCATGGCGGCGGGCTCAGACCCCGCGGCAACGGAAGGTTTGATTCACACGCCCTACAACTTCGCTTACAAGCGCAGTAACTACGTGATGCAGGATGTCTCTGCGCCGCTGGGTTACTGGCGCTCAGTGGGCCATTCGCAGAATGCGTTCTTTATGGAAGGCTTTATCGACGAACTGGCTCACCAAACCAACAAAAATCCGCTGGATTTTCGTCTGGCCAATATGGATCCGGAGTCTCGCCACTTTGCGGTGTTGAGCAAGGCCGCTGAGCTGGCTGATTGGGGTAACCCGCCTGCCGGTCAGTATCAGGGCTTAGCGGTGCATGAATCCTTTGGCAGTGTGGTGGCAGAAGTGGTGAATGTGTCAGCTGACGGTGGGCGCATTCGGTTGCACAAGGTGACGTGTGTTGTCGACTGCGGCCAAGTGATTAACCCGGATATCGTCGTTGGGCAGATGCAAAGCGGCATTAACTTTGGTTTGACGGCGGCCTTGAAAGGCGAAATCACCCTTGAGGACGGCGCCGTCCAGCAGAGTAACTTCCACGATTATCAGTTGCTGCGGATTAACGAATCCCCAGAAATTGACGTTCATATACTGCCGAGTACCAACCCGCCCAGCGGCGTCGGTGAGCCAGGTACGCCACCCGTGGCACCCGCGCTGGCCAATGCCATTTTTGCGGCGACCGGGCAGCGTCTGCGCGAGCTTCCTTTGCGTTTGAGCTAAGTCTGCAGTGAACTGATAAAGGCTAATTAAACCGCCGCCGCTTTGGCGGCGTGTTTAGCTGCATCTTCGCCAATCTTCTGCCAAACTGGTGTTTTTGCCTCTCTTCACGGCAACGATGGACCGTATCTATGAGTTCCGAATCCCAAAACCCTATTCGTTATCCCTTCTCTCAGGCGCCTGCTAAAGGGGAGTGGATTGAAGTTGCGCCCGGCGTCTTTTGGTTGCAGATGGCGCTGCCCATGGCCTTGGATCACATTAATTTATATGTGCTGGACGACGGCGACGGTTGGTATATCGTCGATACCGGCATGAAAACAGGGGATACCCAGGAGCGCTGGCAGCTATTGTTCGACGGCCCGATGGCGGGCAAGCCGCTCAAGGGGGTTATCTGTACCCATATGCACCCCGATCATATTGGTCAGGCGGGTTGGCTTTGCCGCGAGCACCGCGTGCCCCTGTATATGAGCTTTGGCGAATATATCAGCTCGCGCGTGTTTAGCTCGATGGGGCAGGGTGATCTGGAATGGACCACTGAGCGCTATTTTCAGAACGCCGGCATTCCCGCAGACGTCATCGAGAAAATGCGCAATAAATTCCGCGGCTTCGGCAATATCGTTGAGCCAATGCCCAAGGCCTACCAGCGCCTGAGAGACGGTCAAACGCTAAAGATTGGTGGCCGACGATGGCAGGTAATGACAGGCAGCGGGCATTCGCCAGAGCACGTCAGTCTGTTTTCTGCCGACGACAAACTGCTGCTTTCCGGCGACCAAATTATTCCGCGCATCACGTCAAATGTTAGCGTGATGCCCAGCGAGCCAGAGGCCAACCCCCTCGCAGACTGGTTTGCCGCCCTCACGCGCTTTCGTGAAGCATTGCCTGCCGACACCTTAGTGATGCCCGCCCATAACGCGCCGTTCTACGGCGTGCATTACCGCTTGGAGTATTTGATTGATCATCACAAGGGGCACTTGGCGGCTGTGGAGAAGGCCTGTGAACAGCCCAAATGTGCCATTGAGCTTTTCGATGTTTTGTTCGCGCGCAAGGTCGAGATGAGCCAATTAACGCTGGCCCTCGGTGAGTCCATTGCCCACCTGCATTACTTGTATTACCAGGGGCGCTTACAGCGGTATCTCGACGAGCACGGCGTTTATCGCTACAGCAGTTTAGACCCGGATGGCAGCCCTTACTCGCGCTGCCCGCATCAGCCCGATGATGGCCCGATGGAGGTATAGAAATGAGCGATTGTATTTTTTGCCAAATTGTTGCGGGCCAACTTCCCTGCCACGAAGTGTATCGCGATGATCAGTTACTGTGTTTTATGGATATCGCACCGGCCAGTAATGGCCACTGCTTGATAATTCCGCATGAGCACCACGATGACATTTTTACCATGTCAGACACTTTGCTGGCGGAAGTAAACCAGTTTGCCGGTCGTCTTGCGCCCATTTTAAAGGCGCACTGCCAAGCAGAGGGTATTGGTGTCCATCAGTTAAACGGCGCCGCTGCCGGGCAAACCGTTTTTCATTACCACATGCATTTGATTCCGGCGTTTCCGGGGCAGAGCATTCAAATACACGGTCGCGCCCAAGGTGATTCTCAGCAATTAGCTGCTAACGCGGCGGCGTTACGTGAGGCGCTGGCCGCGGGTAATTGACCGATTTTGTCCATGCGCTGGCGTCTAATGCTATTGAGGCGATGATGCCTTGCCCCGAGAATGTGTGCACACAACGAAAACAAGGAGCCATGCCATGCCAATGCCCAGTGACGTCAAGGTAGTCGACCTGATGCTGAGTGTGCCCGGCGAAGACAATAGCCAGTGGTACGAGTTCATGAAGCCACTGCTGATGGACGAAGAGAGCCGCAATCTGTTCAAGATGCCCGCTCAGTACATGTTTAAAGACATTCCGGATACCGGCAAGAAAGAAGATTACATCGCTTACACCATCGAGCAGATGGATAAGCACAATATCGAAATTGCCATGACCGGCATCGACGACCACAACGAAGTCGCCAAGGAAGCGCTGCGCCGTCATCCCGACCGCTTTATTTGCAGCTACGAAGCCAACCCCAACAACGGCATGGAAGAAGTGCGTAAAATCGTGCGGCTGCACGAAGAGTACGGCATTAAGGCCGTTACGGGCTTCGCCTCTGGCCTGTGTCCGCAAGTGCCTTACAACGACAAAAAATGGTATCCGATCTACGCCAAACTGGTAGAGCTGGATATTCCGTTCTGTCCCTGTGTGGGCGTGCCCGGGCCGCGTCTGCCCATGGCTCCGCAAAAAGTGGAGCTGCTGGACGAAATTTGCTGGTTCTTCCCCGAGCTGAAAGTGGTCATGCGTCACGGCGCCGAGCCCTGGGAAAAACTGGCGTGGAAGCTCATGCTCAAGTACCCCAACCTGTACTACATGACCACCGCGTTTGCGCCCAAGCACTACCCGGAAGAAATCATCAAGTTCGCCAACACCCGTGGCGCCGACAAGGTGATGTACGCGGGCTACTTCCCCATGGGGCTGTCACTGGACCGCATCTTCAAAGATCTGCCCAATGTCCCGCTGAAAGACGAAGTATGGCCGAAGTTCCTGAGCGAAAACGCACGCCGTGTGTTCAAGCTCGACTGATTCACCCGCTTGGGTCATGCGCGATAAAACGGCAGTCACTAGACTGCCGTTTTTCGTTGTACTGGCGTTATATTTTTAAAGATAACAATAAGAGGGCATTGCCGTGAGCTTGAGCTTGCAAGAGATTTCTGACCGCCTTGAAATACAGGACCTGCTATTCCATTACGCCGATATTATCGACCGGCAGGCGGCCGACGAGCTGCGTGACGTGTTCACGCCGGATGCGGCGATAGACTACAGCGCTTTTGGTGGCTCAGTGGGTGATGTGGAGACCACAATCGCATTTTTGAAGGAAGCGCTGCCTGCTTTCAGTAATACCCAACACCTGAACGCGAACATTCAGATACGCGTTGACGGTGACCGGGCAACCGGGCGGGTAATGTGCTTTAACCCGATGGAAATGCCACTGGGTGAAGAGAGCCAAGTATTTATGCTGGGCCTCTGGTACGTAGATGAATACCGCCGTGGCGACAATGGTTGGCAAATTTCCAGCCGCCGTGAAGAGCGCAGCTGGGTATTTAATGTGCCCGACTTTATGGCCTTGTAAGAGACAGCCCTAGGCCGGAAGGTCCACAGGTGTGCCGCCATCGCGCTTAGTACTGGTTACCACTTCGGGTTTAGTCGTCACTTTCTTTGCATCCGGCGGCACGAAGCTGATCACTGTGTCGCCGTTTTGCAGGCGGCGGCTGGATTTGCTCAACCACTCCAGCTTGCCACTTTCCGGAATTAGCGCCAGTTGCACCGCCTCGTCGGGCAGGCTGCTGAGAAACTGGGACTCGTCGAAGCTCTCGGTGATACTGGTTTTACGAAAGCCCCAGCCGCGAATGAGCCGAGTCCACATTTCGGCGTAGGATACATTGCTTGAAAATGCAGTGATTCCGCGACGGGTCTCGGGGACTTGGTGTTTTTCGCGCTCGCTGCCACTGTCGTGGGGCTGAAAAACGCGGTGGCGCCCAATATGGGGGGCGTAGTGGTTACACACCATGGAGTTGTAATGGTTGTTACCTGTGGCCGCCAGCACGGTGTATATGTTGTCCAGCGCCATCGCTTCCTCGGCCATATCGGACAATACTTCGCCGAACCAGGTTTCAATACCGCGCTGACGGGCCGTTTGTAATCGCGCCCACTCGCTGTCGGCGATGATCACATCCTGCTTTAGGTTCTTCAGCTCCAGTGCGAGTTCTATGGCCCACGGTGAGGCGCCGACGATCAAGATGCGGCCTTTGCCCGGCGAGCCTAATTTCAGTAGCCGGGTGAGGGGCCCCAATGAGAAGCCGTGGGCAAGTACCGTCACAAATATCAACATAAAGACGGCGGGTACCAGATACTGAGCATCACTAAAGCCAGCATCGATCAACGCTGGTGAAAATGCACCTGCCGAGGCCGCCGCCACCACTCCGCGAGGGGCGATCCAGCCAATTAACAATCGGTCGCGCCAGTCGCCACCCGCGCCGATCGTTGCCAGGTACACCGCGAGAGGGCGCACCACAAACAGAAACGCCAGCACCATAAATATCAGCGGAGGGTGTATCGCGCGAATGGATTCCATGGTGAGTGAGGCGGTGAGGACCACGAACAAAAATGACACGAGTATCAGTGTTAAATACTCTTTAAAGCGCCGCATTTCATCCAGACTGCGCAGGCGCATATTGCCCATCACAATGCCCATCAGGGTGGTCGCCAGCAGGCCGGATTCGTGCTGCACCAAGTCCGCCAGAGCATATACTGCCAGTACCGACGCGATGATTACCGGCGCTTTCAAGTATTCCGGTATCCAGCCCTGACGAAAGCTCACTCCCAGGCCGTAGGCAATGCCGCCGCCCAATACCAGCGATACGCTGATGGCCAGGCCCAGACTAGTTAATACGTGGCCGATCGCTGGGCCTTCACCCGAGTACAGCAAGTACTGGTAAACCAGCACCGCGAGCAGCACCCCGATGGGGTCGTTGATAATACCTTCCCACTTCAGGTAAGACGCGGTGCGCCGGTTTAGTTTGGCGTGTTTTAACAGCGGCATGATTACCGTGGGGCCAGTGACCACTAAAATCGCCCCGAGTAGCGCCGACACGCCCCAACTGAGCTGGCCAACCCAATGGGCGGCGGCGGTGCCCAGCAGCCACGCAAAAATCACCCCGAGGGACGTGAGTCGCCGCGTAACTTTTGCGGTTTCTCGCAATTCGTGGAACTGAAGGTTCAGTCCCCCCTCAAAGAGGATGATCGCTACAAACAGTGAGGTAACGGCTTTTAAACCGTCGCCAAAGTCGTCCAGCGGCGAGATCCAGCCGCTGAGTGGGCCAAGTATCAGGCCACCCGCAGCGAGTAGTACAATGGCCGGCAGGCGGAACCGCCACGCCAGCCATTGACAGAAAATACCTAAAACCAGAATGCTGACCAAAGTAAGGGTCATAAACCACCAAAATTAAAAACTTGCGTTACAGCCCGCCACATTGGCATGAAGCGAGGTAGACAGTAAAGACGCGACAGCGATCAACGTCTACGCACAAATACCGGGCTAGGATGACGCAGGGTAAAGAGATAATGAAATGAAATGTAGTTCCTTGGGTGTTTTTCGCAACAGCTTTTTAGCCAGTGTATTGCTAGTGTCGGCCTGTGCTCTGCCTACTCAGGAGCGCGTGCTGTTCGATGGTGATGCGGGCAGCGTGGTGTTTGAAGGCCGGATGAATGGCGACATGCCGCGCGAGGGGAAATTGGTGTTCAGCGCCAGTCGCAGCGAATTTAGCGGTCGCTTTGACGATGCTGGCTTTCCAAAAGAAGGTGTGCTGACCCAGGTGTATTCTGATCGCTTCGGGGAGCCGCTCACACTCACTTTGGATGGCCGGTTTCGGTATAACGCCAGCGAGCGGCAGTTACGCTTTCGCGGCGCGTTTGTTTTGAGCGATAGCAAACAACGCGTATTGGCTGAGTCACACAAGAGCCAATGGGTGAGCCAATATCCGGCAGCGGTGTTTCGCATATCGCCGCCGTTGTTTGCGATGGAGGGAAAACAGCAGTATCGCCAGTATCGCCGTGATATCAGCCCCGCTAACGCCCCCCGTCGACTGTTGAGTATCTACCGTCCCGTGTCGGGGCCCTTCATTGTCAAAGCCTACTATCAAGACGGCCTGCCGCGCGGTGTTGCACAAATTCGCCGTGAACTCAGTAGCGGCCAACGTTATGTTATTGAGCGCCAGTATTTTAACTATCAATTACCCGACCAGCGCAGTCACTACTTTTACTTTGAACCGGGCAGCTTTGAGCGGGTTAGCATTATCGGCGGTTGCGAAGCGCCAAACCTCACCGTCCCGCAGCAACTGATCAACGTCTATGCCTACGACTGCGACAGTGGCAATTTCTATGCATTGAGTGAAAGCCTGCCGGCCTCTGTGCTCAGTATTGCCAGCAGCCAGATCGATAACAGCGGCCGCTTCCACAAAGTACGCATCATGCACCACGGTAATACCTCAGAATTTGAGGTGGATGCCGAGGCCTTATTGCAGGGGGTATTGCGCCCCCACGGTCTGTATTTAGACTGGCATTACGGTCAATTGCGCGCCGCCCACCACGCACAGCACGGGCAAGCTGTTGGCGTAGGTATTGAGCAGCTTAGTGCTGGCGAGCCGCGTTTTATCAGCCACCGGCTCGAAGGCAGCGAGGGAAGCGCGCCATCTGAAAGTCAGCACGCCGCGCTCAATGGCGTTACAGCCAACGCCGCTGAGCGCCTGGAGCAGATATTTAAAGCCAAGGGGGCAGGGAGTCTGAATACCCGCCGCGCCGAAGCGTTGAAATCCGCGCTGACGAAAGCCTTTCAGCAGCCAGCGGCGGACGTCGTCAAGCAATTGCCCGGCGCCTTGAGCCTTTATCAGCGCTGGCAGCAAGACTCTAATGCGCTGCTCTCCCGTTGGCCTTGGGCATCGCGCCGCAGCGCGAAGGATATCTCAACCCTGCGCCGTGCGCTGCTTGCCAAACACCAGCACTACAGCGAACAACTGGAAGCGCTGCATGCAGAGCAGGCGCTGCGCTTTTGCCGGAGTCAGGGTGAGAGCTTTGATGCATTGCGCTGGCAGTGCCGCCTACAGGCCGATGTGACCATTGCGCAGATATGCCAGCAGGCTTACGGTATTAACCGATGCGACGCAATGCAGGCCGAGTTTGGCGCCAATAGCCAGTAAGCTAGCGCTGGTGTCGGCGGCAAAAAACTCTACAATGGGCGGCCTTTTTGCCGCCTTTTTTATACTGGAATTATCGATTTTATGTGGTTTAAAAATCTGCTCGTCTACCGTTTTACCCGTCCCTTTAGCACCAGCCTGGAAGAACTTAATGAAAAGCTTAGTGCCGCGGCATTCCACCCCTGTTCGAGCCAGGAGCAGTCGAGCTATGGGTGGAGCAAGCCCCTAGGCGACGCCGGCAGCGAGTATCTGCACGCGGCAAACGGCTGCGTCATGTTGTGTGTTAAACAGCAGGAAAAAGTCTTGCCTGCCGCCGTGGTTAACGAAGTGCTCGATGAAAAAATTCGCGAAATTCAAGAAGCTGACGGGCGCAAGCCGGGCCGAAAAGAGCGAACGGATATGAAGGAAGAGATCGTTTTCGACCTGCTGCCGCGCGCTTTTTCGCGATCCAGAAAGCTGTACGCCTATATCGACATTGAAGCGGGCTTGCTGTTTGTCGACAGCGCCTCCCACAAAAAGGCCGAGGAGCTTCTCACCCTGTTGCGCGAGACCCTTGGCAGTTTGCCCGTCATTCCTTTGAAAGCTAAGAACACCGCTCAGCATTGCCTGACCGAATGGGTTGCCGGCGCAGCGCCAACCGGTTTTGAATTAGGCGGAGAGTGTGAATTGCGTGATCGCGCCGATGAAACGGCCGTCATTCGCGCCAAAAATCAAGACCTGTCCTCGGAGCAAATTCAAAGCCATTTGCAGTCTGGTATGTTTGTCAGCAAGTTGGCCATGACATGGACCGGCGGGATCGATTTCGTGGTTGATGATCAGCTGAGTATAAAGCGTATTGCGTTTGGTGACTTGATCCGTGAGCGCGCCGACGACATCAATGCCGATACCATGGCCGAGCAATTCGATGCAGACTTCAGCATTATGGCGGGCGAATTTGCGAAATTCATCCCGGCAGTCATTGCCGCCTTTGGCGGCGAAGAGGTGGAAGAGGGCGCCGCATAGTGCGCCATAGCATGCAGTAATGCGCTGATCATGCAGACCAGCGCATTGCCTTACTTGCCGCTGCGGGTGATCTTGTCCAAATAGCCCATCGCAAAAGCAGACACCACAAAGGTGATGTGCAGCAGCAAGTACCACATAATTTTGTCGTTATCGATCTGCTTGGCGTTCATGAATACCTTAAGCAGATGAATAGACGAAATCGCCACGATAGAAGCCGCGACCTTGTTCTTAAGTGAGCCCGCATCCAACTTGCCGAGCCAGCCAAGCTTATCGGCGTCATCATCGACATCCAGCTGGGAAACAAAATTTTCGTAACCGGAAAACATCACCATCACAATCAGGCCACCCACCAGGGCGATGTCGATTAACGACAGGGTGACGAGAATTAAATCTGCTTCCTTCATCGAAAGGATATGCGGAAACACATGGAAAATTTCCTGGAAAAATTTGATGCCAAGAGCAAGCAAGACCAGGCTGAGGCCGAGATAGATCGGCGCCATGATCCAGCGGGATGAGTACATGAGTTTTTCAAACATTTTTTCCATGGCGGTAAAGACTCTGTGTAAAGATGTAGAGAGCGTGACAAGCGGCGGTTAACCGGGGCGGGATAATACCGCCCAGATTCACAGCACACAATTGTTTGTGGTCCGCGGTTGAGTACGGTTGATCATGCTGATGCCGAAATGGTGTGCAGGCAGTACTCATCGGCTCTGCTTTGCCTTAGGTGTGTGGCTTCGTGTTGATGACATGTGGCGATTATACATTCGGTTTGTTCTTGAGTGGCTCACACCTGTTTGCTGATATGACTAGGGAAGGTCTGCACAACCTCTCCCTTTTATAAAATATCGCCAAATTTCCGCGTCAACGGCGTAAAACGCAGCAATCCTCAGTTCATCTCAGCCTGTAGGCAGCCATTTGGCTG
>Ga0208468_1000018_pt1 | contig 74516 bp, 77 predicted proteins | sample DeeseametaMP0960_FD_184198 | JGI IMG/M metagenome (GOLD analysis project Ga0208468, IMG submission 184198) | Marine microbial communities from the Deep Indian Ocean - MP0960 (SPAdes) | ecosystem: Environmental > Aquatic > Marine > Oceanic | place: East of Madagascar, South Indian Ocean... | reverse complement strand
AAACTGTCTCTTAACTCTTCAACATGAAGGGCTCGTAACCTCGTTTTAAACAAGGTGTCTCTGTTTGTGGATGGGAATTATAGGGTGTAAATGCTTAGAGTTTGCTTGAGAAGTGAAGGAAATTAGAAATAATTTTTTTGTTTGTTTTTGTTAGAGCATAAATGTAGCATATATCTATTTATATAGTTTATATGTTGCTGTCTATTAACTCTTTAGATATAAACTTTTAAATACAAAATAATTATCTATATATAGATGATACATTATAAGGAATATATTATGGGTTTATACGATCGCGATTATGCTAGAGGAAATACAGCCTCTTATGAAACACAAAGCCGTGGTGAAACACAAATAATCTCTTTTGTTAAAGAGACTTACAAACTATTTGCTGCTTCAATGATGGCTGGTGCTGTTGGTGCTTATGTAGGTGTACCTTTAGCTGGAGCAATTGCAGCATACTTCTGGCCTCTCTTTGCTTTAGAGATTGGTCTGCTTATTGGGCTTCAGTTTGTAAAACGTAAAGCGGGTATAAATCTTATGGTTATGTTTGCATTTGTATTTATGACAGGTCTTATGCTTGCACCTTTGCTTGCACGTACACTCGGTATGAGTGGTGGGGCATCTATCATCGGTAATGCTTTTGCTATGACATCAGTTGTTTTTGGTGCTATGAGTTTTTATGCTATCAAAACTACTAAAGATTTTACTGGATATGGTAAACCTCTTATGATTGCTCTTCTTGTAATCATTGGTTTCTCAGTGCTGAACATCTTTCTTGGTAACCCTATGATACATGTAATCATGTCTGGTGCTATTGTCGTATTATTTAGTATCTTAGTTATATATGATACTCAAAACATTATGCGTGGTGCTTATGAAACTCCTATTGATGGAGCTATAGCACTTTACTTAGACTTCTTAAATATCTTTACAGCACTTCTTCAACTTTTTGGTATTTTTGGAAATGATGACTAAGTTCTAATAAATACAATTTCAAACTCTAAATAATTTAGAGGATACTCTCGCATAAGCTTCTTAGTTTGTGTGTATGAGAGCACATTTCTTGAACCACTTACTCCTGACCTCTTTATGTAACGAAACATTTCCCTTACACTCGAAAACTCTAACCTGTACTCTACTATCTCAAAATTTGCATTAAAATATTTCTTTTGTAGCCTATCTATCTCTTCTTTACCACGCAATAAAGGTTCTATCCCTGCTTTAGCATGAAGTGTTTTAAAAGTCCCTGAGGTAAAGATAGCCAAAGAGAGTTCAGTCTTTAGCTCTGCTAGTTTAGCAAAAAGTACATCCAAGTCTTTTGACCATTGTAGTGCTGATGCTGAAAATATATGTTCAAACTTATAAGATCCCAAACTATCAAAGAGATTTTTATCATTAAAATCTCCATACATTACTTCTATATTTTTGGCTTTTGGATGCAGTTCTAACATAGCTGGAGCAAAATCAATACCCACAAACTTTTCATACTCCCATGTAATACTCTTACATAAACTTCCATTACCGCAACCTAAATCTAAAATAAATTGAGGTTTACTCGCCATATCTCCTACGAGTTTGTTAATAACTTTCTTTTGAATAATATTATGAGACTCATACTCTGATGCATGCTTAGAAAACTCTTCACTTATTTTCATTTTTTATTAACGATAAGCGAAAGTATAAAAAGTGAGATCACTGTTAGAACAATTGTAGCACCCGAGGGGAGTGAAAAGTAAAAAGAGAGACTCATACCAAAGACTACACTAAAGAGTGCAAAAAATAAAGATATAAGTATCGTGTTTTTAAATCCAACTCTATACTGCAAAGCGGCAGAAGTTGGAATAACCATAAGTGCACCAATAAGTAAACTTCCTACAACACGAATAGAGAGTGCTATTATGATCGCGACAACAGTTACTAAAAGGAAGTTAAGTAGTTTGACTTTTATTCCACTTGTTTTTGCTACCTCTTCATCATAGGTTATAAAGTATAGTTCTTTAGAAAAAAGAAGCAATAAAGCTAATGCTGGTGTACCAACAATAGCAATAGTCACAACATCTTCATTACTCACAGAGAGTATTGAACCAAAGAGGTAAGAAAAAAGGGAATTGTTAAATGCTCCACCTAAAGAAACAATGACAACAGCTAAGGCTAAAGAACCAGAAAGGATGATAGAGAGAATAGAATCTGAGTATAAAGAAAAGTTACTTCGGAGATACTCTATAAGCCAAGCAGAGAGTACTGCAACTATCACCGCAACCCATAACGGGTTATACCCAGCGACCAAACCAACAGCTACCCCTACTAATGCGGAGTGTGCTAAAGTTTCACTCATCAGAGAGTAGCGCTTAAGCACTATAAATGTTCCACTAATTGATGCAAGTATAGCTATAAATATTCCTGCTACAAAAGCTCTTTGTATAAACTCATAGGCGAACATTTCAGTCATTGAATTCCCCCAATTGAGCATTTATCTGATCTTGCTCTGCATGCAAAATACATTTAGTATCTTTCATTTGAGATATTATTTCTAACATACATGGTCCTCATGTTTATGATTATGAATGAGGTGTGCATCTATTCCGTAAAGAGTAGAGACATCTTCACATGAAAGAGTCTCTTTTGGATCATTGCATATAGTTGCTTTTTGATTTATGGTAAAGAGCCTTCCTATGTCATCTGCTATTACACCAATATCATGTGTTATAAAAACTATAGTAATTTTCTCTTCTTTATTGAGTTTTGCTAATAATTTGTAAAAACGCTGCTGAGAGACCATATCTACACCTGTGTTAGGCTCATCAAGAATAAGTATCTCAGGCTTAGAGGCGAGCGCGCGTGCTATCATCACACGTTGACGTTGTCCTCCTGAGAGTGTTCCAACCATCTTTTCTTTGAGATCTACTATATCCATCTTCAGCATTGCATCTTCTACTATTTTGGTATCTTCATTTGAAAAACTAGTAAAGATTCCGCGATTAGCGACTCTACCCATTTTAACTATATCTTCTACAGTTGCTGGAAAGTTTTCATCCACAAGTGAAGCACGTTGTGGAACAAAACCTATTTTATACCACTCTTTAAAATTCTTGAGTTTTTTACCAAAGAGCCTAACCTCTCCACTACTTGGTTTTTCTAAACCTAAAAGCATGCGAATAAGTGTCGTTTTTCCACCACCATTAGGCCCTATAATAGCGATATACTCACCATGAAAAATCTCCAAAGAGATTTGAGATAAAATATCTACACCGCGCACACGAAAACTAAGGTTTTTCACATCAAAAATAGGGACTTTAAATGTTAGTGACAAATCATGGCCTTTTTTAGCTTACTGAGGTTTTGTAGCATTAAAGATTCGTATGTAGCATTTAGCCTTGCTTCGTTTGCTGTAATATTACCTAGAGGCTGTAAAACAGCTATCTCTACATTAGAATCACTAGCAATAGACTCTATTACTTTAGCATTTACAAAACTCTCATAAAAAATCGTTCTTATCCCAGTTTCACTAATCTCTTGTAAAACTCTTTTAATGTCACTTGCACTTGACTCAGCCTCTGGAGAAAGACCACTTAATGAGTTTATATGAAAGTCGTACTTCTCTGCTAGATAACCTATTGAATTATGATTTAAAATAACACTCTGTATCTTACAAGATGATAGTCCACTTGCATAAAGAGTATCTAATCTTTTTAACATATCTATATATGTGTCTCTATTTTTCTCATACATCTCTTTATGCTCTGGTGTAATAACTACGAGCTCTCTTGTTATCACTTCTGCCATTTTTTGCATGTTTTCAAAATCTAACCAATAATGAGGATCAAGTGCACCATGAGAGCAGTGCTCATCATCATGTGCATGTTCTTCACCGTGCTCGTGAGTCTCTAATCCTCTTAAGTCTACGGACTTACTCATATCAAGAGGTGTTATACTAAAAGAAATCTTTTGTATCCATGGCTCAAGCCCTGCACCACTGTAAATTACTAAGCTACTGTTCTCTATTTTAGCCATTATTTTTGGTGTCAGTTCAAAACTATGTGGGTCTACCCCAAAAGGTAGTATGTTTACAATCTCTACACTCTGTCCAGCTATATGTTTTGTAATATCATATAAGGAAAATGTACTAACAGATACAAGTGGTTTATCAAGTTTTATCTCTGAGTCAGAACTAAAGGCAATTAGTTCTAACAGCAGGAACAATACAAGTAAAAAAACTGCTACAATTTTAAAAATCTTCATTCTTCACCATTTATAAATTTATATTTTTGTAATTATACCCTTTTAAACATAAGTTTGATTATAGAAGTTTATTTAGATATAATTCGCCACTTTAAATATAATAGGAATCTATTAATGACAACTAGTCTTTTACTCATAATTCAAATCGTTTTAGTGATAATAATTGTTATCGCTGTACTTCTACAAAAAAGCTCTAGCATCGGTCTTGGTGCATATAGTGGTTCAAATGACTCTGTATTTGGTGCAAAAGGTCCAAGTAGTTTTTTAGCAAAAGCTACTTTTACTATTGGATTTTTATTTGTTGTAAACACAATCACTTTAGGCTATATGTACTCTCAAGATTCTCAAGCTTCAGTTCTTGATGCTATGGTTGAAAACACAAATGTTGTAGCTCCAGCAGCTGTTGAGACAAAAGAAGGAAATAAAAATGTTAAATGAGATTTTTGATAATTGTAATACTAAAATGCAAGGTAGTGTTGACCATATGCATCGTGACTTTAAAACGCTTAGAACTGGTAAGGTTCTGATCTCTGTTTTAGACAATGTTAAAATTGATTACTATGGTACACCTACACCACTTGACCAGATTGGTTCAGTAATCGCTACAGATGCAACTACAATAGTAGTAAATCCTTGGGAAAAAAATCTTTTATCTGATGTTGAGACTGCAATTTTTGCTGCAAATATTGGTGTAAACCCAAATAATAATGGTGATGTGATTAAATTGTTTTTTCCACCAATGACAGTTGACCAACGTAAAGAATCTGTAAAGCAAATGAAAACAATGGGTGAAAATGCAAAAGTTTCAATTAGAAATGATAGACGTGATGCAAATGATAAAGTAAAAAAACTTGAAAAAGATAAAGAAATCACTACTGATGAATCTAAATCTGGACAAGACGCTATACAGAAAACAACTGATACATTTATCTCTCAAATTGATTCTATATTAAGAGTAAAAGAACAAGAGATTTTAAAGGTTTAATGATGGATGTTAAAAAAATTTATATGGATGCTGATGCTCTTTTAGAGGGTCACTTCAAGTTAAGTTCTGGAAATCATTCACAGTTTTATCTTCAATCTGCTAAGGTTCTCGAAGACCCTAAAACTGCAAAACTTTTAGCTGAAGCTTTAGCTGTCCAAATCAGAGAAAGTGGTTTAGAGATAGATACTGTTTGTGCACCTGCTTTAGGTGGTCTTATCGCCGGATTTGCTCTTGCAACTGCACTTGATGTACGTTTTATCTTTGCTGAACGTGTAGATGGTGTGATGACTATTCGCCGTGGTTTTGAAGTAAGTAAAGGGGAGAGAGTGTTAATGTGTGAAGATATCATTACAACTGGTGGTTCTGCAATGGAAGCAGCTTTTGCTGTTGAAGCCTTAGGTGGAACTATCGTTGGTGCAGCAGCACTTGCGAACCGTGGTTTTTGTAAGCGTGAAAACTCTGACATAACTACAAAACCAAACTGTAAACTTCCATTAGATATACCATTTTTTGCTCTTGCAGACTTTACATTTGAGATGTATGCTCAAGATGCATGTCCTCTTTGTAAAGATGGTAGTGAAGCTATCAAACCAGGTTCAAGAGGCAACTAAACCTCTTTTAACCGAACAACCCAACTAAATTAGACTGACTAGCATCCACCTGTGCTTTAGCAAAAGCTCCTGTTTTTGCTAAAATATTCTGTCTTGAAAAGTTTGTATTCTCTAAAGTGAAATCCATATCTCTTAATGGGTTGAACACTCCGATCTATTGTTCTTGCTTTAAATGATAATAAATTTATAGATTATTTAGAGTTTATATAGAACTTTGATAAAACTGTTAAAAGATTTAAGAGAAAAGATTATAATTACCTTTTGCCTATAGATAAGTCTTTACTTAAGATAGTACAATACCTAAAAGGTGCTTCAAAAGTTAGGTCCTATATGTTAACATCAAAAAAATATTATAAAGTATTTTTAAATACATCTCAGAAAATTGATTTTGCACTCTTGCATCAAAATAGCTACTTTATATCAAACAGATATTTTATACCTATAAAAACATCAAAGAGATGGAGTTAGATAAAGAAAATATTTTTTAAAGTGTAGCGATACAAACTCTCTTTTTATTCTTATTTTTAGGCATTATCACTATTTTATAACTTTTAATCTCTTCAAGTCGTTTTTCTAAATAAGATATTAAACAAATTTATAATATAATTACATCTATAATTTAAATACTATATGGAGCTTTTATATGACTAAATACATCTTTGTTACCGGTGGCGTTTTATCTTCTCTCGGAAAAGGGATAACTGCAGCGAGTATTGGGACACTTTTAAAACACTCTGGTTTTGATGTAGGTATGCTCAAAATCGATCCATACATCAATGTCGATCCTGGAACAATGAGTCCACTCGAGCATGGTGAGGTTTTTGTTACCAAAGATGGTGCTGAAACTGACCTTGACATAGGAAACTATGAGCGTTTTCTAGATGTTTCATTTCTAAAGTCTGCTAACTTTACGACAGGACAAGTCTACTCTTCAGTTATTGAGCGAGAACGTGCTGGTGGTTACCTTGGTCAAACTATCCAGGTTATTCCACATATCGTTGGTGAGATAGTAAACCGCATTAAACAAGCAGGTGAAGCTCACGACATCTTAATTGTTGAGCTTGGTGGAACTGTCGGTGATATTGAAGGTCTTCCTTTTATGGAAGCAATCCGTCAGATGAAACATGATGATGAAGTTGAGGGTACTTTCTTTATCCATGTAACTCTCATTCCATACCTCAAAGCAGCAGGTGAGTTAAAGTCTAAACCAACACAACACTCTGTTCAAGAACTTCGTCGTATTGGTATCACACCACAGATGATTATCGCTAGAAGTGAGAACAGCTTACCAAAAACTTTTAAGAAAAAACTTGCTATGAGCTGTGATGTTCATCCTGATTGTGTTATTGAAGCACTTGATGCGAAGTCTATTTATAGTATTCCTGTGACATTTTTACGTCAAAATATCTTAAAACCAATCGCTAAAGAATTAGGTTTAGGTGAACTTAACCCTGATATGGAAAAATGGGATACTCTTGTAAAACGAATAGTACAACCTCAAACTAAAACTGTAGTTGGATTTGTAGGAAAATACCTTGAACTCAAAGAAGCTTACAAGTCACTAACCGAAGCACTTATCCACTGTGGAGCACACTTAGATACTCGTGTAGAAATTAACTGGGTTAATAGTGAAGAGATAGAGGAAAAAGGTGCTAAAGCACTTTTAGCTGACTGTGATAGTGTTCTTGTTGCTGGTGGTTTTGGTTCACGTGGAGTTGAAGGTAAAATCCAAGCCATTCAATATGCAAGAGAGAACAAAGTACCTTATCTTGGTATCTGTCTTGGAATGCAACTTTCACTTGTTGAGTATGCAAGGAATGTACTTGCTTTAGAGGGTGCAAACTCAATAGAGTTTGATGAGAACACTCCACATCCTATGATTTATCTAATAGATAACTTCTTAGATCAAAGTGGAGGTATGCAACTTCGCACTCACGAATCTCCAATGGGTGGAACTATGCGTTTAGGTGAATATCCTTGTGATACTAAAGAAGGTTCTATTCTTCGTAGTGCTTACAATGGGGCTAAAACTATAAATGAACGTCACCGTCACCGTTATGAAGCAAATCCTGCATATCGTGAAGCTTTAGAAAAAGCAGGAATGATAATTACAGGTGAATCTAATGGTCTTATTGAAACAGTGGAAATCAAGGATCATCCTTGGTTTCTTGGTGTACAGTTTCACCCTGAATTTACATCTCGTCTTCAGACTCCAAATGCAACTATCCTTGCATTTGTTGAAGCTTCTTTAAACGCAGTGTAAGTGTAGTACATTGATGAAAAGAATGACATTTCGTCATCTTTTCATCTTCACTTACATTTTTATTCTATAATACCCTTATGAACCAAGAATACTTAACCAAACAGACACTTTATGAACTTTTATCCAAACGTTTGATCAAAGATGAAAAAAAGCTCTCAGATATTCCTAACCCTGCTCTACTTTTAAATGCACCAGAAGCTGCACAAAAAATTGCAGAAGCAATCAGGGCTAACAAAAAAATAACATTAGTTGGTGACTATGATGTAGATGGTGTAAGTTCCACCGCTATTGTAGTGGATTTTTTCAGACAAATTCCCTACCCTCTAGAAGCTATAATTCCAAATAGATTTCGTGATGGTTATGGTGTCAGTTCAAATGTTTTAGAACGTATAAGTGCTGACTTGATTATAACTGTTGATAATGGGATTTCTGCTGTAGGTGCTGCTACTATATGCAAGGAGAGGGGTATTGATCTCATCATTACAGATCATCATACTCCAGGAGATATCCTACCAGATGCCACACTTATAGTTGACCCAAAACTCTCAGAGTGTAACTACCCCTTTAGTGAGATATGTGGAGCACAGGTTGCTTGGTTACTCATGGGTTTAATAAAAAAAGAGTTAAACTTACAGATAGATATGCGACAGTTCTTAGATATCTTAGCTATTGCCATCATCGCTGATATCATGCCTCTTATTGATATAAATAGAGCAATTGTCAAAGAGGGTTTAAAACTTATAAGTATCTCAAATAGACCCTCTTCTATCATTATCAGAGATTTTTTAAACAAAAAAATCATTACAAGTGAAGATATCGCCTTTAATATAGCACCACGTATAAACTCGGCTGGACGACTTGAAGATGCAAGTATCGCTTTAGAGTTTTACACAGCCAGCAATACAAACTCAGCATATAAACAGTTTGAACTTTTAGGACAACTTAATGAGTTACGCAAAGAGACAGAAGCCCAAACAACAAAAAAAGCTATACTAGAAGTTAATGAAGATGACTTAGTCATAGTAGTAAGTGGTGAGGGTTGGCATGAGGGTGTTGTCGGTATCATTGCCTCGCGTTTAGTAGATAAGTTTGGCAAACCAGCTATTGTTTTAAATGTAGAAAATGGTATTGCTAAGGGAAGTGCTAGAAGTATAGGTGATGTTAATATTTATGAGCTTATAAAAGAAAATGACTCATACTTAGAAAAGTTTGGTGGGCATAAAATGGCTGCAGGAATGGGATTAAAAGCAGATAATATTGTCGCATTTAGAGCTGCAATAAACGAGAGTGCAAAAAAAATAGATCCTAATGATTTCGAACCAAAAGAGATAATAAGTGGTATTTTAGATACAGATGATATTGATTTAGAATTATTATCATTGTTAGAGAGTTTTGAGCCTTATGGTGAAGCAAATCTCCGCCCCTCATTTTTACTTCAAGATGCTGAAGTTGTAAACATTAAGCTCATGGGTGCAGATAAGTCACATTCACGTATAGAAGTAAGACAGTATCCACATCAGAAAAAAACTGTAGAGATAATTGTATTTAGAACTGTTTACAAAATGCCAGAGAATAGAAAAATTACCTGTAGTTATAAGGTTGCAAAGAACGAGTTTAACGGTAAAGTGAATGTACAACTCCTCTGTAATAAGATTTATTAAGCAATAAGCTTGTAGAATAATCGTATTTCTACTAAAAGGTGACTTGTGACAAACGACTTATCGTACCGTGCTACCATTAAACTTATTGGTGTATCACCTGTTCCAACAAGCATTTTTTCCTCAACTAAAAGTACTAGTGCCCAAGTAAGTACAGATGTAAGGGGTAAGATACTAATCCATCGTGGTGCTGAAGGTATTTTCATGGGATTTTCGTGTTTAAGTCCTGCTATCTCAAATCCTGATATCACTATAATCGTTCCAAATGAAGTACGTCTCTCCCAATCAAGAAAAGTTTTTGTAGGTGCTGAGATGAAAGAAGAAGACTTAGTACTTGACAATAACGACTACCTAAACCGAAATGATTTTGGTGAGCATTTGATCTTTATATGTTAAAACCAATGTATCAACATCTTATGCTCACTCGTAGGTTTTAATTTACAATGCTTATAAAACATAGCTGCTATAAAGCTCGTTCAGAGATTACTGCATTTACTCTTTTAGATGATGATACTATAGCTTTTAGTACAGCTACTCATGGTGTGAAAATATTCTCACATGAAAAATGCAGTACACTCAAAAATATCCCAATTAAATTTCTTGGACAAAATACAACAGCAGTTTGTTTTAGTAAAGACTCAAATATCTTAGCTTTTGCAAATAATAATATTATTTATATAGTAAATACTGAGAATAAATTACTTATACAAAAGATTCAGACTAACGAAGGAACTATACAGCTAATTGAATTTACTCCAAACTCAAAGTACCTCATAACAGGGACAAGAGATGGTCGAGTTATGAAGTATAGATATGATGGTTCCTCTAGCCTCTCGCGTTTATGCTCTTTTGGAGAGCATGAAACAAAGAGTATAAGAACTATAAGGAACAACTATGTTAGTGCTTTCTCTTTTTATGACAACCTACTTGCATGTACGGGATATGGAGGAAGTATAACTATACTTAAAATACATTCTCTCTCTTCAAAATATACAATGTTCCATTCTGCTTTACGTATTAATGCCTTATGTTTCTACAACAAGGACACACTTCTAAGTGGTAGCATAGATGGTATACTACACATACACTCTCTCAAACAAAAAAAGATACGAGCAACACTCAATACTCCATTTAACAAGATAAACACTATACTTATAATGCCAAACCCCCAATATGTAATGGTGAGTGGTGCAGGAGAACAACTCTGTATTATTGATATTCTCAATGCTAAAGTTATCAGTACATCATATCTTGTATTTAAGCATAATGTCATAAGTATCACACTTACAAAAGAGGATCATCTGCTTGTACTTCTAGACTCAAAAGAATTTTTTAAAGTTGAATTGCCTAAGGTTACGCATCTTAGAAATTTTATACTCAGTGGAGATTTAGACAAGGCATATGCACTTATAGATATCGACCCTATGTTAAAAGGGACACAAGAGCATAAGAGTATTGAAGTAATGTATAATAAACTTATTTCTCAAGCAATTAATGCCCTTATAAACTCAAATACTAAAGAAGCCCACCTCATAATGCAGAAGTTTAACGATGTCCCAAGTAAAAAAGATGATATCAACTCTATCTTTAAAGCCTTTGAGTTTTATCCTAGGTTTAATACTCTATACCTAGAAAAAAAGTATTCTTTAGCTTATCCCCTAGCAGATAAGTATCCTGCCCTTAAATATACAAGACAGTATAACAAGATGGAAGAGGTGTTTAAAGAAGCATACACTTTTGCTCAAAAACAGATACTCATAGGCCGTCATGATGTAGCAGAGGATATACTATCTGTTTATGTAACTGTTCTTTCAAAAAAGCCAATACTTCACCTGATACTCAAACACAATGAAGACTTTATAGAGTTTTTAAAAGCGATAAGTGAAAAGAATTTTAAGACTATAGAGAAACTTATCAGAAAAAATGAAATATTTTCACAAATACCTACTTATATCAAACTCAAAAAATCAGTACAATTAGTACTTGATACAATACAGGACCATATAAATAAAGGGGATGTTAATAGTGCAATAAACACTATTAAAAAGCATTTACAGACACCGAGTATCAAAGAAGAATTACAAGACTTATATAGAGATGCAAAACTTGTGAAAAAACTACAGAGTAGTTATGCAGATAATGACTTTAAATCTTGTTATGAGATTATAGACTCTTCTCAAAATCTTTGCTCGTTAGAATTAAGTAAACTCTTAGAGAAGCACTGGTCTAAACTTGTCTCAGAGTGTGAAGAGTATGCTTTTGATGGTGACTTTTCTAGTATAAAAAAGAAATTTGGTCTGCTTATAGGTGTAAATACTAGATTAGAGAAGATTGGGGATTTGCTTCGTTTAAGTTTTCATACAAAAATCAAAGCACTCTTATCTAAAAAAAGTTTTAAAAATGCAGAAAATATCATCTACTCTTATATTGATACATTTGGAACTGATAGTGAAATGCTACTTATCATGAAAATGTACGAGAAGGCTTCAGCAGATAAACTAGCATTCACTACAAATCAAAATACAAGAAAAGCAAGGAATAGCTGGTTAAATGCTCCTATAATTAAGAGTTAACCTGCATTAACTCAATCAGAGTATTACTACTCGTGTTAAAATCCTCTTGATACGTTGCACCCTGAGAGATAAACTCTTCCATTTTAGTTTTTTTATCTATAGCTTCATCAAGTTCTTCATCACTTCCTTTAGTATATGCCCCAATCCTGATAAGTGTTTCATTCTCTTTAAGTAGTGTATAAAGTTTACGAAATTTTCTAACAGCCTTAAAATGCTCTACACTGATAATGTCATTCATAACACGTGAAGCAGAGTTGAGTATATGCACAGGAGGGTAAATACCAAAATCTGTCATCTCTCTTGAAAGTACTATGTGTCCATCTAAAATAGAGCGTGATTGATCAGCAATAGGGTCACTCATATCATCACCCTCAATTAAAACTGTGAAAAATGCAGTGATACTTCCCTTGCCTTCTTCCTTTCCTGCTCTCTCCATAAGTTGGGGTAAAAGAGTTAAAGCTGAGGGAGGATAACCTTTTGATGTTGGGGGCTCACCAAGGGCTAAACCAATCTCACGCTGTGCCATCGCAAAACGTGTAACCGAGTCCATAATAAAAAGAACATCAAGTCCCTTGTCTTTAAAAAACTCAGCCACACTCATAGCAGCAAAAGCACCATATTTTCGCATCAAAGGTGAGTCATCACTTGTTGCAACAATTAGAACTGTATTTGTTAAGTCACCGCCAAGGTTTTTTTCTATAAACTCAGGGACTTCACGACCACGCTCTCCGATAAGTGCAACAACTTTGATCGGAGTATTTGAACCGCGGACAATCATACCCATAAGAGTAGACTTCCCTACCCCACTTCCTGCAAAAATACCAAGCTTTTGACCTTTTCCGCATGTAAGTAAACCATCTATACTTTTAACACCAACACTAAAAACTTCATCTATCATACCACGTTTCATCGCAGCTATTGGGGCTTTCATAATCGGACTTAGTTTAGATCCTTTTATAGCACCTTTACCATCAATAGGTCGCATAAAAGGATCTACTACTCGACCTAAAAGTGAATCTCCTACAGGAATATTCATACCGGTTGAGTCCAAGAATACTTTATCACCCGAAGCAAAACCCTCAACAAACGAGAAAGGAGTTATAAAAAAAGTCTTTCCATCTATCTCTGTAACCATGCCAACAATATCTTTATTTGTTTCATTTGAAACTATTTTTACCATATCACTGATACTTACATTAAGACCATGGGCTGTAATAACAGTTGCATTTATTTTTACAACTTCACCAAAAGATACTGCATAGCTTTTGGCTCCGGCAAGTCTATCTTTAAGTGAACTCAGTGACATTTAGTACCTAGTACCTGTTGGAGAGTTAATAAGAGAGAAAAATTCTGCACGAGTCTTTTCATCACGTTTAAAGAGTCCACGGAGTGCAGATGTAGTTGTAGTTGAGTTTATCTTCTCAACACCACGCATCTCCATACACATATGACGTGCTTGAACAACAACTGCTACACCCTTAGGTGCAATTGAGTTCATAATTGCATCTGCAATCTGTTCTGTAAGTTGTTCTTGAATTTGCATACGACGAGCAAAAACATCGACTACACGAGGAATTTTTGAAAGTCCAACCACCTTTCCATCTGGAATATATGCTACATGAACACGACCAATAATAGGGAGAAGGTGATGCTCACAAGTAGAATAAAACTCTATATCACGAATGAGTACCATTTCTTCATTTGAGCTTGTAAAAAGTGCCTTAGAGAGTATCTCTTGGGGGTCTTCTTTATAACCACCATATATGAACTCATATGCTTTTTTCACTCGTTTTGGAGTCTCTAAAAGACCCTCTCTATTTGGATCTTCACCAACATGAAGCATCATAGACTTTACTGCATTTTCAAATTCGTTTGTTTGATTATCTGACAATTTTTTGCCTTAATAAAAGTTTTTACAATTATAGCATAATGGAAGGTAGATAGTTTGTTTAAAGAGGGGGAAGGCTCTCCTAAAAGGAAAGCCAGTAATGATTAGTGAACTAACATATGTGGAACGATTAGTGGATACTTTTTCATCTTTCTAAAGATATGTTTACGAACAACTTGACGAACATCATTTTCTAATGCACGGGAGTTTTCAATAAGACCTGGTTTGATATTTGTTAAGAAAATATCTAATACATCTTCTATCTCTTTAGCAAATGCTTTATCAAGTCTATCTGGAACAATACCAAATGTAGTAACTTTTGGTTTATCTAACATTTTAGAGTTTTGCTTACTAATTTCGGCAACTATCATCACTACACCATCAGATGCTAGTTTTTGACGGTCTAAGATGATATCATCATCAATCTTATGGTTATTTTGGTTGTCAATATAAGTCTTACCAGTTTTTACAGTTTTAACTTTTCTCATATACTTAGGTGCAACTTCGATCTGCTCACCATCTGTCATAAGAAGAATATTTCTCTCTGGAACTCCACACATCATACCAGTTTCGCGGTGACGCATAACATGGTTATACTCACCGTGAATAGGTAAGAAGAACTTAGGGTTAACAAGACGTAACATAAGTTTTTGCTCTTCCATAGAAGCATGACCTGAAACGTGGATATCTTTACTCATCGCAATACTTGCACCTGCGCGTTGAAGGTGGTTAATCATGCCAGAGATAGATCCTTCGTTACCAGGAATAGCACGAGATGAAAGAACGATTAAATCGCTAGGTTTGATTTTAATGTGTCTGTGCTCACCAATACTCATTCTAAAGAGAGCTGAATTTGACTCACCTTGAGAACCTGTTGTAACGATAAGAACTTCTTTATCTTCAAGATTTGCCACTTCATCTGGATCAACAAAGATGTTTTTAGCAAAACGTACATAATCATACTGCATTGCAAGTTCAATATTTCGTTCCATTGAACGACCAATAACACAAATCTTACGACCATACTTAATACCATACTGAATAGCTTGTTGTACACGGTGAATATTTGAGCTAAAAGTAGAAAGAAGTATACGACCTTCTGCTTTACTAAAGATTCTATCTAAAGCAGGAGCAACACTTAACTCTGAACCTGTTGCAGTAGGGTTGTGAGAGTTAGTTGAGTCAGAGAGAAGACAAAGAACACCCTTATCTCCATAATAAGCTAAACGGTGCAAGTCAGCAGTATACCCATCAACAGGAGTATAATCTATCTTAAAGTCACCCGTGTGTATAATTGTTCCAGCATCAGTTGTAACTGCAATAGTTGAAGAGTCAATAATAGAGTGAGTCATATGCATCCACTCAATCTTAAAGTCATTTCCTATCTCATATACTTGACGTTTAACAATAGGGTTAAAGTACTTTCTATGTTCTTTAATATGATGTTCATCAAACTTATTACCAATCATAGCAAGTGGAAGAGGTGTACCATATATAGGGAATTGCATCTCTTTATAAAGATACGGCATTGCACCAATATGATCTTCATGAGCATGAGTAATAATAACAGCTACAATTTTATGTTGAATCTCTCTAAGGTAAGCGAAATCAGGAATTAAAATATCAACACCATGCATAGTCTCATCTGGAAAACTCATACCGATATCAATAAGGATAGCTTCGTTATCAGTTTCCATAACCATGATATTTCCACCGATTTCACCAAGTCCACCTAGTGGAGTAATACGTACTTTTGCCTTAGAGTTAAGGTCAAGTTTATAGTGTGGGTTAAGGCGTTGCTTATGTGCTTCTTGATTTTTAACAACAAATGATTTTAAGTTTTCATCAACTGGAGTTGGTGCTCTACGATGACGATTTTTGTTTTTATTGCGGTTATTATTTGGTTTGTTACCAGCATTACCATTTCTATTTTGATTAGGATTAGGTTTGCGGTTATTGTTATTAGGTCTTCTATTATTATTTCTATTTTGTGCTGGTTTAGCTTCTGTACCTTCTTGTGTATTCACTTCTGGTTTTGACGCTGTTGGCTTTGATTCTGTTTTTGCTTGCATATTTGGTTTTGCTTGCATATTTGGTTTTGCTTGCATATTTGGTTTTGCTTCTGTTTTAGGTACCGTTGTATTTTCTACTGACCCTCTGTTTTCTTCTTCCATCCAAACTCCTTTGTATATTTATATTATTTTATAGAGTTGGTGATAGTCCTTAGTGTCAACCTGATGAGGACGAATCGTATGTATTAGATTCAGTTTCTCAAAAGCTTCAATTAAAGTTGGTTTATCATACTTTTGCGAAAGATTTTTCATAAGAGTTTTTCGAGGTTGCGTAAATGCAACTCTAAGCATATCCTCGAACTCTTTATTAGATCTATTAGCATTTTTTTGTATGAGAAATACAGCGGAGTCTACTTTTGGCTGTGGATCAAATGCAGTTGGAGGAACCTTAGTGACTATTGTCACTGTTCCTACACTTTGAGCTATTATACTCAAAGACCCAAATACTTTTTCACCAGCAGTCGCACAAAACTTCTCTGCAACTTCTAACTGAACCATTACTAGTATATTTTTACACATTGGATCTGCGAGTGCTTTTAGTATGATGTTCGTAGCTATATAATAGGGCAGGTTAGCCACTAAGTCATACTCTTCATCTACTAAAGTACTCTTCCAAGTTTGTAGAACATCCCCACAAGTAATGTGGAGTCGCTTGGTAACGATCTCTTCTTTAAATATACTTTGTAATAGTTTACACAAATCGGTATCTACCTCAAAAGCTTCTACACTTTTGACATCAACTAAAAATTTAGTTAAATCACCTAAGCCAGGTCCAATTTCAACGAGTTTATTCTCATTTTTGGGCATCGCTTCGACGATCTTTCTCAAAACGGATTCATCTTTTAAAAAATTTTGTCCGAACTTTTTCTTTGCTACTACATTTTGTGTATTCATTACCCTAAGTCTATAATAACTTTCCTTATGTTTAGGTAATAAGAATCAGTATGCTGCTTTTTATGGACTCAAGTAACTAATATACTCATCAGAGTTTCTCTTTTTATTATGGAAGAATTAACTTCTATCAATATTACATCATTTAATGCAGCTTAAATTGTTGAGATTAATGATTAATCTATCTCTATCAGTATCTTTACTTTTTGTACCCATTAAGCATGTACAGTATTTATTATTCATTAATGTCCGAGCACATCTTCTTTTGTCATTAAGTCATTCCTCTATTGCATGTAACTTTAGTAAAAGTATATTAAACAAGTATTTTATCAATGTTTCACATGAAACATTTCTAGCTTAAAAAGTATTACTCAATTATAAGTCTAAAGGAGTATAATTCAAAATATATAATATAAGGGGTATTTCTATTAAGTTATAATTAACTAAAATTAGAACTTCCCATAAGGTACCTTAAGTATGAATTATTTTGCAAAAAGAATTATTCCTTGTTTAGATGTAAAAGATGGACGAGTTGTAAAGGGTGTTAACTTTGTCGGTCTCAAAGATGCAGGCGACCCAGTAGAAGTAGCAAGACGATACAACCAAGAGGGTGCTGATGAGTTAACTTTTTTAGATATAACGGCATCAAGTGATAACCGAGATACTATAGTAGATATAGTTGCCCAAGTTGCACGTGAAATATTTATACCACTTACAGTTGGTGGTGGGATACGTAAACTTGATGATATCTACAAACTACTCAATGTTGGTTGTGATAAAATCAGTGTAAACTCAGCAGCCATCAAGCGACCAGAACTTATAAACGAAAGTAGTAAACGTTTTGGCTCGCAGTGCATAGTGACGGCAATAGATGTTAAACGCACAGACTCAGGAAAATACCATGTATTTTTAAATGGTGGTCGCATTGATACAGGTCTTGATGCGGTTGAATGGGCTAAAGAAGTAGTAGCGCGTGGTAGTGGTGAGATACTTTTAACATCTATGGATGCTGATGGTACAAAAGCAGGTTTTGATCTAAACATAACACAACAGATAAGCAAAGCTGTAAATGTTCCAGTAATAGCAAGTGGCGGGGCAGGAACTATGGAGCATATAAAAGATGCATTCGAGTGCGGTGCTGATGCAGCACTCGCCGCAAGTATCTTTCACTATAAAGAGATAGATATTATGGACTTAAAACATTACCTCCATGAACAAAATATACCAGTAAGAATATAAAGATTAAGGAAATTAAAGAATGATAATATGTGCAGGAAACAACGAAACTTTTAACTTTGCTCAACCAATGGGTGTTGGACTTATTGAAATAGCTATGAACTTAACAAGACTATGTCTTTTTGATAAACCGGAGTTTATACTCTTTGTGGGAAGTGCAGGGTCTTATGGTGATGCCAAAATATTTGATATCATTGAGAGTAAAACAGCATCAAATATCGAACTTGCTTTTCTCTCAAACGATGCTTATACACCTCTAGACAATGTTGTTACAACAAATGAAACTGATATAAAAGACATAGTTGTAAACTCATCTAACTACATTAGTACCAATGCCTCACTCTCAAAGAACTTTTTAAAGTTTGGTGTAGGTATAGAAAATATGGAATTTTTTGCAGTTCTGAAAATTGCCCAAGAGTTTAATATACCAGCTGGTGGTGTCTTTTGTATTACTAACTTTACTAACACTAACGCCCATGAAGATTTTTTAAAAAATCAGGAAGAGTCTAAAAAACTTCTCACTGAACATGTTAAAAAACGTATTAAAGAACTAACAAAAAAATGAGTCCTTTAAAACCTTCTTTAATGGACTATACTCTTTCAGAGTTAGAGTCACTCATCTCTCCAAAGTTTAGAGTCAAACAAATTTATGGCTGGCTTTATCACAACTTTGCTTCTAGTTATGAAGATATGAAGAACATACCAAAAGCTATGAAAGAGGAGCTCTCTCAAAAGTATTTAGTAAACCCACTTAGTATCAAAAATAAAGAAGAATCAACTGATGGCACAATTAAATATCTCCTAGAACTTCAAGATGGTAAAACAATGGAAGCTGTGTGGCTAAAGATGAAAGATGAACAGTTCGATGAGTCTGGAAATATATGCCAAGAAGCAAAATATACTATCTGTGTTTCAACACAGGTAGGCTGTAAAGTAGGGTGTACATTTTGTCTAACAGCCAAAGGTGGTTTTACTCGCGACCTTAGTGCAGGTGAGATAGTAGCTCAAGTAGTAACACTTAAACGTGATAACGAACACAAACACTCTCGTAAGATAAACATCGTTTATATGGGTATGGGTGAACCACTTGATAACCTAACTAACTTAGCAAAAGCGATAGAAATTTTTAAAGAAGATAAGGGACTGTCAATCGGTGGTAAAAGACAAACTGTTAGCACCAGTGGGCTGAGTTCAAAAATAGATAAACTTGGGGAAATGGATCTGGGTGTTCACATAGCTATCTCTTTACATGCTGTTGATGATGAACTCCGTTCAGAACTTATACCTATGAACAAAGCACATAATATTCAGTCAATTATGGATGCTGTTAAACGCTTTCCTATAGATACTCGTAAACGTGTAATGTTTGAGTACCTAGTTATAAAGGGAAAGAACGATGACATAGGAAGTGCTAAGAAACTTGTAAAACTACTTGCAGATATCAAAGCAAAAGTAAACTTAATCTATTTTAATCCATACCCAGGCACTCCATACAATAGACCATCAAAAGCTTCTATGCTATCTTTTCAAGAATATTTAGTTAAGCATGGTCTCTTATGCACCATAAGAGACTCTAAAGGAATAGATATTAGTGCTGCCTGTGGTCAACTAAAAGAGAAAGTAGAGGGAGAAGACTAATCGGATCTTTTTCTGGTGTAGACATAGCTGAAGTTATTCTAATCGTCATTGTCTTTGCTATAGGTGTTGGTGGTTTTATGTATGCTGCACTCAAAGAGGATGATAAAGAGTAACCAAAAGTACACTTTAAATATGGTAGAATCATTCTACCTAAAATAAACTCAAGGAATTAACTATGTCAGAAAAAGTAGATGCAGATAGAATCAAAGAGATATATAAACTGTGTAAGAGTCACTTCGGTGATCTAAACTTTGTTGGTATCAAATACCATACTAAAATAGGCTGGATGGCTAAAGCACAACTTGGTGATGATTTTGAAAACTTAACTGCAGATGGGAAAACAAGTTCTGATGCACTGAGAAACCTTAGAGCACGTGTAAAAAAAATTATCAAAAGATATAATGGAGTTTAATAGAGTGAAGTAACTCTTTCTTTAGAAGCGAAACGACCAACACACCAGGGAGGCCGTTTCTGAGTGTAATAATATCATACTTTTCTTATAAACAAATAATAAATGCCATCTTACTAAAAAAACTTACTTTTCTCAATTTATCTCTTAAAAAATATTTTTTTTCTCTATTAATTATTGAATTTATACCAACATGTGTATTATTCACACAGTGTTCTAACTTGTGAATAGTATTCATACTAAATTATTAAATTCTTTTGATACTTAATAATTTATTAATATTAATCTTAAAGTAAGTAGTATTAATATTCCTAAAAATCCCTATATCTAGGGCTTTACTCTAAAATATTTTTAATCACACAATATATTAAACATCAAATCATTTGACACTAATGTTATTCACATCCATACTTTCAAAACATAACTTTAAGAAGTCTATCTTACTTTTAATATTATACACTGTTGAATATAGCTCGAACTCTAGCTCACAAGCATGCAATAGAAGTCTTGAGGCACCACCATTATTTATTCTATCTAATGGGGAGAGTTTCTTATCTAAAAAATTTACTAGCATATCTTCAGTTTGACCATAGATAGGTTCACCAACTATAGTATGTTTCACGTGAAACAGGTGAACACGTATTTGATGTTGTCTCCCAGTATGAGGAGAACATTCTACTAAGGTCATATCTTTCTCAGGAAAATAATCAAGAGGTTTAAAACTTGTTTTAGAAGCTTTACCATCTTCATGAACTTTTACTATCATTCTGACCATAGCACTTGATTGATCTTGTGAGCGTAGGAGTGGAGCTTCAACTATAAGTTCTTCTTTCATCTCTCCATGAACCATTGCAAAATACTTTTTTTTCATATCTCTTTCTTGAAACATCATCTTAATTTCACGTTCACTTGTTTTGTTCTTTGCACATAAAACAAGTCCACTAGTTTCCTGATCTATGCGATGAGCAATATTTGCATCCCGACCATACTGGAACTTTAACTCATCTATCAGGGAATAGGGTGTACGTTTAGTTTGAGGATGCACAAGTACTCCACTTGGTTTATCGAAGACAACAAACTCCTCTGACTCATAAGTAGGTTTAAGACCTTTTGTAATAGGTTCAAAATGTATAAATTCTATTTCTCCCTCAATCTCTCCAGCAGTTTTAATCATCTTTTCGCCATTAACTAAAACACGGCCCTTTGATATAAAACGCTGAGACTCCCTTTGGGAGTATCCAAGCTCATTCATCAGATAAAACACTGCTCTTTGTTTTGTCTTAACTATATATTTGTTTTTTACAAATGGCAACTGAAGTCCTTTTGGCGTTTAATTGGTTTATTATGAATATTCAAGTAAAATGTTATTCATATGTAGCGAATTTTAGCACAATAAACTTCTTAATAAAAAGGTATACAAATGGTAGAAAGATATTCACGTCCAGAGATGGCTAGTAAATGGACTCAGCATGCAAGATATGCAGCATGGCTAGAAGTAGAAAAAGCAGCGGTGAAAGCTTGGGCAAAGTTAGGAAAGATTCCTCAAGAAGATGCAGATAAGATAGTAAAGAATGCAACATTCTCTGTAGAGCGTATAGAAGAGATAGAAGCAGTAACTAAACATGACCTTATCGCTTTTAACACAAGCGTATCTGAGAGCCTTGGCGAAGAGTCTAGATGGTTCCACTATGGTATGACTTCTTCTGATGCAGTTGACACAGGTGTTGCACTTCAAATGAGAGACTCATTAAACATTGTAATAGATGGTGTAAAAACATTAATGGAGTCAATTAAAATACGTGCACTCGAACATAAGATGACTCTTATGGTTGGACGTTCACATGGTATCCATGGTGAGCCTATCACTTTTGGTCTAACCCTTGCTGTATGGTATGATGAAGTAGCACGCCACCTTTTAAACCTTGAGCAGACTATGGATGTTATCGCAGTTGGACAAATCTCTGGTGCTATGGGTAACTTTGCTCATGCACCTTTAGAGCTAGAAGAGTATGCAATGGAAGAATTAGGTTTAAAATCAGAACCATGTTCGAACCAAGTTGTTCATCGTGACCGTTATGCAAGACTTGCTAGTACTTTGGCTCTACTTGCTTCTTCAGTAGAAAAGTTTGCAGTTCAAGTAAGACACTTACAACGAACAGAAGTATATGAGGCTGAAGAGTTTTTTGCAAAAGGTCAAAAAGGATCTTCTGCTATGCCTCACAAGCGTAACCCAATCCTTACAGAAAATATTACAGGTCTAGCAAGAATGATACGTTCATATGCAGCACCAGCGATGGAGAACATTGCACTATGGCATGAGCGTGATATTTCTCACTCATCAACTGAGCGTTTTTGGTTACCAGATGCATTCATTACTATGGACTTTATGCTTTTTCGTATGAACAATGTTATAGCCAACCTTACTATATTCCCAGAGAACATGATGAAGAACCTAAACCTTACAGGTGGACTAGTCTTTTCTCAACGTGTTTTACTAGAGTTACCACTTCAGGGTGTAAGCCGTGAAGATGCATATCGTATAGTTCAAAGAAATGCTATGAAAGTTTGGGAAGAGATTCAAGCCGGTCGCGCTACTACAGATGAAACAGGTGAGTCACTTTATCTTAATCATCTTTTAGCAGATGATGAGTTAAGGGAGTCATTAAGTGAAACAGAAATTCGTGAATGTTTTAACTATGACTATTACACTAAAAATGTTGATAATATTTTTAAACGTGTTTTTAAATAACAATAATTTTTCTTTAGCATAACCTTTTATGTTATGCTATGTATTATCTAAAACAATACATGCCTTATAGCTATATAATCTCAAAAAAAACTTTTAAATTCAATAGATTTTAAGAGAATTTAGATAAAATATTTTTACTTAATACATACAATTTATTATATGATAGTAATTATTACGATTATAAAATAAAACTTGAAGATTTATAATTCTAGGAAGTGTAAATGATAACAGTAATAAAGAGAAATGGAAGAACAGAACCATTAGACATTTCTAAGATACAAAAGTTTACAGCAGCTGCTGTTAAAGATTTAACTAATGTAAGTCAAAGTGAATTAGAAGTTGATGCACAGATTCTCTTTCGTGATGGTATCACTTCGAAAGAGATTCAAGAGACTCTAATAAAAACTGCTGTTGATAAGATAGATATAGATGCACCAAACTGGACTTTTGTAGCATCACGGCTTTTCATCTTTAACCTTTACCACGAAGTAAATGGTTTTACAGGTTATTGTAAACTAGAGAAATACTTCGATAAGGGTGAAAAAGAGGGACGTATACTTTTAGGTTTAAAAGAGATGTATGATCTTGATGAGTTAGAAAAGCACCTTGTTCCTGAGCGCGATTTTCAATTTAACTATCTTGGTGTAAAAACTCTTTATGATAGATACCTACTGAAGGATAAAGATTCAAATCCTATAGAACTTCCGCAGCATATGTTTATGGCTATCTCTATGTTCTTAGCACAACGTGAAGAAAACCGTCAAGAGTGGGCTATCAAGTTTTACAATATGATTAGTACATTTCAAGTTATGCTTGCAACTCCAACACTCTCAAATGCAAGAACTACAAGACACCAACTCTCTTCTTGTTATATCGGTTCAACTCCTGATACTATAGAAGGCATCTTTGATGCTTACAAAGAAATGGCTATGCTTTCTAAGTTTGGTGGTGGTATAGGTTGGGATTGGACACAGGTTCGTTCAATGGGCTCATTTATTGATGGACATAAAAATGCAGCGGGTGGAACAGTTCCATTTCTAAAAATCACAAATGACATTGCTATTGCAGTTGATCAACTTGGTACTCGTAAAGGTGCTATCGCAGTTTATCTTGAGCCTTGGCATATAGATATCAACGACTTCTTGGACCTGAAGAAAAATTCTGGTGAAGAGCGTCGTCGTGCTCATGATCTTTTTCCATCACTTTGGTTAAACGATATGTTTATGCGTCGTGTTCAAGAAGATGCTATTTGGACTCTTTTTGATCCTTATGATGTCCGTGAATTAACAAATATTCATGGTGAAGAGTTTAACAAACGTTATCTTGAACTTGAACAAGATGAGTCGATTTTAAAAGAAAAGATTAAAGCAAAAGATTTATGGAAAAAGATTCTAACTTCATACTTTGAGACAGGTTCACCTTTCCTCTGTTTTAAAGATAATGCTAACCGTGCTAACCCTAATGATCACTTTGGTATCATCAGAAGCTCAAATCTTTGTACAGAAATCTTTCAAAATACAGAACCTAACCATTATAAAATAAAGTTTATTTTTGAAGATGGTGAAAGTATCAGTTATGAAGAAGATGAACTTGTAACTGTAGACAGTGGTATAGAAAAACCAGCAAAAAAAGTAACAGCACTAGATTCTCTAGGTGGACTTCCAATCTTCGTAGTAGAGAAAGAAAAAGTGAATGGTTCAACTGCTGTATGTAACCTTGCTTCCATTAACCTCTCTCGTATAAATACAAAAGAGGAAATCAATCGTATCGTTCCAATAGCTGTTAGATGTTTGGATAATGTTATTGATCTAAACTTTTATCCTGTTGAGAAAGTAAAACGCACTAACATGAAATCTCGCTCAATCGGTTTAGGGGTTATGGGTGAAGCACAAATGTTAGCAGAACAAGGAATTCCTTGGGGGACACAAGAACACTTCGATAAAATAGATGAAATTATGGAGGCTGTTTCTTATAACACAATTAATGCATCATCTGACTTGGCAAAAGAAAAGGGTCCTTACCCAGAGTTTAGAGGTTCTAAATGGAGCCGTGGTATTTTTCCTCAAGACCATGCGAATGCAGAGGTTATAAACCTGGTTGACCGTGGTGGACTTTTTGCATCTACATATGAGTGGGATGACCTTCGTACTAAAGTTAAAGCACAAGGTATGAGAAATGGCTATCTCATGGCTGTTGCACCTACTAGTTCTATCTCAATTCTTACAGGAACAACTCAAGCGATTGAGCCTGTATTTAAACGTAAGTGGTTTGAAGAAAACTTATCTGGTCTTATTCCAGTTGTTGTTCCTAATCTCTCCCCTGATACTTGGGCATATTATACACCTGCTTATGACTTAAACCAGACACTGCTGATTAAAGCTGCTGCCATTCGTCAAAAGTGGATAGATCAAGGTCAGTCTCTTAATATTTTTATCACTTTAGATAAAGCAAGTGGTAAGTACTTAAACGAAATCTACATGCTCGCATGGAAACTTGGTTTAAAATCAACATACTATCTACGTTCACAGTCTCCTGAAGTTGCTGGAGATGTGGAAGATAGAAGTATGGAGTGTGTTGGTTGTCAATAGGCACTTCAACATGAAACCTCTTACACTTAATGAACTTCCTGCATTTAATGAACGTTTCTCACATTTTAAAGATGCTGAGTTTCGTTCTTTAAATATAATCTCCCCCTTACATATCCAAACTACCTTTGCTGTTCAAGATAGTGCTAGAGCATATGACTGGATAACAATCACACTAGAGTTTAATGGTGTAAGTGATGCAAGACTTTTAGAAAATTCTCGTCTCTACCTCTTAGATATAAGCGATGGAGCAAATATTATAAAAGATGAAAGTTTATTTGCTTTTGGTATTGGAGAGTGCTATAATATATCAACAATCAAGAGCTCTTCGTGTTATATAATAGCTAATACTCTTAAGTATGAAGAAGGCTTATACTAAAGGAATACAATGAGTTATGATGTTCGAGGGGAACTGTTAGGCTTTCCTGACACACACACAGTTACTATCACAGAGATAGATTCTCTCTTTTCTACACTAAAAGATGCCAACAATCAAAATATAACTTTTACAGTTGTAAATCCTTATGCACTCAGAGAGTACTCATTTGATATTCCGATGGATCTTAAAGTACTTTTAGACATAACAGATACATCAAACCTGAGTATATACAATATTTTAATTATTCAAAAACCAATTGAAGAATCATATATAAACTTTTTAGCTCCTATTGTTATCAACAATGATAACAAAAAACTTGCACAAATTGTTCTGGAACCTAGAAAAAATCCTGATTTCGGTATGACTGAAACTATAAAATCTTTCAAAAGCTAGAACTATTATGAGAATAATCTGTCCACACTGTCTTAGCGTTAACAATATCCCAAAAAAAGAAACTTACAAAAAAGCTAACTGCGGTAAATGTAAAAAATCCCTTTTAGAAACAACTCCTATAACACTTAAGGAGGCTAATTTTGATGAAGTTGTAGTCAATAGTGAAGTAGTTGTTATAGTCGACTTCTGGGCACCTTGGTGTGGACCCTGTAAGATGTTTGGACCTACATTTTCTAAAGTTGCAAAAGATTTTCCACTCAAAGCACTCTTTACTAAGGTCAATACCGAAGATGAGAATAACTTAGGTGCTCGAATGGGTATTCGTAGCATACCTACACTCATTGTATTTAAAAGTGGCAAAGAGATAAAACGTGTAAGTGGTGCTTTAGATGAAGTAAGTCTAAAGCAATTAGTTACACAACATGTTAACTAACTATTTACAGAAAATAATTTAGTTCTTTTCTAAGTAAGGCTTTAGTCTTTTACTAAGTAACACTTTAATGCTGAATATATGAACAGCAGTAATCTGTTGGTGTTGTAACCTTAACATCAAAAGATGAGTTTGCAGGCACATTAAAAGTTTCAGGTGTATTCAGTTTCTTCCACTCTTCTCCTGGAAGCTTTACATCAATCTTACCACTCATAATCTCCATAATTTCGGCTTCATTCGTTCCAAAAGTATACTCACCAGGAAGCATAATTCCTAAAGACTTGATTGTTCCATCACTAAACTCTAGTGTACGAGATGTTACGTTCCCGTCAAAATAGATATTTGCAGCTTTAACTGCTGTTACATTTTCAAATTTAGACATATTTTATTCCTATTTTTATTTATGAAATAATACCCTAAAATAGTATATATAAGAGCCTGAGCAGGTGAAATTAGTATCTCCTCGCTTAGCATATTATAACTAGTACCCATTGGGATGAACTTCAAAAGCCCATCATTACAGGTAAGGAGGAAAAAAGATAGTGTATAAAACTCAGCATCACTTCAAGTAGACAGATAAAACCAACACTAATTACTAAAAGCAGAGATGAAAAAAGTACAACTGTAAATAAATCTTTATTTACTCCTAATATAGCAGATTTTCATAGTGTTTCAAGCACCCATTTTTGATTTCCTTAGTCTTACACGCTGAGAATGTGTAATGGCCACAGCCATTGCATCAGAAATGTCTAGTGGTTTTATTTCTTCTTTAATTTTTAAAAGACGTTTTACCATAAAGTTCACCTGCTCTTTTGAGGCTTTACCTTTTCCTGTAAGTGCTTTTTTTACTTGCAATGCAGTGTATTCACTAAACTGACCAAACTCTTGAAGGATTTTGAGCATTATAGCTCCACGAAATTGTGCAAGTTTTATAGTTGTAGCTGGGTTATGTGCATAAAATATATCTTCCATCGCCACTTCATCTATTTTAAATTCAGAAAAAATTCTACCCATTCCCTCTACCATCTGCGGGATTTGAAACTGCAAATCTTCTGCTTTCATCTTTATAAGTCCTGCTGCAACTAAAGATATTTTTGCATTTTCTAGTTTTATAAGTGCATAACCCATATTTCTAGTTCCTGGGTCAATTCCAAGTATAATCATCTATCTAGCTATTACATCATCAAAATTATCAGCAAGGGTACCAAAACATTTACCAAGTTCACGAACTATTTCTTTGTTTGGCTCTATATATATTTTATTTCCTTTTTTCTCCATCGTGATTATATTTGCGTCGCGTAATTCTTTGAGGTGCTTAGAAATTGTAGGAAGAGAAAACTCAAAATGTTCAGCAATAGTACTTACATATATTCTATGAGCACTTACTTCTACTTTTGGATTTTTATTGTTAATACTAGAAGCATATCCACCTGTAAAAATATTTTTAAAAATTAAAAACCTTGTTTCATTCCCTAAGGCTTTGAAGATTTTTATCTTTGCTTGCATATCTAACATACATTTCCTTGACATTTTAGTTGCAAAAGTATAGCATATCATTATCTATTTAGTTAAATTCCTAATTATATATTTGTTTATTGTATTAAAAAAGAAATTGAATGAATACAAGATTTATATACCTTACTCTAGTAGTAGTGCTATCCACAATGACATCAATACTTTGAGCAGGTTTTGCAAATACAAACGAACTTTTAGCCGAAGCTAAAAAATCTGGTGAAATGGCTCTTTATAAACTCAAAGTACTTATAGATAAAAAAGAACCTGTACTTGTTTTAGATATTAGAATAAGTGAACAATATAGTAACATACTTTCGTAGTGGAGATCGTGGTACATTAGCAGCCCAACAACTTCATAATCTTGGTTATAACAATGATATAAATTTTCTCTACTTTATAGTTATCTATATTACGAAATAGTCGAGTCTAATGGTTTTTCAATAAAGAGATAAGTATATATGTATGAAGAAAATAACGCAATAGTCATCTCAATACAAAGCATGTAGATGCTGCTTAATAGTTTTAAGAGTGACTCTAATTTTTCTAAACAAATAAATCTACTTTATATGAAATTAAAATCTCTTTTAGAACAAATATAAGGATAAAAGAGAAATTAAAAGGTCAGCGTGAATAACTTATTATTCACGCTACTTTTTAATCCTATTTTATGTATATAGAGGGTATTATTCACCTATATCTAAAAAATAGGGTTTAACGTGAATATTGGTCAAGAAATACTAGAATTACTCAAAGAAGAAGTAACTGAGAGTGAATATAGACGCTACATAAGACAACTTAATTATGATGTGAAAAAGTCAACACCAGATCTTGCTATATTTTATGCCCCAAATGCTCTAGTGCTTAACTGGATAAAAAATAAATACACTTCAAAAATAGCTCATCTATTTGAAGTAAAGTCTCATAACAAAGTAACTGTACAAATAGCCCTCAAAAACACAATAGATAAAAGAATAAAAATAAAAACTGTTGAAGTTAAACAGGGAAACTCGCTTTTAAACCCTTCTCACTCTTTTTCAAACTTTATGGTTGGTGGTTCTAACCAGTTTGCTTATGCAGCTGTTAAAAGTGTGAGTGAAAATGCAGGAAGAGTTTATAACCCTCTTTTTCTTTATGGTGGTGTTGGACTTGGAAAAACTCACCTTATGCAATCAGCTGGAAATGTTTTTCAAAATGAAGGTAAAGTTGTTATATATACTACTGTTGAGCAGTTTTTAAATGATTTTACTCGAAGCATACGTAACAACACTATGGAACGTTTTCGTGAGAAGTACCGTACCTGTGATGTTTTACTAATTGATGATATTCAATTTTTATCTAATAAAGAGGGTATACAAGAAGAACTTTTTCATACCTTTGAAGCTCTAAAGGGTGATGGAAAACAGATTATATTTACAGCTGATAAACATCCTAAAAAAATAGCTGGACTTGAAGCAAGACTACAAAGTCGTTTTGAGTGGGGTTTAGTAGCAGATATCCAACCTCCTGAGCTTGAAACAAAAATCGCCATTATTGAAAAAAAATGTGAGATAAACAAAGTTGTTTTATCAAAAGATATTGTTAACTACATTGCAACTGTTATAGACTCTAATGTCCGAGAAATAGAGGGTATACTTTCAAAACTACATGCTTACTCACAACTTATGCATGTAGATATAGATCTAGAATTTACAAAAAATGTACTCAAAGATCAAATAGCAGAAAAACGCGAAAATTTAACTATGGATAATATAACACAGGTTGTAGCTAAAGATTTAAATATAAAACCTAGTGAAATTCGCTCTAAAGGTCGTAGTAAAAATATAGTCTATTCAAGACGAATAGCCATATATATATGTCGTGAACTTACACAAAATACTATGCCTCAACTCGCTCAGTATTTTGGTATGAAAGACCATACAGCTATAAGTCATACCATTAAAAAAATTAATCAATTAATCAATGATGATGAAGATTTTAAAGTAAAAATAGACGAGTTAAGTAATAAACTTACAAATATTACATAAAAAAGATATAATTATAAAAGTGAATAGACGTGAGTAAACTCATATGAACTCATCACGTCTAAATAAGTACTGTTTTAGGGCTTTGAATTGGTTTTTCACCTATTCACGTTCCCCTACTACTACTTACTAAAATTATATAAATATATAGGGAATTTAGATGATCATAACTATTGGTAAATCAGTATTAGAAAATATACTTATTCATTCAGCACCTTTTCTTGAAAAAAAAGATACTTCACAAATAACTTCTCATGTATACTTAAATGCATCTAATAATACGTTGACTATTAAAGCTACTGACTATGAAATAGGTTTTTTAGTAACTACTGATAATGTAACTATCGAGAAAGAAGGAAGTATAACTGCAAATGGTAAAAAATTCTTAGATATAGTACGTATACTTAAAGATGGAAATATTAACTTAGAAGTAAAAAATGATACTCTTCATATTGCTCAAGGTCATTCAAACTTTAAACTACCTACTTTCTCTTTTAATGATTTTCCAGAATTTCCATCATATGAAGGAAAAGCACGTATATCTATAGAGTCTCATACTCTCATAGAATCTTTAAAAAAGATTACCCCTGCTATAGATACTAATAATCCTAAATTTGAGCTAAATGGTGCCTTAATAGACATTAAAATGGATAGTATAAACTTTGCATCAACTGATACTCGTCGTTTAGCAGTAGTAAATATTGTAAATGCTAGCCAAAGTGAACTAAGTATTATTATTCCTAAAAAAGCTATCATTGAAATTCAAAAACTTTTCTTTGACAATATAGAGTTGTATTATGATGATACTAACCTAATTATTCACTCTGCTCAGTATACTTTTTTTACAAAACTTATAAATGGTAAATTTCCTGAATATTCTCGTATAATTCCAAAAGAGATAAAAACTTCTTTATTACTTCCTAAAGCAGTAATGATTGATTCTATTAAACAGATTACTACAATTTCTTCTGATTTAAAGATTACATTTTTAAGAGATGTTATTACATTTGAGAGTTTAAGTGATGATAATATTGAAGCAAAAACTGAGATAGGTTTTGCAACTGGATTTAGTGAACCATTTTCTTTAGCAATTAATTCACGTTATTTATTAGACTTTTTAGGAAGTATAAATAATTCTGAGTTTAATATAGGACTTAATGAGGGTAACTTACCTTTTATACTAAGTGATGAGAACTTTAAGACAGTTGTTATGCCTATAGTAATCTAAATTAATATTTCTACCATTAATGGTAGAAATATTTTATAAATTTACCAAGCGACAGCTTTTCCACTTGCACGCTTACCTATAACAGTTTCACCTTCCCAAGTAGCAAATCCATTATTTAGATCAGTTAATGTTAGCATAAAGTAGTATTCAACTTGTTGTTTCCCATTCCCCATATTAATATTGCGTTGTAAGATTTTTCCAGACAGAGACATATCAGGAGCTATAAGTGTTCCTTTTTTAGTAATACTAGAATTTCTAAACTCATCGTTTTCTCTAAGTTCTCTTATTTTTTTATTCATTTTATCTTCAGTACTACCAATTGCAGTAGTTACATAAACTTTTCCACTATTTAAGAGTTCTATACGAATTTTTTTAATAAGTTGGTCAGTATCAATATGTTGCATAGTATCATTTTTTACATCTGATATAGCAAGTATATATCTACCTCCACCTGGTTTTGAGAGTGCAGGAGAACGAAGCATTGATTGTGCAGCTATACTTGCAGCTTCATGAAAGTCTCTATAGTCTAGACCAATTACTTGGTCACCAGTGTCATTGTTTATATCTATCTTGCTCACTTTACTTGCACATCCACCAAGGAGAGCAAGACATAAAGCAGATGCTGTTAATATATTTATTTTCATACTTTGTCCTTATTCACTTAAATATACTTGATAAGCTGTTGCTTTAGAAGAAGGTGCAACAACATTTATCTCAAATTTTGAATTTTTATAAGCTGAAAAATCTGCCCATTTTGAAGATAATGAAGGGATTAAAAAACCATCTTTATCTTGCCAATTAACGCGGTATTTAAAGAGTTTATACTCGTTTGTATCGTTTTGTGCATTTATCTGAATTTCCATAAAACCATCAGCACGGACACGCTCTTTTATATCTTGTACATCTACATATTTTGAAACTGTATTATCTATTATTTTTACATAGGACTTTTCAACACATCCAGTATATAGTAAAGTAAGAGCAAAAATAAAACTTATTACTAACTTCATCTAATCTCCTTTAAAAGGGTATAACTTTGACTGATGCTTGTGCATTAGTTGTGGCTATCTTAACATAAATTAGAGTATGTTGTGTGTTAGGTATTTTTATATTTTTTATGAGTAAATTATTTGATGCACTTATTGTTATATTTCCATTTTTTGGTCTTTTAAAACGTGCTAGTTGGAATTCTTTAGGTAGTGTTATCCAAGATCTTGTATCTGCCTGAGTTGAAGCTACTTGATAAATAGTAGATGCAATATTTACAAATGCAGCGAGTCCTGAATTATTATCTTTTATTTGTTCTTGAATAGCATAGTTTATAGCAGCTTTTGTAGCAGTTGAGAGTATAGCTCTACGTACAGTTACATCATAACTTTTAGCAAACTCTGTTTGTATAACTCTATCCATACTTGAGAGAAAACTTGTTTGTGTTATGAAGCCTGTATCATCTTTTATGATTAAATAGTTGTAAGCCTTATATCTTGGTACAAGTTTAGGAAGAGCAACAGATATATAACTAAGTTTATTAGTAAAAATCCAAATTGGAAAATCAATTCGCCACTCTTTTAAAATAGGTGCTTGACCATTCTCAAAGACTAACCAAACGGTAGGTTCTGTTATATCCTCTTCTAAGTCTATTCGCACATTTTCATTTTCTGGCATCATTCCATAGGCTTCTTTTAAAAGTGAATCTGCTTTAGAATTAGCTCCATCAGCTTTAGCAAAAAGTCCAGCTAAGTAAGTGGTGATAGGATTTATAAAATCAGGATAAGGTTTATAAGCATGTAATGAAGGATATTTTTGTGAAATTAAACTATTTCTATCTGTATCATTTACTTCAAGATTTGTTCCATGTTCTTTACTTTCTTGCTCTTTTCTCTCTATAGCAGAGAGTTCTTTATTTATCATCTGAGAGAAAAATATTTTTGCACGTCGCTGACGATCTACTGCACGGTTAAACTCAACTCTAGCTCCATCTGTATCTTCAAGTGCCATATAAGATATTGCCTTATAAGTGTTTACCATAATTCCATCATACTCAGTGCCTATATAGGGTCTTGTTGTATCATTTAAAAGAGTTGATTTAAGTGTTTGACTTATATTTTTTAAAAGTATTTGTTGGCGATAATGCTTCATAATAGCTTCGCTATTATTAAAATGTTTTATACTTGCATTATTATCTGATGTATAGAAGTATAAAACACCACTTTGAAGGGACCATAAAAGATTATTTTTTGCATATAAATCATCTTTATTTATTTTTGAATCAGTAAATTTAGCAGCATCTGCATAAGCCCCATGAGCGACAAGGATATCTGCTTTGAAGATATCTTGTTTTGAAGCACAGCTATTCATAAATATTATAGATAAGAAAAATAGTAAAAATGAGATAAATTTGATTAATAGACCTTTTTATGTTAATTATAGCTTATTTATTTTCTATAAATATTATTTTTAGTAAAACTTAGGTAGAATAGTTCCAATTATGTAAACGGAGTTATAAATGGAAAATTACGGTGCTAGTAATATTAAAGTCCTCAAGGGACTAGAAGCTGTTAGAAAACGTCCTGGTATGTACATCGGTGATACAAGTCACCGCGGATTACACCATTTAGTTTACGAAGTTATTGATAATTCTATTGATGAGGCAATGGCTGGTCACTGTGATACTATCAATGTAACTTTGACAAAAAATGGAACTTGTAAGGTTTCAGATAACGGTCGTGGTATTCCTACAGATATGCACCCAACAGAGGGTATATCTGCAGCTACAGTTGTCTTAACAGTACTTCATGCTGGTGGTAAGTTTGATAAAGATACTTATAAAGTATCTGGTGGGCTTCATGGGGTTGGTGTTTCAGTTGTAAATGCACTTTCGTGTGACCTTAAAATGACTATTTATCGTGAAGGTCAAATTTTTGAACAAGACTTTAAAGAGGGTATTCCTCAAGAAGTATTAGCTGTAATTGGAAAAAGCCGAAAAACAGGTACTACTATCGAGTTTGCAGCGGATCCTACTATATTTACTGATACTATTACTTTTGAATATGAATATCTCTCAAAACGCTTTAAAGAACTTGCATATCTCAATCCATTTATAACGATTAAGTTTAACGATGAACGTGATGGAACTAATGAGGTCTATCATTTTGAGGGTGGAATCGCTCAATATGTTACTGACATGAATAAAAAAGCTACAGTCGCAAATGTTTATAGCTTCACTAAAAAAGTTGAAGACATAGAGTTTGATGTAGCTTTAATGTACAATGAATCATATGAAGAAAAACTAGCATCTTTTGTAAACAATATTAGAACTCCAAATGGTGGAACACACGAAGCTGGTTTTCGTGCGGCATTGACACGTGCTATCTCTAATTATAACTCTAAAAATGGTGCAGTTAAAGAGAAAGATGTCAAAATATCTGGTGATGATGTAAGAGAAGGTTTAATTGCTATAGTTTCTGCTCGTGTTCCAGAGCCTCAGTTTGAGGGTCAAACAAAAGGTAAACTAGGAAATACCTATGTACGTCCTTTAGTTCAAAAAGCAACAGGTGAAGCACTTTCTAAATATTTTGAAGAGAATCCTATTCAAGCTAAAGCTATAGTTTCTAAAGCACTTGCAGCAGCACGTGGTAGAGAAGCGGCTAAAAAAGCTAGAGATTTAACTCGTAGAAAAGATAGTATGTCAGTAGGAACACTTCCTGGTAAACTAGCTGATTGTCAGTCGAAAGATGCAAGTATCTGCGAGCTTTACCTGGTAGAAGGGGATTCTGCGGGTGGTTCAGCAAAAATGGGTCGTGACCGTGTTTTTCAAGCAATTTTACCACTTAAGGGTAAGATTTTAAATGTTGAAAAAGCACGTTTAGATAGAATTCTTAAATCTGATGAAATTACAAATATGATTACAGCTATGGGTTGTGGAATAGGTGAAGAGTTTAATGAAGAGAAACTTCGTTATCACAAGCTTATTATTATGACCGATGCGGATGTTGATGGTAGCCATATCCAAACACTTCTTTTGACTTTCTTCTTTAGACATTTCCGTACTGTAGTAGAAAATGGGTATCTTTACCTAGCACAGCCACCATTATATCGTTATAAAAAAGGTAAAAAAGAAATTTACTTTAAAGACGATAGAGAGATGAATGACTTTTTAATTGATAACGGTATAGAGTCTTTAGAGAACCAAACTTTAGGACACAATGACCTACTTTCTTACTTTAAAATGGTTGATCATTATGCTGGAAGTTTAAATGCACTAGAGCGTCGTTATGCACTTGTTAGTCTCATCCGTCACTTTATTGAAAACCCTGATTTAATTTCTCTTGGAGCAAAAGAGTTATATGTAAAAATTGAAATATTTTTAGAAAGTATCGATAATAATATACTTACAAAAACTATTAATGAAGAGACAAATGAAATTCACCTTTTTGTACAAACTCAGGGTGGAATGGAAGAGTTACTTATTAATGATGATCTTTTCACAGCACCTCACTTTACTGAAGCTGACTTTGTATATAAGAAGATTCAAGAGTGGGATTTAAACTTTGATGAAGATATTTTAAAAGTACTTGAAAGCTTGAAAGATTTTGCACGTAAGGGTTCTTATATCCAGCGTTACAAAGGTCTTGGTGAAATGAATCCTGATCAACTTTGGGAAACAACTATGACACCTGAAAACCGTGTACTTCTTCAAGTAACTATTGATGATGCAGAGGTTGCTAGTGATGCATTTACACTTTTTATGGGTGATGAAGTTGAACCACGACGTAACTATATTGAAACACATGCAAAAGATGTAAAACACCTCGACGTTTAGGAACTTTTCATGTTACTGCCATAAACCAAAGAGAGAGAGTACCGTTTTAGGTTAGTTCTTAGGACGGGACTGCTTATTTTTGGTCTTATTTTAGCCTTTCTTTTTCACATATTACTTGATAATTATGCAATATTTAGTTTTTCTTTTTATATTGAAGTAGTTCTTCTTTTAGTCTTTAGCATTTATTTTATATCTTTTCTATAATGATTTTAATGTAAAGATAATAGACGATGTAAATAAAACAGTTACATATGAAGATCTTTTTAAATACCTCAAAGAAAAACTAAAAAAAAGAAAGAAGATACTCTCATTCTTATCAGTATAGACAAGCTTGATGCTATTAATTCGTTCTATGGAATTAAAAATAGTGATAAGTTTTACGAGAGGTGGCTCTTAAGGTCCCTGATTACTTAGGGACCTTAAAAAGTGAGAACTTTTTTCTTAGACATATCAAAAGTGGAAATTTTATCATTGCTTTTGAAGGATTTGATAATGAGTACACAACAGTATGCGATATATGAGAAGATCTAGATTGATAGTACTATTATTGATAGTTTTTGCATATGGCTAAAGATAAGAACTTGAAGTCTTGGATGAAAAATATAGTAACTAAAGAAGCTTATATTGCGGAAAAAGAGTTTGATATAGAGTATCTTCAAGGAAAGTACTCAAGTATTTTAAAGCAAGTTTATGAAAGTGAAATTAGATAAGTTTTTAACCATTTTTGTGCCTCTTTTGAAGTTTTAAACTTTCCCTTCTTTTGTGCTTCATAAGCTTGGAACAAAATCACACTAAACTTTTTTGATGGGGCAAGTCCGTATTTTATTAGCTCTTTCCCTTCAATAAGTGCAGGTAATGGAGAGTTAAATATACATAACTTTTTAGCATTATCTCTGAGTATATTGATTTGAAGTGTTTGTTTACCCCAATGATAGGCATCTAGATATAGAAGAAAGAACTCTATATTTACTTTTTTGGCTAATGAATATAGTGTATACACACTAGAGTCGTTTATATTAAAATCTTTTTGTACTTTTATATAAAGAGCTATACCTGTTAATAGTTTTTGCTCTTTACTAAGTTTTTCAATGAGTTTCAGCGTTTTTTGTGTGTATATCAAAGATAAAAATATAAGTATGTTCAGCTTTTCATCTAAAGTTTTATGTTTTGAGAAATAATCAACTTGCTCATAGTTTTCACTAAATCCAAAGTACTCCATAAGATGCAACCGTTTGAGTAAAAGTAATCCTATAGACGGAGAAGAGGACTTTAAAAACATCTTTTTTAGCTCTTCATATATCCGTTCTCTTGGTAGTTCTTCAAGAATATTTTTATTTATAAGCTTATGAAAAAGCCTTAAAAGTAACTCATCTAGTACAAAGTTAAATCTTGAACTAAATTGTATCCCCCTAAGTATCCTTAATGGATCTTCTGCAAATTTATCTATATCTACAGCACGAAGTATTTTATTATGTAGATCTTTTTGACCACCATATGGATCGAGTAGTTTTTTCTCTTTGACATCATAACCCATAGCATTTATAGTAAAGTCACGCCGACTGGCAGCAGATTTAAAATCTAGACTTTTATCAGTAATTACACTGAAACCCTTATGTCCTTTAGATATTTTAGAGTCACTTCTAGGAAGGGAAAAGTCTATCTCTAGGTCATCAAAATCAAGTTTACACACACCAAAACTCTTACCAACAGTGTGAACTTCACCAAACTCTTGTAGAATAGTTTCTAGGATATCTAAAGAGTCAAGCCCATAAAGTTCGATATCAATGTCTTTTGAATCCAAATCTAGGATCTTATCGCGGAGATAACCACCTACTATTATAGGTTTTATTCCAAATAAATACAGTTTGTTAAATATAATATTTAATTTATTCGGATAATCAAACATATTACTCTTTTTTATTTTATTAAAAATATTAAATAACAAAAAATTATTTAAAGATTTTTCTTTGAAAAACAGAATAAAATTATGTATAAATCTATTCTGTTTTTTACAATAAACCCTTAGTGTATAAGTATATCACTTATTTTACATAAATCTAATATTTATTTGGATATAATTCGCAAAATATTCCAAAAAGGAACCCTTATGCAAAAAATAAGAAACATTGCCGTTATCGCTCACGTTGACCACGGTAAAACTACACTAGTTGATGGTTTACTAGAACAATCAGGTACATTTGGCGATCATGAACAACATGATGAAAGAGCTATGGACAGTAATGATATTGAGAAAGAGCGTGGAATCACGATTCTTTCTAAGAACACTTCTATCCGTTATAATGGTTATAAGATTAACATTATTGATACTCCGGGACATGCTGACTTCGGTGGTGAAGTTGAACGTGTTCTTAAAATGGTTGATGGTGTTTTAGTTCTTGTTGATGCTTATGAGGGTGTTATGCCTCAAACTAAGTTTGTTGTTAAAAAGATGCTTGCACTTGGTATCAAACCAATTGTTGTAATTAACAAGATTGACAAACCTTCTGCTGAGCCAGATCGTGTTGTTGATGAGATGTTTGACCTGTTTGATCATATGGGTGCTACTGATGATCAACAAGATTTCCCTGTCATCTATGCTGCTGCTCGTGATGGTATAGCTAAGATGGATATGTCAGATCCTGATGGAGATTTTACTTGTATTTTTAATGCAATTATTAACGATGTTCCTGAACCTAAAGGTGACGCTGCTAACCCACTTCAAGCACAAGTTTTTACACTTGATTATGATAACTATGTTGGTAAAATCGGTATTAGCCGTATTTTTAACGGTACAGTTAACAAGGGTGATAACATTATGCTTGCAAAAGCAAATGGTGAAATGGTTAAGGGTAAGATATCTAAACTTATCGGTTTCCATGGTCTAAACCGTTTGGAAATTGATCAAGCTGAAGCTGGAGACATTGTTGCGTTTGCAGGAATGGAGACTGTTAATGTTGGTGATACTGTTGCTGATATTAATAATCCTGTAGCACTTGACCCTATGCATGTTGAAGAGCCTACTCTTACTGTTGTATTTGCTGTTAATGACTCTCCTCTTGCTGGTCAAGAAGGTAAGCATGTTACTTCAAACAAACTTCGTGAGCGTTTAGAGTTTGAGATGAACACAAATGTTGCAATGAAACTTGAAGTAGTTGGTGAAGGTAAATTTAAAGTTTCAGGTCGTGGTGAGCTTCAAATTACTGTTCTTGCTGAGAACATGCGTAGAGAAGATTTTGAGTTCTCTATCTCTCGTCCAGAAGTTATCGTTAAAGAGATTGAAGGTGTTAAATGTGAGCCATTTGAGCATTTAGTTATCGATGTTCCTGAAGATCTTTCAGGTGGTGTTATCGAGCGTCTTGGTAAAAGAAAAGCTGAAATGAAATCAATGCTTCCAATGGGTCAAGGTTTCCAACGTATTGAGTTTGAAATTCCAGCTCGTGCATTAATCGGTTTCCGTGGTCAGTTCTTAACTGATACTAAAGGTGAGGGTGTTATGAATCATTCTTTCATAGAATTTCGCCCTTATAGTGGTGGTGTTGAGTCTCGTTCATATGGTGCGCTTGTATCTATGACTGCTGGATCTACTCTTGCATTCTCACTCTTTGGTATTCAAAATCGTGGTACTCTTTACATCGGTGTTCAGACTGAAGTTTATGAAGGTATGATTGTTGGTGAGCACTCACGTGATAATGATTTAGTTGTTAACCCTATTAAAGGTAAGGCACAGTCAAATGTTCGTTCATCTGGTGCTGATGAAGCTATTAAACTTATTCCACCTCGTGATATGTCTTTAGAGCGTGCTCTAGAGTGGATTGAAGATGATGAAATTCTTGAGATCACTCCTAAGTCTATTCGTATTCGTAAGAAGTTTTTAACAGAAGCTGAGCGCAAGCGTCATTCTCGTAAACAACCTAAATAGATTTATATATATTCCACAGAATTCTTTCTGTGGAACTTTTTCTTTACCCCTAAAATATTTTTGAATCAAACATTTCCTAAAAACTGATGTTTATTTTCTACTTTTTTATATAATTCACAAGATACGAATCTACTCAATTCAACTTCATATTTTTACTAAGTCCACGATCTAAAATAATCATATTATTCATATAAGAAAAGAGACCACCTTCTAGTGTATTAGTCGTATTTGAAATTAATGGATGCTTATAGTTTTTGTATGTAAAAAGATATGATAGATTCAGTCTTACATTTCTATATGTAGCTCTAATTCTAGGATGAGTATAATGAAGTTCACCTGTAGCTGAAGAAATACTTTTTTTCTTTAGCTCTTGATTAGCTTGAAGTATTCCCATAAGGAAAGGAACTAAAATTAATATTTTATTTTACTTCCATGATTTCATTATGTTTTCTAGATATACATAGATACTATATATATGCTCTCTAAAAGCTTCATCTACATCCATAGAATCAACAAGTGTTTTCATATTTATTGTTGCGATGACTGTTTTAGAGTTTTCTTCATATACAGAGAGTCTACAAGGTAAAAATACTGACATCTCTGGCATAACCTCAAGTATTTCTTGTGCTGCACTTGGGTTACATACCTCATAAACAGTAATGTCTTTGTCTATTGGGAATCCTTTTGATTGAAGAATTTTTTTAAATTCGTAAGAACCAAGTACTCCAAAACCATTCTCTTTTGAGTGCTCTGCTAATTCTTTTTTTACTTGCTCTAAGGGGGTATCTGTTGAGATTTTATATATCATTATATGTCCTTTTTATATTAAAATGTATTGTTAAGATTAGAAAATTATGTAAAAAAACTGCATAACGATAGGTATAAGTCTATTTATATCTGTCGAAGAGGTATTAAAAAAGTTCTTGTAGTATCATAATCGTAAGAGATTAAGTTCTACTTGTAACCTAAGTATACCCTAAGAAGAGCAACAGCTCTCGCCATCAGATTCATCTTTTTTGTTTAAATAAGGCTTGAGCATATAGTAGAGAACAAAAGTCCAAAGCACTACACTTGAAATCATTGCTATTAAACTTACCTCTTCATGGATATGAACTAAGTCTTTAACATCCACACCACTTAAAATATAATCAAGTCCAAATCCAAACAGTACTGAACCAATAATAATAGTCCCGAGATAAATATACAGAGTACGAGTGCCAAGCATTTTTTTAACTACACCGATTGTTACTGTATTTGTAGCAGGTCCTGCTGAGAGAAAGACAAATGCAGCACCAGGAGTTACACCTGCTAGTATAAGTCCAGCAGCTATGGGAAGAGATGCTGTCGCACATACATACATAGGAACTGCAATAGCTATAACTATAATGTATGAAAGCCATGAGTACTCTAAAAGAAGTATACTTAAGTTCTCAGGAATAGCAATTGCTATAAAAGCACCAAGTATAAGCCCTACTAAAAGAGGTAAAGCAATATCACTCAGAAGTTTTCCAAAAGCATAAACGAAGGCATCTTGTATGAGATTAGTGAAACTCTTTTTCTCAACACTAAGAGAAGAACAACAATCCTTTTCTTCTATAACTAGTGCTTTTGGTGCTTGACTTACTGAAAAACTCATAACACCTTGTCCTGAAACTGTTGGTCTAGCGATACTAAATACCGGTTTAACTTCTTTGACTAACTCTTCTTCTTTTTCCCCATAAAAGTTTGCTAAGATTCCAGAAATAATAGAGATAATTATAGAGGTAATTACACGGTAAATAGTAAATGCCCAGCCAAACATCCCGTATGTAACTAAAATACTATCAACACCAGTAATAGGAGTTGAGATAAGAAAAGAGAGTGTTGAACCATTACTAGCACCACTCTTTTTTATACTTATAGCAAGAGGGATAACTCCACAAGAACAGACAGGTAAAGGTATACCAAATATAGTCGCTTTAATCACTGACCATATAGAATCTTTACCTAGATGATTTTTAACAATAGTATCTGGTACTAACTCATGTAATATTCCTGCAAAAATTAGTCCAAACAAAATGTAAGGAGCCATTGCATTACTTAAATCTACAAGAGCATTTAAAAAAAGTGTTAAATATTCCATTTACATTCCTAATGAGTTGGGATATTGACAGTACCACATTTAGAAGCACTACTTTTAGAAGTTTGTTTAGAACCGCACTTACCAACAGCACATTTCGTGTGCACTTTGTTTTTAGCTTTCACCTGGTATGTTTGAGTTGTTTTATTTGCATCATTAAGCCATTCACTCATGCTTAAAGCAAACAATGAACTGATACCCAAAACTAGTACTAAAAATAACTTTTTTATATATCATTCCTTTTATGCTATAACTTATACAATGATATTGTTATACATTTTAACTTTAAAAGAGGTTAGATGCAAAAACTTTAAGTTATATAAGCAGAATGAAGGTACTCTTTTTACTGAAATGCAAATATGAACTCTGTATATGTAATACTTTGAAGCTATTAGAACCTCTTGTATCAGGGTACTTAAAGCGGATGAGAGAAGTATTATGTATAGAGTCAAAAAAGAGGGAAGTAGTAGGAATTGGGCAGTTCTATTTTTAACAGATCTTGTCCATTTAACCCTCTTTTTAAAGTAAATAATTACTGTAAAAAAGATTAATTTTCAAATCTTTTATTTTATGCTATATTTTATGCTATAATTTCAATCAAATTTAAAAAGAAAGTGGGTGATGTGATATGCCTGGTATTGTACTACGCCATGATGATAATTTTGATGCATCTTACCGTCGTTTCAAAAAGCAGACTGACCGTAACTTAATCGTTACTGAAGCTCGTGCTCGCCGTTTCCATGAAACGGAAACTGACAAACGTAAGAAATTCAAAATAGCTTCTCGTAAGAAAATGCTTAAGCGTCTTTATATGATGAGACGTTACGAATCACGCCTGTAAGCGTTTCTCCTTCGGGAGACTCGTTTCACTACATAAGAAAACCTCTACAAATCTAAAATCCAATTCCGATACCTACTAATAGTTGAAAATTATTTGGGTCTGCTACAATACTATCCGCTTTTATTTTATGGTTTAAATATAATCCCAAGCACCAATAATAGCTAAGTCTAAATGTATAGTCAATTTATTTTCACAGGTTATAAACATATGATGTTTGTAAGTACCTTCATCTTTATTGGTATATCTAGTGTTTAACTCAAGTGCTGGTGAAAAGTTCGCTATCTTACTTCCTCCAGCAATCGTGTCATACATTGTGAATACAAATACAGGAGTACCAGAGAAACTCTATATAATTGTTTTTCGTATCATCTAAGGTATACCAAACACCAAAACCTTGTATTAAGTGCTATGCGATATTTTAAAAGTGTTAGAATATATTTGACTAAAGACGGTTATTCAATAAAATGTCTTGTGAGATATCTGTAATAGATGATAGTTATTAATAGTCTCTTGATTATCCTAGGTTGTAACATGTCCAAGATAATCAAATGTAAGTCTAGACTTTAATGTGAATCTTTGCATGTTTATTCTAGTAAATTTTCTGTGTATGTGCTAACTGGATCATCTTTACCAAAGCGATATATGAAAGATAACTTTTGGGCTATATCTGTTTTTTTAATATCAATGGCAGGAGTTGAATCATAATCAAAAGACATTATATAACTTAAATCTATTACCTTTGTGAGATGTATAGTCATCTCAGATGAAGTAGAAGTCATAAAGTCAGATGTATTATTTATTTTTGGTTGATAATAAGTTAAAAGACTTATATCAAAGGTATTATTAATAGGTTTTTTATATGAAATATAAGAACTTATTCTGTAATTGTATTCATCAGGGTTTAATCCTACATTATCATTAGAAGTGAGATAGTTAATATTTTCAGTTAGAGCAGAAACACCTAAAAATAATTTACCATACTTTTTTGAATTAACTAATCTATAACGAGAGCCTATTCCATATAAAGTACGATTCTTAATACTTTTAAATTCATCATGTTTGTATTGAGCATAATATTCGATTGCCCAATCTTGTGTATAAAGTTGGGAAATATGACGTAGATGAAGAAAAATACTATCTTCAGTAATGATATCACGAGCAGTTCCTCTCTCTATATTAGCTTGTAACCATGTGATATGTTTTTTAGAATCGTATTGAATTCGACCACCATAATCGGCTTCTTCTTTATTTGTATTTCCACTCTTTATTTTGAAAGAACCAAAAACAGAGCCAGAAAATCCTGTAGATTTGTCTTCAAAGTCGACTGGTGCAATATCAGTAATAGCAAAAAGTGATGAAAATAATATTGAAGTAATTACTAGTGATATTAATATTTTTGGCATATAAATAATCTCCAAGTCTTAAATTAATTTAAATTTTTTATTGATCAAAGTTTTCCATACATTTCATTATAAAAATTAAGAGCATATCTATCACTCATGCTCGCGATATAATCTGCTATAACTCTATGTTTTTTTCGAGATGAAAGTTTTTTATAGTAAAACTCTGGAAGCATTTTATCATCTTCCATCAGTCCATTATAAAGACCTTTTATAGCCTGCTTTCCTGCATACATTTTTCGTACGATATTTTTATGTTTGTACATCTTAGTAAACATAAGTTTTTTAAGTTTTTTAAGTTTTGTCTCTAGCTCTTTACTCATACCGATTGGTGTTTCATTTGTGTTGTCTTTGAGTCGTGGTTCAGAGTGCTCTAATAGTGAATATACAAGATGATTGATAAGATGCGAACTAAATCTATAACGAAACATCTCATCATTTTCTGTACCCACACCTTCGGCCTTAACCTTTGCAAGTATCTCACAAACTAACTCACTCTCTTTTAAGTCATCAAAACTAATTAATCCAGAGTTTACACCATCATCTATATCATGACTTGTATAGGCTATTTCATCAGCTCGGTCTACTATCATCGCTTCATAAGAAGGATGTTTATCTAAGTTAAACAGCTCATGAATCGAAGGTGGCAAAAAAGACTTATGATATGGATATGAGTGTTTGAGTATGCCTTCTAAAGTAGCAAAAGTAAGGTTAAGTCCATCAAAATCTTTATAGCGTTTTTCTAAACGAGAAACTACACGAAAACTCTGAAAGTTATGCTCAAAACCATTACTAAAACCATCTGCTTTTAAACATTCATCTAAGGTATCACCACCAACATGACCAAAAGGAGTATGTCCCAAGTCATGTGCTAGGGCTATAGCTTCTGCCAAAGACTCATTAAGCCCTAAAGCTGAAGTGATAGAACGTGCAATTTGTGAAACCTCAATACTGTGAGTTAGACGAGTACGAAAGAAATCACCCTCATGGTTTAAAAAGACCTGTGTTTTATACTCAAGTTTACGAAATGAACTAGAGTGGATTATACGGTCCCTATCTCTTGCGAAGGGATTACGAAAGTCTTTATCTATCTTATGAAATCTATCTTCTCTTTTCATTATGCTTTCTTTATAAACTCTGTTTTGATAAAAATTTTTGTGCCATTTACACGACCTTCAACATGACTAACATCACCAGGAGCTAATCCTATACGAGTTACTGTTGTTCCTCGTTTAGCAGTAAAACCAGCACCTTTAACTTCAAGGTCTTTAAGTATGACTATAGAGTCACCCGTTTTAAGTTCAACACCATTTGCATCTCTATAAACTAGTTTGTTTGCTTCTATATTTACAGCTTGCTCTGCTAATTTTAACTCATCTTCTTCTAAGTACATTATCTCTATCATATCTTGACGACCTAGTCTACTCCAAAGGATATATGACATTATCTTTACTGCTGGTGTTTCAGACCACATTGAGTCGTTTAAACAGTTAAAATATATCTCATCTAAGTCACCAGATTCTATCTGAGAATTACAGTTTGCACAAAGGTATATACTCTGCTCTTCACTTGCATTACTTACAGGGAGTTCAACTACAGTCATGTTATTATCACTACCACATAGTTCACATATAGTACTTCTATTTCCCATTATTCATTTTCTTCTTTAGCAAATTTTATATCTTTATCAGATATTTTTTTCTCTTCTACAACTTTATGGAAAGCCTTGTCAGCATCTTTTTTATTATAGTCTCTACACTCTTGAGGTATAGTTGCACCTGGATCACGAGCTACTTGATCGCACATAGTGCTATTTATTGTAAAATATGCACAACCACTTAGTACTAAGGCAGTAAATAGTATATATTTATACATTTTTCTTCTTTATAATTAAATCTAGATACTTTTTAGGTGTTACATTCATCATCGCTTGTGCTAACCACTGTATCTGAAAAAATGCAGCACCACTATCGCGAAGTGTAAAGTAGTTTTTGAGACTCCTGAGGTTAAAAGTCACTACCATGTCTACTTTTACATTATCAGAGATAATATGTTTAAAAGCATCACCAACATTGCGTTTTTTCTTTCCAGCTTGTAATGCTTCATATAATTTAGCACTATCACCTACAAACTCTTCTAAAAAGGGAAGGGAACTTTTTGCAACACTAATAGCATAAAAATTTTTTACTATCTGTTTTTGAAATGCAAGTTTATCATACATAGCACCAATTTCTAATCGGTTATATGCATCATCACTAACAACAAACATATCGTAAGTAAGTACGGTATCTATAAAAAACTCTTTACCCCCACCTTGATGTGATGCTACAAAAGCATTAATAAGGCCACTCATGGTATAACGAGTGCTACGCACACTTATAGCTTGAATACGGTGACGAGCATGTTCTTGAAGTACCCCACGAGAAGTTCCACGGATTAAAAAAGAGAGATTTGCATGTTCTAGAATCGAGTGATGAAAGTATGTCCAGGCTAGGTCATCTAAAAGAGCTGAGTCATCAATAGCATTTAATTCACAAAGCATACCATCATCTGGCATCTGTGTCTCTAGGTTTTTAATGACTTCGTTTTCACTATTTGAAAAAGAGTCATAACAAGTGCGTGCAGCAGTCTCTGCTACCCCAATACCGGTATCCTGAAGTAAAACTACTTCTGGTTTAGTGTATTTTATACCATATACTTCTTCCATAAATCCACCTAAAGAGTTTAATAAATATGTAACGGCAAGTAGCACTACATACTCTTATTTATATTTTATATTACTATAAAAAACCTTTATTTATACACTATCTCTGTACTCCATCTAAAACAGGAACAAAGTCACAATCTTCTAGTTCTTCTTCTTCTATATGCTCGCCATTTTTGATAAATCTTGTAATTACTTGTTTACCATCTTTCTCCATGGGAGCGACAAGAATTCCACCATCTGCTAACTGTTCAAAGAGTTTAGCTGGTATTTTTTTTGCGGTTGCTGAGAAGAGTATACGGTCATATGGTGCATAAGATATCCAACCATTTTGTCCATCATCTGTTCGTGTGTGAATGTTGTGAAGTCCTAGAGTTTTAAAACGTTTTTTTGCTTGAATAATAAGTGATCCTATTCTCTCAATGCTAAAAACACCACGAAAAAGTTGTGCAAGAACAGCCGCTTGATAACCACTACCACAACCAATTTCAAGGACTTTATCTGCCCCATGAGGGAAAAGATACTCTGTCATTTTTGCCACAGTTAAAGGTGAACTTATAAATTGAGCTTCTCCTATTGGAAGGGCATCGAGTTTGTAAGCACTATGCTTAAAACCTGTTGCAACAAATTCTTCTCTATTTGTTTTAGCCATTGCCTCTTTTACCTCTAGGGATAATGAAAATATCTTCTCTATCTCGTCTACCATTCGTGCTGTTCTTGTTGCTGTAATTTTATTCAAACTAGTTTATACCTATGTCAATATATCTTCGCATTAAAGCTATATTTTTTTGATTATATTTCTGTATTAAGCAAGGTTTATTCCCATTTAGGGTCACTTCCCCTTGTGGTGTTATGATTGCACTCATCGCACTGCACTCTGTGTTTAGTGCATCAGCAGCTACCACATAACACTCATTCATTAAAGCTAAAGCTTGTATTAGTATTTTAAAATGCTCCTCTCGTGGTTTCCCCCACCAAGAAGGTACTAAAATCACATCTGCACCCTCAGCTTTTATCCACAACTCTTTAAAACGCAGCTCAAAACAGATAAAAATGGCTATTTTGATACCATCTATCTCAAAAATCTCAAAGGATTCATCATCTCCCTCTCTCAGATACTTCTCTTCATTACCGAGTCGAAACAACTTAGCTTTGGCCCTCTCATGCAGAATTTTTCCATTATGAAAAACCTTGACTACATTAAAAATTCCACCCTCTCTTTTTTCTAGCATTGTTAAAACTATTGTTTTATCTTTGGAGGCACTGAGAAGTTCTTCTGTAGCATACAAACTAAAGTCTGTAGCTTTTTGCATGTTCCCATAGTCAAAACCAGTAAGGCAAACTTCATGAGCGAGTATTATTGTGTTAGTATTAGTCTGCTCTATAAGCTGTAGTAGTGTTTGGAGGTTTGTGGAATAGTTAGGACTTGTTTCAAAAAGAAGCGAGCAGAGATTCTGCTCACTCGTGCTAGAAGTCATCGTCAAAAGTCAAACTACCCTTTGAGTAGTTTGTCACAGTTCCTTCGAAGAAGTTTGTTTTTTGGTCGTTAAACTTAGCAAAATCATCTACCCACTTGATAGGATTTTTAACATTATAAAGTTTATCAAAACCAACAGCAGCGAGTCTCTCATCTGCAAGAAACTTAATATACTGCTCAACGATGTCATCTGTAAGCCCTAAAATTTGTCCCTGAGTGATGTACTGTCCCCACTCAGTCTCTAATGTAACGGCCTCTTTAAACATCTCTATCACTTCTGCTTTAAGCTCTGGTGTAAAAAGTTCTGCTCTTTCTTTACGTAGTGTATTTATAAGATTTTGAAAAAGAACTAAGTGTGTTACTTCATCGCGTTGAATAAAACGAATCATCTGTGCACTTCCTAACATCTTTCCTGAACGAGCAAGAGTATAGATATAAGTAAATCCACTATAGAAGTAAATACCTTCGAGTATCTGGTTCGCAAAACATGCTTTAACAAAGTTTGTTTCAGTTGGATTTTTTGCTAGTTCTAGATATATCTTAGCAATAGCATCATTTTTAGTCTTTAGCATCATATCTCTACGCCATAACTCATAAATCTCTTCGCTATTTGTTGAAATACTGTCAACCATAACTGCATAAGATTGTGAATGCAGTGCTTCTTCAAATGACTGACGTACTAAGATAAGGTTCACTTCTGGAGAAGTAACATAAGGGTTGATGTTATCTATTATATTATTTGTCTGAAGGGAATCCATAAATATTAACTGTGAAAGAGCCTTATCATAGGCTGTTCTCTCTGCTGTTGTAAGATTTTTGTAGTCATTTACATCACGTGTCATATCTACTTCTTTAGGAAACCATGTGTTATTTAACATCATTTCCCAAAGATTATATGCCCACTGATATTTGATGTTGTTAAGCTCAAAAATACCCGTTGGGTTACCACCGAAAATTTTTCTATCGTTGACATTTTCAGTAGATTCAGGGTTATAAATCTTTTTTCTATTCATTTTTTGAGCTCCAATAAGTTTAAGTCTATGATTATAGCTTTCTACTTATTAAAGCAAAATTATTCAGCAGCTTTTTAAAAAACAAAAAATTCTTGATAGTCTTACTTTAGATTTTGATGATGATCTAAGTGAGAAAATTAAAGAGAAATTGTCTAATAAAGAGAATGGTCTTGATCAAGTAGATATTGATGTAATAGCTCAAAAGATGAGATTTAATGAGGTTAAAATTCATGATATAGCTATTGATGAAAACAGTACAAAAGAGGAACTTGCACTTATTCTTTTTCGTTCAGAGTTTCTAGCAACTTTGCCCTTAGCATTAGGAGTAAAATTGCAAACTGTATAACCCTTATTTAATGCACTAAAGAGTACAATTCTTTTATGATTGCACAAGACTCCATAGAAGCCCTTAAAGCTCGACTCGATATTGTTGATGTTGTTGGGAACTATGTTGAGCTTAAAAAAGCAGGGGGAAATTTTAAAGCTCCTTGCCCTTTTCACGATGAAAAATCTCCCTCATTTGTAGTAAGTCCTCAAAAGCAGATATATCACTGTTTTGGATGTGGTGCTGGTGGAGATAGTGTTAAGTTTGTTATGGAGTATGAGAAACTCAACTATCCTGAAGCTCTTGAAAAGTTAGCTGAGAACTATAACTTCACACTTACACATACAGATAACAAACATAACAAACCGCGTTCACAAGTTATGGATAGACTTAATGAATGGTACCAGACACTTTTAACACATAATAAAACAGCCTCATCTTATGTACAAGAACGTGGAATTTATGAGAGTAGTGTTGAGAAGTTCGGTATTGGTTATGCTCCTGATTCTAATGCTACTTTAAACTACATTAGAGCTCAACAGTTTGCTATAAAAGAGGCAATAGATATGGGGGTAGTTGGATATGAACCAAGCCGAAAGCAAACTTATGCTCGTTTTATAGAACGTGTAACTTTTCCCATTCACTCCGCAAATGGTAGTATTGTTGGTTTTGGTGGTCGTACAATTTCTGGACATCAAGCCAAGTATGTAAACTCTCCCGAGACCCCTTACTTTAATAAGTCACGTCTTCTATATGCATATCATCTAGCTAAACAAGCCCTGTACAAAAAACAAGAAATCATTATAACAGAGGGTTATTTAGATGTTATTATGCTACATCAAGCTGGTTTTGATAATGCAGTTGCAACTTTGGGTACAGCACTAACAGTCGAACACCTACCACTTCTAAGAAAAGGAACACCACGAGTTGTTATGGCATATGATGGAGATAAGGCAGGTCGAGCAGCTGCTTTAAAAGCCTCTAAGCTTCTCAGTGCAAGTGGTTTTAACGGTGGAGTTGTTGTTTTTGAGGGTGGTCTTGATCCGGCGGATATGGTAAAAGATGGTCGTGTTGAAGAGTTAGCAAGTATGTTTCGTGATCCAAAACCTTTTATAGAGTTTGTTTTAGATGAGATACTTTCTCTTTTTGACCTCTCAAACCCAAAAGAGAAAGAATCTTGTATGGGTGAGGGAGTTAGTTACTTAAAAACTCTTTCCCCTTTACTTCAAGAGGAGTACAAAACATACCTGGCCTCACGTTTAGGTGGTATGGGAATCTCACCATCACTAGTAAAACTCAATATAGGTCAACAGCAAAACACTAATGCAACCCTTATCCAAAAAAATTCACATAAAGATTTTTGGGAGTTAGCACTCATAAAAACTGTTATAGAGAAACCAGAGCTAATAAATCAGATACTTGATGTCCTTGAGCCCTCTTTGCTTCAGTTTCACTCACGAGAGTTCTCGTTAGCCCTAAGTGGAAAAACAGATACACCTGAACTCATGTCTATCATGGTTGATGAGAGCATTGTAGTGCTTGCAGATGAAGAGGCACTAAATGCAGAGCTTATTACTTTTCTTTCTCGTTATTATGAAAGGGAACTACGAAAAGTAAATATCGCTCAAAATATTTCTTTTGAAGAAAAAGCCTTTTATATAAGAAAGTTTCGTGGAAAAATTGCACAACTCAAACAGGGTATACTGGTAGCATTTAATAGTTAGTAAAATGAGTAATCAGGTGGCGAAGATGCCATACGTCTAATAAATATATATAAGACAGTACAAGTACATTGTTAAAGCATGACTTTCACTGTTTAGATAAGTTTACTAAAAACTAGTAAAACCTTCGCTCTTAAATATATAATATTTACTCCCTCTATAAAAAGAGATAGCATCTGCTATCTTTTGTTCTTTATAGACTTTTTTATCACATACCCATCTACATGTTATCTTTTTATTTTTCATTGCGGCTTCATTCTCTGGAGAGATTTTTTTTTCATAAATATGCTCACTAAAAAGTAGTGTTGATAAAAGAAGAAGGGAAAGTATTTTCATCTACACAAGATCGGCAAGATGTATAATAGTTTTAGTAAATGGAACAATATATGCTATATTTACTAAAAATCCCAGGTATATGATGGGAAACTAGGAGTATAAGATGATTTCATTAGAGAGTAAAACTCAGACTTCTGCAACATCTTCCCCCTTAAACATAGCACCAACAGAGGAGGATCCAAAGGCAGCATTGTCTTTCTCGGAACTTCTTCGTGGTGTGAGTGAAAAAAAAGATGATAAAATCATTCAAAATGGTGCCTTAGTTTTAGCACTTGATGAAGAGGTATCGGCAGATACAAAAGCATCAAGTATAAAAGCAACTGCTTTGCTAGAACTACTTAAAGGAGAGCAAAAAGAGGCTAGTAAATTACCCCTAGAACTTAATCCTGAAGCTACGAAAGACTTGACACATAAAGAGATCAAAGTTCTTATAAAAGATGCTAAAGAGTATCTCAAAAATAAGATAATCTCTAGTGAGGGTTTTAAAAAAGTAGAGATAGAAAATCTTCCTAAAACACTTAAAGGTTTGGTTCAAGTTGCGAAGAAGTTTGGAATAGCTATTGGAAAGGTCACTTTAGAAGAGGTAAAACAAAGTACTGTAGTTCTATCTCAACAAGTAAAAGTAGAGCAGGTACTTAAAGAGATAAAAGACACACGTCTGTTTAAAGCACAAAGTATTAAAGAGATAACAACAGAGCAACTAGTGAATACAAAGATTGGTACACTAAGAGCTACAAGGGATGTGAGTAAATCCTTAGAGACTCTCTTAAGAGGTGAGACAAAAGAGAGTACACAAAATCAAAAGTTAGATGGTTTAAATATCGCAAAGGCAGATAGTTTTGAGATAAAACTAAATGAAGCAAAACAGATGACTAAATATTTATCTGCAGATGTTAAAACTGCTATTGAAGACTATAAGTCTCCTTTTACTAGAATTAAAGTGGCACTTAATCCTCAAAGACTCGGTTCAGTTGAACTAACAGTAGTCCAACGTGGTAAAAATTTACATATAAACATTAGTTCAAATAATGCTGCGATTAATGCCTTGGCCTTAAATGCAAATGATTTAAAAGTGCAGTTAAATAATAGTGGAATAAATAATGCTTCATTGAACTTTAATAACAACTCACCTAGTTCAGAACAAGGTAGCTTTGGACAACAACAGCGAAATTTTCAAAATGAAAAAGAAGCTAAAGATGAGTACAACTACTTCGGTAATGAAGAAAAAAACGAAGAGATTCTAAACTCTTTGGAAATTGTAGTTCCGCACTACGCTTAAAGGATATATTATGGGAATCACTTCAACAGGTGTAAATGCAGCATTAACTGCTGAAAGATCAAATGCAAAAGATGGTAATCCAAACAGTATATTAGGAAAAGATGACTTTTTAAAGTTATTATTAGTGCAGTTGCAATACCAAGATCCTACAGCACCAACAGATTCAGAAACAATTTTAAACCAAACCTCTCAATTAGCTGCACTAGAGTCAACTCAAAATACAAATAATGCCTTAGAAAAACTCTCAGCATCTCTTCAAAGCTCTCAGGAATTTTCAATTATCTCTTCTATTGGAAAACGTGCAGATTTAGGCAATAATGCTATTGCTCATGAAGAAGGGTCAAATACTACATTTGAAGTATACTTTCCTGAAGATATTAAGTCTGGAGTTGTGACTATTACTGACTTTGAAGATAATTTTATAGCAGATATCCCTATTGAGATACCTAAAAATACAGATGGAACAAGAGCAGATCAACTTAATTCTGGAGTGTATCAATTTACTTGGGATGGTTTAGATTCTAGCGGTATGAGAGTTGATAGTGCAATATATAAAGTCAATTCAAAATACTTAGATACAAGTGGTCAAGAGCAGTCAACAAGACTTGGAGCTTATCCAATCGAATCAGTAAGATTTGAAGATGGAAAAGCATTCTTAAAACTTGGTTCTAACTATGTTCCTTTAGCAGACATAGTAGAAGTATATTAGTACATATAAGTAGATAAGGAGTTTATTATGGCAATTCAAGCTTTTTATACGGGTATCTCAGGAATTCAAAATAGTTCTGTAGGTATTGATGTATTGGCAAATAACATCGCAAATATTAACACGGTAGGATATCGGGGATCTACAACAGAATTTGCGAGTATGTTCGAAAATGCAATCTCAACTGGAACTATATCTGGTGGTTCTATCGGTGCAGGTGTTAGAGTCCAAGCAACAAGTATGATACGAGAGCAAGGGCCTTTAATAGCTTCAGATAGAAGTACTGACCTTGCTATCCTAGGTGAAGGTTGGTTCGCTATTTCTGGTGAAGGGGATTCTCTTTATACACGGAATGGTTCTTTTGGTTTTGATTCAAATAACAACCTTGTAACAAAAGATGGTTTTAATGTTTTGGGGACTATGGCTCCTAATGCTTCTGGGAGTATAGAATTACAAGATGAAGTCACACTTTCAGAAGTATCAACACAAGAAAAATTACGTTTTCCAGAAGCACTTACATACCCAGTTGTAGCATCTACACAAGCAAAATTTCTAGGAAATGTTGGTGTTGGAGTGGAACCCATTACTATGAGTACAACTGTTATTGATCCTTTAGGTAATAAAAATCAGTTGCATTTAGAGTTTGTAAAAGATGATATTCAAGTGGCACCAGGTAGTCAGTATACAGTTACAGCAACTACACAGACACTTGATGGAACCACTATTTTCGATACACAGGTTGGAAATGTAACTTTTGATGAACGAGGTGCACTCATTTCGAGTACCTTACCAAACAGTAATAATAATGGAGCTCCTGTTGTAATTGATTTAGGGAAAGGATTTAATGGGGTTACCTCAATTGACCGTCCTCTCGTTTCTGCTTCAAGTGTCACTGATGGTAAATTAGGTGGTGATTTAGTAGGTTACTCTATAAATAGCAATGCGGAAGTAATTGCTACTTTTACAAATGGTGAGCAGGGGAGTGTTGGTAAAATTGCAATTTTCCATTTTGCAAATGAACAAGGGTTAAACCGTGTAAATGGTACGCGCTTTAGTGCAAGTTCAAATAGTGGAGATGCACTGTTTCGTAAAGATGCTAATGGTAATAATATCAATGGTACCGAAGTTGTAAACTTCTCTCTTGAAGGTTCTAATGTAGAACTGTCTTATGGACTAACAGAACTTATAATCCTTCAACGTTCATACGATGCAAATGCAAAATCTATCACAACGGCTGATCAGATGATGCAAAAAGCCCTCAATATGGATGGCTAATAATTTCCCTATAAAGTTGGCACACTATATGCTTTATATTCTTTACTAATACTTTCCTTTTGTGAGAGTCTAATTAAGGGTTTAAAATGTTAAAATCACTTTTCTCCGGTGTATCCGGTCTCCAATCTTCACAAGTGGCGATGGACATAGAGTCAAATAATATTGCGAATGTTAATACCGTAGGTTATAAATACTCAAGAGCAAATTTTTCTGACCTCTTAGCACAGACACAGGCTAGAGCAACTGCACCAGGACAAGTGGGACTAGGTTCTACTGTAACTTCAGCTACACGTATATTTTCCCAAGGTTCTATTCAAAACTCTGATAAAACCACTGATATCGCAATCCAAGGGGATGGTTTTTTTATTATCTCAGGAGATAATGGAAATACATATAAGTACACTCGTGCAGGTGACTTCAAGTTTGACGCAGGTGGTAACTTTGTTGATAACAATGGTTTCGTTGCCCAAGGGTGGTTACGTGATCCTGTTACAGGTAAAGTAGACTCTACCGCACCTATTACAAGTCTTAACATTACTCCAGGACTTACAACTCCAGCCTCTCCAACTTCAGAAGTAGTTCTAAAAGCAAATCTGAACTCCGGTACACTTATAGAGAGCTTTTCTTCTGCATATGCAGTGGTTTCCGGTATCCCCCCAAGTGTAACAACTCCAGGGACAGGGGATGCAGTTGATTCAAACGGTAATGCTATCGCTTCTGGTAATATAGGTGTTATGTTTAATGAAGCAGGAGAAGCTTTTTCACTTCAACAAGGTCAGGGTATATGGGCTTCATTTACTAATGCAAGCCATCCAGGTACAATTAATGTAGAAGGGGCTATCAAAGAGTTAAACATCGCTTTTACACTTAGCGACGGTTCAACACAACAGGTAACTACAAGTGGAGCTATCGCTAGCAATACTCCTACTGAAAATGCAAATAGATTTATCTCAGCGATTAATGATAAGTCATCTATTACAGGTGTCTCTGCTACATTAAATATAAGTACTGGAAATCCTAGAATAGATTTAACTAATACAAATAATAGTGCAACTGCTTCAAAAAATATTAGTTTTACAAGTACTACTACAGGCTTAACAGCAGGAACAGTCGTAACAGCTTATAAATATCAATATGACCCAGCAGCAGCTGTAACAGCTTCAGGATCCGATAAAACATTTACCACTATGTCTGATCTTCGTTATGCCATGGAGCTACAGGCTAAAGCACAGAATGATACTGGTGGAGTCATTGATAATAATATTGAAGTTATTGTTAATGATCAAGGTAAGTTTGTTATAACAAATCCGGGCGGTGGAACTGACGAATATGATATGAATCTTAATATCACAGCTTATACAGCTACAGGAATAACAAACAACACAAATTTTACAAAAAATATGGAATCTTTAAATTCTGTTATTTCTGCTGGAAGTGGTGTAGAGGCTTTCTCACAAGGTTTTAATACTGCAACTCACTCAAGTTCTATTGATGTGTTCGATTCTTTAGGTTCTAAGCATACAATCAGAATGGAGTTTAGAAAAACTGCACTCGAGACAGCAACAGGAAGCACATGGGCTATCAATATTTCAGTACCAGCACCTGCAACTATTGATACTACTGCACCATTTGATGAGAAAACAGGTACTATCCATTTTAATAACGATGGTTCTTTAGAAACATTTAATCCACCAAACCTTTCGTTTTCTGCTAACAATGGTTCTGCCCCTGAGCAACAGGTAAGACTTTCTTTTGGTAGTGCAGATACATTTGAGGGTATGACATCTTTTAATAGTCGTTCTTCAACTTCAGGTATCTCTCAAGATGGTTTTACAGGTGGAAATTTACTAGGAATTAAAATTGATCAGTCTGGTACTTTAGTGGGTTCATTCTCCAATGGCCATTCATTCGGTTTAGCACAAATTGGTATGGCTAAGTTTGCAAACAATGAAGGTCTCTCAGCAAAAGGTGGAAACATTTATGATGAAACTGCCAACTCAGGTGATGCTATCATCGGTACAGCTGCATCAGGAGGGCGTGGTTTTATCCAATCATCTGCTCTTGAAGCATCAAATGTTGACCTCTCCCGAGCCTTAACACAACTCATCATCATTCAGCGTGGTTTTCAGGCAAATGGTAAAACTGTAACAACTTCAGATCAACTTCTACAGACACTAATCGGTCTTAAAAACTAAGGAAATTCTCCTTAGATTTTCCATTTAATTTCTTTTTGATATAATTATCTTAATATTAAATTATTAGGAACATATATGAAATTTTCTGCACCCCTCAAATCAAACTCAAAAAAAATAATGTTACTGGGTTCTGGTGAACTAGGAAAAGAAGTAGCTATTGAAGCTCAGCGTTTAGGTCTTGAAGTCATTGCAGTGGATAGATACCAAAATGCACCTGCTCATCATGTAGCACATCGCTCTTATGTTGTAAATATGCAAGATAAAGATGCTCTTCTAGAAATTATTTACCGTGAAAAACCTGATTATATTTTACCTGAGATTGAGGCTATAAGTATCGATGCTCTTTTTGCAGCTGAAGATAATGGATACAACGTAATTCCTAATGCAAGCGCAGTCAGTAAGACTATGAATAGAAAAAATATTCGTACTTTCGCAGCAGAAGTATTAGACTTAAAAACAGGTCCTTATGAGTTTGTGACTACACAAGAAGGGTTACTAGAAGCGAGTAAACGCATGGGGTATCCTTGTGTTATTAAACCTGTTATGAGCTCTTCAGGTCATGGTCAGAGTATCTGTCGTAGTGAAGAAGATGTTCCTGATTCATGGGAAATAGCAAAAGAAGCAAGGGGTGATGCGAGTGAGTTAATTGTTGAAGCTTTTATAGACTTTGATTATGAGATTACTATGCTTACCGCTCGTAATGGAAGTGAGACGGTATTTTGTAAACCTATTGGACATGAACAGAAAGATGGTGATTATGTGTTTTCCTGGCAACCAATGCAGATGAGTGAGATTGCAAAACAGAAGTCAGAGGATATAGCGAAAAAAATCACTGATGGTTTAGGTGGTCGTGGGCTTTTTGGTGTTGAACTTTTTATCAAAGGTGATGAAGTGTATTTCTCAGAAGTATCTCCTCGTCCACACGATACTGGGATGGTTACACTTATCACTCAATCTCAAAGTGAATTTGCTCTTCACCTTCGTGCTGTTCTTGGTCTTCCTTTAGGTTTTACTTTTTATGGTGATGGTGCATCTGCTGCATATAAAACAGAGATGACACACTCAAATGCTCCTGTGATAGATGTAGATGAATCACTTTTCTCAGACAACTCTTTTGTTAGAGTATTCTCCAAACCAGAGGGACATAAGGGTCGCCGTTTAGCAGTTGCTTTAGTGTATGATGAAGTTGAGTCTGCATTAGAACAAGCACGTGACTTAATTCTAAAAATAAAGGATAACTAAGGTGAAAATAGTATTACTTGATGCCCTAACTTTTGAGGGCACTGATTTAACGGCATTTGATGACTTAGGCGATGTAGAAGTATTTGCTACAACATCACCTACACAAATAAATGAGAGAATAACAAACACAGAGGTGATAGTTACTAACAAGGTTGTTATCACTAAAGAGTGTATGTTAAGTGCAAAAGATCTAAAGCTAATCTGTATAGCAGCAACTGGTATGAACAATGTTGACCTAGATGCGGCTGCAGAGTTAAACATAGAAGTAAAAAATGTTGCTGGATACTCAACTAACTCAGTTATCCAACACACTTTTTCTATGCTCTTTTATCTTCTTGGGAGTTCTCGTTATTATGATGAGAGTGTCAAAGATGGCTCTTACTCAAGAAGTACTATTTTTACAGATGTGAGTCGTCCTTTTAGTGAGATAAAAGGTAAAAAGTGGGGAATAATAGGCCTTGGAAGTATAGGTCGTGGTGTTGCAAATATCGCTAAAGCATTTGGTGCAGAGGTGCTTTACTACTCAACAAGTGGTGTCAATCGCACTGAAGATTTTGCTAGAATAAGTCTTCAAAATATGTTGAGCACTTGTGATATTATCACTATTCATGCCCCCCTAAATGATAGAACAAATAACCTTTTAGATTATGAACGGTTATTGACCTGTAAAGCGGGAGTTACTATCCTTAACCTAGGACGCGGTGGTATCATTAACGAAGATGCTGTTGCTCGTATTATTGATGAAAAAGATATCTCTTTTGGTTTAGATGTTTTAACAAAAGAGCCTATGATAGAAAATCATGTACTTCTTAGTGTAACAAACAAAGAAAAACTCTATATAACACCTCATATTGCTTGGACATCGGTTGAAGCAAGAGAGAAACTAATAGCGGGTGTAGTTCAAAATATTAAAGCTACACTTTAGTTCACATGATGGGAGAAATAACACTATTTATTTCGGCATTTCTTGCAGCTACAATTCTTCCTTTTTCTTCTGAAGCTGCATTTTATCTTGCGATAACAAATGAGATGCCAATATTAAATGCTATGATAAGTGCTTCAAGTGGAAATATTTTGGCTATTATTTTAAACTACTATCTTGGATTTTTTCTTTACGAAAAAACAAAAAATAAACTCTTCACTTCTACAGTTGGTAAAAAATCATTTCTACTAGGACATAAGTATGGTTACTGGGTATTACTTCTCTCATGGTTACCACTTATCGGCGATCCACTAACACTTGTAGCAGGTTTAGTTAGGCTAAAGTTTATTTACTTCCTTATTATCGCGGGCTCATTTCGCATACTTCGTTATTATATCTTGACGCTTATGCTATAATTTACCTAATATAAAAATGGAAAAAATATGAATAAAAAATGTGATGTTTTAATTATAGGAGCAGGAGGAGCAGGACTAACAGCTGCCCTTAATGCAGAGAAGAGTGGGGCTAATGTAATAGTTCTCACCAAAGAGTACCCAACACGAAGTCAGACTTGTATGGCTCAGGGTGGTATAAACGCTGCACTTGGCAATGCAGGTGAAGATAGTGTAGAAGACCACATCGCTAACACACTTAAATCAGCACATGGACAAGCCGATCCTGAGGCTATTGCATTTATGTGCAGTGAGGCTCCAAAAGCTATCGAGTGGTTAGACAGCATTGGTGTCTGCTTCTCACGAACAGAAGAGTCTAAGATTGCACAACGTGCTTTGGGTGGAGCAAGTGCTTCAAGAGCTTGTTTTGCACAAGACTATACAGGTCTTAAAATATTGCATACTATTTATGATAGATGCTTAGAAGCAGATATAAAGATAGAAAACGAAAAGTATCTTTTAGAGATTTTAAAAGATGAAAAAGAGATAGTTTGTGGAGCTAAAATCTTAGATATACGAAGTGGTGAAGTTGAAATCTATGAAGCAAATGCAGTGATACTAGCGAGTGGAGGGTATAGTCGTATTTATGATAAAAACTCTACAAATTCAAGTGCTTCAACGGGTGATGGAATTGCTACGGCTTTAAGAGCTGGGGTAGAGCTTATAGATATGGAGTTTGTTCAGTTTCACCCAACGGGTCTAAAAAACTCTAGCATACTTATAAGTGAGTCAGCACGTGGAGAGGGTGGCTATATTATTAACTCTATGGGTAAGAGGTTTACTCAGGAGTTGGCTCCTAGGGATGTTTTAAGTAGAGCGATAGATGCAGAGATAAAAAAAGGGGAAAGTGTTTTTTTAGACATAAGGCACTTAGGTGAAAAACTCATAGATGAGGGTCTCCCTCAAGAGAGAAAGTTAGCAAAACTCTATGAGAATGTAGATCCTGTTCATGAGCTTATACCAATTCGTCCAGTTGCACACTATACTATGGGCGGCATAAAAGTAGACCGTAAATCAGCTACATCTTTAAAAGGTTTATTCGCTTGTGGAGAGTGTGCAAACCATAGAGTCCATGGTGCAAATCGTTTAGGTGGAAACTCACTCTTAGAGATAGTAGTTTTTGGGAAAGAGGCAGGTTTTAATGCAGCACTTTATGCAAAAGAGAATGTGAGAACAAAGAGTATAGATGTAGAGACTTCATCAGTGATAGATGAGATAAAAGAGTATGAAAATGTACTTGATTTTTATGCTAAACGCGAACATATCGGTGATCTGTTTTATAAAAAAGTAGGCATAGTCAGAACAAAAGATGAACTACAAGAGGCACTTAACGAAGTCCAAGCTATCAAAGCTGATATCTTTAAGCTTGGAGTGAGTGACACTTCTAAAAAGTATAATACTAACCTAGTTGAATTTATAGAGTTTAAAAACTCTTTGGATGTGTGTGAAGCAGTTGTAAAGAGTGCTTTAGAGCGTGAAGTGAGCTGTGGTGCTCACTATATAGTTTAGTGGTGAAAATAAAATGAAGATAAGTATAAAAAAAGATGAGGGACTGACAGAGTATGAGAGTACCTTAGAAGACATAACACTTTTAGAACTCTTAAGTGATATAAAACATACAAAAGACAATAGTTTAGCCTTTAGTAGTGGCTGCCGTAGTAGTGTTTGTGGTTCTTGTTCAATGAGAGTAAATGAAGTAGAAGTCTTAGCTTGCTCATACAAGGTGAAAGATGGTGATATAGTAGAACCTCTTAAAAATGTAGAAGTGATTCGCGACTTAGTCGTAGATATGGATAAGGCATATAGTTTTAACCAAAAGGCAAAAGCTTGGCTCTCTCAAATTTCATCAGGTATTAGTCTTAATGATGGTGATGCAAAGGCAAATGTAGTGCAGAGTGACTGTATCCTCTGCGGCTCTTGCTATAGTGCTTGTCCCGTATATACTGTAAATGGTGAGTTTATAGGACCATTTTCTTTGACACGTGTTTGGAAATATGTAAGTGATAAAAGAGAAGAAAATGTAGAAGAAAAAGTTACAGATATACAGACTAATGGTATCTGGGACTGTACACTTTGTGGCAACTGTACAGTAGTGTGTCCTCAAAATATCTCAAGTAAGGCTGATATCGAAATGCTGAGAATGAAATCAGCACAGTATGGTTTAATGGACCCAAGTTTTGGTTCATTTGATGGTGGTTTTGGTTCGTTTGATGGAAGTCCAAGTTTCTAAGATATTTAAAACAAATACAAACTAACAAGTATGTTATAATAACTAAAATAAAAAAAGGCACAACAATGGCAAAAGAGCACTCGTTTGATATAACTGCAAAGATAGATATGCAAAACTTTAAAAATGCGATAAATTTAGTAGATAGAGAAGTCTCAAATCGTTATGACTTCAAAGGTACTACTTTCGAAGTTACTTATAATGAAAAAGCAAAAACTTTAATTCTCATTGCTTCATCTGATAACAAGGTAGATGCACTAAAAGACATAGTAATCGCGAAGTTTTTAAAACAAGACCTCTCTTCAAAAGTTTTAGATGAGTTAAAAGTTGAAGACTCTAGCGGTGGCAATAGAAAGATGACTTTTAAAGTTGTTGATTACATCGAGTCCAAAGAGGCGAAAAAGATTACAGCCGACATTAAAAAGATGAAACTCAAAGTAAATGCTCAGATAGAAGGCGATAGTATCCGTGTAAAAGGTGCGAAACTTGATGACTTACAAAAAGTCATGAAGATGGTAAAAGAGGGTGAATGGGAAGCACCTTTAGTTTTTGAAAATATGAGATAAAAAAGGAACAAAGAATGAAAAAATTAACGGTAAGTGAAGCTGCTGAGTATTTTGGAGTTTCAAAAGAGGCTATACACAATCGTGTTCGCCGTGGTTCTTTAGAAGTTGTTGTTGAGAATGGTGTCAAAATGGTGCTGCTTAATCCAGATAAAATCATCAAACAAACGAGAAAAAATACTCAGGTTACAGCGGCTGTTACAAATGATGAACGCTACTATAAACTATTACAAGAACAAAATGAAAAACTTCAATGGAAAATTGAAAAACTTGAAGGTGAAACGAGGATACTTCGAGACCAAAAAGAGCTAATGCTTATAAATGAGAGAAAAAAGATAGAAGCTATTTATCAAGAAAAAGATGAACAACTTAAAAGTATTCTCAGTTCACTCTCTTCACAGTTTATGTTACTCCAAGATAAAAGAGCAGCTATAGTAGATGAGAGTGAAACAGTGGAAGTAGAGATACAAGAACTGTCAAATTCTAAAAATAAGTCTATTATCTCTTTAAAAAAGTACTTAAAATCTAAAAATTATTCTGAGAAAAAATCTAAAAGAGTAAAAAAAGCATTTTTAAAAAGAGTAAAAAAAGATGAAAGAATTACTGAGATAGATGGTAAAATATATCTTGATTTTAGTAAATATAATTATCTAGATTTACTGTAGTTTATAAATCATCTAACTTAAGAGTAAGTCCTTTTATATGTGATACGGGGTATGAATAAGCAATACCCTGACCTGCACCAGTTAGATCCAGTTCATCAACAACAGCTTTGATAATTGCATCAACTTTTTTACTCTGAGTTATAAACATTAAGTCCGAGTCAGATTCATTCTCGTGAAGACGGTTAAAGACATTTTCCATTTTTTCAAGACCGATTCCTCTTGCTTTTGTAATAGTTACTCCACCAGCTCCAGCACTCCGAGCAGCAATGAGTGCTTCTTCTTCTTTTCCTATAGGTACAATGATATGAACAGCTGAGAAAGGCATATTGTAAGAGTGGCGTCGATCTGTACCTTGAATACTTATAGTTGAGAGGTCCATGTCGTGTACACCTTCAAGAGCATGACGTAGTTCATGAAGATGTAATTGTTCTTTCTCATACTCACCTTTCACCCCAACTCTCTCTGTAATAATTCCGTAAAGCATAACTGTAATCATAGGAAATAGTGAAGCAAATGCGATTAGACCAAAACCATCTATAAGAGGATCACGACCTGGTATATTTGTAGCTAGACCTAGTCCAAGAGCTGCAACTAGAGGAACGGTAACCGTTGAAGTCGTTACTCCACCACTGTCGTAAGCAATAGGAATGATGTATTTTGGTGCGATAAATGTAAGTGCTATAACAAATATATAACCAGCCATGATATAGTAAACAATCTCACCCCCCACCACTATACGATATGCCCCAAGCGAGATACCGATGGCAACACCAAGAGCAACGAATAAACGAAGGATAAAGTCATTGATCTTGCCATCACTTATCTCCTTAGCTTTTCTAGCAATTGCTGTTAGTGAAGGCTCTGCCATGGTAGTAGAGAAACCTATAAGAAAACCAAATGAATAGATAATGAAGTTGTTGTCATAACGTGTAAGCTCATAAGCCATAGTCTCACCAACTGAGAAAAGACCCATCTCCAAACCAACGATAAAAGCATCAAGACCAAGTATAACAAGACCAAAACCGATAATGACATTCTTAAGATTATCTATAGGTTTTTTTAGGATGATATACTGAAAGAAAAGTATTACAGCTAAAATAGGGACAACATCAATAACAACACTGATAAGGCCTTTTAAAATATCGAGGATTTTAAAGTCAAACTCCGGAGTAGTTGTGCTGAGTGTTTGTAGAACAGGAGTTAAGTCGACAGCTGCAACAGTAGTAACTGCATCTACATACTCGTATACAAAAATACCATAAAATTGCACAAAAATCATAGGGGTTAATGAAGCAAAGGCTATAAGCCCAAAACCATCTAAAACAGGATTTCTCCCTTTGATATTAGAAGCTAACCCAATACCAAGAGCAGCTACAAGAGGCACGGTAACAGTTGAAGTAGTTACACCACCAAGATCGTATGCTAGACCTACTATCTCTTTTGGTGCAAACATAGTAGCACTAACAACCATTACATATCCAGTGATGATATAGTAGTGAATTGGATGCCCTTTGATAATACGCCAAACACCAAGTACAATGGAAAAACCAACACTAAGGGCAACGACCATTCGAAGTGTTGTTGCATCTATTCGTCCTGCACTAATGCCAGCTGCTTTTTGTGCGATAACTATGAGGGCAGGTTCTGCGATTGTTGTTCCAAAACCAATCATAAAAGCAAAAATGACTATCCATTTTGTTGAGCCTTTTTTTGCAAAATCGCTTGCAAGCCCTTCTCCAACAGGGAAAATTCCCACTTCAAGACCAAGAAGAAAAACAGCTAAACCAACACCAACTATTACTAGCCCTATAGTTGTGCTGAGCCAATTATCAGGTATAGACTGAATGATAGCGAGTTGAAAAAATATTATAACAAGGATAATAGGTAAAAGATCACGAAATGATTCTTTTAAGAGTTGCAAAAATGAAGAGATGCTTAACATATATAACCTTTTATAATTTGTGAACGAATCATAGCAAAATTAGATGAGAGTTGGTATATATTGTGAATGAAAAGTCTATATCCTTGCTTATAACAAAGTCCTTTGATGATTAAATATGCGGCAAAATGAAAAATTATAAGGACATGAGTTTTTATACGATAATCAAAGAAGCTTTCTCTTTCTATATTTCTTATCTTGGATACAAAAGAGGTAAGTTTTAGCGAGGTTAAATATAAGCTTAGCTAAAATGTCACTCTTCATACATGGTTCCGTGTCCGAGTGGCCGATGGTGCAACCTTGGAAAGGTTGTGTAGAGCAATCTACCGTGAGTTCGAATCTCACCGGGACCACCATTTTATAAATAAAACTTAATCATAAAAACACTTAATTTAACCCACAAACTCCCTATAAACAGTCACTACAGAGCAACTGAAAGCTTCTGAGAGCACTTCGCAGCTACTTCGAGGGAACAACAAAGGGAACAACAATTTTATATAAAGATTAAGGAAATCCTTGTTATGATTACTCTTCAGATGTGTTGTATTCGTGCTATGATAAGAATATTTGTTCACCGGGACCACCATTAAGACTCAAGACAAATTCTTCTTAATTTCAATATGATATAATTGTATACAATATTATAAAGGTTCTAAGTGAAAAATATCAAAGGGTATAGTTTAGTTTTTAGTCAATTTTTTTTTATTCTCATTATATTACTCCCCTTAGGCACTCCAACAAGTAATTTTTTTCTAGCACTTCTTCTGATAATCCTTGGTGCTATTGTCGGTATCTTAGCTTTGTATGCAAACAGATTTTTTAACATTCATCCGGCTATCAAAGAGAATGCCTCTCTTGTTACTTCTGGTGTATATGCATACATCAGACACCCTATGTACACAGCTGTTTTAACAATGATGTTTGGTATTGTGTTACTTTATCCTATGGCATATGTATTTGTTTCCTATGCCTTATTAGTTGGTACTTTACTGGTGAAACTTTTTTATGAGGAGTCATTATGGAAGGCCCAAAGTGATGAGTACCTTATATATATGAAAAGCACTAAGCGATTAGTACCATTTATTTTTTAAGAATTTTGATGAGTTTTTAGATTGGATGAAAAATATGACGGATAACTCAGAAGATATTAAAAAAGTCAGAAATTTTTTTATCAATCGTATCGATAAATATTTTTGGAAAATATACTTTTAAAATTTAACCGAGAATTGGAAACAAGGAACGAAGAGTATAAGAGAGAGATTAATGATTATATTACAAAGGGTTTCCATTCAGGTAGATATTAAGCCTGACGTTTGTTAAACCCAGAAGTTCCAATTTTGGCATTTTGTATAAAGTCTCCAGCATAAGATTTAAGATAAGGTGGAATTGCCCGACCTTTTAGTTTCATCATATCATCAAGCATAGCATCGGCTACATCTTGTTTTTCTAGGTATTTTACCTCTGTTAAATAGCCAAAAAGAAGTTCACCTAAACGCTGGAGTGATATTTTCCAAGTAGAATCTGTTTGTTCATATATCCAAAGACCAAAAGCATAGAAATTCTTATATACGGATTCATCTTTCCATAAAAGTTCTATAGATTTTTTAAAGTTCCCACTATTGTATGTTAAGTCCCAGAATCGTGCAAAACGTTTCATAATTTGAATATCATTAAAAGACAAATCACTATTTTTTAAAATATCATAAGGGGGTATATTGCTATAGTGCATTTTAAAGTCTTCATCGTGGCGTTTTATATAAGTACCAGAAAGTTTTTTAAGTATACCTATTTGTATCTCACAAGAACTCATACTCATCAGCTTATCAAGATTAGCTCCAAAGCTATTCAATGACTCTCCGGGAAGACCAACAATGAGGTCAAGGTGAATATGGGCCGTAGTTTCATTTTCTAAAAAAGCGATATTTTCTTCTATTTTATCTAGTTTGAGTATTCGAGAAACATTTTTTGCTACTTCAAGGTTAAGTGTCTGTATCCCTATCTCTAATTGTAGTGCACCATCAGGAAATTGTTTTATTTTAGAGCGAAGTGAAGCTGGAAAATGATCTGGGATAACTTCAAAGTGAGCAAAATAAGGAGGTTTTTTACTTAAAAAGAAGTCTAATATACCGTTTGCTGCCCTCATGTTTAGGTTAAAAGTTCTATCTACAAACTTAAAATTTCTAGCACCACGTACCCAAAGTTTTTCAAACTCTTCTAAAATTTCCTCTAGATTAAAAGCTCTCACTTTTTCATCCATAGAAGAGAGACAAAACTCACACTCAAAAGGACAACCCCTAGAGATTTCTACATAGATATAACGATTTTTGATATCATCATCTGTATAGTACTCATAAGGAAGTTTTAGCTCTTTTAGTTTTGGTAGGGTCATTTTTATAATGCGTTCATTGGTAGTAGAGTTTTGTATACTCTTACAAAGCTCATAAAAGGCTGTATCCCCTTCTCCTTGGATAATGTAATCAGCATCATCGAGATTTACACGAAAGGGCTCGTAAGTGACTTCTGGACCACCTAAAATTATTTTGGTATTGGGTGAGACTTTTTTTATAATGTGAATTAGTTCTGCAACTTCACTAACATTCCATATATAAACACCTATACCAATGATATCGGGTGAAGTTTGGAGAAGCTTTTCTGCAATAGTTTGGATGGCATCATTTATACTAAACTCTAAAATTTGAGTATTTTTTTGGAGCTTATTCATGTTTGCATAAAGGTAACGAAGACCGATAGCACTATGCGTAAAACGAGAATTTAAAGTGGTTAAAATGATTTTCATAAGTGAATTTTACCGTAAAAGGAGTAAAACAAACAGGGCAATAAAAAAGGGAAACCCTGAATGTTTAAAAATTGTTAGTATATTCTCTAATTATGAAAAGGGGGAACATAATTGAGATAGTCTAATTATATGCCAATTTGGTTAAGGCCTCGTAAATATATAAAGTAAATTATCTGTTTAAGAACAGTTCAAGTCAGCGATTAGATATAATTAGATATGAATATCTTACTCTCTTCTTTTTATTTTTTTTACTTTAGTGTTGTTGGTGTCTACATTATCTTTATTCCAAAGGTTTTAACTACTTTTGGCTATTCTGCTGAACAGATAGGTATTATCTTCGCAGCAGGACCGCTTGTTCGTTTTATCCTACCAATGCTATTTATTAAAGGTTTAAAACTAGAAAGAAAAGCATTTAATATTTCACTTCTTATTATGATTTTAAGTGCTATAGCTTTTTACACTTTTATAGAAAATTTTTATCAACTGTTACTCTCAAATATATTTTTAGGAATAGGTCTGGGTGTAACACTACCATACATAGAAGTTATAGCCTTAGAAAAACTAGGACGTGAAAATTATGGAAAAATCCGTCTTTTTGGTTCCTTAGGGTTTGTTTTAGTCGCATTAGTTCTAGTAAATGTCTTAAGTAGTCCTGGAGTAGCCCTGGAGTTTTTACTCTTACTTACCCTCGCTACAGCTGTTTTTGGATTTTTTATAGTCCATGAGTTATATAAAACGAACAAACAAAGAAAAGAAGAGTTACAAAATGATATAAATCTGTTTAAAGATTGGAAGTTATGGTTAGGCTTAACTCTTATGCAGCTAAGTTTTGGTGCATTCTACAACTTTTTTACTATTTATACTACGGATAATGGTGTTTCATTACAAATGACTATCTATCTGTGGAGTTTTGGAGTTGGGGCTGAGATAATTATGTTTAGATACCAAGCACGATTACTTGGATCAAAACTGCTACTTATTTTACAAATAACTACACTATTAACAGCATTTCGTTGGTTTTTAGTTTTTGCATATCCTCAGAATATTTTCGTTCTATACTTTTCGCAAAGTTTGCATGCCTTTAGTTTTGCACTTTTTCATTCTGCTGCTATTGCTTATTTGCATCAGCTTTATAAACATAAGGCTTTAGCACAACAGTTCTTTGCAGGTATTACTTATGGTTTAGGTGGATTTTTAGGTGCACTATTGTCAGGTATGATTTATGAGCAGTATCCAGAATATCTTTTCTTGAGTTCTACAGTGATAGCATTTATGTCATTTGTATTTATAGTTTTGTGGAAGAGAAGAGTGTAACTTTAGGCTCAGTAAGCATAAAGTTATTTAGTAGTCTAGACTAAGAAATGCACTAGGAGTGTTCTCCCCTTTGAACAATGTCAGCTGCTACTTCATTTGTGCAGTCTATCTTGTAGTTTAGCCCAGCAGAGAAGATCGCTGAGAATCTATTTAATAATTAAGAGATTTAAGTTAAATAGTGTTGAACAATACTTTGTGCTTTACTTCTATAAACCTAGAGAGTTGATAGTAGTCATTTAAATACGGAGACTCGACTTTAAAAAGAAGTTGTCTGTACTTTAGGTAAGTCATCCATATTTTCTTGCCTTGCTTTATTTTAGAGAGTTTATGTAACTCAAAACTCACGGCTGCATTTATAAAACCTTTAAGGAGCAATACTTCATTATCTGTCTTCTCAAAACGTCGTGGAAACCATATCTCTTCGAGTGCCTCGTGTGCATCATAATATCTCTGCTCATTAAGGCAGACTTTAAATTCTTCTATCTTTTCTAGTATCATTTGGGGGTATCCTCTAAAAGTTGCATATTTTTTCGCCAGTATCCTCGACCACCTTTGAGTGAGATACAGTGCATAGTTGGAAACTTACCTCTGTACTCTTCTAAACGGTTTGAAGTTGCTTTCCCGCTATCACAGTAAAAGACAAAAACAGAACCATCAGGGTATTTACTGAGTTCATAAGGGTTGTAAACGATAGTATCAGCTTTTGTCATTGGAGAAAGAATAGTATCAATTAAAATAACTTCAACTCCTTCTTTCTCAAGTTTAAACTTATTCTCTAAGAACTCTTTTTGAGTCCATTCATTTGGATAATTCATATGACATTATATATTAATTTTAATATTGCTATAATTAAATCATAAATTTTTCTAGGGGTTTAATATGCAGTTAAAATATGTAGGTGATATGCCTTTGATATCTAAGAACGGTGTAGGTTTCGACCATACCCAACCTGATAGGTATAAATTTCTTCATGCAGCAGTAGAGCTTCTTGAAGCACTGTCTTATGGTGCATGTGAGACAACCCAACATCTTTACAGAGCCCAAGACAAGGAACTCTCATCTCAAGAATTGATGGATACAATAAAAAAGTATGTATCAAACCTTGAGGCTATATTTAAATCTTGTGATTATAAGGCACATGAACTGATACATGATCTTGTAAACCGTGTAAAAGCAAACAATGACCTGAATGAAGATGAAAAAGTCGCATGGTTGGAAAATATTAAAATTATGCGAGCATACTATTACCAGTATATCATCAATAAAAATGCTTATGAAGCTGCTCTTGAGATGCTGGGGAATGAGATATATGATGGAGGTATAAAAGAGGTGAGTGCCCCATTATTTAAAAACTATGGTTCAGTTTTAAATGATTTGGTTGGGGTACTTGAGAGAAGAAAACCAGTTATAGATGCTGAGGTAAGGATAGAACAAACTGCAGATGGTTTAGTGGCTAAGTTGATTATGACCGAGTCTTAAACTAATCGAGTAGTGGTTATAATTAGATATGTCAAACAAAAATAAAAAAAATTCTAAAATAAACCAAAAAATTCGAGCCTATTTCAGTGATGACCCTTTTGATGTAGGGATTGAGCGAGTAGACTCTGAGACTTTGAGTGCACTTTTTAATGCGCTTGGTATTTACGATATTGAGCATAATAAAAAGCTTATGATAAAAACAATTCGGATGATTTGGAGTGAACCTGATAGTGGGTATCGCTTAGATATTTTAAAATTTTTTGAAAATAATGGTGAGACTTATAGGGGTGAAAAAAAAGAGCTTCCCTCATATGATAGAGATGAAAAGATAGAGATGTTTTTAGCACAACTTGATGTAAACCATAAAGAAGCACTAGCACTTTATGAAGCTTTTTCAACTATAAGAAGTAAAAAAATTACTATAGAGAAGATGGAATCAAAACTTCGTCATATTCGTTATGAAGATAAACGTGAAAGTTTAGAGAAAGAATTAGAAGGGAACTTTGACATAGACGAAAGTTTTGAGTTTAATGCCTCCCTCTCTTACTCAGTATATGGACAAACTTTTCATAAAATCCTTACGCTAAACACGAAACCTTATGCTTATGAAGTTTTAGATGAATTAGAGCATGAAGCAGTTGTTATAAAAATAGGAGATGATAAACTAGAAACTGTAAAAAATAAGCAAGAGCAGATAAATAAATTTATATCTTCATTACGAGTACCACATGCTTACCTTACAACTGATGAAATCATTACAGCATTTCGTGCTTCACCTCCTAAGTCAAAACTAGATTTTCCTCTTATAGGGGCAAAAATATTAAAGAAGATTGTTGAGAACAAGATAGACTTTGCAACCATAGAACTTCACGACGAAGAGGTGTTTGTAAAACTTGAGGAGAGTTGTACTCTTCCACACTCACAAACCAAACTCTACTATAACCTAGAACTTCATATAGAGCTTGATGGTTTATTAGAAGTAATATGGAATTCACAGAAGTTTAACTTTGACTCTTTACATATGGAAGAAAAAGAAGAGTATGAGAAAGAATTTTTTGTAGACCTCCAGGACCTTATAAAAGAGTGTGAGAAGTATGCACTTCTTTTAAATCTCAGTGATGAAGACTTACATGCAAAAGTATATGAATTTTTACTTGATTTAATGCCACACTCTTTAAACCTTACTCCAAAGATAAAAAAGAAAGTGACACGTAGATTTGTGCACTCAATCTCAGACCTGCTTATAAAAAAACAACGTCAAGAACTTTTAGCTCGTACCATTCGTGACTTTAAAAACCTTTTTCCAATGGCGAGAGAGATGAGAAGAAAACTTACTCTCCACATAGGGCCCACAAACAGTGGTAAAACATATGCAGCAATGCAACAGCTCCAAGGGGCAGATACGGGTTATTATCTTGCACCCCTTCGGTTACTAGCACTTGAAGGGTATGAGGGTTTAAAAGTTAAAGGCATAGAGTCTTCACTTATAACAGGAGAAGAACAGATTCTCGATGATGAGGCTACTCATATAAGTTCGACTATTGAGATGATGAACTATGAGGTTGATGTTGATGTCTGTGTAATTGATGAGGTTCAAATGATAGATGACCGTGATCGTGGTTGGGCATGGGCAAATGCTATCATTGGAGCCCCTGCAAAAGAGATAATCATGACAGGTTCAGCTAATGCTAAAGAGGCGATAATAGCACTTGCAGAGTATCTTGGAGAAGAGTTAGAGATTATAGAGTTTGAGCGTAAAAACCCACTCACTCTACTTGAGATGCCAACTGATGTTAAGGATGTACAAAAAGGAACGGCGATCATCGCATTTTCTCGTAAAGAAGTTCTACGTTTAAAACAAAACTTTGCCAAAGAATTTAGTGTGAGTGTTGTTTATGGAAACCTTTCACCTGAGGTAAGACGAGAAGAGGCACGACGTTTTCGTGAGGGGGAGACTGATATTATGATAGCTACAGATGCTATTGCTATGGGTATGAACCTTCCTATAAAAACTATACTCTTCTCAAAAGCTGAGAAGTATGATGGTATAACCCAACGTAATTTATTACCTTCAGAAGTACATCAGATATCTGGTCGTGCTGGACGATATGGCTTAAGTGAAGAGGGTCATGTAGGGGCTCTTAATCCAGAAGCACTTAAAATTGTGAAGAAAAACTTTTACAAAGAAGCTAAAGAGATCACTATTCCTTTTAAAGTAATGGCAAATTTAGAGCATATTAAACTCGTTGCAAAGATTTTAGAAGAGAACTCTTTAGAAGTAATACTTAGTTTTTTTGTGAAAAATATGGAGTTTAATGGTCCTTTCTATGCCTCTTCCCTCGAAGATATGCTTGAAGTTTCTAAAATAGTGGATGCTTACAATTTAGATATTGCAACAAAGTATCATCTTGCCTGTGCACCCTTAACTTTGAAGTCACCTTATATTATTGAAGCTTTCGAGTCATATCTTTATGCACTTGAACAAGAACAAAGTGTTCATTACATTCATCCTGTACTCACAGGAAAGTATGCAAGAACAACGGATGAACTACTTCGTGCTGAGGATATGGTCAAAGAGATCTCTTTATACCTTTGGCTGACTTATAGATTTGGTGATTTGTTTGTAGATGAGAAAAAAGCGAGAGAATATAGAGGTGTTCTCAACAGATATATTGAGCAGACCTTACACCAAACACAGCTAGCACAGATGTGTAAACTCTGTAGTGCTGCACTTCCCTTTAACTCAAAGTATGCCATCTGTCAGAGATGTTTTAAGAAAAACTATACACATGGGAGAGGGAGAAGATCAAGCTAATTTTAAGATACTTTATTTAGACTTGTTACTGAGAACAGCAGAGTCTCTTTCTAGATTGTTTCATATTTTTAAGTACAGGTATCTTGGCGTTTACCATGAACAAAAGTTTCTTGTTTTATTAGTCCACCGAGGGCATTGTATGTGATACATTCCCCATGAAGTTTTCCCTCATGATATGTTTTAGTACTTTTTACAGTTTTTTC
>Ga0208468_1000017_pt1 | contig 80071 bp, 75 predicted proteins | sample DeeseametaMP0960_FD_184198 | JGI IMG/M metagenome (GOLD analysis project Ga0208468, IMG submission 184198) | Marine microbial communities from the Deep Indian Ocean - MP0960 (SPAdes) | ecosystem: Environmental > Aquatic > Marine > Oceanic | place: East of Madagascar, South Indian Ocean... | reverse complement strand
GAGGGGGGCGTGTTGTGCGGCTTATTGCCGCTGTATATCAAGTCACACAGCTACGGCGAGTATGTGTTCGATTGGGCCTGGGCCGATGCCTATCGCCGCCATGGCCTGGAATACTACCCTAAGCTGTTGTCGGCCATTCCCTTCACCCCGGCAACGGGGCCGCGCCTGTGTTTGCGCGATGACCTGGAGGCTGACGCGCTCTTCAGCGTGGTGGTCGAGCAATTGCAGCGCCGCGCCGAACAGCTGGGCGCCTCGTCAGCCCATATTCTATTCCCCGATGTTAACGACGCCGAGCGCTGGCAACGCGCGGGCTTATTGCAGCGCGTTGGCCCGCAGTACCATTGGTTTAATCGGGGTTATCAAAGCTTTGACGACTTTCTGGCGACCTTCAGTTCGCGTAAGCGAAAAAACCTGCGCAAGGAGCGTCGTACAGTGGCCGATCAGGGGCTGCGCCTGGAGCGCCTGTCGGGCAGTGATGTGAGCGAGTCGCAGTGGCGCTTTTTCTTCCACTGTTATCAGATGACCTACGCCAAACGCAGCGGTCACGGCGGTTATTTATCGGAGGCCTTCTTTCAGGCCATTGCCCGGTCAATGGCAGACCGGCTGCTGTTGGTATTGGCCTACGAGGGCGATGTGCCGGTGGCGGCGGCCCTGAATTTTCAGGGCGCCGATACCTTATTCGGGCGCTATTGGGGCTGTATTCGCGAATACGATTTCCTGCATTTTGAAGCCTGCTACTACCAGGGCATTGAGCATTGCATTGAACAGGGCTTAAGCAAGTTTGACCCGGGGGCGCAGGGCGAGCACAAAATTCAGCGCGGCTTTGAGCCCATTACCACTTACTCCCAGCACTGGTTGGCCGATGCCAGTTTTAGCGACGCGGTGGCGCGCTTTCTTCATACCGAGCAGCGCCATATTGCTGAATACCTGCAAGAGGCTGCGCAGGCGCTACCCTTCAAGCAGGGGGAATAGCGGGACTTATTGCTGCGCTTTTTTCAGGCTGCGTTCCACCAATAGCAGGCAGGCGATAGGAATGAGATAGCTGCAGCTGATTTCCACCAGCATCAATACCTCGGTGGCGCTCCATTGGGAGTCGCTGCCGTACCAAAAAATGGCGACGGGTAAGATCACAAAGGTGAGGGTCGGCAACAGCCGCCAGAGTGTGTAGGCCAGTCGGCTGGCGTCCTCGCGATCGGCGCGGCGGTAGCAGTAAAAGGTGAGCAGTACGCCGAATGCGCCCAAGGCCATCGCGCCGTAGTTGCCGAGCAGGCTCGCCAAGATATGGATGGCGGCGCCGAAGATCAGGCTTAACAAGCTAATGTTAATTAAGCCGCGCAAGCTGCGCAGTTTGCTTCGCTCCATGGGCGTCTCCTGTTCGGCCTTTACTCAGCGTAACAGCCTCAACCGCCGGCGTGAATATCCTTTACGATCAGCCCGTAACGCAGTGCCTGTTCGTCGAGTTGTCCGTCGAGAGGAATGCGCATGCGATGGCCGGAACCGGGGGCAACGTCTGCCGCCTTGCCGTTTTTGTCGAGCAGGGTGTTCAGGGTGAAGCGCTGGTTGCCCTGGGGCGTCATCAGTTGCACGGTATCGCCAACGGCGAAGCGGTTTTTCACGTCAACGACAATATCGCTACCGCTAACATCCACCACTTCGGCAACAAACTGTTGCTGCTGGGCGCTGCTGCTACCCATCTCGTAATTTTGATATTCCTTGGGAGGGTGGCGCCGGTAAAAGCCTTCGGTGTAGCCGCGGTTGGCCAGGGTTTCCAGCTCGTCCATCAAGCCCATATCGAACTCGCGACCGGCGACGGCGTCGTCGATGGCGCGGCGGTATACCTGAGCTGTACGCGCCACGTAGTAGTGCGACTTGGTGCGCCCTTCAATCTTCAGCGAGTGAATCCCCATTTCCTGCAAGCGCTGCACATGTTGCACGGCGCGCAGGTCCTTGGAATTCATAATATAAGTACCGTGTTCGTCTTCGTAGGCGGGCATGTATTCGCCGGGGCGCTGGGCTTGTTGCAGCAGCACCGGCTCGACCTGGGGCTGTGGCTCGTAGTTTTGCACGGCGATCAGGTCGCCGGTGGCATCTTCCTTCGCTTCGTGCGCTTGATACTGCCAGCGGCAGGCATTGGTGCAGGCGCCTTGGTTCGGGTCGCGGTGGTTCATATACCCCGACAGCAGGCAGCGCCCCGAGTAGGCAATACACAGCGCGCCGTGAACAAACACCTCCAGCTCCATTTCTGGTACGCGCTGGCGGATCTCTTCAATTTCGTTCAGGGAAAGTTCGCGCGACAGAATCACCCGGCGAATGCCATTGCGATGCCAAAATTTCACGCTTGCCCAATTCACCGCGTTGGCTTGAACAGAAAGGTGAATGGGGAGGTCCGGCCAGCGTTCCTGAACGAGCATCATTAAGCCGGGGTCGGCCATAATCAGTGCGTCGGGGCCGAGCTCGACCACGGGTTCTAAGTCGCGCAGATAGCTGCGAATCTTGTCGTTGTGTGGCGAAATATTCGACGCCAGATAAAACTGCTTGCCCTGGTTGTGCGCCTCGTTAATACCAGTGGCGAGGGTTTCCAGGTCTTTGAATTCATTATTGCGCACGCGTAGGCTATATCGAGGTTGGCCGGCGTAAACGGCATCGGCACCGTAGGCAAATGCGTAACGCATATTGCGAAGGCTGCCAGCAGGAGAGAGCAGTTCAGGCGTCATAATCAAAACCCGTATAAAAAACGCGGCTATAGTAACGTATATCGGCGTTGGGGGTGGCGGCTACAGAGAACAAATCTTCTGCAAAGCGGCAAACTTAGTGGAAAAATACCAAGGGAGTGACTCTTTTCGCTAAACGTGAGTCGTAATATCGGTTAGTATCAGGGGCTATCAAGCCTTTGTTGAATGTAAATTTATAACTAATAACTGGGGGATTGCTATGAGCAAGCAATGGATTTCTGCTCTGACAGCGGGTGTACTGCTCGCGTCTGCAGGTGCTGTCAGCGCCGAAGAAGAGAAAGGTTTTTACATCGGCGGCAAAGCCGCTTACACCGAAGTATTCGATGCCGATGGCACGCTGACAACTGAAGCGGCTGCGCCTGGCGACCCACTTACACAACTGTTGACCGACCTCGGCCTGTTGCCACCGCCAGTGGGTGCTTCGATCGAAGTGGATACCGAGTACGACGACGACTGGGGCTACGGTGTTAACTTCGGTTATAAAACCGCCGGTGCGCTGCGTCTGGAACTGGAATACAGTGAAGGCGAGAACGACGTAAGCAACTCAGACTCTGCTCTGGAAGTACAGTCTCTGTTGGGTAATGTTTGGTACGACTTCCGCGCTGGCGAGCGTCTGCGCCCCTACGTGGGTTTCGGTCTGGGTATGGCCAACATGGAACTCAACGGCAGCGATGATGACGTATTCATGGGCCAGTTGGGTGCCGGTGTTAACTACCACCTGACACCACGCCTGGTGATGGATGCCGGTTATCGCTACGCGGTATCTGAAGATCCCGAGTTTGCCAGCAGCGGCTCAAAACTCGAAACTGAATACGAAGCACAGAGCCTGATGATCGGCCTGCGCTACAACTTCTTCGACGCCCAATACGGCGCCAAAGACGGTGACGGCGACGGTGTTGTTGATGAAACCGATCAGTGCCCAGGCACACCGCGCGGTGTTCAAGTAGACAGCGTAGGCTGCCCGCTGGATGGCGATAACGACGGTGTTGCTGACTACCTCGACAAGTGCCCCAACACGCCTGCCGGCGAGCAAGTGGATGCCCAGGGTTGTTCACTGGATAGCGACGGCGACGGCGTTGCTGACCGCGACGACGCATGCCCCAACACACCTGCTGGTGAGCAAGTGATGTCAAATGGCTGTGGCCAAGAGCAGTCAGTGGTTCTGCGCGGTGTGAACTTCGAAGTGAACAGCGCACAGCTGACCGTGAATGCAGAAACGATTCTCGACGGTGTTGCCTCAACGCTGAACAGCTCGCCCGGCTTCAACGTTGAGCTGCAAGGCCACACTGACAGCTCAGGTAGCGATAGCTACAACATGAACCTGTCTCAGAATCGCGCCAAGTCAGTGAAAAACTACTTGGTTGGCCAGGGTGTTGACGGCAGCCGCCTGACCGCTCGCGGCTACGGTGAAGAGCAGCCTATCGCCAGCAACGACACTAAAGACGGCCGTGCGGAAAACCGCCGCGTTGAGCTGAAAGTGTTGGGTGATGAAGAAATGGTGGTAGAGCCCGCTTACGTACCGACCGTTGAAGAAGAGCCCATGGTCGAAGAAGCTGCGGCTGAAGCACCTGCTGAAGACGCCGCGATGGATGAAGACATCTATGACTACGACCCCTCTGCTGATGTTCAGGAAGAGGAATATGACTACGACTATGATTACGACGCAGAGGAAGAGCTGTAAGGCCTACCTTAGCAAGTAATTGGAAGTAATCAGAAAGCCGCGACTCGGGTCGCGGCTTTTTTTTGCCCGACGTTTAGCGCTTCCAGATTAGCAGGCGGTTATTGGCGGGCATTTCACAGTCGCTGTGAAGTGCAAAACCTGCCTTCGCCGCCAAACCACTCACCGCCTCGGCATCGCGGATGCCACTCATCGGATCGCGGCTTTTTAACCACTGATCAAACTCGTCGTTGCTGGCCGAGGTGAATTGCCCTTGGTAATTGAAAGGGCCGTAGATAAAAAGCCACTGCAAATCGGCGCCGTGTTCAGCAATGCGGGCGAACAGTCGCTCCACAGAGGCCCAACTCATAATGTGTAGGGTATTGGCTGAGTAGAGTGCCTGAAAATCGCCGCTGGGCCAGGGCGAGGAATTCACCTCAAAGGGCTGCGGCGCTGGAAGGTTGTCGAGCTTGGCCTCGTCCAGCCACTGTTTTATGCCGGGCAGGTATTCCGCCTGGTCGCAACACTGCCACTGCAATTGAGGGTGAAGGCGGGCGACGTGCACCGCGTGTTGCCCGGTGCCGCTGCCAATCTCCACCACGCTTTTTAGAGTGTTAAGAATGGGCTGCAAGGTGCTAAAGATAGGTAGTTTGTTGTTTTCGCAGGCCTGGGAGTAGGGTTTTTGCATTTCAGGTACCTAGCTGGACTTTCCAGGGAGGATGGACGGCCATAGCGACCGGCCGCTACACTTTTTGTTGGTGCACAGTGTCAGTGCAGAGGAGGAGTGATGCAATACTGGTTGGTAAAATCCGAGCCGGATGCTTTTGGCATTGATGATTTGGCGGCCTGCAAAAATGCCACCGAGCACTGGGATGGGGTGCGCAATTACCAGGCGCGCAACATCATGCGCGACAACATGCAGGTGGGCGATCAGGTATTTTTCTATCACTCTGCCTGTAAAACGCCGGGCATTGTCGGCATTGCCGAGGTCGTGCGGGAGGGTTATCCCGACCACACTGCGCGCGACCCCGAGTCCAAATACTATGATCCCAAGGCCAGCGACGAGGATCCGCGCTGGTATATGGTGGACATTCAGCTGCGCCGCAAGCTGGGGCGCCTGATTCCCTTGAGCGAACTAAAAAGCCATCCGGCGCTAAGCGATATGGCGTTGCTGAAGAAGGGTAATCGCCTGTCGGTGATGCCGGTAGAAGAGCGTCACTGGCAGACGATACTCAGTCTGGAATAGGACTTAGGCGACCTCGTCGCGAAGGAACACCCACTCCGTGGCAGTGGACTGCTCAGGGCAGTAATAGTAGCCATCGGTGTCGAATTGCTTCAGTTTCTCGGCGTCGGTAATGCGCTGCTTAATCACATAGGCGCTCATCAAACCTCGGGCCTTTTTGGCGTAGAAGCTGATAATTTTGTACTTGCCGTTTTTGTAGTCTTTAAACACCGGGGTGATAACGTCGGCGTTCAGCAGCTTGGGCTTCACGGCGCTGAAGTACTCATTCGACGCCAGGTTAAGCAGCAGCGGGCCGGCATCGCTAAATTGGGCATTGATGGCATCGGTGATGCGCTCGCCCCAAAATTCGTAGAGGTTTTTGCCGCCGCTGTTGGCAAACTTTGTTCCCATTTCCAGCCGATAGGGCTGAATCAAATCCAGCGGCCGCAGCAGACCATATAAGCCGGAAAGAATGCGCAGGTGCTGCTGGGCAAAGGCGAAATCGTCGTCGCTGAAGTCGTCGGCATTCAGTCCTGTGTATACATCGCCGCGAAAAGCCAATACCGCCTGCTTGGCGTTGTCGGGCGTAAACGGCGTTTGCCAGTCAGCAAAGCGCTGGTAGTTGAGTGTTCCGAGTTTGTCGCTGATCTTCATCAGCGCGGAAATATCTTGAGGCGCCAGTTCGCGCAGCTCATCGATAAGCTGCTGCGAAGCGTCTAGAAAATCCGGCTCGCTGCGCTGCTGAGTGTGAGCGGGGGTGTCAAAGTCCAGCGTCTTTGCCGGTGAAATCAGTATCAACATGCTTGGCTCCTTTCGCCGCTACGCTTTTAACAGGTCCTGCCACCAGTTCAGCGGCTCGCCTTGGTCGTCGTAGACATTGCCGTACAGCCAGCGGGCCTCGCCGGTCTTTACATTGGCATCGAGTAATTTTTCAATCGCCTGAAAACCTACGCCAAAATGAATGCTGTAGACCAAAGCGCGTTCGCTGCTAATGTCCAGGTGGCCGCCCAGTTTTTCGATCTCGCCGGTCAGTTGCTGCTCCAGCGCTTCGTTGGGCTCGCGCATAAATACGCGCAGGCAGAGGTTGCCGCCGCGCTCAACCACTTTAAAGCGACCGCGCGATTCATTATTCAGTTCCAGGGTGTCCAGTGCCGCCACGCCGCGTACAAACAGCGGTGACTTTAATAAGCGATACTGGCCCTCGGTTTCGCAGGGGCTGGCCAGGCACTGTTCAAACACGGGTTGCTGGTTGTTGGGGTGAATGCCGGCGAAGAGTTCCAGTCGGGTTTCTTTATCGGCGAGAGGCGGATGGCTCATAGCAGTAATGAATTTACCTTAAAAGGCGCAATGATAGCGTGTTTGCCGGTCATTCGCATGGCGAGAGGGGGGCTGCTGCGACTATAATATTGCCCCACTTGGGTCGACATGCAGTTAATTACAATAATGAGAGCGACACTACGTTTCATCGACGCCTTCACCGAGGCGACTGGCCGCTTACTGGCCTGGTGTATTCCCATCATGATGCTGGTTACCGCCGCGGTGGTGGTTATGCGTTACGGCTTTGGCTATGGCCTGACGGCCATGCAGGAGTCGGTCAGTTATCTGCACGGCTCGGTATTTATGCTCGGCGCCGCCTATGCCCTGAAACACGGGGCCCATGTGCGGGTGGATATTTTTTATCAGCGCTTTTCTCCGCGCCAGCGCGCATGGATCGACAGCCTGGGCACGCTGATATTTTTATTGCCGCTGTGTGGGCTCATTTTGCTCAGCAGCTGGGATTTCAGTGCCAAGGCCTGGGAAATTCGCGAGGCCTCTGTTGAGCCCGGCGGCATTCCAGCGGTGTTTCTACTCAAGAGCCTGATACCGCTCATGGCGGTCAATCTTGCTCTGCAGGGCCTTGCCGAACTACTGCGCAATGCCCTGGTGCTGGTAGAGGGCGACGGCGCGGAGGTGAACCGTGCTGATTGAGTTGTTGCCACTGCTAATGTTCATCACCATATGCCTGGTGCTCATGCTGGGCTACCCGGTGGCCTTTAGTCTGGCCGGGGTGGCGATGATCTTTGCCGGCCTGGGTATCAGCCTCGGCCACTTCGACCCCAGTTTCCTCGCCGCGCTGCCCAACCGGATATTTGGCACCATCAACAACATCACCTTATTGGCGGTGCCGCTGTTTGTATTAATGGGCGTGCTGCTGGAAAAGAGTCGGCTCGCTGAGGAATTGCTCAGCAATATGGCGGCACTGTTTGGCCGCCGGCGCGGCGGCTTGGGTATCTCGGTGATTGTTGTCGGTATGTTGCTGGCGGCCAGCACAGGTATTGTGGGGGCTACTGTGGTGACCATGGGCCTGCTCTCGTTGCCGTCGATGCTCAAGCGCGGCTACGACCCGGCACTGGCCACCGGCACCATCTGCGCCACTGGAACATTGGGGCAGATCATTCCGCCCTCGATCGCCCTGGTACTACTCGGCGACACACTCTCCAGCGCTTATCAGCAAGCGCAGTTGGATCTTGGGGTATTCAGCCCCAAAACCCTGTCGGTGGGCGATCTGTTTATCGGCGCTCTGATCCCCGGTTTGCTGCTGGTGAGCTTGTACATTCTATATATGGGCGGCATGGCGATTCTTCGCCCGGAAAAAGCGCCGCCCGCCAGTGACCTGCAAGCGCCGCCAATCGGCCAGTTGCTGCGCGGCTTTGTTCCGCCAGTGCTGTTGATCGTTACTGTATTGGGCTCCATTCTCGCCGGGGCCGCCACGCCTACCGAGGCGGCGGGCGTTGGTGCCCTGGGTGCAGCACTGTTGGCGCTGCTGCGCGGCCGTCTGTCGCTGGCGCGTTTGGCCGAGGTGTCGCGGGAAACCATGAAGGTCACCTGCATGGTATTTATGATCCTGATTGGCGCCGCGGTGTTTTCCTTGGTGTTTCGCGGCTTCGGTGGCGACGAGCTGATTCACGGCGCCTTTACGGCAATGCCCGGCGGCGTGGTGGCGGCCACCGCGCTGGTGATGTTGGTGATCTTCCTGCTGGGCTTTATTCTCGACTTTATTGAAATCACCTTTGTGGTGGTGCCAATCGTCGGGCCGATTCTGCTGGCCATGGGCGTAGACCCAATATGGCTGGGCATTATGATCGCGCTCAACCTGCAAACCTCTTTTCTTACGCCGCCGTTTGGCTTTTCGCTATTCTACTTGCGCGGTGTGGCTCCGGCCTCAGTGGCAACCTCGGACATTTATCGCGGCGTGGCGCCCTATATCGTTCTGCAATTAATGGTGCTGGCGATCCTGGCGCTGTGGCCCGGTTTGGCCACGTGGTTGCCGGCGCTGGTGCGAGGCTAGAAATTAGATTGACAATACTAGGCGTCATCCGTTAACTGGGCGCTCGACCAATAATTCAAACAGTAGGAATACAAACCTATGCGTGACATAGATGATGTGCCCCGCCCCAACGGCGAGTTAGCCATGCAGGTGATCGCTATGCCTGCAGATACTAATGCCGACGGAGATATCTACGGTGGCTGGTTAATGTCGCAAATGGATCTTGCAGCCGGTATTACTGCCGGGCGACGCGCAGGTGGCAGGGTCGCCACAGTAGCCGTTGCCAGTATGGCGTTTTTGTCGCCGGTAAATGTTGGCGCGGTGGTGAGCTGTTATACCGATGTGCTTGAAGTTGGACGCAGCTCCATTCGCATCAATGTGGAAGTCTGGATCACCGAATACGACGACGAAGAGCCGATAAAAGTGACCGAGGGCGAATTTGTATTTGTCGCCATCGACGACAACGGCCGCACGCGGAGCGTCGACTAAGTTAAACCAAAACCAATAGTGCAAGGACAATAATAATGAGCATGACGGGAAAAGTGTGTTTGATTACCGGCGCGACCAACGGCATTGGCCGCGCGACCGCCAAGGCGCTGGTAGAGCAGGGTGCCGAGCTGTTTATTCTCTGCCGCAATGAAGAGAAGGGCCAAGCGCTATTGGACGAACTGCGCAGTTTACGACCCGACGCCGAGTTGTCTCTGTTAATTGCTAACCTCGGTAAAATGGCCGACATTCGCCGCGCCGCGAAACAGTTTCTCGATACCGGCAAACCGCTTCACCTGTTATTGAACAACGCCGGTGTGGTGAATACCGAGCGCAAGCTCAGCGCCGACGGCATAGAAGAAACCTTCGCCGTGAATCACCTTGCCTATTTTTTACTGACTGAGCTGCTTCGAGAGCGCATCGTCGCCAGTGCGCCAGCGCGCATTGTGTCGGTGGCGTCGGAAGCTCATGCTTTCTGCAAAGGCGTGCAGTTTGACGACCTGGAGTTTGCCCGACAGAAATACAAAACCTTCAAAGTGTACGGCCACTCCAAGCTCTGCAATATTCTGTGGACCCGCCATCTGGCCAAGCAACTCGAAGGTACTGGCGTAACGGTAAACTGTGTGCATCCTGGCGCAGTCAGCACCGGCCTCGGCCAGCAAGACAATGTCATCATCGGGAAAGTGTTAGGGCTCGTATTAAAACCCTTTTTCCGCAGCCCCGACAAGGGCGCCGAAACCTCCATTTATGTGGCGACCTCGCCCAGCTTGGATGGGGTTACCGGCGAGTACTTTGCCGACTGCAAACCCAAGCGCATTAAGCCCTGGGGCAAAGACGACGCGGCGGCGGAGAAGCTGTGGTCGTTCAGCGAGGCCTACACCAAAACCACCGTTAGCTAATGGTGTGAACAGGCGCCTAGAGAGCGCCTTTCTCTATCTGCCGCTCAATCCACTGCGTGGACTTGGCGACGCCAACGCCTGGTAACAATTGCCGGGTCAGCCTGGCCGCCGTTGCCAAATCCGCCAGGGAAATTCCCGTGTCATAACCTTGCTGATTTAGCATCAGCACCAGATCTTCCGTGGCAATATTTCCCGAGGCTCCCGGTGCAAAGGGACAACCCCCCAAGCCTGCAATAGACGCGTCAAAGCGCCGCACACCGCTTTCCAGCGCAGCATAGGCATTGGCGATGCCCATACCTCGGGTGTCATGAAAGTGGCAGGCGATTAAAGCGCTACCAAATTCGCGACATAATCTATTGGTTAGGGTTGCGGACTGCTGCGGTGTCGCCGCGCCAATCGTATCGGCTAATACAATTTCTTTTGCGCCTGCGGCGATTAATACTTCGGCTTGTTGCAGGATAATGTCTTCATTAATGCTCCCTTCAAAAGGGCATTCCCACGCGGTGGCGATATAGCAGCTGGCATGCACGCCATCGTGGCTGGCTCTGGTCAGTACTGTTTTGGCAAAACGGAAGGCCTGTTCGTTGCTCATGCCAATATTCTTCTGATTCATGGTCTCGCTGCTGGCCACCACAATAGCGATGTGGCGTGCGCCGGCTGCGGTCGCCAAGTCGTAGCCCTTCTCATTCGGAATCAGCACCGAAAATTCACCCGCAGTATTTGCCAGGGCGCTCACCACGCGGTCGCTGCCTGCCATGGCGGGAACGGCGCGCGGCGATACAAAAGCGCCCACTTCAATCTGGGTTAGCCCTGCTGACCGCAAGGCCTGAATGAGTTGCAGGCGCTGCTCGGGGTCTAGAACCTGCTTTTGATTTTGCAAACCGTCGCGGGGGCCAACATCTCTTACCCATACTTTTTCCATTGCGGTTTCTCCTGTCAGGCGATGACGCCCTTGCTGCGCAGGCGGTCTATTTCGTCGTCCGGCATGGCTAACATGTCGCTGAGAATGTGTTGGGTGTCCTGGCCAAGCAGCGGGGCGGGGGTGTAGGCGCTCTCTTCGCTGCGCGACAATTTAATCGGGCAGCCAGGGCCTTTGGTGGTTTGACCGTTGGGGTGGGCAAGGTCGACCACCATATTTCTGTGCAGCACTTGTTCGTCGTTCAAGGCCTGGGAAAAGGTATTCACCGGCGCGGCAGGTATGCGTTGCGCGTTCAGTTTTTTCATCCAGTATGCGGTGCTCTGGGTGCGAAAAATATCGGCCAGGGTGGTATCGATAAAGGTCTTGTCGGCAAGGCGTCCGGGCTGGGTATCGTATTCGGATTTTTCCAGTGCCTCGCAGTGCAACAGGCCTTTTAGGTTGTGCCAAAAATTATCGGTAATCACGCAAATGACCAAGTGGCCATCGGCAGTGGGGTAGCTGTTGTATGGCACATGCACAAAGTGACTGTTGCCAATGGGTTGGGGGTTATTCCCCGACATAAAGTGCATGGTCGCCATGTAGTTAAGCAGGGAGATTTGCGCATCCAGCATGGAAATGTCCACGTGTTGGCCACGGCCCGATTGATAGCGTTCAATCACCGCCGACAATATGCCCATCACACCAAACATGCCGCCGCCAAGGTCGCCAATCGGAATGCCCGCACGCATCGGCTGCGACGTGTCTTCGCCGGTAATCGACATACCACCGCCGTAGGCCTGGGCAACCTGGTCAAAGGCGGGCCGCTTGGCACCCGGCCCTTGTTCGCCAAAGCCGGTAATGGAGCAGCTGATAATACGCGGGTTGATCTCGGCGAGCCGCGGGTAATCGATCTTGAGTTTTTCCGGCACGCCGGCGGCATAGTTATTCACAACGATATCGGCCTGCTCAACCAGCGAATAAAACAGCGCCAGGCCGTCTTCACTTTTCAGATCGATGGCGATACTTTTTTTATTGCGATTCAGCGTAATAAAGTAGGCGCCCATGCCGTCAATGGAGTGCTCGGGGTCGGTGGCCAGCAACTTGCGTGTGCCTTCGCCAGCAATCGGCTCCACCTTGATCATTTCCGCACCCATGTCGCCCAATATCATCGTGCAATAAGGGCCTGACAACATATGGGTCAGATCCAACACCCGCAATCCGGAAAGCGCATTGTTCATAACATACCTACTGTATTCATGATCGAGTTGTTAGCGACTGGCGACAATACCACCGTCGAGTACCAAGGTGCTGCCGGTCATATAATTCGACGCGGCCGATGCCAGAAAAATTGCCGTACCCGCAATATCGTCGGCGCTGCCCATACGTTGCAACGGGATACTTTGCAGTAGCGATTGGTCATCCAGTGGTGCCGTCATATCGCTGGGGAAATAGCCCGGTGCGATGGCGTTCACATTAATATTGGCGTCGGCCAGGTCGGCCGCAAGTTGCCGGGTCAGCTGTATTACCGCGGCTTTACTGGCGCCGTAGGAATAGGTTTTTAGCGTCGAGTGAACCATCCCATATACCGAGGCAATGTTAATAATGCGGGCGGGGTTATCTTCGGCGGCGGCATTCCTGAGCAGCGGTAGCAATTGTTGGCTGAGGAAGAAGGCCGACTTCACATTCAAATTCATCACCTTGTCCCAGCCCGACTCGGGAAAGCTGTCGATGTCAGCGCCCCAACTGGCCCCGGCATTATTAATTAAAACATCCAGCCTTGTAGTGAGCGATTTGATGGCGGCGGCGAGCGCTTCCACGCCTTGCTGGCTGGATAGATCCGCTTCAATGGCGGTGCAGTCGCCCAGCGTTTGCAAGTGTGCACACCGCGCGTGAAGTTCTGCCGCTTTTCGTGCGCTGATAATCACCTTGGCGCCGGCGTTAACAAAGCCCTCTGCCAACATGGCGCCAATGCCGCGAGAGCCGCCACTTATGAATACGGTTTTGCCGCTTACCGAGAATAAATCTGTCACGCTTGCTGCCCCCGTTCGCGTTCCTTGTACTGCTCCTCGCCAAAGGAGTAAGACCAGGTCTTATCGTCCAGCTCCATATAGAAGTTCGGCGGCAGGTCATATACCCAGCCGTTGATGACATCCTTACCGCGCTGAAAGGCCGGTCGCTGTGCCAGCGCATTAAACCAGCGATGAATACCGGGAAAAGTCTGTTCGGGGTGAATACCAATCAGTGGCAGGGCGCGCAGCCACGGCCACAGTGCGATATCGGCAATGGAGAATTGCTCTCCGGCGATATAGTGCTGCTGGCTAAGCTGCGATTCAATCACCCGGCACTGGCGAAGGCTTTCCTGTAGGTAGCGCTGTTTGGAATAGGGCTGCTCTTCACGAGCGTAACGGACGAAGTGGTGGGCCTGACCCTGCAGCGGCCCAACGCCCGCCATTTGAAACATCAGCCATTGCAGCTCGGCGTAGCGCTGGCTGGGCTGGCGAGATAGCAGCTGGCCGCTTTTCTCTGCCAGGTAAATCAGAATCGCGCCGCTTTCAAACACCGTGATCGGCCCGCCTTTGGCATCGTTATCGACAATTACCGGCAACTTGTTGTTGGGGTTTAAGGCCAATAGCTCGGGGCTAAACTGGTCGCCCTGGCTAATATCGTAGGGAATTACGCGATAGTCCAAGCCCAGCTCTTCCAGCGCAATAGAAATCTTGTGGCCGTTGGGGGTTGGCACCGTATGTAAGTCGATCATCGCAGCTCTCGTTTGTTATTATGTCAATAATATTGACATTATGCTGAGGCGATTGTCTACCCCCAAGATTTTGCTAATTCTCATATTGGCGAGTTGACGAGCCGAGAGAAAGCCGCTAATAATGTAAACTTAGTTGACATTAATTCGGGCCGTGCAAGGCGCTTCATTGCACCGGATGGCTCAAACACAACAACAATAATAATAGAAAAGATGGGTGCCTATGTTTATCAACAGCAGTACTTCGTTACGTCCTCACTGCGTGGCCATCGCACTAATACTGACGGCTCACAATGCGTTTTCCGCGCCGGTAAAAGAGCGCCGGGTGTTGGAGGAGGTCATCGTTAGCGCGCAGAAAGTCGAGCAATCGTCTCAGGATGTGCCCATCTCGCTCACCGCCGTGAGCGGCGAATTTATGAAAGAAGTGGGCGCGGTTAACCTGCAAGACCTCGCCCCCTATATGCCCAATGTGCGCTTTTCGTCCGATACCGATCCGGCGCTTACCCAGGTCAATATTCGCGGTTTTGGCTCCAACCCGCTGAATGCCGCTTTCGAAAGCTCGGTGGGTTTCGTGCAGGACGAGGTGTTTTACAACCGCCCTTCATACTTTAGCGAAGCCATGTTCGATATTGCCCGTATCGAAGTCCTGCGCGGGCCGCAGGGCACCCTGTTTGGAAAAAACACCGTGGCGGGCGTATTCAATGTCAGCTCGGCTGACCCCACCGACGACTTCTCCGGGAAACTGCAATGGCAGGAAAACGACGCCGATGAGCGCTACCTGGAAGCGGCCGTAGCCGGTGGCGTGGGCGACCACCTTTCGCTGCGCTTTTCCGCCATGGACCGCGACAAAGAGGGCGATCTGTATAACCAGTTTTTGCAGCGCCGCGACGATCAACACGAACAAAATGCCCAGCGTTTGAAGATCTTTTTCGACCCCAGCGATTCGCTGCATATGGAGCTGAATGCCTACCAATCGGAAACCATGGCCAATTACTGGGGACTGCAAATCTTCAAACTGGACGACGACACCCGCACCTTTCTTGAAAACTACGACCCGAATATTGAAGACAATCCCTACGACTTTCGCAGCTCCTACAATGTGCCGGGCTTTATCGAAAAAGCATCCGACAGCCTGTCACTGTTAAGTGAATGGCAGCTGGGCGACGTGGCCGGGCTGCAGAACAGCGCGTTGACATTGATTGTTGCCGACAGCGAGTTATACATCGACAGCCTTGTCGACCTCGACGCTTCCCCTGCCGACCTTGCCAAACTGGCCGTGACCTCGGACTACAATCAGCAGTCGCTGGAGCTTCGGTTTACTGCCAGCAGCGAGAGCCTGTTTGGGTTGGGTGAGGGCGTTAATCTGGTAGCCGGCATTTACGCTCTGCATTCGGAATTTGAACAACAAACACAAATTACCGCCGGCGACGACCTGCTGGCCTATCTCACCACCGACGACGCCCTGCAACTGATTAGTGGCAATACCAATGCCGGCTCAGGCGGCTTGCTTGGCGGTTTAAACCTCGCGGGCTTGGGCTTGATCTCCGGACTGGGCTCCACCTTGATCGGCGACGACAGCTACCTGCTGGACTACTTTCTGGATGTGGAAGCCTACGCGGCCTTTGCCCAATTCAGCTGGTATATCACCGATAAGTGGGTGCTCACTCCGGGGCTGCGCTACAGCCGCGAAACCAAAACTGCCGACGCCTCCGGTGCCTCGCGCTGCCGCACTGGCAACTTGGGTCTGCCGTGTTTGATGGGCACCGCGCTAAGCGCCGAGGAATATCAGGAGGAAGGTATCGAGCGCGAAGAGAGCGACCTGTCGCCCAAGCTGTCGCTTCAGTACTATTTGAACGAGGACACCAATGTCTTTATCAGCTACGCCCGCGGTTACAAAAGTGGTGGCTTTAATGCCTCGTCCTTCGGCGGTGAAGACCTCAATTTCGAACCCGAAAAAGCCGTCACCGTCGAGGCCGGTTTAAAAGGCAGCTTCTTGGATAACACCCTGCGTTTTAACCTCGCCGTGTACCAAACTCAGTTTGAAAATCTGCAAGTGCTGGCCTTCAACGGTGCCTTCTTCGATGTAAAAAACGCCGCTACCGCCACCTCTGACGGCCTTGAAATGGACGTTATGTGGATCACGCCAATGCCGTTTCTGCGCCTTGCCGGTTCTGTAGGCCTGTTGGATGCGCGCTACGACAGTTACCCCGCCGCGCCAGCGCCGATTAATGAAGGTGTCGATGCCCAGCAAGACCTTGGCGGCCGACGTATCTCCTTCGCCCCCAAAGAAACCGCCAGCTTTACTCCAACATTGGAGTTCCCGGTCTTCGGCCTGGCCATGAGTACCAGCGTCGATATTCTCTACCAAGGCGATCAATACACCGACGGCGACCTGGATAAAAACACCTTTTCGCCGGGCTACACCACCGTGTCGGCGCGGGTAAGCCTGGCATCGTTGGATTCCGGCTGGGCAATTACCGTTGGCGGCAGCAACCTCACCGACGAAGAAGTGCTGGGGCAAGTGCTCGATACCGTGTTTTTCCCCGGCACTTACAACACCCGGCAGAAGTCGATGCGGAAAATTTTTGCTTCGCTGAATTATCAGTGGTGAGCGAACGGGTTTTACGCACAGGTGAGTTTGGGGGGCGGAAAGTGCTAGGCTAGCTGTCCAATAATCAGAAGGGCATTTGCTATGCACGACACGCTTCCCGATACCGGCCTGCAACTGCGCTCGCTGGTCACCGACGACGGCTACCTCAAACTGATACTGAAATCCTCGCCGATCCCCGAGCCGGGCGACGATGAGGTGGTGGTGCGCATTGAGGCGACCCCCATCAACCCCTCGGATCAGGCCACACTGATTGCCCCCGCCGATGTCAGCACCGGCAAAACCACGGGCAGTGGCGCCGATACCGTGTACACCGCCAAACTGCGCCCTGGCCTGGAGGGCCGCGTTAAACCGCGAATTGGCAAGCCGCTGGCAGCGGGGAATGAAGGGGCGGGCACCGTGGTCAAGGCCGGTGCCAGTGCCGCTGCGCAGGCACTGTTGGGTAAAACCGTGGCGGTGATGGACGGCGCGCTTTACTGCCAGTACCGCAAAGTGAATGTGATGCAGTGTCTGCCATTGAATGAGGGCACCTCGGCCCGCGACGGCGCGTCCTGCTTTGTGAACCCCCTGACGGCACTGGGTATGGTTGAAACAATGCGCCGCGAAGGTTTCAAGGCGCTGATCCACACGGCGGCGGCGTCCAATCTCGGGCAGATGCTTAACCGTGTCTGCCAGAAAGATGGCATTGATCTCGTTAATATTGTGCGCAAGCCCGAGCAGGTTGAGTTGCTGAAATCCCAGGGCGCCAAATATGTCTGCAATTCCAGCGACGACGGCTTTATGAGCGACCTGACCCGGGCGATTGAAGAGACGGGAGCCTACCTGGCGTTTGACGCGACCGGCGGTGGTGAGCTGGGTAGCCGTATTCTCACCTGCATGGAGAAAGCGGCGCTGAAAGAGGTTGCCCTGCCGGGGCCGTATGGCTCCGATACCTTCAAACAGCTCTACATCTACGGCAGCCTGGATTTGTCGCCGACCATTGTCCATCGCAACTTCGGCTTTAGTTGGGGCATTAATGCCTGGCTGCTGACGCCGTTTATTGCCAAGGTCGGGCCAGAGCGCGCCGGCGAATTGCGCCAGCGCGTGGCCGATGAGCTACACACCACCTTTGCCAGCCACTACAGCGATGAAGTGTCGCTGCTGGATGTATTGCAGGCCGACGTGGTTGCCGAGTACAGCCAGCAGGCCACCGGCAAGAAATACCTGATTAATCCCAGCCGGTAAGCGGCTTCGCGTGCCTGGCGACCAAGCCCGGCACGTCCTTACTTACAGCACTCAGTCCGCAAAACCCTTTTTCTGCAACCATGCATCGCAGCGCGATATGGCGTCGTCGAGTTTATCGGGTTGGCCGAAGTAGTAGTGAGTGGCGCCCTCTACCTCGTACAGTTCTTTGTCGTCGTGGGCAATGGCGTTATACAAGCGGTGAGTGTGGCTGGGGGTGCAGGCATCGTCGGCGGTGTTGCCAATGACGAGAATTGGCACGCTGATTTTCGCTGCGCAGGCTTGGCCGTCGGCATTGGAGTCGTCGTAGCTCCACTGTGACAACCAGCTTCGCAGGGTACAGAATCGAGCCAGCCCAACGGGGCCATTGTTCACGACTTTGGGGTCGCCGAGGTAGCACCAATTTTCCTGTCGGTCATTGGGGTCGACGCTGGGGTCCAGCCAGCGCGGGTCGGCCATGGTGCCGTGTACCACAAAGCCAAATTCGTCGTTGGGTCGGTCGCTGTCTTTCAGGTATTGCAGTTTGTCTTTTACCCAGGCGGTAATCTTTCTGTTGCGGGCAATTTGCGCGGCGCGATAGCGGTTGAGGAACTCCTCGCTATAGGGCGGCTGATTAGGGTTGGCCGGGTCGTAGAGGTCCAGGCCTGGGTCTTTGCTGTCCGGGTTGGCTTCATCGAGAATTGAGGCGTCCATCCATTCGGTAAGGGTATGGGCGCGGCTGACATGGGCGGCAAGAATCATCACGCCGTCGGCGGGAATCAGCCCTTGAATGGTGAGGTCTACCGAGTCGCCCGCGGGAGTGTGGGTAATGGTCGGGTTTTCCGCCTGGCTTTGATAAAACAGCGACAGTGAGCCGCCGCCACTCCACGCCGCAAGAATCACTTTGTCGTAACCCAGCTCTTCTTTGGCATGGCGGATGCAGTTGCCCATATCGATGGCGACTTTTTCCATAATCAGTGCGCTGTCGTTACCGGAGTAGCGGCTTTGGCAGTAAATGACCGGGTAACCAGCCTTGGCCATGGCGACCACCATCGGCAGGTATTCGCCGCCGCCAACGGGGTGCATAAACAGAATGACGTTGTTGCAGCGCGGTTGTTTGGGCTTGAGATGGTGGGATTTAAGGGCGCCAAAATCCAGTGGGCCGCCGTAGGTTTCCTTAAAAGGGCTTTTGTCCTGATAGAAAATTAAATAGGGGATACGCTCGTAGCTTCTCGTCGATTCGCTCATTATATTTATCCTATTGGCGAGGCTGTGCTCTGATTTATTGTCAATATAGTTTACAAAAAAATAAACGCTATGGCATGCTGGTAGGGTGTTTTTTTTCAGTTTGCCCTACAATCGCTGGCACCACAGAGAAAGTGAAATGAACTTATGAAGAAATTGGTTGAGCAGGATCAGGGCTATTTGATCGGCACACTTGCCTACGCCCTGTACTGGGTGGACGAAAGCTTGCAGGCGAGTTTGGCTGCGGCCGGTTGGGAGCGGATGAACCGCACCCGTTCGATGATTATGCTGAGCGTAACCGCGGGCATTAACCGCCCTGCTGATATGGCGCGCAACCTCGGTGTGAGCCGTCAGGCGATCCACCAGTTGCTGCAGGGTTTAAAGGACGAAAACATTTTGGAGCTTGTACCCGACCCCAAAGATAAGCGCGCAAAAATGGTGAAGTTCAGCGCCGAGGCGGATGATATTCGTCGCGATGCCCAGGCAATTTTATTGGGTATTGAGGAGGAGCTTCGCCAGCGAATCGGCAAAACTGCCTTCAATGGTTTGAAGCAAGCGCTGAACAGAAGCTGGGGGCCGATCGCCATCGTTGAGCCGGAAAGATAATCACCCTTTTACCGAAAATAATAATAGGAGCGGTTAATGACTAAGATTTGTGTGTTGTTCCACAGTGGCTACGGCCATACCCAGCGTCTTGCAGAGACCATAGTGGAAAGCCTTGTCGAGCAGGCCGAAGTAACGGCGATTGCGATTTCCCAAGACGGTGAGATCAGCGACGCGCACTGGCAGGCCTTGGATGACAGCGACGGTATTTTATTCGGCTCGCCCACGTATATGGGCAGCGTGTCCTGGCAGTTTAAGCGGGTGGCTGATGCCTCCAGTGGCCGCTGGATGATGCAAAACTGGAAGGATAAATTGGCCGGTGGTTTTACCAACTCCGCATCGATGAACGGTGATAAGTTTTCAACGCTGGCCTATCTGCATACCTTTGCTATGCAGCACGGTATGTTGTGGGTGGGCACCGCATTGCCGGCGGCCAATACCAAGGCGGCGCAGCGAAACGACATTAATTACCTGGGGGCGTTTAGTGGTTTGATGGCGCAGTCGCCCGCCGATGCCAGTGCCGACGAGGCGCCCCTGCCCGGCGATCTTGACACTGCCAAACTGTTTGCTGCGCGTTTTGTTGCGCAGTGCCAGCGTTTGGCCTAATGCAGGTAAGGGCGCGGTAAGTACCGCGCCACAATCTTAGCCCCGGCCGCGTTTATCCAGCCTTTCTGCGCCGAATACTTCTTCTTTTTGTTTGCGAGTTTTTGCCGTCCAGGCATTCAATGCATCACGCGCGCTGGCGGCTTCGTCTTTCATAATGGCGTCGCTATTTTCTGCACGGCAGGTGATTTCCACCTGAATGCCATTGGGGTCGTACATATATACCGAGTGAACAAAGCCGTGGTCGATGGGGCCAAGGCAGGTTTTGCCGGCGGCGTTTAAATAGTCCTGCCATTCGCGCAGGCTATCCAGCGATTCAGTTTCGAATGCCAGGTGCATGTCGAAGCTATCTTTGCGGCCAAAATGCTCTGGCTTGGAAATACCGGGTTCGTCAAAAAAGGCGATGTAGTTGCCGTCTGCCATTTCAAAAAAGATATGCAAGAAGTGGCGATTGCGGCCGAGGTTTTCGCCGAAGTCGATGTCTTCTTCAAAGGCAGCGGCGAGTGTTAAGCCGAGAAGGTCTTCATAAAACCAGCGTGTTTGCTCGGCATCTACACAGCGATAGGCGGCGTGATGAATGTTTCCCAGGGCCTGAAGTGGTTTGTTCATCGCCTGTGGTTCTCCCATTTTTAATTATCGTTTTTAGTATTGGCCAGCTGATTGCAATAAGTCAATATACTTGACAATAATGAATCATGTTGATTGTATAAGCAAGAACTAGCAAGCCTAGGCATAACACCCCTTGAAGGTTCGCTGGCTTGTATAGCGGCTTCCTAGCAGCGCAGATAAAGAGAAGAATATGGCGATGTCTCGAGACTGGATGCAGATACGTAGCGAGTTGGTGGATTTCCTGGAGCAGGAGATTTATCCGCGCGAGCCGCTATTGCAATCTGCCGATAAAACCCTTGCCGAGGCGGAATTGGCCGCGCTGGTTAAGAAGGCCAAGGCAAAGCACTTATGGGCCTTTGGTCACCCCGAAGAGATCGGCGGTATGGGCTTGCCGTTTTTGGAATACGCCTACCTGAATGAGGTTATCGGCCGCTCGGAATTCGCTCAGCGTATTTTCGGCACGTATTCCTTGCAGGACTCCATCATGCTGAATGCCTACGCGTCAGACAGTCAGCGCGAGCGTTATTTACTGCCGCTGGTTGCCGGTGACATCAACCCCAGTTTTGCGATGACCGAGCCAGGCATTTCCAGCTCCGACCCCACGCAGCTGCAGACCACCGCCGAATTAAAAGACGGTTATTGGCATATTAATGGCCGCAAGTGGTTTACCACCGGCGCCGATATTGCCGCCTACACCACGGTAATGTGCCGCACCGAAACACAGGCGCCCGACCACAGCGCATTCAGCATGATTATTGTGCCAATGGGTACGCCGGGCTATTCCATCCTTCGGGATACGCCGGTGCTGGGCATCGCGGGCGGCCACTTTGAGGCCGAATATGTGAATGTGAAAGTGCCAGCCGACAACCTGTTAGGTGAGCGCGGCGCGGGTTTTAAAATCGCCCAGCGACGCCTCGGCCCCGGGCGAATCTTCCATTGCATGCGCTGGCTTGGTCAGGCCCAGCGCGCCTACGACCTGATGTGTAAGCGCTTGCTGTCGCGCAGTGCCTTTGGTTCTGGCCTCGCCGATAAACAGTTAATGCAGCAGCATGTGTTCAACAGTTACCAGGATATTCAGGCCTGCCGCCAGCTAACTTTGCACGCTGCTAAGCGCATCGACGCGGGCGATATTGCCAGAGTGGAAATTGGCGCAATTAAAGTGGCCGGTGCCGGCATGTTGCACCGGGTAATTGACCGTGCCATTCAGATTTATGGGGCCGAAGGCCTTACCGACGACACTCCGCTAAGTCGCATGTATCGCCATGCCCGCGAAGCGCGGCTCTACGATGGCCCGGACGAGGTGCATGTTCAGTCGGTGGCGAAGCAACTGCTGCGAGCCTATGAAAAAGGTCAGGGCTGGGACTTCGGCCAGCGCGATGCCGAGTTTGCGTCATGACGGATATGGCCTTAGTCCGCTTGCTGGAAGACTGCCTGTCTGCGCATTGGCAGAGTAGTGTGACCATCGACAATGTTAAGCAATTAACGGGCGGCGCAGCGTCGCAAACCACCGCGTTTGATGCCTGGGCAGAGGGCACGTTGCAGCCGCTGATCTTGCGTTGTGGCGACGATGAACACCAGTTTGAAAATGCCCTGACCAAACCCACCGAAGCCAGTTTGCTGGAGTTGGTGTATCAGCAGGGTTTGCCGGTGCCGGAAGTGATCGCTCACATACCGGCCAGTGACGTGAGCGGCGCCGGTTTTGTGATGCGGCGGCTCGCAGGCGAGGCACTACCTAAGCGCATTTTTAATGACGCGCGTTATGCCACTGCCCGCGAGCTACTCGCTGGTCAGTGCGGCGCTGTTTTGGCGTCTTTGCACAATATTGATCCGCGCCGCGCCGCTATGCTGGAGTCAGTGTCGGTAGAAGACGACGTGCTGCGTTACCGGGAACGTTATCGGGAATTTGGCCAGTGTTTGCCGGTGTTTGATTTGGCCTTTCGCTATTTATTGGACACCCCGCCAACGCCGCGCCAAGCCGCCATCGTGCACGGCGATTTTCGCAACGGCAATATCCTGGTGGACGAGCAGGGCCTGAGCGGGGTGCTGGATTGGGAGTTGGCGCATATCGGCAACCCGATAGAAGACCTCGGCTGGCTGTGTGTGAATTCCTGGCGTTTTGGCCACGTCGACAAAGCGGTGGGCGGCTTTGGTGACAAGCGTGCCCTGTTGGAAACCTATAACCGCGGTCGCGAAACCGATGTTACCGAGCGGGAGCTGGCCTATTGGGAGGTGTTTGGCGTGCTGAAATGGGGGGTGATCTGCCTGTATCAGAGCGCCATTCATTTGCAGGGTAAGCAGCGTTCGGTTGAGCGAGCGGTGATCGGCCGGCGTTTATCTGAGTGCGAGGCCGACCTTATTCGGCTGCTGAAGGAGGGTTAATCATGGCTATTGAGCATCCCAGTGCCGAGCAATTACTGGAAGCGATTAGTGAGTTTTTAAAACAGTCGATACTGCCCGCCTTGGACGCGCCAGCCCTGTCGTATCAATTGCGGGTGGCAATCAACGGCCTTGGTATTGTCGGTCGCGAGTTGAACGCGGGGGGAAGTCAGCAGCGCGACGAGCAAGTTTTGCTCGCTGAATTTCTCGGCCAACAGGGCGAGTTGGCAACACTGCGTGAACAGCTTCGCGTCCACATTGAGGGCAGCGACGCGCCCTACCGCGACCCGGCGTTGCTGGAAATGTTGCAAAAAATCAGCGACGCCAAACTGGCTATCGACAACCCGAAATATCAACCGGTGCCGCCATTAGGTGCGGGCATTCGGTAATGAGCTGAATGTGTTTTAACAAGCAATACAACAATAAGGAGAACAACATGGATCTGAATAACAAAGTGGCACTGGTTACTGGCGGCGCGTCGGGCTTGGGAGAGGCGACCGTGCGCGCCTACGCCGCCAAAGGCGCCAGGGTTGCCATCTTCGATATGAACGAGGTTCGCGGTAACGCCTTGGTGGAAGAGTTGGGCAGTGACCGCGCGGCGTTTTATAAGGTCAACGTGGCGGATGAACAGTCGGTGGCCTCGGCCATCGATGCCCTCGTTGAAAAGTTTGGCGGCCTGCATATCTGTAACAATTACGCCGGTATCGGTAACGCGATTAAAACCCTTGGTAAGCAGGGCGTGTTTCCGCTCGATGCCTATAAAACCGTCATCGATGTGAACTTGATTGGCACCTTTAATGTTGCCCGCCTCGCTGCAAAAGCGATGGCTGACGCGGCGCCGTACCAGGACAATGCCCGTGGCGTCATTATTAATACCGCTTCGGTTGCCGCCTACGAGGGACAGGTAGGGCAAGTGGCCTACAGTGCATCAAAGGGTGGCGTGGTTGGCATGACCTTGCCAATGGCGCGCGACCTTGCCAGTTACGGCATTCGTGTAAACACCATTGTGCCGGGTCTTATTCATACGCCGCTGTTTGAGACTCTGTCGGAGGTGGCATACAAGTCGCTGGAAGCCAGCGTGGTTAACCCGCAGCGTTTGGGTCGTCCAGAGGAAATTGCTCACCTGTCGGTGATGATCGCCGAGAATGAATACATGAACGGCGAGTGTATTCGTCTCGATGGTGCCATTCGTATGCAGCCGCGCTAATCGCGCGGCACTCCTCCTATAAAGCAACGGCGAGGCGACAGCCATGTTTACTAATTTTAATCAGTACCACGCCTTTCATGCGCAGCGTCGCAGCGACGCCATGATGCTGCAAGACGACAGCCAGACACTAACCTTTGGCCAGGCCTGGGACTACGTGGGTACCATAGCCGGCGCCATGCAAGGCCAGGGCATTTGCAAAGGTCAACGCGTGGGCATACTGGCAAAAAACTCTGTCGACAATTTGTGTGTATTCCTCGCCTGTGCGCGCATTGGCGCGATTGCGGTGGGCCTCAATTACCGACTGAGTGAAGGCGAGCTGGAATATATCGCCGACGACGCGCAGCTGGTCGCGCTGTTTCTCGACGCAGAGTTCGACAGTCTGTGCGGGCCTGTAATGCAGGCACTGCCGCGCATTTACCTGGCGCCGACAGCGGGGCAAGACGACCTTAAAAACTGGTGCAAGGGAGCGAATGCCGCCGCCGAGGTGGATATCGCAGGCGACGATATTCTGTTTCATATGTACACCAGCGGCACCACCGGCCGCCCAAAGGGCGTGCTGATTAGCCATAGCAATGTGCTGCTGAATAGTTATCAGGCGTCAATGAGTACCGGCGTGTGGCCGGCCGAAAACGACAAGGCCTTGGTGATTGCGCCCACCTTCCATGCGGTGGGTTTGGTGGGGGCGATGCTCGGTGTGATATACGGCTCGGCGATGGTGATTCATCGCGACTACGATCCGGTGGGCATGATCGAAACACTGGCCAACGAGAAGATCACCACCGTGGCAGTGATTCCGGTAATGCTGCAGTTTTCGCTGGCAATGGTCGAGAATATTGAGCGCTATGATTTCTCTGCGCTAAAAACCATTAACTACGGCGGATCGCCCATTTCCGAAAGTTTGCTGAAGGATTGTATGCGCATATTTGGCTGCGACTTTGTACAGGGTTACGGGCAAACCGAGGCGACGATGGGCCTGACGTTTCTCACTGCTGACGATCACCGCCGTGCCTTGGCGGGTGAGCCGGGACTGCTGCGATCCTGCGGTCGCGCGGTGTTTGCTACCGCGTTAAAAGTGGTTGATACCGACGGTGGTGAATGCGCGCCGGGCGAGGTAGGGGAGATACTCGCCAAGGGGCCGCAGATTATGCAGGGCTACTGGCAACGACCCGAAGCGACCGCCGATACCATTGTTGATGGCTGGCTGCATACCGGCGATGCGGGCATTATCGATGAGCGCGGCTATGTGTTTATTCAAGACCGCGTGAAAGACATGATTATCTCCGGTGGCGAAAATATTTATCCCGCGGAAATTGAAAATCTATTGATGTCGCACCCGGAAATTTCCGACGTGGCGATTATCGGTGTGCCCGACTCGCGGTGGGGGGAAGTGCCCCTTGCCGTTGTAGTCTCGGCGCCGGAGTGTGAAATCACCCTGGCGGAAATGAAAACGTTCTGCGAAGGAAAACTGGCGGCATTTAAAGTACCTAAACATATCTGTTTTGTTCCAGGACTGCCGCGCAATCCATCGGGAAAAATTTTGAAGAAAGAACTCCGCGAAATGTTTGCCGAGCAATACCGGCTCGACAACAGCGAAACGGTGTAAGGGAGTTAGGACATGTCGACAGCAGAAACCATCAAGGCAGCGCGCAAACCCACTTCTGATATCGATCACCTGCCGGGAGATCGCGGGGCCTTGCCAATTTTGGGTGACACCATACCCTTTCTTACCGACTACTTTGCCATGTCGATGGAAAAGTATCGCAAGTATGGTCGGATTTTTCGCAGCAATGCGCTGCTGCAAAAAACGGTGGTAATGGTCGGGCCCGAAGCCAATGAAATATTGCTGAAAGACAGCGAAAAACTGTTTTCCAGTAAGCGTGCATGGGATCCATTCCTGGATCGTTTATTTCCCAACGGCCTGATGCTGATGGATTTCGCCGACCATAAACTCAATCGGCGAATACTGCAGTCGGCGTTTAAAAAAGATGTGCTGGCAAAGTATGTCGATACCATGAACCCGATGATTGATCAGCGCCTTGCGCAACTGCCCGCTGGGCAGCAGGTCATGTTTAAAGACGAGATTAAAGCGATCTTACTCGATGTGGCGGCCCAGGTATTTATGGGCGTCGATATTGGTGACGACGCGCAAAAAATTAACCGCGCCTTTGTTCACGCAATGGAGGCGTCGCTGGCTGTTGTGAAGTTGCCGGTTCCCGGAACAACGTGGAAGAAAGGTTTGGATGGCCGCAAAACACTGGAACGTTTTGTCGAGCAACATATTCAGAAAAAACGCGAGCAGGAAACCGATGATTTCTTCTCGCAGTTTTGTCACGCTAAAGATGAAGATGGCAACTTTCTCGATGACAAAGCCGTTCGCGACCATATAATCTTTCTGCTGTTCGCGGCCCATGACACGACCACCAGCACGCTGTGTTCAACAATATATTTATTGGCAAAAAATCCTGAATGGCAGGAGAAATTGCGCGAAGAATTTGCCGGTATCGATAGCGACTCGCCGAGCTTTGACCAGCTTGCTGAGTTTTCCCTGGCGGGCTTTGTGATGCAGGAAACGCTGCGTATGTACCCGCCGGTGGCGGTGGTGCCACGGCGCACGGTGCGTGAAACGGAGATATTCGGTTACCGTATTCCAGCCAATACCTCTATTGGCATTTCGCCGCTGATGACTCACTACCTGGAAGAGTGGTGGAGTGAGCCCACGCGCTTTGACCCAATGCGTTTCTCGCCAGAGCGGGCCGAGCACAAAAAGCATTTCTACCAATGGTTACCTTTCGGTGGTGGCAGCCACAAATGTATCGGCCTGAATTTTGCGGAGATTCAGGTGAAGATTGTGTTGTTTCATTTGTTAAAGCGCTACCGTATTGAAGCGCAGCCCGGCTACGAAATGCCCTACAACCCGGTGCCGATTTCCTTCCCAACCGATGGCCTGCCGCTGCGTTTTATACCGCTAGCGGAGTAGTTTGGTGGCGACCCAGCGCGCTGCCTCGTCGGCACTACCGGCGTGTGGCAGGTGCTGGATTTGTGGTTCAGCGATACCCACTGCGATTAATAAGCGTGCTCGGTGATGGGCTTCGATCTCGTCATTGCCCATGGCGACAAACAGCTGCGCGACAAAGTTCATTAGCAGTTGGTCGGCATGGTGCACGGCCGCGGCGACGGCGTCTTCTTCGCGCGCCCAATTGCGCATGACTTGATCCAGGCGCGAGAAATTACTGCTCAGCCAGAAGCCGATTAGCTCTTCAAACGCGCGCTCGGGTTTGTCGTGGGCACTTTGGCGAATGCGCTGATGAATGCTCTGCTGAAACTCGTCGGCCCAAAATGCCACCAGCGCCTCGATCAGTTGCGCCCGCCCTTTGAAGTGCCAGTAAAAGCTCCCCTTAGAAACACCCAGCTGCTGGCATAGGCTGTCTATGGTCAGCGCTTTCACGTTGCCCTCATCGGCCAGTATTTCCAGTGCGGCGTGAATAAACTGCGTTTTTGATTTGCGGCTTTTTTGTGGCTGCGGGTCGCCCATGCATCACCTAGTTTAGTCAAAAATATTGACAATATTATTTCCGTACCATACGGTATGGTATGTAGTGGTTGTACTCACAATAATCGATAAGAATGAGTAGACGCAATGTTTGTTGAGCAATTATCTGCAGCGCTGGTGCCCTACTATCTGCAAATAAAATTTTTCCATGTGGCCTGTGCGATGATCTGGTTGGCCAGCACATCGGTGGCCTATATCAATTACCTGCTCCCGGCGATTAAGGCCTGGCAGCGCGCGCCGGACGACGAGCGCTTGCTGCGTCAGCGCAATATTGCCATGGAGCGCTTTGATCAGGGCGTGGTACTGGAGCACGTGGCCTTTCCGCTATTGCTGCTAAGTGGTTTGTTGCTGCTGACGGCTGGCCCCTGGGGGCTGGCACACTTCTGGCTTAGCCTAAAGTTGTGCATTGTGGTGCTGGTGTTTCTGCCTATCGAGGCCATGGATTATTGGTTGTCGCATTTCGGTGGTAACAAGCGCGCTATTCGCGTGTCGGGGCAGGGTGATGTCGCCCTGAGCTACGAACAGGCCATTGCCCATCATTGGTTGTTCTTAGTAGTGAGTACGCCGGTAATTTCAGTAACCGGCTTATTGGTTCTTTACCTCGCGGTTGTTAAACCCGTTTAAAACGAGCGACTTGATAATGAATAATAAAATGTCTGCTGCGCCTTCCCCGCAAACGCTGAGCAAAATCGCCATTGCGATGGGGGCTTATGTTTTGCTGGTGATCTGGCCCTGTTTTGATGCCCTGCGCCTGTTTATTGCTGAAGACAACCGGGCGTTTAGCCTGCATCACTTAGCGGTGGCTGTAGGCAGTGCACTGGCGGTGACTATTTTTTCCCAGCGGGTGATGCTGTCGCTGTGTCGGCCGCCCGTCGATAAAGCGGTTCATTTTACGGAGGGGGAAGTGCGATGAACAAGGCAATGAAAACGCACTGCTTGTGTGGGCTGGTTATTGGCCAGTTGTTGGCGTTACCTGCAATGGCAGCAGAGCACAAGCGCGCCTCTCATATCGAAGAAGTGATCGTTACTGCGCAAAAGCGTTCCGAGTCGATTCAAGATGTTCCCATCGCGGTATCTGTGCTCAGTGCTGAGCGCATGAAAAATTCTGCCATCGCGTCTTTTGAAGATATTTCTCTGGCCAGCCCGAATACGGAAATTAATATGACCCCGGGCTATGTGCAGGTGGGTATGCGCGGCCTGAACTCGCCGATTAATGATGGCATGGAGCAGGCGGTAGGGATCTATGTGGACGGTATTTACTACGGAAAAATGGCCTTCTTGCAAGATGCCTTTCTCGATCTGGCCCGAGTGGAAATATTGAAAGGGCCGCAGGGCACACTGTTTGGTAAAAACACGGTGGCCGGTGCAATAAGCATCAGTACCGCTCAACCTGAGGAAGAGTGGCGGGTATCGGCCAGCGCCGCTCATGGGCAGTTTTCCGGTGAAAAATATGACGCCATGATCAATGCGCCGCTGGTGGAAGACCGGCTCGCTCTGCGCGTCGCGGCAACCAGCGACCGCCGCGATGGCTATGTAAACAATGTGTTGCGCGGCACAGATGAAAAGCGCGTCGACAAAGAGGGGCTGCGCGCCAAACTGTTGTTTACGCCGCTGGATACCTTGACGGCCGTGTTGACCTACTACCAAGGTGAGTCACGCGACAGCGGTCAGGGATGGGAGCCCTTCGTGCTGGGTGGCGACGCCGCTCTTGTACACGGTTTGTTTGACCCGAATCTGGAAGCCAGCTTTGATTACCGCAGCCATGCCGATGCGCCGAATGAAAGCTGGAGCGACACCGAAGTATGGAATCTGGAGGCGAACTGGGATGTCGCCGAGCACCGGCTAACGCTGATCGCCAGCGACGCGCGCGCCGAGGAATGGCTATATCTGGATGCTGATACGGCCTCGGCACCGATCGCCGACTGGGGGCGAGAAACCGACTACCGCCAGCAAATGCTGGAGCTGCGTTTGAGTTCGCCGCCGGGCAAGCTGGAATACCTAGTGGGGGCCTTCGCGTTTCAGTCTGACAACGACCTGACCGGCGAGCTGCGCATGCTGCCCAAGGGGCCGCTTCAGGGCTTGTTACTGCCTGCGCTCGGCTTGGATGTTGTGACCGATCTGCTTGGCGGCGTGCTGACGCCATTGCTTGACCCCCTCGATAATCTATTGGGCGCGTTAACCACCGATGCCTTGCACCAACGTTTTATTCAACATACCGAAACCCTGGCGCTGTTCTCGCAACTCACCTGGAATATCACTGACCGATTGAGCCTGGTGGCGGGCTTGCGGGCATCGGAAGAAAAGAAAAAGGTAGACCTGGACCAGAATTATGAGCAAACCGGCTTGCTGTTGCAGTCTGCCTTCGGGGTGACCGAGTACCAGCTGAAGGACACGCGGGAAGAGTCCAATATCGCCCCCAAGCTATCGATGAAATACAGCCTGGACGACGACTTGATCTACGCCAGCTATTCAGAAGGATTTAAAGCGGGAGGCTATAACCCGCTGGCACGCACGGCGGATGAGTCCGGCTTTGATCAGGAACGCGCCAAGGCCTATGAGCTGGGCTACAAGCTCACTGCCTACGACGGCGTACTTACGATTAATACCGCGCTCTACCACACTGAATTTAGCGATATGCAGATACAGGCATTTATCGGCAACGGCTTTATTGTGAACAATGCCGCGAAGGCGACCACTAAGGGGGCGGAGATTGATATCAGTTGGCAGCCCTGGCGTGGCAGCCAGTTCTTTGCGAGTTGGGGCTATAGCGATGCCCGCTTCGACAGCTATAAAGACGGGCCCTGCCCGGCGTCATCCAATGAAGAAACCTGCGATCTAAGTGGATCGCAGCTACCCCGCGCACCAAAAATCAGTGCCACCGCCGGCTTTAATGTTGCCGTACCGTTATGGCAGGAAAAAGTCGCCATGATGCTCGGCGCTGATATGAGCTGGCGTGACCGGATATTGTTTGACCTGGATGCCGACCCCATCGACAGCCAGGATGCGTATCATCTGATTAATCTTCATGCCGGCATCGTCGATCCCCATGGCCGTTGGCAATTTATGGGGCATATTAAAAACCTGGAGAACAAAACCATCCGCCATTTTGCCGCAGATATGCCCATCTTTAGTGGCTCTCATATGGGATTTTTGATGCCGCCCCGCATGTTTAGTGCGGAGCTGCGATTTAGCTACTAAACCTGTTCGCTACTGGGCTTCTTCACGGCGGGAACTTATAAATCTCGGGCGTTAATATAGGCTTGCTCGGAAATATGGTGGTAGTTTTTCGCGCCTTCCAGGAATTGCTTCCAGCTGGTGTAAACCCGCTGGGTGAGCTCATCAGTTTGCGCCAGCTCCGCCAGGTAGTCGTCAGAGGTTTTGTGCAGCGCGCGAATCACATCATCGGGCAGCTTGCGTAGCTGCACGTCGTGTTGCTCTACCAATTCCTGTAAGGCGTTATTATTGCGTGCGGTGTATTCGTCGAGCATATCGGCGTTGGCATAGCGCGCCGCAACCTCAACAATGGCTTGCAGGTCTTCGGGCAGAGCTTCAAAAGCCTGCTTGTTCACGATTAGTTCGAGAGTCGAGCCGGGCTCATGCCAGCCTGGATAATAGTAATAACGCGTGACCTCGTGAAAGCCGAAGGCCAGATCGTTGTAGGGTGCTACCCACTCGGTGGCGTCGATCACGCCGGTTTGCAACGATGTGTACAGCTCGCCGCCCGGCAGCGTTACCGAGGTGCCGCCCAGGCGGTTTAATACTTCACCGCCCGAGCCGGGAATGCGCATTTTCAGCCCTTTGAGGTCGTCGACCGAATTAATCTCTTTGTTAAACCAGCCCGCCATTTGCACGCCGGTATTGCCGCCGGCCATGGGGATCAAATTAAAGGGGGCATAGGCCTCGCGCCACAATTCCAAGCCGCCGCCGTGGTAGAGCCAGCCATTCATTTCCTGTGCGCTCATGCCAAAGGGCACGGCGGTGAAGAAGATTGATGAGGGCAATTTGCCCTTCCAATAATAGGCCGCGCCGTGGCCCGCCTGAACGCTACCAGCAGAGACGGCATCGAACACGCCGAGGGCAGGAACCAGTTCACCGGCGCCATAAACGCTGATTTGCAGGCGGCCGCGGCTCATGCGGTTGACGACCTCGGCAAACTTTTCTGGTGCGGTGCCCAGGCCGGGAAAGTTTTTCGGCCAGGTGGTGACCAGTTTCCATTGATACACTCGCTCACCGCCCAGGGCGGCAGTTCGCGCGTTGTCATCGGCGACATAGTGCCGGCTGCGCTCGCCCACATAGAGCCAGCTCATGGCGACCAGCGCGGCAACCAGGGCCAGAATAATGAGCGGTGTAGTGCGCGCGTTTGAAGAGCGGTTCATAGCGTTACCTTATTATTGTTGTGAGCCGGTGCGATTACAGCAGCTCCAGATTGGCGTACTGCAACACCAGCCATTTGCTGCCTTCGTCCTCAAAATTTACCTGTACCCGAGCGCTGGCGCCCTGGCCCTCGAAGCTGAGCACGGTGCCCGCACCAAAAATACTGTGCAGCACGCGCTGGCCCAGAGCGATACCGCAGTCGGCGGCGGCCTGAGCAGCAATATTGCCGCTGGCAAAGCTGCTCGGACGGGTCACAGTATTGTTAATACGCACTTCGTTGATGAGGTCGTTGGGGATTTCGCGGATGAAGCGTGACAGGCTGTTGAAGTTCTCCTGCCCGTGCAGTCGCCGTGACTCGGCGTAACTCAGAAACAACTGCTGCTCGGCGCGAGTAATACCCACATAGGCGAGGCGACGTTCTTCTTCAAGGCGTGCGGGGTCGTCCATCGACATCTTGTGGGGGAACAGGTTTTCCTCGACGCCCACCATAAACACGATTGGGAACTCCAGACCTTTGGCGGAGTGCAGGGTCATCAGTTGAATGCTGTCTTCGTGCTCGTCGGCCTGCTGTTCACCGGCATCGAGGGCCGCTTGGTCGAGGAATTCGCGCAGCAAATCGGCATCCGGGTCCTCCGGGGTAAAGCTACGCGCGGCACTGACCAATTCCTGCAGGTTTTCTATGCGCGCCTGACCCTTCTCGCCTTTTTCCTTTTGGTGGAAGGCGATCAGTCCGGCTTTGTCGATGACTAAATCCACCTGCTCATCCAACGACTGGTCACTGCACTGTTCGGCGAGGTCTTCGACCAGTGACAGGAAGCCGCGCAGGGCGTTGCCGGCGCGCGCGGTGAGGGCGCCGTTTTGAATCATCGCCATGGCCGACTGCCACAGCGACAGTTGGTGGTCGCGAGCGTATTCACGCAGCATCTCCACCGTGCGATTACCGATGCCGCGCGTGGGCGTGTTGATCACCCTTTCCATGGCGGTGTCGTCGTCGCGCAGGGCGATCAAGCGCAAATAGGCGAGGGCGTTTTTAATTTCCAGGCGGTCATAGAAGCGCTGGCCGCCGTAGATGCGATAGGGTTGGCCGCTGCGAATCAGCGCCTCTTCCAATACCCGCGACTGGGCATTGCTGCGGTATAGAATACCGATGTCGGCGCGGCGATAGTCCTGGCGGAGCAACTCGTCGATACGGTCGGTGACAAAGCGCGCTTCGTCCTGCTCATTGAACGCGGCAAACAGGGTGATGGGCTCGCCGTCTTCGCCGCTGGTCCAAAGCTCTTTACCCAGCCGCTGACTGTTGTTTTTGATCACCGCATTGGCGGCACTGAGAATGGTGCCGGTGGAGCGGTAGTTCTGCTCCAGGCGAATAATGCGGGTATCGGCAAAGTCCTTCGAGAACTGCTGAATGTTCTCAATGCGCGCGCCGCGCCAGCCGTAAATGGACTGGTCGTCATCGCCCACGGCGGTAATGGGCATGCCATTGCCGGCAAGAATCTGCAGCCAGGCGTATTGCACGGCGTTGGTGTCCTGGAACTCGTCGACCAGCACATGCTTAAAGCGCTGTTGATAGTGGGCGAGTACCGCCGGGTTGTCGCGCCATAACTCCAGGGCGCGGAGCAGCAACTCGGCGAAGTCGATAACCCCCTGCTGCTGGCAGATCTCCTCGTAGCGCCGATAAACCTTCAACATGGTTTGCAGGTACAGGTCGCCACCGGGGTCATCAATGTGGGCGCTGCGTCGGCCCTCGTCTTTGTGGCCGTTGATAAAGTAACAGGACTGACGCGGTGGCCAGCGTGAATCATCCAGTTGCAGTTCGCGGTGAATGCGCTTCATCAGTCTGAGCTGGTCGTCGCTGTCGAGAATCTGAAAATTCTCCGGCAGACCGGCTTCGCGGGCGTGGGCCTTTAATAGGCGGTGGGCAAGGCCGTGGAACGTGCCCACCCACATACCACCTTGCAGGCTGCTGCCCAGCAGTTCCTCAATACGGCCGCGCATCTCCCGCGCCGCCTTGTTGGTAAAGGTAACCGCCATAATGCTGTACGGCGACAGGCCCTCTACCTTTATCTTCCAGGCTATGCGGTGAACCAGCACGCGGGTTTTGCCACTACCGGCCCCCGCGAGCACCAGTGTGCCCGGGCTATCAGCGGTTACCGCGTCACGTTGCGCGTCATTAAGTTGATCGAGAATATAAGATACGTCCATGGGCGGCTATTCTATCGGGAATGGCCTGTGCTGGCACGGCGTATTCGTCGAGGAGATAAAATTCACAAGTAGCGCGACATTTTTGGCGACATCAATTATGATAATTGTTGAAAAATGTCAAATTTAACATGAGGTTAATAAGATATTGGCGTGGACATATTTGACGACAAATTCTTGGGCGCTGAATTGGACTTCTCTGTTTCGACAGAGCGTTTCGGGCCGTTTACATTTAGCGCGGGCATAGAATCATCGGCTGTAGAGCTATTGCTACACCGTGTTCAAGATGCGCAGAAACGCTTTAAAAGTTCGCCCTTGGCTCAGGTCGCAAATGATCTTGAGAGAGAAGTCCTTGTATCGAGTGTTGTCGGCACCAATACGATAGAGGGCGGAGAGCTTGATTTTCAGCAGACCGAGCTGGCCTTTGAGCTTGATCCAGAGGTGGTTCTGGAAGAGCAGCAGCGCCGAGTTGTTAACATTAAAGCGGCTTACGACTTAGCTAAGGAGGTGGCTGGTCAGAAAGATTGGCAGCCTAACGTTGATTACATAAAGCGCCTTCACGAGTTGATCACTCAGGGGATCGCCGATAGCCACAATATTCCTGGGCAATTAAGGGATAACCCCAAGAGCACGGTTACCCGGGTTGGGGACGCGAATCATGGCGGTGTTTACAAGCCGCCTCAGAGTGGTCGTGATATTGCCAAGCTACTTTCAGCATTGGTGGATTGGAACGCTAAAATGGCAGAGCGTGGCGTTCCCGCGTTGATTAGGGCGCCACTTTTCCACTTGTATTTTGAGTTAATTCATCCGTTTTGGGATGGCAATGGTCGAGTAGGAAGGGTTTTGGAGGCAAGCATTTTGATGGCAGACGGCTTTCGCTACGCGCCGTTTGCCCAGGCTAACTACTACCTTGAGCATATCCACCAGTACTTTTTATTGTTCAATACATGTCGAAAGAAAGAGGATAACACCGCCTTTATCGCGTTCTTTTTGGAAGGCATGCTCGATAGCATCAACCGCCTGCATAGCCGCGTGAACAGCCTGGTTAGCCTACTATTGTTTAGAAATCATCTGCGAACATTGTTGGAGGAAAGAGCTATCAATCAGCGACAGTACGCGGTTGCTGTTGAAGTGCTCAATCACGGTACGCCTTTGCCGTTGGCGAAGCTACGCAGCAGCGCGTGGTATCAGGCGTTGTATAGTAAGCTGACCATCAAAACAGCGCAGAGGGATCTTCAGCAACTGCGCCAGAAAGACCTCGTGCAGCTGGATGCAGAAAATCGGCTCTGGCCCGGGTGTATCGAGCCCGATGTCGGGTTGATGAGTTAATGTTGGCTGGTTTTTAGGCTGAGGTCGGAGAAGTAATGAAACCCAGAAATATCATCCGCGCCATTGAAACCAGCCGCGAGGCTATGCGCCGCAGCGAGCGCAAGGTGGCCGACTATATCCTCGCCAATCGCCGCGAAGTGATTCATATGCGCATTGTTGATCTGGCGCAGGAAGCCCACGTTAGCGAGCCAACTGTGGTGCGCTTTTGTCGGGCGGTCGGTTGCGACGGTTTTCAGAATTTCAAAGTGGCCCTGGCTCAGCATGTGGCGCACAGTCCTGAATATGAGGCAGTCAGCTACGGCGATGAAGACAGTGCTCGGCAGTACACCTTTAAAGTGTTCGACGCCACTATGGAAGCGCTTAAGCGGGTGCGCGACAGCATAGAGGTGGATGCCATTGAAAAAGCGGTGGAGCTGCTCAGCAATGCGCGCCGGGTGGAGTTTTACGGTTTTGGTGCTTCGGCAGCGGTTGCCCACGATGCTCAGCACAACTTCTTTCGCCTGCAAATCAGCGCGAGTGTCTATGCCGACCCCCACGTGCAGGCCATGTCAGCCATGTCCCTGCACGCCGACGATGTGGTGGTGGCTATCTCCCAGTCCGGCCGTACCCGGGCCTTGTTAGATGCCATTAAACTGGCTAAGAACAACGGCGCGCCGGTTATTGCCCTGGCGCCGTCTGGCAGTCCTATCGCGGAGCTGAGCGACCTACCAATCTACGTGGATGTCGATAATGACAAAGGCGCTTACACGCCGCTGCCTTCACGGCTGGCCCATATGACGGTGCTCGATATCTTGGCGGTGGGTATTTCCGCCAGCAAAGCCGGCTTGCGCGAGCACCTTGAAAGTATTGAGCAGGGCCTGCAGTCGTTGCGGTTGGAAGGGCCTGAGTAGTTTTGCCGCTACCGGGCTTTGGCGCTTCGTTTCTGCCATCGCTTGTAATAGTGTAAGCCGCCAGTAAGGCACAACCACGCCAGCGCGATACCGCTGAGAAGGGTTAACAGGCGGTAGGGGGTGTTCATGCCGAAGCCGGAGTGGAGGGGGTAGAGCTGGTTCAGCAGCCTACGTGTTGTTGGCATGTTGTCGGCGCGCTCGGTGCGACGGAGTTCTCCGCTGCGAGTATTGAGCCACACGGTAGTGCGGCCATTGAGGTGCCATTCGCCATTGAGGCGAAACCGCACTTTTAATATTACGTCCCCTTGTTCCTGGTTAATAGTGATGTACGTGGGCCAGCTTCCGTCTATTTCACTATGTGCCAGCAGGTAGCCTCTGCCTATTGCCGTTGTTGGGGTTTGGGGCTCAGCGCTTTTCACCGTGAAGACGGGGTTGGCTGGCAGCAGGGGGAAAATGAGTTTTTGCCAGAGCATCAAGCTGCCGGTGAGTAGGATCAGTAATAGAATGGGGCTGCTCACGGCGCCGGTATGCCGATGGTATTGCAGCCATTGTGAGGGGCGTAATTTTTTGGGGAGCACCCAGCGCCAGCGAAATCCGCGGCGGCCTGGCCACCATAAGATGACGCCGCTGATACAGAGAAATAGTGCGAGCACGCCAGCCACCAATAACAGCGCCTCGCCGATCTCACCGCTGAGAAGATCGACGTGCAGCTCGCGAATAAATGTGATGACGTCGAGAAACCAAAGATTATTGGTATAGGGCTGAAGGCTGCCCAGGGCCAGCAGTTCTAACCCCTCTGCGTGGCGCACCGTCCAGTAGGGCTCCAGTTGGCTGGGGGCTTTTAATTTCAGCGCCGGGTCGATACCCCGCTGGCTTGCCAGTGCCGAAAGCTCCTCGGCCAACTGTTGATGGCGGTAGTCGGCAGGCACGCTTGCACCGGGAGTGACAACCGCCGCGACTAACTCCTTCTGATAGACCAACAAGGCACCGCTGACGGCCGCGACAAGTAATACGCCAAGCCCGGCAAGGCCGGCCCATAAATGCCAGCGCCACAGGCCCGGCGCGCGAACTTTGCGCGGCCGCCGGGGTGGGTTTGAGGTCGTGTCAGACACTGCGAAAAGCGCCTTAGAAATTCAGCTGGTAGGCCAACCCAAAGCTGCGACCAATGCCTTTGAAGTTGCGCAGGTCGTTGGGGCTGCTCTGCGAATAATAGGTGTAGTAGTCGCGGTTAGTCAGATTCTGGACTGACACGCTCAGCACGCCGGGCCCGACATTGATCTCAGCACTGGCATCGACGGTGGTGTAGCCGTCAAACTGATTGACGGTAACATCGTTGCTGTCTTTCACGCGGCGTTCGCGCAGGTGGTTCACCTGAATACGCGAGCTGAGTGCGGGGGTCCACTGGCGCTGCCAACTGAGGTTCACGCGGTCGGGTGAAATGTTAGTGCCGCCGAGGTCTGAGTCCACTTTACCGTCCTGGTCAGAGTCGTAACGACCCTCTGCCTGTGCGTAGCGCAGGTCAAAGATATCGGCCTCCGTGGCATTCCATGCCAGGCGCATTTCAATGCCATCAACTTCGGTTTTCTCGCGCTTGACGGTGTATATCCCGTCTGCGCCGCGTTGCAAACGCTGGCCGAAGTCCGAGTCGGAAACATAGTAGCTGAGCTGTGCATTCACGGTGCCGTTGTCGTATTCAACGCCCAGTTCGCTGTTTTCAGTGAGAATGGGTTGCAGGTTCAAAAAGGACTCAACGTCCTGGTCTGGCTGATCAATGCCTCGCAATACGCGGCCGACATCGGGCATGGAAAAGGCCTCGGCGTAATTGGCAAATGCGCGCCAGCGCTCGGTGAACTGATACGTGCCGCCGATGTTGTACAGGGTTTCTGAAAAATCGGGCGCGCCGCCCTTCACGAATTGGCTGCCGTAGCGGAACAGGGTGGTAAAGTCGTCCACATCGAGCTTGGATTCTTCGTGGCGTACTCCCGCCGTTAGTGTGGCATTTTCAATGCCGGTGAACTCGGCTTGCAGGTAGGGCGCGTAGTTGTTGTAGCGGGTTTCTGGTACCCAGGCGCGGCCGGTTTGCACCAGCTCTTGCCAGGTTTTGTCTTGCAGGATGTCGATACCGTAAACCAAGGACAGTGGCAGGCCGCCGACCTGATCTTTGGCCAGGGTAATTTTGGCACCAATTTTCTCGGAGTTATTCTGCGACTGGTCAATCAAGTCTGGCCCGTACGCTGGGTCCTGAAACGTGGCTATTGGGGTAATTTGAGCCCCGTATGTGGCTTCGAAATCTTGCTTGAATGCCTGAACCCGCAGGCTATGCCCCAGTATCTCGGGGTTCTCGTAGCTTATGCCGATAGTGGTAACGCGGTTGCGCGCACCTTCGGCGGGCAGTTCCGCTCGGATGGCGGTGGTGGGGATGTCGGCATCCACGTCGCCGGGAACCGAGGTCCACTTGTGGTCGCTTTCGACATTGAAGCGATTGACCATCAGTTCGACGCGCTGGTCATTCCAGTTGTAACCGGTTTTCAGGAAGACATCATATTGCTCAGAGGCCATGGTATCGCCCTGTGTGTTGTCGACCCCGATCACCTCACCGTTGGCGTCGTATGCGATGCCATTGTCGCGAAAGCCCACGCTGGCCAACACGTCGAATTGGTCGATGCGATTGGAAACGCTGTAGTGCACCCCCCGGTTCAGGCTTTCGCTGACGCGCTCGGTTTGAAAGCCGACGTCAACGCGCAGGCTTTGCTCAAGGGTTTCCGTGGGGCGTTTGGTGATCAGGTTAATGATACCGCCGGCCGCGCCGAGCCCGTGAATGGCGTTGGCGCCGTGCAAGACTTCCACACGTTCGAGCATCAGCGGCGAGATGGTATGGCCGTCGCGGCCACCGCTGCGCAAGGGGTTGGATTGGGGAATGCCGTCAATCAAATACAGCGGCTTGCGGCCTCGCAAGGTCTCTCCGGCGTTGGTCATCTTTTGGCGCGCTGGCGAAAAGCTGGGGATCAGTTTTCCCAACACACTGGACAGATCGTTTTGAATAGACAGCTGCTGAGCAAGTGCTGCTTGATCAATAACGGTGACGGTATTGGGGATCGTGCTCAGTGGTTTTTCGACACGGCTGGCAGTGACTACCACTTCTTCAACCTTGTCATCGGCATGGGCTGGCAATGCCAGTACGGTGAGGCTGGTGCAAAGTAGGCAGCGGTAAAACGAAGGTGGCTGGCGCATGGTCGATCCTTGAGAGGGCGAGAAATTTTGGGAATGGTAGAGTAGTTGATAATCGTTATCAATAACAAATTAGTCTCGCCAGGGTTCCAGTTGCCAGTGCGGCGGGCTGAGTCGTAGTCGATGGCTTAATTGAAGCTCAGATAAAAAGTAGCTGTCGTGAGAGATCACCACCAAACAGCCGGAATAGTCTCGAAGCATAGATTCCAGAGCGCTCAGTGAGGGCAGGTCGAGATGGTTGCTGGGCTCGTCCAACAATAGCAAGTTGGGTGGTGAGTCGGCGTATAGCAGGCAGGCCAGATAAGCCTTAAGTTGCTCACCGCCGCTGAGCTCGCGGCAGGGGGCAAGCAATTTATCAGGCCCTAAACCCAGTTGGGCCAGGCGCATGCGCTGCTGTTCTTCGGGGGTGCCGGGGCTGATCTCACGCAATTGTGCTAACGCCGAGCGCTGCGGATCCAGGGCGCTGAGGTGTTGGTCGAGGTAGGCGCATTGCTTCGTTGTATAAACGTCGCCACTGCGGGCTTTCAATACCCCGGCAATCACCTGCAGCAAAGTGGATTTACCGCTGCCATTTGGGCCGACAATCCCGACTTTATGCTGCGTGGTGAGCGTAATGTTCAGCGGTGTAGAGTGCGAAACGAAGGGCAGCTGAATGTCGTTGAACTCGGCAACACGGCGGGAGTGGCGGCCCTTGTTGGTGCTGTGCACCGCGATAACGGCGGCGTTATCGAGCGCTTTCTGCGCGCTGTGAATGGTCTCCACCAGCGAGTTTCGTCTGGCGTCATGTTGGCGTTGCAGTTTTCCAGATGCGTTTTCGCTGCGCTGCTGCCGGCTGTCGAGGATGAGCTTTGATTGGCTGCCTTCCCTGCGCTGCGTTTTGCCCCGCGCCTGACGACGAGCAATACGCTCGCGGTGTTGCTGCATGCCGCGCTCCTCGCGCCTGCGTTGTCGTTTACTCTGTTCAAGGGTTTCCAGCGCCACACGCTGTTCAGCCGCCTTGCGCTGTGAATAAAAGGCGTAGTTGCCGCCGTAGTGACTCAGGCCAGACGGAGAAAGCTCGATGATATGTTCAAGCGTATTAAGCAGCTGCCGGTCATGGCTAATGACGAGCAGGCCACTCTTCCAATTTTGTAGTTGCTGAATAAGGGCCTGGCGGTGCTCGCCATCGAGGTGATTACTGGGCTCGTCCAAAATCAGCAAGTCGGGCTTTGCGTGCATTGCTCCAGCCAGCGCGATGCGCATGGCCTGGCCACCGCTGAGCTTGCAAGCGAGCGTTGCTGCGGGGGTGGCGGCGAGTCCGGCCGAGGCGACTATTTGCTGTAGTTCCTGACGAATGTCCCAGCGATCCCCGAGTAATTTGAAATCATTGGGGTCAATACTGCCTTGCTCAATACGTGCCAGCGCACTGATTTCGGGGCCCACCCCGGCCAGCTCGGCCAGCGTTGTCTTGGCGGTTAGCGGCAGTTGTTGCGGCAGGTAGTACACCGACCCGTAGTGGTTGCAATAGCCCGATGTCGGGGCCACTTGCTTGGCGAGAATGCGTGCTAACACACTTTTGCCCACGCCATTGCGGCCCACCAGGCCCACTGACGTGTCGCTGAGTTGAGCGTGTAAATTTCTGAAGAGAGTGCTGCCATTCGGCAGTGAATAAGACACATTTTCCAGTGTCAGAAGAAGCTTCGTCATTGTGAATGCCATAAACGCCAAGAACCACCCCATAGCACTGGGGACGAGAACGGCCGTCATAGAGACGGAGGCATTAATTGTTCACTGGACGAAGACTCCTTATTGGGAGGAATGTCCGACGACTATAAAGGATTCGTTCACAGGGTCAACTTTCCGGCTCTGGCTGATTGCGGCTATTCGGCGATTGGCCCTGGATGCCCACCCCCAACATAACAGAAGAGCTTGTTGACCTGGCGAATAGCGGAGTCGCGGTCAAACTGTAGCGGACCAGCCGTGGTGTATATCTCGATTTGTACGGGCTGGTTCAAAATACTTGGGTGAGTCAAGGTTAATCGGCTTTCTTACGCTTGTAACAGGTCCGTGCAATACTGCACATTTACAGCATTTGTCACATAGAGAGGATCGGTATGCCCCCTGTTTCACGTCGCACCCTGCTGAAAGGCATGGTTGGCCTTGCCAGCGCGAGTTCGATGGCTTTTTTGACCGGTTGTCATTCCTCCAGCAAATCGGGCCGCGCTGGCGGTCAGACGCCACCACCGGACGATGATAATCCTCCTCAGGTGGCGGATTTTACGCAACTGAGCGGCTTTGATTATCCAATGGTGGATAGCCTGCTGCCCTTCGCTCACGGCGTTGCCTCTGGTGATCCCTTATCGGACCGAGTGATCATTTGGACGCGAGTAACGATCCCTGACTCGCGTGGCCCCTTGGTCGCCGATCCGCAGGGCTTTGACGAGGCTCAGGTGAATTGGCTGGTCGCCACCGATCCAGCGTTAAACAATGTGGTTGCGCGCGGCGCGACGACCACATCCGCCGCACGCGATTGGACGGTGAAGGTCGATGTCGCTGGCCTGAGCCCAGCCACCACGTATTACTATGCGTTTGGCGCCTTCGAGAGAATGTCGATTGTGGGCCGCACACGCACCGCGCCCGACGCCGGCAGCGCGAGTGATGAGCTGCGTTTTGCGGTGGTGTCGTGTTCGAGCTACTGGTCCAGCTACTGGTCGGGTTATGGCCATATTGCCGACCGCAACGACTTGGATTTGGTGATTCACCTCGGGGACTATATTTACGATTTTGTTGATCAAGATGAGGAAGTGCGGGCGCGGGTTGACCGCGATGGCGTCGAGCGCAATGCCATTTCCGACGTGGACTACCGAGATTGGTTAAACGTTGACGAGGTGCGTCGTCGCTATGCGCTGTATCGGTCTGAGCCGAACTTACTTCGCGCCCACCAGCAGCATCCGTGGACAATTATTTGGGACAACCATGATATCGACCCGGGCTTTGGCAACGAGCTCGACGACAGCAGCATCGATCGTGATAGTCAGACCACTACTCTGGATCAGACCATTGATGCATTCTGGTTGTGGACGCCCTGTCGGCCACCCGCCGACGTGGCGGGCAACCCATTGCGCGTTGACGATGGCAGCTACCCCGAGCCGCCACTACCGAGACAGTTATGGCGCAAGCTGGAGTACGGCGCGCTCGCCGATATTCTGTGTACCGATATCGAACTGTACCGGCAGCTGAATACCGAGGAGCTGGCTGATGACTATTCCGCACATTTAAGCAGCGGGCAGTCCTTGCTCGGCCGCCAGCAATTTAACTTTATTACCGAACAAATGAAGGCCTCGGCTGACGCTGGCAAGGTCTGGCGAGTGATTCCCCATCAAAGCTGGCTGGCACCGTGGAATATTCCAGGGGCAACGGCCGAGGCGAGTGTTCCTGGGTCGCCTATCGAAACCCGATGGTCGTCTTTTACCGAGGAGCGCAAAGCCTGGTTTGATTATCTGCGTGACAACAATATCGCCAACAATATTGTTCTGTCCGGCGACATGCACGGAAACTGGGCGAGCGACCTGGTGGCAGACAATGCGTTGCTTAACGGCTATCAGTCCTCATTGCCGCTGGCCAACCCGCGCGCGGGATCAAGGCCCAGTAATCTTGCTGCAGGTTATGGCCGTCTCGGTACGGCAAACCTGGCGGCCCTTAATAATCGAGCAGCCTCGGTGGGAGTGGAGTTTGCGCCAAGTTCAATGGGTCGCGGCGGCGCCGACGAGCTAGTGGCCAATGCGCTACCGGGCAGCACCGAAGAAGTGCAGGTTGCGGGTGCCCGGGCACTAGAGCTTGCCAGCGTGATGGCCAACAAAAACATTCAATACCAGGAGTGGGTTGACCACGGCTATGGCATTGTTCATCTCAGTGCCGAGGAGGCTATCTTCGAATTTTGGTGGCAGGATAAACTTACCGCCGGTTCTCCGGACGTACTCGGTTTTCAGATGGTCAGCTTTGCAGGTGACGAGCCAGGTGCTCTGCCCGCACCGCGTTACCGCAATCAGATCGACGATGTAACGTTGCATGGTCGAACTGTGGCGGCAACACAGGGGCAGCGCAATGACCTGCCTGCGCCTTTGCCGGCTGGCACCTTACAGCAGAGTTAAGGTTTAGCCGATAAGCATATTTTTATCCAAGCGGGCGCTTTCTTAATGTTCCCTTAAGTTTGTATTTGTACTGTTTGCCAAAATACAGAAACCGTATGGAAACAGTATGAATATGTTGCGCAGTTTGTCATTAATTATTGGTGGGCAGCTACTGCTGCTGACGGCGAGCCTTAGTCAGGCAAGCGAAGCTTCTGCGAATTTCTCCCGCGGCAATTTCGATCTCGCGAATTACGAGGGCAAAGTGGTGTACCTGGATTTCTGGGCCTCATGGTGTGGTCCCTGCCGGGCGTCCTTTCCCTTTATGAACCGGTTGGTCAGTGAATACGGCGACGACCTGGCCGTGGTCACCATCAATCTGGATGAAGACGCCGACAGTGCTAAGGAATTCATTGAGGAATTTCAGCCGACCTTTCCTGTGTTTTACGACCCTGACGGGATTTTTGCCAAGCAGTACAAGGTGGCGGGCATGCCCAACTCCTTTCTGTTTGACCGCCGCGGTCAACTGCTGCTGAAACACATCGGTTTTACCAAACGCACCCCTGACGAGCTGGATAGCCAGATCAAAAATGCCATTCGGCAGTAGCGACTTCACACCTCACCGTTAAGCGAGAACACCATGAAAAAGCTAGTGTTTATCTTACTCGCCGGACTCTCCCTCGGCGCCTGCAGCAATATGGGCGTAGAGCCCTGGGAGCGGCAAAACCTGGCCAAGCCGGAAATGGCGCTGGACAGCTCACCGCTGCGTTCGTCATTGGACGATCACATTTACTTCAGTAAAGAAGCCTCCAGTGGCGGCCGCAGCTTCGGCGGCGGTGGCTGCGGTTGCAATTGATAGGGAGCCAGGAAACGCGATGAAAACCCACAGTAAGAAATCGATTCGCCTGTCGCTGGCGGCTGCCAGTTGCGCCCTGGTTGGCGCCAATGTTGCTGTTGCCGAGAACGCCCACGATGTGGGTGATTGGGATGTGAGTGCCGCGCTGCTGTTTTACAACGAGGCTGACCGGGTGACGGCGGCCGAGCCGGTTATCAAGGCGGTCAAACAACTGGATACCGACGAGACCCTGTCGCTGAAACTGACACTGGACACCCTGACCGGCGCCTCGGGCAGTGGTGCGGTGCCCACGGATCGTCCGCAAACCTACACGACGCCATCGGGAAATAGCAGCTACACCGTCAACGCCGGCGATATTCCACTGGATGAGTCCTTTAAAGATACCCGAGTTGCGCTCAACGCCGCCTGGGAGCGTCCAATCTCGAAAGACCTCACCATGGTGCTGGGTGGCAATCTATCGTCGGAATACGATTACCAGTCGCTGTCGGCCAATACCTCCTTTGCCTGGGATACCAACGGCGGCAATACCACCTGGATGGCCGGTGCCTCGGCAGGTGTGGACAGCATCGACCCGGTGGGCGGCAAGCCGATAGCCTTTGGTGTGATGCAGGAAGCCGATGCGACGCAGCCCCGCGACGGCAGCAATGACACCAAGTCGCTGTTCGACGTAATTGTGGGCGTTACCCAGGTCATCGACCAGAACAGCCTGTTCCAGCTCAACTACTCGCTGAGCCAGTCCAGCGGTTACCTGACCGATCCCTATAAGATTATCAGCGTGGTTGACCCGGTTACCGGTCGCCCGCTGTTTACCAATATCAACGAGCCCAACCTGCCCACAGTGGTGTATGAGAACCGCCCGGACAGCCGCTTGAAACACAGTATTTTCGGTCAATACAAACGCTATATCGGCGGCGATGTGTTGGACACCTCCTACCGCCTGATGGTGGATGACTGGGGCATTACCTCGCATACCATCGACCTGCGCTATCGCTGGAAAATGGGCGACACCCTGTACATTGAACCCCACGTGCGGGTCTACCAGCAGAGCGCGGCGGATTTCTATACCCCGTTCTTTGTGGATGGCACGCAACCCGTGGCAGGCAACGACAAGGTGGAAGCCTCAGCGGACTACCGGCTTGGCGAATTCAACGGCTATACCTTTGGTGCCGAACTGGGACAGGACACGGCTGACAATAGCTGGAGTGTCGCCCTGGAGTACTACCTGCAAACCGGCAATGAGCCCGACGGCACGTTTGGCGAGCTGACCCGGCAGGAACTGTACCCCGACGTCGATGCGGTAATGCTCCGTGTGGTGTACGACTTCTAAGCGGTTTTACTCCCCCGCCGCCAGTGTGGTGCCGGAAGGCAGCACTGGCGGCCCTTCGGGCGCCTTTCCTGTGAAGCGGCGCCTTTTTTATTCCCTGCTGATCCGGAAGGGTGGCTGATATGAAAAAATGGATTCTCTCGCTGGCGATGTTATCGGGCGTGCTGATGTCGAGCCTGTTATCTGCTTCGGTGGCTTCCGCGCTTGATCCGGCCGTGGAATCCAACGACGGGCAGTTTCTGTCGGTGGAGACCGCCTACCGGATGACGCCGCGTATCGATGGCGATGAGCTGGTGATGCAGTGGGACATAGCCGACGGCTATTACCTTTACGGCCACCGCTTCGAGGCGTCGGTCGTGGCGGGCGGGCAGCCTAACAAGCTGGCACTGAAGTTGCCGCAGGGTAAGCATAAACAGGATGAATATTTTGGCGATGTGGAGGTGTATTACCATCAGGCTATTGCACACCTGCCGCTTCCCAGTGATGGACCGATTACGCTCAAGCTGAGCACGCAAGGCTGTGCGGATGCCGGTCTGTGTTACCCGCCTAATCACCGCCTCTACCGGATTGACCCCGGCAGTGGCTCGGTGACACGGATCGATGTACCGGCACAGCCCGATGCCGTGATTGCTGAGTCGGTGTCTGCGGCTAGCGAGAGGGCCAGTGCGCCTGTCGAGGTGTTTTCTCTGCAACAGTTATTGGCGATGGCGGCGCTGGCTTTTGCCGGCGGCCTGATCCTGAACCTGATGCCCTGTGTGTTTCCGGTACTCGCGCTAAAAGCGATCAGCCTGCTGGAAAGCAGCGACAGCACGGCGGGCGAGCGTCGGATGCATGGCCTGGTGTATACCGCCGGTGTGGTGTGCAGCTTTATGCTGGTGGCCGGTGTGTTGGTCGCGCTGCGCGCCTCCGGGCAGGAGCTGGGCTGGGGCTATCAGTTGCAGTCACCGTGGTTTGTGGCAGCACTGGTCTACCTGTTCTTTTTGATGGGCTTGAGCTTTTCTGGAGTTATCGAACTGGGTGCGGGGCTGGCGGGTGTCGGTCAAGGGCTGGTGGAAAAAGGCGGCTTAAAAGGCTCGTTTTTTACCGGCGTGTTGGCGGTGGTGGTGGCCAGTCCCTGTACGGCGCCGTTTATGGGCGCCTCGCTGGGTTTTGCCCTGACTCAGCCGATGGCTATTGCGCTAACGGTGTTTCTGGCGCTGGCGCTGGGGATGGCGACACCCTTTCTGCTGCTGTCGATTGTGCCCGGACTGGGGCGTTTGCTGCCGCGCCCCGGCAATTGGATGGTGACCCTCAAAGAGGTGATGGCCTTTCCGATGTATCTGACCGGCATCTGGCTGCTGTGGGTGCTGGGCCGTCAGGCGGGTATCAATGCCGCGATGCTGGTGTTGATCGGCTGCCTGCTGATTGCCGTGGCCGTATATTTCTGGAAAAGGCCGGTTCGCTGGCAGCGTGGTCTGGCGCTTGTCGCCAGTCTGGGCGCAGTGTTTGTACTGACCACGACGTCGCCACTGAGTGAGCCCGTGCCAGTATTCAGCGCCGCTCGCGATGACGGCAGTGCCTTTCCCCTGACTGCCGACGGCGATGCCCTGCGTTACAGCCCGGATCGCCTCGCGTCTCTACGCAGTGATGGTGGCCCGGTGTTTCTGAATGTGACGGCCGACTGGTGTATTACCTGCAAGGCCAACGAGAAAGTGGCGTTGGGCACCGATACCATCAAGAATGCTATGACGGCACAGCATATTCGTTATATGAAGGCCGACTGGACCAACCGCGACGCGGAGGTCAGTCGCCTACTGGCTCGCTACAGGCGTTCCGGGGTACCGCTGTATGTGTTTTTCCCTGGCGATGGCAAGGCGGAAGTGGTGCTGCCACAGTTGCTCAGCAAGGAAAAAGTCCTGACGGCTTTTAAAGTCGGTCAGGGTAGCTGATACTTTCCCGATAATTCACCGGTTATGGCATTGCACTGAGTATGGAAAGGGAACTTGTCCTCACGAAAACTGATACCGGCATGGCCGGGCAGTTTCAGGCCATGGCCAGCCCCTGTGAGGTGCTGATCGACAGTGAGGACGAGGCGCTGGCCCGGCGTATTGCCGATACGGTAGCCGCCGAGGCCTGGCGTATTGAAACCACCTTCTCCCGCTATCGCGATGACAATATTGTGTACCGCATTAACAATGCCAATGGCGAGCCGGTGGAGGTCGATGCTGAAACTGCCCAGTTGTTGGACTTTGCCGAGCAGGCTTACCAGCTCAGCGACGGTGCGTTTGACCTGAGTTCCGGTGTGCTGCGCCGGGCGTGGAAATTTGACGGCAGCGATCGTCTGCCCGGCCAGTCGCAGATCGACGAGCTGCTGAGCATCGTCGGTTGGGACAAGCTGCGCTGGCAGTCGCCGGTACTGTGCCTGCAACCGGGCATGGAGATCGACTTTGGCGGGATTGGCAAGGAATACGCGGTAGACCGTGCCGCCTCGCTGGTGAGAGCCTTTACCGACACGCCGATTCTGATCAACTTTGGCGGCGATCTGTTTGCCACCGCGCCGCCTGCCGGTCAGCCCCACTGGCTGGTGGGGGTGGAGAATATCGGCGGCCTGCAATCGGCGATGATCCAGTTACAGCGCGGCGGGCTGGCCACCAGTGGCGATGCCCGCCGCTTTCTGTTGAACAATGGCAAGCGCTACCCCCATGTACTCAATCCCCGCACCGGCTGGCCGGTGATGGACGCCCCGCGTTCGGTCACTGTGGCTGCGGGCAGTTGCGTGGAAGCCGGTCTGCTGGCCACGCTGGCCATGCTCAGCGGTCGCGAGGCGGAAAGCTTTCTTGCCGCCCAGGACGTGCTGCACTGGATTCAACGCTGAGTGACGGCTTAAAGGCGGCCGCTGCCACCCACATCCTGATACCAGTAAAATATATCGCTGCCCACGTTGTCGCGAAGGCCCTCGAGCACAGTGCTGATTTGCTCGGCGTTCAGAATCAGTTCGAACTGCACCCGTTTTTGCCGCCCGGTCACCTGCTCGGCTATCGATAGCTGACGGTTTTCGCCGTGCCCGCGCACCGGGTAGGAGGTAAAGCCGCTGACACTCTCCAGGCTCAGTAGGTAGTCCACCAGCTCATCTTCCAGACTGGGCGGAACGGTCAGTATTAAACGCTGTTGTGTCGACATAAGGTGAACTCCTAGGCGTTTCTGGCGTTGTCGGGAAGGGCCTGGTGAAAGCGGCGATAAATAATCGGCAGCAGGAACAGGGTCAGCAGGGTGGAGCTGATCAGCCCGCCGATGACCACAATCGCCAGCGGCTTTTGTATTTCTGAACCGGGGCCGCTGGCCAGTAGCAGTGGCACCAGTCCCAGCGCGCAGGTCGTCGCGGTCATCATGACGGGACGCAGGCGTCGCACCGCGCCTTCTGTCACCACCGTTTGGATATCCAGCCCCTTGGCGCGCAGCTGATTAAAATACGACATCATCACCACGCCGTTCATGACCGCGATGCCCAGCAACGCAATAAAGCCCACCGAGGCCGGTACCGACAGAAACTCTCCGGTGAGCCAGAGCGCGACCACGCCACCCGTGAGGGCGAAGGGAATATTCGAGAGAATGATCAGGGTCTGCTTGAGTGAGCCAAATGTAATGAACAGCAACAAGGCAATGAGCCCCAAGGCGACTGGCACTACCAAGCCCAGGCGCGCGGCGGCGCGCTGCTGGTTTTCAAACTGGCCGCCCCACATCAGCGAATAACCTTCGGGGAGAGATAGCTGCGCTGCAATAGCCGTTTTGGCCTCATCCACAAAGCCGACTAAGTCGCGCCCCGCCACGTTGCTGCGCACAACGGCGAAGCGTCGTCCGGTCTCGCGTGATACGCCAACCGGGCCATCGGTGAGTTCGACACTCGCCAAAGAAGAGAGCGGTATAACCTTGCCGTTGGGCAGCGTTAGCAAGCTGTTTTGCAGCTGGGCCATGCCATCACCAACAGGTTTTTCAAAACGCAGTACCAGAGGAACCCGGGCACTATGTTCAATAATATTGCCAAGGGGTAACCCTTCAATTTCGGCTCGCAGGCGCCGCTGCAGGGTATCGGCATTCAGGCCGAGTTGACCCGCGCGCAGGCGGTCGACGTTCACCTGCAAATATTGCGCACCTTCATTGAGGGTGGCGGTGGTGTCGACGGCGCCGTCGACAGTGCTCACCACTTCGCTAATTGCCTGCGCCAAGCGGTTAAGTGTTTTGAGGTCGGGCCCAAACACTTTAATGGCAATATCGCCCCGCGACCCGGTAAGCATTTCTGACACGCGCATATCAATGGGCTGGGTAAAGCCGTAATTGATTCCCGGGAATTGCTCGAGCACCGCGCGCATTTTTTCTTGCAATGCCGCCTTGTCTGCAACCTGCCATTGGTCGCGCGGTTTGAGCTGAAGGAACACATCCGTTTCGTTCAGGCCCATTGGGTCCATGCCGATTTCATCGGAACCACTACGAGAAACAATACGTGCAATTTCATCGACGTTTTCAAGCAGCGCCCGCTCCACCTGCTGCACCATGCGAATGCCACTGTCGAGGTTTACCGACGGAATCGATTCAAGCTGCACAATGAGGTCACCCTCGTCCATGGTTGGCATAAAGGTCTTGCCCACAAAGGGGAAGAGCAGCGCCATAAGGGCCAGCAGTGCACCGGCAAAGGCGACCACGATAGCCGGTCGTTTTAGGGCTTTGTTCAGTAGCGGGGCATACACGGCGATAAGCTTTCGGCTCAGCCACGGCTCTCGATCACTGGTTTTCTTTAGCAGGAGCGAGGCGATCACCGGTATCACGGTTAGCGACATGGCCAGCGCCCCAAATAATGCGAAGACGATGGTCAGGGCCACGGGAACAAACAGCTTGCCCTCCAAACCCTCTAGCGTGAGCAAGGGCAGGAAGACAATGACGATGATGATCACGCCAGAGGTCACCGGCACGGCGACATCTTTCACGGCGCGAAACAGAATATGCAGCAGTGGCAAGCGACGTGAAGACGCGGTATTGACCTGATGCCTGGCCATTAGTGAGACCATGTTTTCAACCACGACAATGGCGGAGTCCACTAACATGCCAATCGCGATGACTAAGCCGCCCAGGCTCATCAAATTGGCGCTCATGCCCATTTGATCCATCATGAAAAAGGTAAACAGTGCCGACAACGGTAAAATGCTGGCCACGGTGAGCGCGGCACGCACGTTGCCGAGAAATAGGCCGAGTACAATCAACACCAACAATACTGCTTGTAATAGCGCCTCGCCGACGGTGCCTACCGCTTGTTCGATGAGTTGGCTGCGGTCGTAGAACACATTTATTTCGGTGCCGTCTGGCAGTGCTGGCTGCAACTCAGCCAGCTTTTCCTTCACGCCCTTCACCACATGGCGGGCATTCGCACCGCGCAGGCCAATGACGAGCCCCTGCACGGCCTCGCTGTTTCCATCTACGGTCACTGAGCCGTAACGCTCCATGGCGCCGAGTCGAATATCGGCCAATTGACGCAGGGCAAAGCTGTTGCCATCGACATTGCTGATACGAATATTTGCAATTTCTTCCAACGACGTGAGCGCGCCAGCCACGCGCACCAGAATGGCCTCTTCACCTTGGTCGAGGCGCCCCGCGCCATCGTTGCGGTTATTGCGTCGCAGGGCCTCAATGATCTGCTCGGCGCTGACTTTAAGTGTTGCCATATCGGCGCGGCGCGGCGCCACTTCATAGGTTTTAACGAAGCCGCCCAGCGCGTTTACATCGGCCACACCCTCCACGGTGCGCAGCGCCGGTCGTATCGTCCAGTCAAGTAAGTAGCGGCGCTCACTCAGTGACATGGTGGGGTTGTCGACGGTAAACATAAACATATCGCCGAGCGGCGTGCTCATTGGAGCCAGCCCGCCGCTGATACCGGCAGGCAGTTCGTCCCAGATATTATTCATGCGCTCGGCGACTTGTTGGCGGGCCCAATAAATATCGGTGCCCTCTTCAAAATCGAGGGTGATGGCGGATAGCGCGTACTTGGAAATCGAACGCAGCATGGATTGCCGCGCTATGCCCAGCAGCTCCACCTCGATGGGTTGGGTAATCAGGTTTTCAACTTCCTCCGGTGTCATGCCCGGCGACTTGATAATGATCTTGACCTGCGTTGGTGAAATATCGGGAAAGGCATCGATAGCGATATTTGTAACCGCACGGCCGCCCAAGCCGATCAGCAATAGGGTTAGCATGCCGATTAACAGCCGTTGGCTAAGCGAGAACTGAACCAGTTGTGAGAGCATTATTCGCCGCCTCCCAGGCCCAGTGTTATGCCTTTGAGTTGCGCGGTTCCCTCAACAGCGACAGTGTCGCCGGGCGCAAGCGTGTCGGTGGCAAGGTAGTCTGCGCCGAGCGGCGTTAGCTGCACATCGCGCTTCTCGAAACCCTCGTTATTGCGCAGGTAGATAGAGGTGATCGAGCCGCTGTGGGTCACTGCGCTAGCGGGCACTCGAACACCGCTGTGCACACTTGAAAGCACCAAACTCAGGCTCTGACCGGGGCGAAGGTCGGTGGCCTCGGTGAAGCGCGCGAGGATCTCTACCCGCTGGGTGTCATCGTTAAGTTGATGGTTTTTACTGACCAGTATCAGCGACGCGTGTTGGCTTCCCGTGGTCGCCTGAAGTGTTTGTCCAAGTGCCAGGCCATCGGCCAGCGGCGCACTGACGGTGGCGCGCAACCACAGTGCTTGCGTTGAGGTAATCGTCGCGACGGTCTGACCGGCCGCAACCTGGTCGCCAATGCGAATAAAATGACGGTTGAGCTGGCCGGGCTGCTGCGCAATCAGCGGATAGTCGCCGGGCTTACCCTGGCCATCGCGCAGCGCTTCCAAGGCCTTGGTATCAAAGCCGGCGAGCTGTAGTTGGTTATTCGTCGCCTCTCGTTTGAAGCGAGCTTGCTGGTAGGCCCGCTGGGTCTGTTCCAGACGCTGGCGGGAAATAATGCCCTCGCCGAAAAGCTCGCGATCGCGTTTGAGCTTTGCCTGTTGGTTTGCAAGCTCGACCGAGGCGTCCAGCCACTGTTGCTGTGTCTGCGCGAGCTCGGCGCTATTGAGGGTGGCGACGATATCTCCGGCCTCTAACTGCGCGCCGCCGGTTTGATGCCAGCGTTGCAGGACGCCGACGTAGCGGCTTTGTAGAATCGAGGGCGTGTCGGGAGAGGGGATCACCACCGCCGGAACCCGCATGCCGGATTGGCTGCTAGCTGCGCCTAGCGCCTGGCTAACAATGCCAAGGCGGGCTTGCTCCTCAGTTGACAGGATAATGCGTTCCGCGGAGCACAAACCCGGTAGAGCAATTAGGGCCAGGGCCGTTAATACGCGCTGCGGGCGCTTGAAAAAAAATGTCATAGGGTTTCTCCAACGGTTTGTCTCAGGGAGGAAATCAAGGCTTGCTGACGCAGCGTGAGCAGCTGCCATTGCAACTGGCTTGCGCGGTAGTGCTGTAGGGCAACAATGGTAGGTCGAATATCCGACTCTCCAGTGGCGAAAGCTTTTTTGGCCATTTGCCATTGGCGCTTTGACAAATCACGTGACTGCTTGGCATAGGTAATGGATTCGGCGATCACATCAAGCTCGTGTTCAACTTCGTGAAAGCGCTGTTGTAACTGCTGTTGCGCCTGCTTTAGCGCAACGTCCGCGTCGCTCAATGCAATGGCCGCATTGGAGCTGGCCGCTGCGGTATAGGAGGCGCCGCCAAAGGGGATCGACAGGCTGAGCCCCAGGCTTTCTATCTCTGGCTCTATGTTGCTGCCGCGCTCTCGACGCACGCCAATCGCCAACGTGGTGTTTCCCGCGGCAGCGTGGCGGGCTTGGTTCAGGCGGTCCTGTTGCTGTTGGCGTTTCGCCAGCAATAGGCGCAGCCGGGGGTGCTGTGTGCTGATGTTTTGTCGCGCTGGCGGGCTTTCGCTGAATTGCGCCGGGCGCTGCCGCAGACCGGTCAGGGTTATGTAAAGGCGCTCGGCATCGACTAATTCTGCATCGGCATTAAGCAGCTGCTGGCGCGCTTCAAGCAGCAATGCTTCGCTTTGCATTCGCGCAGCCCGGGAAATATCGCCAGCGCGTAAACGCTTTTCACTAACGGCGAGCAGTGCCTGGGCGTCGGCCACCGCGTTCACGGCGTGTTCCCGGCGCGCTGTGCTGGCATTGAGTTGGTGCAGTGCGTTGCGCAGCCTGCCAACGACGATCAGCTGTTGATAGTCCTGCCAGGCGTCGGCCCCGCTGGCATAGCTTCGCGCTAGCGATTTGGCATTACTGCGCTCGCCCCAGCGCCAGAGGTCGACCTCCAGACCCAATTCCATTTCCCTCAGGCCCGTATCATCGGCGTTCTGGTCGTCCCAATAACTTGCATTGAGGCGGGGGCGTCCGGCGATTATTCGGCGGCTGACTTGCTGCTGTGAAGTCGCCTGCTGCTGGTAGGCATTGCCCATTGATTGCTCCGGTGCAAGGCGCAGCGCGGCATTAAGTACCTGCTCAATAGTCAGGGTCGGGCTAGCCGCTAGATGGGGGTGTTCGGTGTGAGGGTGGTCGACCGCTTCGCCGTCATGCACGGCGGCAGCGGTTGCCGGAAGTGCGATAGCAACCGCGCTGAGTACTGCGCAGCACCGGCCAAAGAATAAGAGAGCTTTCACATTAATGTCCGCAGAGAGTTAGTGTTAACAGGCCCTAGGGTACGGGGGCAGTTGTCAAAAATATGTCGACATTGCGGCGCTATCTATGAAACGAAATTTGACATTCTTTTGGCGTTTACCGTGATAAATTGGTGGGACGATGAGGGGCAGGTAGGCAAGGACTGGCAAAGACATAGATGAACTTACTGATCGTTGAAGACAACCGCGATATCGCGGAGAACATCGCTGACTACCTGGAGCCCCGAGGGCACCAGCTGGACTTTGCAATGGACGGTAGACAAGGCTTGGCGTTGGCGCTGTCAGGAGATTTCGACGCTATTGTGTTGGATCTTACTCTGCCAAAAATGGACGGCATTGAACTGTGTAAAAACCTGCGAGCCCATCACGGTATGACGCCGGTAATAATGTTGACCGCACGTGATCAGCTAGACGACAAACTGCTTGGTTTTGAGGTGGGAGCCGACGATTATCTTGTTAAACCGTTTTCCGTTAAGGAGTTAGAAGCTCGCTTGCTGGCCCTGCTAAAGCGCTTAAATCCCAGCGAGCAATTGAACACAATGCAGGTTGCCGATCTGAGTTTTAATCTTCAAACGCTGGAGGTTAGTCGCCGCGGACAGGCCCTGGATTTGAACCCCATTCAAACCACCTTGCTACAGTGCCTTATGCAGCACAGTCCCAATGTGGTTAAGCGAGCACAGTTGGAACAGCGTGTATGGGGGGACCATCCGCCCGATAAAGATATATTGCGTACCCACATATACAGCTTGCGAGCAATTATCGATAAACCATTTGATACCCACCTGCTGCATACCGTTCATGGTGTCGGTTATCGGCTGGTGGCGTTGGGGGGCGAGTGAGCGGGAAAAAAGTACAGACGCTACGGCGCCGATTAATTCTGAGTACGGCTATTATTGTCACCGCGACCAGCACCTTGTTTGCCGGTGGTCTATTGCTGATCAAGCAGCAATTGGAAAAAGCCACCTTCGGGAATATCGTTGGCAAGCACATTGAAATGTTGGTGGAGGACCCAGAGAAGGCCAGCGTGCTCAATAACCCGCTCTTGAATGAGTGGCGCTATTATCGCGGCAGCAACGCTCAGCACTTACCGGAGGCCATTCGCAGTTTGCCCCTGGGAACACACCACAGTGTGCTGCTCGACGGGGTGCAGTATCACCTGCAAGTCGCGCGGGCCAGCGACGAAAAAATATATCTGCTCTACGACATTTCTGAATGGGAGCGTCAGGAGCATACCTTGCTCAGCTTTCTGTTGATGGGGGTTGTCATAGTATTGGTGTTGGCATTACTGATTGCCGGCAAGGCCGCCGATACCATTCTTGAGCCAGTGAGAAGGTTGTCTGAGCGGCTCAGTGGCCTTTCACCAACACAGCGCGACGTGAGAATTCAGCAGGAGTTTAATGACAGTGACATCGGCCAAATCGCCGCGGCGTTTGACACCTACTTGGAACGCATTGACCAATTCGTTGAACGTGAACGCTCGTTTACCGCTGCGGCAAGTCACGAGTTACGCACACCGCTCTCGGTGATGATGGGCGCCGTCGATATTATCGAGGCGGACTGTCCCAATCCGGCGACCCAACGCGCCGTGCTGCGCATCCGTCGCGCGTGTCGCGACATGCTGGCGTTTATCGAAGCGGCGTTATTTCTATCCCGTGAAGAGGAGCGCTCAATCAGTCAGAAAGCGAGTTGCGAAGTCGCCGATGTGCTACGCCAGTTGGTCTACGATTTAGAGGAGGCCTTTTCGGCAGCAGATATCACCGTGAAGACAGCGGTGGATCAGCCCTTGGCGCTGCGGGTGCCGGAAAGTTTACTCAAAATCACCCTAACAAATTTACTGCGCAACGCTATTGAACACAGTGCTGGCGGCACAGTGAGTATTCATCTTAAGGGCGATACTCTGAGTATTCGCGACACCGGAAAGGGAATCGCCGCCGCCGACTTACCCAATATCTTTGAGCGCAGCTATACCACCAAAGCCGAGGGCACGGGTCTGGGACTAAATATGGTGCGCAGAATTTGTGACCGCTACGGCTGGCAGGTAGCGGTGCACAGTGAGCAGGGAAAAGGCACATGCGTGGAACTGGTGTTTTAGCTGGTAAGCGTCAGCCCAAGTTGCTAAGTGCAATACCAACAACAACCCAACATAGAAACCCCGCACTGAGCCAACTGGAAAAAATATACAGCCAATACAGTGGGCGAATTTTATGGATTGCCGAGGTGGTTAGGCCGTGCTCTGCTGAGCGCATTTTGATGCATCGATAGATTTCCCTCATGCCGGCGTCAGCGCTTTGTTTGTCGGTGTAGCCGGAATAAGAGACACAAACCAATGCTAGGGCTTTGCCGCTTAGCACCCATAGAAAAAAGCACAGCCAGCCGAATGCCATCATCGCTAAATCCACTTGAGTTGCTGCAAGTAATTAAGAAGCAGAAGCAGTACAGCACTGCAGAGGGGTCGGTTCAACAGTGTGTGGTGTTTGAATATTTTTTGGCCTCAGGCGGTATTCTTAAGTTTCTTTTAATAGTGGCCGGATATGCTGCACCTCCATTGGGGTAAGCTCGGTACTATAGAATGAGAAAAAGGTGTCGAGATTTTGCGAATTCTATTGGTAGAGGATGACAACTCACTGGCCAGCGGCATCAAGACCGCCTTAACTCGGGCGGCCCATGCGGTTGACCATGTGGACAATGGCGCCGAGGCGCTGCGTTTTGCCCGTGACACTCCTGTCGATATGGTGGTGCTGGACCTGGGCCTACCGGATATGGATGGCCTGTCGGTGCTGCGCGAGTTGCGCGCGGCGGGCAGTGCGGTGCCAGTACTAATTCTCACGGCACGCGATGCCCTCAATGACAAACTCTCCGGGCTGGACAGCGGCGCCGACGATTACCTGACCAAGCCCTTTGCAGTGGAGGAATTGCTGGCGCGTATCCGTGTGCTGGGCCGTCGCGGCAACGAATTGCAGGACAATGAGCTGAATCTCGGTCCGGTGCAGATCAGTCTGGCGCGCCATGAGGTCAGCCTGCACGGCGAGCCGGTCAAATTGTCGCGCCGGGAGTTTGCCCTGCTGCGGGCATTGGCTGATCGCCCCGGCCAGGTATTCAGTCGCGAGCAACTGGAAGAGAAGCTCTACACCTGGGACGACGATGTCAGCAGCAATACCATCGACGTCTATATCCACAATCTGCGCAAAAAACTGGGCTCCGGGCTGATAAAAAATATTCGCGGTGTGGGCTATGTGCTGGAGCCGGGTGCGTGAGGTCACTGCGTCGCTTCCTGCTGATCAGTCTGCTAGCGGTGCTGATGCTCAGCAATTTTGTCGCGGCCTTGCACGGTTATCGGGCGAGCATGGCCAAGGCCGAGCAACTGCTGGACGACAAGCTGTTCGACATGGCGGGACATTTTTTGGCAATGCCGCTGCCCGATGGCACTTCGCCGCCGGTGGACGAGCAGCTTCAGGCCTTTCAGGTGGTCGATGCCGAGGGAAAGCTGCGCTGGCGCTCAGTGCAGATGCCCGCGACCGCGCTGCAACTGCCCGACGGGTTTTCTGAATACAATGCAGGGGGCTACCGCTGGCGCATGTTGCAGCGGCGCGGTGGCGAGCCACTGCGCACGGTGATTGTCGCCGAGCGCCTTGACCTGCGTTATCAGCTTGCCGAGAACGTGATTATGGAGTCGGTGGCGCCGGTGCTGCTGGTGGTGCCGATAGTGGGCTTGCTGCTGTGGCTGATTGTCGGTCGCGGGCTGAGCAGTCTGACCCGGCTGGCGAGTCTGCTGCGCGGCAAACGCAGCGATGATTTCAGTCCGGTGTTGGTGGAGCGCGCCCCAGAGGAGTTGCAGCCGGTGCTGGATTCCATCAATCAGTTGTTGCAGCGCCTCGATGCGGCCTTTGAGCGGGAGCGGCGGTTTTCGGCTGATGCCGCTCACGAGCTGCGCACGCCGATTAGCGCGATTCAGATTCACCTGCATAACTTGCGTGCCGAGCTGAGCGAACCCAGTGAGTCGTTGGATTGCCTGAGCGCCGATGTGTCGCGGTTAGCGCATTTGGTCGAGCAGTTGCTGTTGTTGCACCGCACCAACCCCGAGCATTACCCACGGCAATGGGAAACGATTGATCTGGCGGTGCTGGCGAGGGAAGTGAGTGGCGCCTGCTTTGCCGATATCGACGCCCGCCAGCAACAGCTCAGTCTGCATGGCTGGGGGAGTATTCAAGGCGACCGCTTTGCACTCGGTATTCTGGTGGAAAACCTGCTGCGCAACGCCAATAAATACAGTCAGCCGGGGGCGCATATCGATGTGTTGATTGGCGAGGCAGACGGCGTGGTCAGCCTTTGTGTGGACGACTCCGGGCCGGGGATTCCGGAGCCACAACTGGCGCGAGTGCGTGAGCGCTTCTATCGGGTGGGGGGGGACCGCCACCATTCCGGGCAATCGGGCTGCGGTCTTGGCCTGTCTATTGTTGAGCATATTGCCCAGTTGCACGACGCGGAGCTGCGACTGGAAAATCGGGCGGAAGGCGGCTTGCGGGTGTGTGTGCAATTTGCCGGACAGAGTTATGAAGGGAGAGGGTCCGATGCTGCGGGCAGTCATTAACGGGACGCTGTTGCTGATGCTATCTGCGGCTTGTCTAGCGGACAAACCGGTGGTCGAGCTGGTGATTCGCGACCATCTGTTTTATCCCTCGCAGCTTAAAGTGCCGGCTAACGCCAAGTTTAAGTTGCGAGTCGACAATCAGGACCCGACGCCGGAAGAGTTCGAGAGCTATGAGCTGAACCGCGAAAAGGTCATCCTTGGTAAGCGCAGGGCGATTATTTTTATCGGCCCGCTGGCGCCGGGGGTGTATCCCTTTTTTGGCGAGTTCAACCCAAAAACGGCTCAGGGCACGATGATCGCCGAATAGCGGTAAAGAGAAGCTGCCATGTTATTAACCAGTGTCATTATTGTGTTGCGCGAAGTGCTGGAAGCGGCGCTGTTGATCAGCGTGCTGGCCGCGCTGCGACAGATGCAAGGCGGCAGTCGGCGCGGCCTGTTGTGGGGAGTGCTTGCCGGGTTGATGGCGTCGCTGGTCATGGCACGCAGCATGGGCGCCATTTCCGAGTTGGCCGACGGCGTTGGGCAGGAACTGTTTCTGGCCTCTCTGCACGGGGTGGTCTATCTGGCGCTGCTGTGTATCGGCGTTCTGGCGCTGCGTGAATCGTCATCCCATACTTTGTTGATGGGTGTGCTGATGGTAACCGCTGTGGCCGTGGCGGTGAGTCGCGAAGGCGAGGAAGTCTTTCTCTATATTTCGGCGTTTCAGCAGAACGATGAAGTGCGCAGCAGCCTGTACAGCGGTTCACTGATCGGCCTGGGTATTGGTGCCAGCGCGGGTGCACTGCTGTATTACGCTCTGTGTCTGCTGCCGCCCAAGTGGGGATACCGGATGATTTTGCTGTTGCTGACGGTGGTGGCGGGCGCGATGATCTTGCAGGCGTCGGGCCTGCTGGTACAGGCGGATTATCTGCCTGGCGGAATGGCGTGGGACAGCTCGGATTGGTTGCCTGAAGACAGCGTTGCCGGACAGCTTCTTTACGCCATGCTGGGATATGAGGCGACACCCGCGCCCGCGCAACTGTGGGCTTACAGCGGGGCGGTGTTATTGATGGCGTCAGTATTGCTTTGGCAATGGCGGCGAAGCAGGAGCGCATCATGATAAGGCGGCTGGCTTTGGGGCTTGCGCTTAGCGTCAGCACGACATCGTGGGCGGACGGCTTACCCGTTGACCGTCTTTATTCGCCTTATGTGCAGCCTCTGGAGAAAGAGCTGGAGTACCGCTATATACAGGCTGATGGCGGTCTTCAGGCCCCAGACGGGCTGCATGTGCAAAAGCTCGGTTTTGGCGCGGCGATCAGCGAGCGAGTGGCACTGGAAGCCTATGTGATTGCCGCCGATACACAGTTCAGCGACCGTATTGAAGCTGTTGAACTGGAGGCGCGCTGGCAGCTCACCGAGCAGGGGGAGTACGACAGCGATTGGGGTTTGCAATTGGAATATGAACAGGACCGTGAGGGCGACGAGCGAGAATTGGCCGTCTCGCTGCTGGCACAGAAAGACTGGGTATCCTGGCAGGGGGTTGCCAATGCCTCACTGATTCACGAAAAACAAAAAGGTCTGCGCAGTGAACTGGAAACCCGCTTGGCACTGCAGGCACGCTACCGCTATCGGGCGGCGCTGGAGCCCGGGGTGGAGCTGTTTCTCGGTGAAGATTACCAAGGCATTGGTCCTGCGCTCTATGGCGTGGTGAAACTGGCGGCGGGACGCTCGCTGCGTTGGGAACTGGCGGCGATTGCAGGCCTGGATAATGATAGTGCTGATCAGGCGGTTCGCCTGCTGTTGGAATACGAATTCTTTTAGGGCATTTACACGCTGGCGTAAAGTGTGCGCTCGGCCAGCCAGCGGTCGATGAGTGGCTGAACATTTTGTGGGTGGTGCTCACTGAGTAGGCGCGCCTGTTCTCGCACGCTGTCCAGTAGGTCTTCGTCGCGTTGCAGGTCGGCAATTTTAAAGCTCATTAGCCCGGTTTGACGGGTGCCGAGGACTTCGCCGGGGCCGCGAAGTTGCAGGTCTTGTTCGGCGATGACAAAGCCGTCGTTGCTGTCGCGTAGTGCAGATAAGCGCTGGCGGCCATTGCGCGACAACGGGCTTTGGTAAAGCAGTACGCAGTGACTTTGTAGGTGTCCTCTGCCCACTCGCCCGCGCAGTTGGTGGAGTTGTGCTAGCCCTAAGCGCTCGGCATTTTCGATAATCATCAGCGTGGCGTTGGGGACATCAACGCCGACTTCAATAACCGTTGTTGCGACCAGCAAATCGACTTTTGCGGCCTTGAAGTCTGCCATCATAGCGGCCTTTTCGGCGGCTTTCATGCGTCCGTGCACCAAGCCGACGTTCAATTCCGGCAGTGCGTCTTTCAGTTGTTGCCAGCTCACCTCGGCGGCTTGCGCCTGTAATTTGTCTGACTCTTCGATCAAGGTGCATACCCAATAGGCTTGTTGGCCACTTTGGCAGACGGCGCGCAGCCGCTCGACAATTTGCTCGCGCCGGTCGTTGGCGAGCACTACGGTATTGATCGGGCTGCGCCCCGGCGGCAATTCGTCGATGACGGAGGTATCCAGGTCGGCGTAGGCAGTCATTGCCAGGGTTCTGGGAATAGGGGTGGCCGTCATAATCAATTGGTGGGGGTGGCCAGCGTGATCCTCGCCTTTTTGTTTGAGAGCGAGGCGCTGGTGCACGCCGAAGCGGTGTTGTTCGTCGACAATAACCAGGCCGAGTTTGGCGAATATTACCTCGTCTTGAAACAGCGCGTGGGTGCCTACCACGACGTGCGCTTTGTGCTCGGCAACGCGCTGTTGGGCAGAGGCTCGGGCCTTACCTTTTTGCTTGCCGCTGAGCCAGGCAACGTCCAGATTGAGTGGGGCCAGCCATTGGCTGAAGTTGTGGAAGTGCTGCTCGGCGAGGATCTCAGTGGGCGCCATGATGGCAACCTGATAACCGCTGGCGGCGGCGCGCAGCGCGGCGAGTGCAGCAACGGCGGTTTTGCCACTGCCGACATCGCCTTGCACCAAACGCAGCATGGGCGCGCCCTGGCGTAGGTCGCGGCGGATTTCATCGGCAACGCGCTGCTGCGCTGAGGTGAGGCTGAAACCCAGGCCGTCGAGAAAGGCGTTTTCGAGATCATCGGGGCCGTCGAGCCGGGGCGCGCCGAAGCGGCGGGCCTCGACGCGCAATTTTTGCAGCGCCAGGTTGTGGGCCAGCAATTCCTCAAAAGCGAGGCGCTGCTGACTGGGGTGCTGGCCGGATTGCAGTAGCTCAAGCGAGGCGTCTGCCGGTGGATGATGCAAATAGCGCAGTGCCTCGGCCAGTGTCCAGCGGCCTGGCAGTGCCGTCTGCGGTAGCCATTCGGTAATGGGGTGAGTATCGAGATAGTGCAGGGCTTGGCCGCATAGTTTTCGCCAGCTGGTTTGAGCAAACCCTTCCGTGCTTGGGTAAATGGGCGTCAGCCGGTCTTCGACGGGAGCGACTGCCTCCCCTTGCAGAACGGTGTACTCCGGGTGGTAAAACTCCAGGCCGCTGGCGCCGCGCCGCGCCTCGCCAAAACAGCGCAGTCTCGCGCCTTTACTGAGCTGTTGTTTCTGCGCGGCGTTGAAGTGAAAGAAGCGCAGTGTTGTGGTGCCGGTGCCGTCGCGCAGCCGGCAAACCAGGCTGCGTCGTCGCCCGAAAGTGATATCGGCGGCGAGTACTTCGCCTTCGATAACCACATCGTTGCCGGGTCGCAAGGCGCCGATAGGGCAGATGCGGGTGCGATCCTGGTAGCGCAGTGGCAGGTGGAAAAGCAGATCTTGCACACTGTGCAGCCCGAGCTTTTTGAGCTTTTCTCTCAGCTTTGGACCTACGCCCTTGAGCGAACTTACATCAAGTTGGTGCAGGGCTTGGGTCATGTGGAAGGATGATCGCTGTGGGCGGTTTTGATCGCCTGGCTGATAACGTCGATGGCTTGGTGGCGGGGGAAACTGGCCCGCCAGGCCAGGGCAATTTCCCGCGTGGGCGGTGTGCCGGCAAAGGGCCGAGTGCACAACATACCGTCGCCGTAGGGCCCGACTTGGGCAGCGGACAAAGGCAAAATGCTGATGCCAAGTTTGGAGGCCACCATGTGTTTGAGGGTTTCCAAAGAGCTGCCCTCAACCACTGACTGAAGCAGGCGGTCACTGCGGGCCAGGTGCTGCTGTAGTCCGGGGCAAGCGGCGAGCACTTGGTCGCGAAAACAATGGCCTTCGCCCAACAGCAACACGTTTTGCTGATACAGGTCGCTGTGCTCAATATGGGACTTCGCGGCCAGTGGGTGATCGCCCGGTAGCAGCACCACAAACGGCTCGTCGTAGAGCGTTTGGGTAACCACCTCGGGTTCATTGAAGGGCAGGGCAATAACGATGGCGTCGAGCTTGCCACTGCGCAGGCGGCCGCGAAGAATCGCCGTCATATTTTCTTCAACGTACAGTGGCATTTGGGGCGCGAGTTCGCGAATGCGAGGAATGGCGCGCGGGTAAAGATAGGGGCCGACGGTGTGAATGGCGCCAAGCGCCATGGGGCTGCCCAGAGGGTCGCGTCCCTGAGCGGCCAGTTCGCGAATCCGCTCGCTCTGTTCCAGCACATAGCGGGATTGCTCGATAATCTGCTCGCCGATAGGTGTGCAGGTCACCTGGCCGCGGCTGCGTTCGAACAGGCTTACCGCTAATTCCTCTTCAAGCTTTTTAACAGCCACACTGAGGGTGGGTTGGCTGACAAAGCAGCGCTCGGCGGCCTTGCCAAAATGTCCGGTTTCCTGGAGCGCGATGATGTAGCGTAATTCTGTTAGCGTCACAAAATTGCCTGGTTCGATAGTTTTAGACTATAGCGCTGCAGTGTACACCGACGACTCTGGCCTGCCTACTATTGGCGCTGCAGATCCAGTATCAGCTTGCCAATATGCTCGCTGCTCTCCATGCGCGCGTGGGCGTCGGCAACCTGCTCAAGGGGGTAGACACTGTCGATGGCGGGCTGCAGCTCACCGCGAGCCAGCAATGGCCACACGCGTTCGCGCAGGGCGCTGGCAATGGCGGCTTTTTGGTCGCGGCTCTGTGCGCGGAGCGTGGATGCGCTGAGAGTGAGCCGTTTCATTAACACCGGCAAGAAGTTCAGCTCGGCGGCAAAGCCACCTTGGAAGGCGATAAAAACAATGCGGCCATCCTCGGCGGCAAGGTCGATATCGCGGCGGATATAATCGCCGCCAACCATATCCAGAATCACATCGACACCGCGACCGTTGGTGGCCGCGTGCAGTTGTTCGACAAAATCCTGCTCCCGGTAATTGACGGCAATGCTCGCGCCAAGCGATTCGCAGGCGGTGCATTTTTCGGCGCTGCCTGCGGTGGTGAATACCTTAGCGCCGAAGGCACCAGCAAGCGCGATGGCGGTGGTGCCGATACCGCTGCTGCCGCCGTGTACCAGAAATGACTCGCCGGGTTGCAAGGCGCCGCGCTCAAAGACATTGTGCCAAACGGTGAAGTAGGTCTCGGGCAGTGCCGCTGCCTCGGCATCATTTAAGGCATCGGGAATGGGTAGGCATTGCCCGGCGGGCACGGCGACGTAGTCGCTATAGCCACCGCCGTTGCACAGCGCGCACACGCGGTCGCCAATTTGCCAGCCGTTTACGCCTTCGCCGATGGCGGCGACGCGCCCGGCAACCTCCAAGCCTAGAATCGGACTGGCGTCAGCCGGAGGGGGGTAAAGGCCATAGCGCTGCATTAAGTCGGGCCGGTTAACACCCGCAGCAGACACGGCAATCAACAGTTCGCCGGCGCCGCATTTAGGCAGTGGCTGCTCGCCGATTACCAGGCTGTGGTCGTCGTTGACGTTAACGCAGCGAACGTGTGTTGGAAGCGCTGTCATTGTTGTTCCCCTTTGCTATGCTCCCCGACCTGCGAGGGCGAATGTGCCCAAGTATGCCTGAGCTGAGCTTGGGCTTGAACCGACTAAGGTGGGAACATGAACGCGAGTACTAAGCGGCTGTTGATTGTTGGTTGTGGCGATATTGGTGGTGGGCTGGCGGCGCGCTACTTGGCCAAGGGCTGGCATGTGCAGGGTATGCGCCGTGATGGTAGCAAGTTGCCAACGGGTGTAGAGGGTTTGTCAGCTGACCTTGCGCAGCCCAGCAGCATACGGGCTTTGGGGCCTTTGCAGGCCGACTACATCGTAATGACGCTCACGCCCAATGGCTATAATCCGGAAGGCTATCGCAAAATTTTTGAAGAAGCGCTCGCGGTGATTTTGGAATCTATCGTCGAGCCGCCCAAGCTGCTGTTATTTGTTTCCAGCAGTGGTGTGTATGACCAGAGTGGCCACGAATGGGTCGACGAAGACAGCCCGACGGCCCCCAGTCGTTTTTCCGGGCAAAGCATTTTGCGAGCAGAACAGCAGATTGCCGACACGGGCTGGCCGCACAGTATTGTCCGTTTTGCCGGTATTTATGGCCCGGGGCGTTTGCAAATGATCGCTAAGGTGAAGGCGGGTGAGTGTGTGCCGGATGAGCCACTGCACTATAGCAATCGTATTCACCGCGACGATTGCGTCGGGGTGCTGGCGCACTTGATTGATAAGGTTGACGGCGGTGAGTCAGTGGCGAGCTGTTACTTAGGTGTTGACGACCTGCCGGTAGCGATCCAAACCGTGCAGCGCTGGTTGGCCGAGCAACTCGACGTCCCCTACCGGCAAAACGGGGCACCCATTTCGCGAACCGGCAGCAAGCGCTGTAGTAACCGCCGCCTGCGCGACAGCGGCTACGAATTCCTGCACCCCAACTATCGCAGCGGCTTTGTTCAAGTGCTCAGCGACGCGCGGTCGGCTTGACTGTTAAAGGGCGAGAATAACCTCAATCTCCACCATCGCGCCGCGCGGTAAAGCGGCAACTTGTACGCAGGCGCGCGCGGGGTAGGGCTCATCAAATACCGACGCCATCACCTCGTTTACGGCAGCAAAGTCGCCGAGGTCGGTGAGGGAGATATTCACTTTTACTGCATCGTTCAAACTGCCGCCAGCGGCCTCGGCAACGGCGGTCAAATTTTTAAACACTTGCTGGCTCTGTTCGCTTATCCCGCCTTCGATCATTTCCATGGTTTCGGGGATCAATGGGATCTGGCCCGACAAAAACACCATGTTGCCGGTTTTTACCGCTTGCGAGTAGGGGCCAATGGCCGCTGGGGCCTTGTCGGTGCTGATGATGGTTTTAGTGCTCACAGAAGTATCCTTATCGCCACGCCGGTGGCCGACTAATGAGTGTTAACAGGGGCTAGTGTTTTTCGCGGGTCACTTTTATTACCGCGGGAATATTGCGAATACGGCGCATGATGCTGGCGAGGTGAATACGTGAGCGCACGCCGATCACTAAGTGGATGGTGCTGATCTTCGGGTTTTCGTCTTCCACACTGATCTTTTCTATGCTGGCCTCGGCGCCATTCACCCGGGTGGCAAGCACGGCAATAATGCCGCGCTGCTTGCTCAGCTCGACTTTGAGCTCTACGGAGAAGTCGCGGTCAATGTCATCGGCCCAGCTCAGCGGTACGACGCGCTCAGGGGTGTTTCTCAGGTCAATGCTGTTGTGGCAGTTCTCACAGTGCACCACCACGCCTTTCTCTGCGCTGACGATACCAACGATGTGGTCGCCGGGAATGGGGTAGCAGCAGCGGGCGAAATTAACCAAAAATCCTTCGGTGCCGTGAATGACCATGGTCTGCCGCTGGCTGGTGGCAGGCGGTGCATTGTCATCGTCGTCGCTGAGTTGGTCGCGCAGGGTCAGCAACTGTCGGGCGGTGAGGTAGGCAACGCGGTTGCCCAGGCCTATTTGTTCAAAAATATTGTCGGCCGATTTGCTCTGCGTGGCGTCGACGAGCTGTTCCAAGTGCTCGTCGCTGAAGTTATCCAGCTGCTCATCCATGCTGCCTAAGGCGCGCTCCAGCATTCGGCGGCCGAGGCTCACTGCCTCGGTGCGGCGCTGATGTTTGAGGAAGTGGCGAATGCCGCTGCGCGCTTTTGCGGTAACCACAAAGTGCAGCCACGCCGGGTTGGGCTGGGCGCCGGGGGTGGTAATGACCTCAACGGTCTGCCCGCTTTGCAAGGCTTCAGACAGTGGTGCCAGGCGGCGGTTGATTCGGCATGCAACACAGGAATTCCCCACATCGCTGTGTACCGCATAGGCGAAATCGACCGCAGTGGCGCCGGCCGGCAATTCCATAATGTCGCCGCGCGGGGTGAACACATAGACCTCGTCCGGGAAGAGGTCGATCTTCACGTTCTCGATAAATTCCAGCGAGTCGCCAGCGCGTTGCTGCATTTCCAGCAGGCCTTGTACCCACTGGCGGGCGCGCGCATGGCTGGAATTGCCACGGGCATCTTGCTCGTTGGACTTATACAGCCAGTGGGCAGCAATCCCGTTATTGGCCATTTCCTCCATTTCCTGCGTGCGGATCTGAATTTCAATGGGCACGCCCTGCATGCCGAAGAGTACTGTGTGCAGGGATTGATAGCCGTTGGCTTTGGGAATGGCAATGTAGTCTTTAAATTGCCCCGGCACAGGCTTGTAGAGACCGTGAACGCAGCCGAGAACGCGGTAGCAGCTGTCGACGGAGTCGACGACGATGCGAAAGGCATACAGGTCCATGATTTCTTTCAGCGACTTCCGCTTGTTGCGCATTTTGCTGTAAATGCTGAACAAGTGTTTCTCGCGGCCGACAACGTGGGCTTTATGCCCCTCTTCCAGCAGGCAGTTTTCCAGGCTTTCCTGAATATTGGCGATGGTTTTGCTGCGGTCGCCAAAGCGTGTGCGAATGGCCTTGCTGATGCGCTGCGCGCGCATGGGGTGCATGGCCTGAAAGCCGAGGTCTTCAAATTCCACGCGGATGTTGTGCATACCCAGGCGCTGGGCAATGGGGGCGTATATTTCCAGTGTCTCGCGGGCGATACGGCGGCGCTTTGGCGGCGGCATCACACCGAGGGTGCGCATATTGTGCAAGCGGTCGGCTAATTTGACGAGAATAACGCGAATGTCCTTGGCCATCGCCAGGGCCATTTTCTGAAAGTTTTCAGCCTGCTGTTCGGCTTTGGACTGGAATTCGATCCGGGTCAGCTTGGACACGCCGTCGACCAGCTCGGCAACCGCATCGCCGAATTGCTCGCTGAGGTCTTGCTTGCTAACGGCGGTGTCTTCGATCACGTCGTGCAGCATTGCCGCCATGAGGCTCTGCGCATCTAGGCGCATTTCCGACAATATGCCGGCGACGGCTAAAGGGTGGGTAACATAGGGTTCGCCGCTGCGGCGATTCTGACCTTCGTGGGCTTGTTCGGCGTAGTAATAGGCGCGCCGAACCTGATCCACCTGTGAGGCAGAGAGGTAATTACTCAGGGTTTCGGCGAGGGCGTCGATGGATTGCGCCGGTTCAGGCTTACCGTGTTGGTAATTGAAAAAGCTGTATTGGTGCATCGACACCCCGGGCCAAGGTTTTTACAGAGGCTGAGCGCCCAGCTCAACACCCAGGTCCAGCTCGGGCTCTTCCGCTACCGCGTCGGCGGCCATGATTTCTTCGCGGGTAATTTTGCCTTCGGCAATTTCACGCAGCGCCAGTACTGTTGGCTTGTCGCCTTCTTCGGCAACCAGCGGGTCTTTGCCGCCGGTGGCAAGCGCACGGGCGCGCTTGCTGGAAACCATTACCAACTCAAAACGATTGTCTACTGCCGACAGGCAGTCTTCTACAGTAATACGGGCCATGAAAATGTTCCTGAATGTGCTGAATCGCAGTGGTAACAGGCACCACCGCCAGTTATCCACAGTCTATCAAACTTCGCTGCGCTATGTCAGCAGTGCCGTGAGTAAGTCACGGTGACGCTGCTGCTGGCGGTTCAGGCGCAGGCGGTGGCTCAGCAGAATGGCCTTTAGCTCTTGCAGGGCGGTTTCAAAATCGTCGTTGATCACAACGTAGTCGCCTTCAACAAAGTGCGACATTTCTTCGACGGCGGCGGCCATGCGGCGGCTAATCACCGACTCTTCATCCTGGCCTCGTCCGGTCAGGCGTTCGCGCAGAGCGTCTTGGGAGGGGGGTAAAATAAAGATGGATACCGTTTCCGGCAGTAATTTGCGCACCTGCTGAGCGCCTTGCCAGTCGATCTCGAGAATAACGTCGCGACCGCAGTTTAACGTGTCCTCTACCCACTTTTGGGAGGTGCCGTAGTGGTTGTCAAAAACCTGGGCATGCTCCAGAAAGGCGGCACTGCGCAGCATCGACTCAAAGGTGTCGTGGCTGACAAAGTGGTAATTGACGCCGTCCACCTCACCGGGGCGCATATCGCGGGTGGTGTGAGAGATCGAAACTTGCACGTCGTCCATTTCGTCGAGCAGTCTTGCAACCAGGCTGGTTTTGCCGGCGCCCGAGGGGGCGGATACGGTAAAAAGGGTGCCCTGGCTTTGCTGCATTGTGGCGGTGTCCTGTGATGTGGTTATCGGTGACGGCTGGTTATTGTGGGTATGTTCGCACGGTTTGCAGACTATTTGAATAATTGGTCGCGAGCGTTTTCAGTCAGCGCGATGACCGCCGCTTTCTTCAACTTTTTCTCGGTGGAAATAGCGTAAAACTGCTCGCGAATACCGTCTATGCGCCCGGCCAGGGCGACGGAGTATTGTTTACACACCTGCTCTTCAATGGCGCTTGGGCAGGCAAAAAAACCGGCGCCGGCGTGGCCGAAGGCTTTTACCAGCGCGCTGTCGTCAAACTCGGCCACAATGTGGGGCGCGATGCCCTGCTCGGCAAACCATTGCTCTAGTGCACTGCGAAGGGTGTTGTTCGTGGTTGGCAGCAGAAACGGTTGATGATTCAGATTATTGGGGAACTCGCCCGCCGCGTCGTCGATCAGCGACGGCGCCGCCAGAATGCTAACGCCACACTCGCCCAAGCGGTGATTGTATAGCCGGAGGTTCGGCGCAGGAGGAACCGGCCGATCACTGAGTAGCACATCTAATTTATGCATTGCCAGTTGGGGTAGTAGCTCGTCAAACTTGCCTTCTTTGCATACCAGGCTGGGGCTGGATGCTTGGCCGATAAACGGTTTTAGCACCAAGTGAGTAATCAGTTTTGGCAGAACATCCACCGCGCCAACCGTGAGTTTTTCGGCCTGATCCAGCTGCTGTTGCTGCAGGGCGATGTCTAACTCGGCACCCAGCGAGAAGATCGCATCGGCATAGCTCTGCACAAATTTACCGGCTTCGGTCAGGCGCAAGCTTCGCCCCTCGCGGGTGAATAGCGGCACCTCCCAGCGTGATTCCAGCGTGGTGAGCTGGGCGCTGATGGTTTGCGGTGTAATATTTAACGCTTCGCTGGCGCGACTAATCGAGCCTTCGCGGGCGACCACCCAAAAGTAATAAAGATGCTTAAAGTTGATATTCTGCATGGCAACTATTATCAACAAAAAGTTGATTATTAGTCATTAAAAATCGACTTTTTCGTTATTTTGCGCCTCGCTAAGCTAGCACCTCCACCTGCTAGGAGGGAATGTTATGCGCTTAGAAATTCAAACAAAGGAAGTGGTATTAAGCCCGAATCTCATCGCTAGGATTGAGTCTAAATTCAGTGCTCTGCGCCGGCGATCCTCTCGTAAAGTGATGGCGATACATGTTTTGCTCAGCCGGGTCGCCAGCAAAGGTGGCCTGTGCTGCCTGCTGGTCGTGCAGCTCAGGCGTCGGCGGCAGTGGGTTTTTCAGGCAGTGTGCGATGACATTTTGCTCGCTGTAGATGGTGCTTGGCAGCGTTTGCACAATGAACCTCAACTCGTGCCACTGGCCCTGCCGCCAGCTAGGGAGGGGTGATGGAGTCGCTACTTGCCACGGCGATTGCCAACTTAACCAGCCCGGCGATCTTGTTCTTTGTGCTGGGGGTGCTCGCCGCAAGTGCCAAGGCCGACCTCGAGCTTCCCGAGGGTATGGGCAAGGCACTGTCCATATATTTACTGCTGGCTATCGGCTTCAAAGGCGGCGTCGAGTTAAGCGAAAACGCGATCACGCCCGCGCTTATCGCGCTGCTACTTGCCGGCATTGCACTGAGTTTTCTCATCCCCTTTATTGCGTTCGCCTTGCTGAAATTTGCCACCCGCGTGCAGCCGATTGATGCGGCGGCGATTGCCGCACATTACGGCTCGATTAGCGTTGTGACCTTTATGGCGGCGGTGGGCTTCCTAACCCAGCAAGGCATTGACTACGAAGGGTATATGGTGGCGATGCTGGCGCTAATGGAAACCCCTGCCATTCTGTCGGGTCTGATTCTGGCGGCGCCGTATTTGCGTCAACAGGGCAAGCAGAATAGCCGTCCAAAACTGCGCTTAAAAGACAGCTTGCTCAACGGCAGTGTTGTGCTGTTGCTAGGGAGTTTGGCGATTGGCTACCTGGTCGGTAAGCCTGGGTTAGCGCAGGTAGACGCCTTCGTTAAAGCGCCTTTCTACGGTTTGCTCTGCTTGTTCTTGCTCGACATGGGCTTATTAGTGGGTCGCCGCCTTGGGGAGTTTCGCCGAGTGGGCGTTGCGCTGGTCGCCTTTGGTCTCTACATGCCGCTAATTGGCGCCGCGCTCGGCTTGGCCGTTAGTGCCTTGCTGAACTTAGGGTTGGGTGAGACCACATTGCTGGCAGTGCTGTGCGCCAGCGCATCATACATCGTTGTGCCCGCCGCAATGCGCCTGGCACTGCCGCAAGCCAAGGCATCGTTGTACATCACCACCTCCCTGGCGGTCACTTTTCCCTTCAACGTTATCGTGGGTATTCCGCTGTATTTTCAACTGGCGATGTTACTGCAAGGAGTGAATTAACATGCTGCAGAGACACCGGAAAAAGCGTATCGAAATTGTCGCCGAAGCGCTGTTGTTAGATCGGCTGCTGGAGTTGATAAAAGAAGCCGGGGCGACGGGTTACACCGTTCATCACTATGTTTCAGGGGCCGATTTCAACGGTCGGCAGGGCGAGCCCGACGACCTGAGCTTAGTGCTGAAAAACATCCAGCTCAACGTGATCGCCGACGATGAGGTTGCCGAGCGGATTGTCGAAGGCTGCGCAGAGTTCTTTGACGACTACGCGGAGATCGTGGTGATCTCCGACGTCGAAGTCATACGACCTGAGCGGTTTTAGGGGTTACTCAATATTCTGGATCTGTTCGCGCATTTGCTCGATCAGTACTTTCAGTTCAACTGCGGCCTGGGTGCTTTCGGCAACAACGGCTTTGGAAGACAGGGTGTTGGCCTCGCGGTTGAGTTCCTGCATTAAGAAGTCGAGCCGACGACCCACTGCGCCGCCTTTTTTGAGTACGCGGCGCACTTCTTTTACGTGGGTGTCGAGGCGGTCGAGTTCTTCGTCGACATCGGCTTTCTGGGCTATGAGGGCCATTTCCTGTTCGAGCCGCTCGGCGTCGAGCTCCGCTTTCAGGTCGGCGAGTCGCTGGCGAAGTTTATCCCGCTGTCCGCTGACGATTTCCGGCATGCGCTGACGTAAATCGGCGACGATGCTGTCAATGCTGACGAGGCGTTGCTCGATCAGGTCGGCGAGTGCCAGGCCTTCGCGTTGGCGATTGTCGCATTGGTCTTGCAGGGCTTGCTCAAAGCTGGTCAGCAGCGCCTTGCTAATGGTGTCGCTGTCGACCTGGGCATTTTGCATGACGCCAGGCCAGCGCAATACTTCTAGTACGTTGATAGGCGCAGCATGGGCAATATCGGCCCGCAGGGCGTTTGCAGTGTTGAGCAGCTGCTCGGCCAGCTCTTGGTTAAGCGTCAGGCTTTGCTCTTGTTCTTGCAGGTTAATACGCAGCGAGCATTCCACTTTGCCGCGTTGCAGCGTCTTGCGCAGCCGGTCGCGCAGCTCTGGTTCCAACTGGCGCCAGTTCTCGGGGAGTTTAAACGACAGCTCCAGGTAGCGGTGATTGACGGAGCGCAACTCCCAGATGGCAGTACCCCAGTCATGTTCACTGCGGCGGTGGGCGAAGGCGGTCATACTGCAAATAGTCACGGGCATCCCCTGTTGGTAGCGTCTTGTCACGGTATTGATACGCAGGCTTGGCATTGTAGCGGGAAACGGGTTTCGCTTCAGTGCCTGTGCGGCAGGTATACTGTCGCGCTTCAGTAGAGGAGATTGCTATGAGTTTTGTTCGACCGAGTGGCCGCAGCGCCGATGAAAAACGCGAGCTGCGTATTACCCGCAACTACACCTGTCACGCCGAGGGTTCTGTATTGATCGAAACCGGTGCAACGAAGGTGCTGTGTACGGCCTCGGTTGATGCTAGCGTTCCGCCGTTTTTGCGCGGCAAGGGACAGGGCTGGATCACGGCTGAATACGGCATGTTGCCGCGCAGTACCGGCAGTCGGATGGGGCGCGAGGCGGCGCGCGGTAAGCAGTCGGGCCGCACTCAGGAAATTCAGCGTTTAATTGGCCGCTCGTTGCGTGCCGCGGTGGATTTGAGCTTGCTGGGTGAGCACACCATTACGCTGGACTGCGATGTAATCCAAGCTGATGGCGGCACGCGCACAGCATCCATTACTGGCGCTGGCGTTGCATTGGTTGATGCCATTCGGCATTTGCAGCGCAGCGGCGCGATCAGCGCTGACCCCCTCAAGCAAATGGTGGCTGCGGTTTCCGTTGGGGTTTATGAAGGTCAGCCAGTGTTGGACCTGGACTACATTGAAGACTCGTCAGCAGAGACCGATATGAATGTGGTCATGGACGAGGCGGGCGGCATAATTGAAGTGCAGGGAACCGCTGAGGGGGCAACTTTCAATCGCAATGAAATGAATGCGATGCTGGATTTGGCAGAGAAGGGTATAGCCGAGTTGATCGCGGCGCAGCAGGCCGCTTTAGCGGAGTAGCGGGCGTGCGGCGGAGGCTCAGCCTCCGCCGCTTATAAGCTTAAAAGGCGCTTTCTGGCAATTCGTAGTCGTAATCCATGATTACCGGCGCGTGCTTGCCGAATTGCTGCACTTTGTAGATGGCGCCGTACTCAACGCGCGGAATCAGCCTTTCTGACACCACCTGATAGTCTACGCGCCAGCCGTTTTTGCCTGGCTCGCCGTCGGGCCAATAACTGAACTCATCGGCATCGGTATTCACCAGGCGGAAGGCGTCAGCGTAGTGTTCTTCATGGAACAAGCGTTCCATCCACTGCTGCTCTTCAGTAAGGCTGCCTGATACGCCGTGGTTGCCCTTCACATCCTGAATATCAATGCTTTTGTGGGCGATGCCCCAGTTGCCGCAAATGACGAAGTCGCGGCGCTTGTTGCGGACTTTGTGCAGGTGGTTGTAATACTGCTCAAAGAAGTTATTTTTGCGGATCTGCGCCTCGCTGTCGCCGTCGGGGACGCTGGGTGCCAGCAGGCTGCCGATGCTGATATTGTCGAAATCGGCCTGGATGTAGAGGCCATCCATATCAAAATCCATGAAGCCGAGGCCAGTCATAATGGCTTTGGGTAGCTGTTTGCAGTAAATCGCGACACCGTTACTTTTGCCATCGGCGGCATCGAAAAAGTACGGGTTATACTCGCGGGGGAAGAAGACGTCGTCGCGAAGCTTATACTCGGCTATACCCAGGTTTTGCAGGCAGATGATATCCGCGTCCTGCTTGACGACCCAGTCAAAAAAGCCTCTTTCCGCAGCATCAGTGATGCTGTCAGCGCAAAAGCTGATGATTCTCATGTGCTTCCCGTGTGTCTACTATGCGGGCCTGATGCCCTTATTCAACGATACTGTCGCCCGCCATTATTGGGGCAGAGTAGGCCGTGCTGTGTGCGTTGCAAGCCTCTAAAGGAGATTGCGATGCGACGAGATCGACACTTGCAAAGTCCGTACTAAACAGGTGTTTAGACTACAATGAAACCCTTTTTACGACAATCAATTGGGCGTGAATGTCGGCAAAAACACCATGATTGAGGGCGTTCCGCGGAGTTTTGCCTACAATGCCCGCGCTTCGCTCTGGGCCGCGGCCACCGCGGTGCGTACAATAAGGGGCTCTACAATCCAGCTTTTGTGAGATGAGTCGTAGCCGCCCATGAGTATTAAGCCTTTTCAGCAGCAGTTTATCCGCCAGGCCATCGACAGCGATGCGCTGTGTTTTGGTGAATTCACCCTGAAGTCGGGACGTGTCAGCCCGTATTTCTTTAACGCCGGCCGTTTTAGCAGCGGTGGCGCCTTAAGCGCATTGGCGGCCTGCTATGCTGACGCCATTGTGGACTCGGGGGTGCAGTTCGACGTGTTGTTTGGCCCGGCATACAAGGGGATTCCTCTGGCTGCGGCAACGGCCTGTGCACTTGCAGAGCGCCACAATATCGACATTCCCTTTGCCTATAACCGCAAAGAAGCCAAAGACCATGGCGAGGGCGGTACGTTGGTGGGTGCGGCGCTGCAGGGCCGTGTATTGATTATTGACGACGTGATTACTGCGGGTACGGCAATACGCGAGGCCATTACAATGATCGAAGCCGCGGGTGCCAGCGTGGCGGCGGTGGCGATTGGTCTCGATCGTCAGGAGCGCGGCAAGGGTGAGCTGTCGGCGATTCAGGAACTGGAACGCGAGCGCGACCTGGCAGTCATTAGTATTGTTGGCCTTAACGATATTGTTGAGTATCTGAATGCCGGTGCAGGTGATCCTGAACTAGTATCTAGGGTAAGTGCGTATCGTGAGCGCTACGGTGTGTCGTTATAGTTCACAAAAAACAGGAGAATGAGAGTTTATGCCTTGTTGGTCGTTACGGTTTCTCAGCCCACTATGCCTCGCGTTGGCCGTAGTGAGCGCGCCTGCCCTGGCGGCAGAGAAGCTGTTTTATCGCTATGTCGATGCCAACAATAAGGTGGTTATCCTCGATCGCTTACCACCTGATGTCGTGCCGCGCGGCTACGATGTGATCCGCGCTGACGGCAGTGTAGTGAAGAGTGTGGCCGCGCAGCTGACCGGCGCCGAGCGGGAGGCGTGGGAGCGCGAGAAAGCGGTGGCAAAAGCGCGAGCTGAAGCCGAGGAAAAAATGCGCGCTTGGGATGAGTCCCTGTTGCTGCGTTACAGCGACACCGCCGATATTGACCACGCCAAGGCGCGCGCTCTCAACGATATACGGGTACGTATTTCGATACTGAAGAGCAATTTGTCGGCGCTGAAAGGCAAGGTTAGAAAGAATCAGTCGGAAGCGGCCGAACAGGAGCGCCGCGGTCGTCCAGTGCCAGAGGCACTGGCGAAAACGCTAAATGACTTGCGTCGCGAAGTCAGTGCTACCGAGAGCGACCTTGAGCGACGCAACGCGGAATTGTTCGAGGTGGAAGAGGCCTACGAACGAGACAAGGCCCGATTCTCTCAGCTGCAGGAAAACGTAAAACGACGCCGCGCCTTTCACAGCGAAAACAACTAGCGGCTAGCGGAATACGGTCGCTCGCAGCAGCTGCCACTGGTCATCCCAGTCTGCGCTCGGCAGGCGCTTGAATTCACTGCGCACAAATTGCCCGATACGCCCCTCTACACAGGCCATCAGTAAGTTTGCTGTGGTATTCGCGGTGGCCTGGGTGCGCAGCCCCTCGCGAAGTTCGGCTTCGCGCAAGATTTGTCGCAGCTGCATTTCCAGTCGGTCGTAAAATTGTTGCACGCGGCTGCGCAAGCGCTCGTGCTCGCCCGCCAGGGCATCGCCATTGAAAATGCGAGTAATGCCGGGGTTGCGTTCGGTAAAAGCCAGCAGCAGGTGAAGGATTTTAGCGAGCTGGGCTTCTGCCTGCTCCTCTTCGCTGCAAATCAGCGCAACGCGACTGAAAATAGCCTCTTCTACAAACTCAATAAGGCCCTCAAACATCTTCGCCTTGCTGGGGAAGTGGCGGTATAGCGCCGCCTCGGAAACACCGACTTCGGCAGCCAGTTTTGCCGTGGTAATACGGCTGCCCGGCTGACTTTCCAGCATGGTGGCCAGAGACTGCAGAATTTCGTCGCGGCGAGAAGGTCGCTTAGTCATGGCCTGCCTTATTCGCCGCTGTCTGCAGCTTGCACGCTGCTGTTGGTGATGAGGGTGCCCACACCGGTGTCGGTGAAGATTTCCAGCAGGACGGCATGGGGCACGCGGCCATCGATAATATGGGCGCTGTTCACGCCGGCATTCACGGCACTGAGTGCGCAGCCGATCTTCGGTAACATGCCGCCATAAATAGTGCCGTCTTCAATCAGCGCGTCGACCTGTTCGGTACTCAACCCGGTGAGGACTTTGCCTTCTTTGTTTTTCAGGCCCTCTATATTGGTGAGCAGCATCAGCTTCTCAGCCTTCAAGACCTCGGCAATTTTCCCTGCAACCAAGTCGGCATTGATGTTGTATGAGGCGCCATCCGGGCCGACCCCGATGGGAGCAATTACCGGGATAAAGTCGCTGTTGACCAACATATCCAGCACGTCGGTGCTAACACTTTCCACCTCGCCAACATGGCCAATATCGATAATCTCCGGGGCCGACATTTCCGGTGTTTTATGGCGAACCTTGAGCTTGCGGGCGCGAATTAATTGGCCGTCTTTGCCCGTTAGGCCCACGGCCTTGCCGCCGTTGTGGTTGAGCAGTGAGACAATTTCTTTGTTGACGCTGCCGCCCAGCACCATTTCGACCACGTCCATGGTGTCGCTATCGGTCACGCGCATACCTTCCACAAAGCGCGATTCGATTTGCAGCCGTTTTAGCAGGTCGCCGATCTGCGGGCCACCACCGTGAACCACCACTGGGTTCATGCCAACCAGTTTCATCAGCACGATGTCTCGCGCAAAGTGCTCCTTGAGCTGGTCGTCGACCATGGCGTTGCCGCCAAACTTTACAACGATGGTTTTGCCGGTGAAGCGCTGAATATAAGGCAGTGCTTCGGTCAGAACGCGGGCGACATCGCCCGCAGCGTCGCGGCTGAGTGACATAGTGTTTCTCGTGCTGGGGGCCGATTAGTCGGCCGTATAAAAAGGGTGACTATTAAAGACCATCTGCCAGGGTCGGATCAATCTTCGCCAGGGTTTGTGCGAAGCTTTCACGAATTCCATCCAGGGCGGCTGGGCTGTCTGCTTCAAAGCGCAGAGAGATTGCCGGCCCGGTATTCGAGGCGCGCAATAAGCCCCAGCCATTGCGGAATTCGTAGCGCAGGCCGTCAATGTCGATAAGTTGGGCGTCGTCAAACTTGGCGTGATTCGCGAAGCTTTGCACCAGCGAGAATTTTCGCTCGTCGTCCACGGCGATCAGTATCTCCGGGCTACTGTGCAAGCTCGGGTAGCCGGCCAGTTCGTCGTCGAGGGTGGTGCCGGCCAGCGTGAGCGCTTCAAGCAGGCGCGCCGCCGCGTACATACCATCATCAAAGCCATACCAGCGCTCTTTAAAGAAGATGTGGCCGCTGAACTCGCCGCCGAGCAGTGCATCGCTGTCGGCCATCTTGCGTTTCATATGTGAGTGGCCGCATTTCCACATGGTGGGGCGGCCGCCGTGATTCACAATAAGCTGGCTGAGCAGCCGGCTGCATTTTACGTCGAACAACACCTCGCAGCCGGGGTTGCGGCTCACCATGTCGTCGGCGAGCAGCATCAGTAATTCGTCGGCGCGGGGGCGTCGGCCACTGGCGCTTACTACCGCCACGCGATCGCCGTCGCCGTCAAAGGCGATGCCGATATCCGCCTGGTGCTCGCTAATCGCCGCGGCGAGAGCATCCAGGTGCTCCGGGATAGTGGGGTCGGGGTCGCGGTTGGGAAAGCTGCCATCGATGTTGCAGAACAGCGGCACCACCTCGCAGCCCAGTTCTTCAAACAGTGGCACAACAATGTTGGCGGTGGCGCCATTGCCGGCGTCGATAACCACTTTCAAACTCTGTGCGACCACGACGTCACTGCATATTCGGTCTATGTAGCGCTGCTCAATGCTGTCGTTGCTGAGTTGGCCGTCGCCACTGGCGAAATTCTGGCTTTCAATGCGTCGCGCCAGGGACTGTATGTCGTCGCTCGTGAGGCTCTGAAAATCCAGCAGCATTTTCATGCCGTTGTGGTCAGCGGGGTTGTGGCTGCCGGTAATCATTACGGCGCTGCCAATATTCAGGTCGTAGCAGGCGAAGTTGAGCATGGGCGTCGCGATAATGCCCAAATCGACAACATCAACGCCACTGCCTAACAGGCCTTTAAGTAAGGCTTCGCGAATGCGTGGGCTGCTGTTGCGACCATCGCGCCCCAGCAGCATTTTGCTGTGGCCGCGCGCCTGGGCCTCGCTGCCCAGCGCCAGGCCAATTTGCACGCAGTGGGCGTCGCTCAGGTCGCGGTCGGCAATGCCGCGGATGTCATAGGCGCGAAAGCAGTTCAATGCCAAAGCCGGGCCGCTCTCTTCCGGCTCTGTATCTGCCGCTGGCTGGGGAGCAGGAGGCTCGGCGTGCGCGGCGGCTTTTTTCCGCAGTGGTGCCGCTTCGGGGAGGGGCGGGGTTAGGCTGCCTTGGGGGTTAAATGGCGCCGTACCTTGGTCGCTTTCACTGGGCTTTCGCGCAGCCAGTTTGCGGGCCAGTTGCTGCTCGAGGCTGGGTGGCGGTGACTTGGTGGCAGGGGCGGG
>Ga0208468_1000016_pt1 | contig 80239 bp, 73 predicted proteins | sample DeeseametaMP0960_FD_184198 | JGI IMG/M metagenome (GOLD analysis project Ga0208468, IMG submission 184198) | Marine microbial communities from the Deep Indian Ocean - MP0960 (SPAdes) | ecosystem: Environmental > Aquatic > Marine > Oceanic | place: East of Madagascar, South Indian Ocean... | reverse complement strand
AAACATTATCAATGCCGCGCTAAAAGCCCAACAGGGCAATAAGACGGAGTCAGCGAAGTTGCTGGGGCTCACCTTCCGGCAATTTCGCTACAAACTAAAGAAGTACAACCTCGACTAATGAACTCACAGAACGAAAAAGGCAGCCGAGGCTGCCTTTTTCTTTATTCGTAATACCAATAGGTGCGTTTTCGCCCGCCGGACAGGTCGAGCGCGGGGGTGCTGGGATCAAAGGGTGATGGCCCCGCCCCACCAATCACAAAGGGCACGGTTTTTCCGTCAATCGTCACAAGCCCGGCAATGGGCGACGGTGGAAGTCCACCACCAGAGAATTCATTTCTCTGCCGCTCACCCGTCACAAGGCTCACGACATAGGCGCCGGCGTTACCCAAATTTGCACTGCAACTTTCAGCATCGGGCACATCCGGCTGGTTGGTACCAAAATAGACTTTCCCGGCAACCGCCAATGGTGCGTTAACGCCTTTTTCACCCACCAACAGGTCAAAGTAATACCCTGCGACACCGCTATCCAAACCACTAAAATACAGTTCGGTCGCTCCTTCGCTACCACAGGACACAATGCCACCGCTGCCGTCGGTACACTGCAAAGTGCTTTGGTCAACGAGGTCACTTACGGTCACCGCCGAGTGAGTCGAGGGCATCGACTTACCGGTATTTTTGTCCATAATCATGAAAAACTTATTCTCGACATTGTAGGCAAGCCCGGCGGTGGTGCTACTGGTATAAAGCGGGTGCTCACGGTCGCCGGAGACCGCCACCACAGCGTCGAAATTATTCGTGGGCACGACATCCGGGGCGAAGAGGAATTTCCGAGCACTGTTGCCACTGCCCCCCAAGCTTGCGAACTTATTGACTTCAATGTCGCTAAAGGCGGTTGTCGCGGGGCTGGCTGCCTCAAGGTCAACACGCCATATATTCCCGCCCACATCTGCCGCATAGAGGCGGTCGGTGAAGCCATCTAAGTCCTTATCCAGAACCGTTACATCAGCGGGAAACGATTTCGTCATCGCGGAAACGGTCTCGCAGTGTCCGCCTGTTGCCACGGTGACACCGGTACAGTCAGCCAGCGCTGCCCACAGTACTCCTCCGGTCATCGCATCCAGAATGAGAATACCCCGCCCCTGGCTATTCGTCGCAGGTGCTGGCTCTTGGTCCTCGGCAGGGTCGTAGCCCGCCCCTAAGATCAATACGGGGTTGCTGTGACCTTTGATTAAGGTCAGCTGGGCCTGCGACCATGTCTGCCCCAACTCCGGAACCTGATCATTCGTCAGCGACCACAGATAACGCGGTTCCGCGACATTGCTGACATCGAGTGCATAAAGTAAACGTCCGCCACGGCGCGCCGACATAAAGATCAAGGACTTTCCAGACGTTGGCTTACCGGTGCGCTTGTCCTGCAGAATCGTGGTGTTTCCGTCGAAAAAGTAGTCGCGCGGCTGAGCCCGGCTGTCGAGCACATTTGGGTACTTCACCAGCGGGTCGTTATTGAATTGCCGCTTAAACTTGCCAAAGAACTCCGGCGCAATAAAGCTCCATAACTCACCACCGGGTTGTACGCCGGCGATATTACCTGCCTGATTACCATTGATGGCGTGGAAGTGACCATCGTTGGAGCCGTAGAACACAACAACCCCGGTAGTGCCGCCGTAGTTGATAACCGCGGGGCGCGAGTGCAGGACATCTGCATGAATCGACCCCCGCGCGGTGATCGGACAATCGCTCCCACGTAGCTCGGGTGGGCATGGGCCTCGACGGCTTTCATTGCCGATAATATCTTCCCCGCGCACCCAGTCGATGAGGGTCTCGGCGGTTAGCGACACTGCACTGCTGCCACAACTTACATTGTTGTTCTCGGCAAGCACATAATCGCCAAGTCTGAGCAGGTAGTTATCAGCATCAGTAACTGCAATCACACTGCCAAGCACCGTACCGTTGAGCAAAGCACTATTGTGTGTATTGGCGGTAGAGCCGACAGTACAGCCCTCTAATTCAACCTGGTCTCCCAATGACAAGCCATGGGAGGTTTGCGCCACACGAGCAGCTCGGCTCACTTCAACAATCACTGCACCGTTGTACGTTTGACCATCGGGGATATTGCGAGAGGCAACGTCAAAACTTGTGGCCGTGACATTGCTGATGCTGCACGGTGCCGCAAAGGTACAGCTCTGCTTGTTGGCCTGCAGCGATTCGTTCCACGCGTTTAGTATCACCACTCTGTCGGTTGCGGCGTCAAGCTGGGTACCGCCACTGCCATCGTGAGTGATAGTACAAGTAATATTATTCCCTTTACCCGAACAGCTTGTTGATATCGTTTCGCCATCGTCATAGCGGCCAACGCTTATCGATGCATTACCACCCTCTTCGGCAGCGCCCAGCTCCGCATCTAGCTGGGACACCAAAGCAGTATTCGTCGTTTTAAACTCTGGTAGAGCCGACGCACTCGGACAATTTCCGACACTGTTACAGGTATACACTTTGCGGCCTGACGATGTGGTCAGGTTGTTCACGCGCAATAACTGGCCCGCACCGCCTTTCTCAACTAAATCGCCGTCAGGGTGGTCAAAGGCAAAGCCCTCTCCTTCCGGGCTATTACGCCAGAAGCCATCCAGCGGCCAATCCGCCACGGCGGCGCCTGACGCATCCTTGGGCGTGTTTGTCGTCCAGAAGCTCACTGCATCATCAACAATTGCTCCGGTGATGGGGTTAGTAACAGAAGTAACCACCGACGCCACATCCTGAGTCGAATCAGTTAAAACGATATTTCCACCGGCGTCAAAGCCGAGCTGATACTGTTTAACGTTGCCGTTCCAACGAGGCGCCGCATCGCTGTCTGGCCGAAAGCTGGCGATATAAACTTGGTTCAGAAAGGTGCCTTGCGTGTTAGCACTAACAGGCAGCGTCGCCGATGAAAATGCACTGTTAATATCCTGCACTTCATTAAATATCTGCAGGAGCACCTCCGCCAGCCCCGCATGATTATCGGCAGTCACCTTGAAGGCCTTGCCGCCACCGACATTGGCTAAATCTGCGAGGAAGTTGATCTCGCCAGCCAGCTTTGTTTCTAAGCTAGGATCGTAAACCGCTATAGAGTAGGTACTGACATTGCGATCAGATTGTGCGCTGTCACTGGTATCTACCAGATTCATAAACTGCGCCCATTCATCCCCCCAATATTTATTATTGGATGAGTCTGAATTGGTGAGCTGGGTAACCGCGCGCGGTGTGGCAAAAAACTTGTACTGAGAAGAACCGGTGCTGTAGGAAAACTCACTTGTTAACTGGTTTTTCAATAGCGTATCGGGGCTTCCCGTGCCATCGGCAACACTGGAGTTTTCCTTCGTGGCATTGCCAATATAGACGAGCACGGCGTCGCGGCATTGGGTCGCCGCTTCCGCAAGACCGGAGTAGTCAACGCCTGAACAAGAGGTTGCCAGACCATTCAACATGGCCCAACTTTCGGCAATCAGATCACCCAGCCGCGACTGGTTTGCCAAGTTGTTTTTATCAATACTTTTAAGCTTGCTAATGAAGCTGTTAATGCCAGAGCTGTCCATCAGTGTTGGTGGCACAAGCAAATAACCACACCGGTTATCGCCATTACCTAAACCCGTGCCATTATTGAAGCTGCTGTAACCATTTTCATTGAATACCATCAGGCCAATCTTAATTGCACCTAGCAAGTAATCATTTTCGGCGTCTAATAGAGAGAGCATGGTGTTCACCAGCGCACACTGCTCCATACCGCCCACCGTATCACCAAGCGATGGGGCCGCGCCGCTATCTCCGTAAACGCAGCCGTGGGTGACATTGGCATTGGAGTTCGCCGTACTGTGCCAACCCAGCAACACCGTTGGGGGGTTGGCACCGCCAGGGGTGATCCCAGCGAATAAATCGATATCCTCGGCCTGTGTCGGCGCAGACATCGCGATAAATAGAAGCGACAGACGGATCCAACTAATTAGCGTTTTCATGGCCTTCACTCTTTCTAACACCGGTTAAACCGGAGAATTAATTCAAACAGGGCGTCCCAATGACTTCGCGCAAATACACCCCTTGGTGCATTTCCAAGCGGCTTTCAGTCTTAGCGTCACCCACTGTTGCGGCGATATCCCAGCGCATTTTGGTACACCAGGAGTTGCCTTGGAGGGCAACGTCGTCATCCGTCAGCACACCGCTGGTATTATTTTTACCCGTTCCCAGGCACTGAGCATCTGCTGGGTCGGCGACATCAAGTTCAACCTGTTTTATTGGGTCTGTACTCAGACAGGTTGGCGGCGCGACCACAGCAACCATGTCATCACTACCATCACCATTGAAGTCGCTGCCAAACTCCGTATTCCCGTCGGGCAATGGAATTGCGAAATTAGCCGGATTACTGACAAAAGATTCTATGGCGTTACTCGCCGCATTTTTTGACTCGATGTGATACTGCTGATTACCGGCTATTTTAAAATTGATATTGCTGCCGCTCAGCATGCTGACAATGATAATGCTGAATATCCCCAGCATGACGAGCACTACGATCAATACCAAGCCTGACTGTCGCTTTACGCTTATCATTCTCTCGGCCCCGCAACATTAGGTATTAACACAACGGTCGACACAACTTGCCGTTTAAAACGGTCGTCGAAAGGCCCCACCCTGTCAGCGCGACCAAGGTCAAAGGTGTCTTCAACTGGCTCCGCTAAAATCGGTTCTTCAGAGCGAATCAATAAATGTACTCGCACAGCAACGGTATCCCGCCAGTTTTCCGTTGCCGTACTAGACCACTCTGCGGCCGGGCAGCCACCGGGCGCAACGGCGGCTCCGGGATCACTCACATAGCAATCGGGGCCACCGTCGATATCTAAATCTAATCCGTATTCGATGTGCAGGTCTTCGACGCCGGAGACCAATGGCAGTACGCGCCGAACCCCACTGCTGTACTCCAGCATTTTAAGTGTGGGGCGACCATCACCACCATCGGCACAATCCTCACAATCGCTTATAAAGTAGCTACGAACGAGGTATGGGCGAGCACTGGCTAATGACGCGCAACCCTTTGCCCGCAAGGTAAGCGCCGCAGGGTCTGTATTCAGTACATAAGGCAGAGCATCTAGCTCACAGCTGGAAACCTGCAGATACGGTGTCGTGTTTCCCGCCGCGATGCTCGCCACGTCCACCTCGGCAACGTCCACACGATGAATGTTCAGCATCGGCGAGTTCGCCACCGGACTATCTGCACCAATACATGCCGGCATTGCGGCACCGCTGACAACGCCAGACACCGCCAGCGGCAGCGCAAGCGTACTCGGATCAAAACCTAGGTCACTCGCATTGCCACTATTTACGCATGGGTCAACGAGCTGGTAATCGGCCACGCCAACACCCGGATGATAGGTGCCGAGAAAACCCGCCAGTGCCAACTCTTCATTCAGTGCATGCAGGGCATACCGCCCGCTCTCTGCTTGATCTGATACCAGAGAGAGCTTGGTGCGGGTCTGACTGACGGAGGCAACTAAGGAAATAATCCCCAATAGCATAAAGGCGCCCAAACCCAGAGCAATCATGAGCTCAACCAAAGAAAGGCCCCGTTGCTGCCGCCTAGACAGGTTCACGTTAAGTCTCCAATTCGCACGATCGCGGTAACAATTCTTCGCTGCTTTTCGTCACCGTATTGGTTCTTTCCACAGGTCAAGTTATCAGAGGGAGCAGAGGTTTCGTTCAGACCTTGCCAGGCGACACTCACTCGATATTGACGCGTAGCCGCGTCTAGCTGCTGTATGCAACCACGGGCACCAATCATCGCGCCGATACTCTCGTCACTTTTATTTTGTTGGGCGCTGCCAATCAATGCGGCATTCCACTGCACAAGATCCTCGTCTGCGGTCTCGCGTTGCTCGGCAGAACCTTGAGCGCAAGCGGGCGGGTTGGAGGCACCGTGCCCTAAGGCCAAGCCATTGGCACCCGCAGAATAACAACTCACGACAAGCCGGTTTGCATTAATCCGACTCACCATATCCTGGAGTAAATTAAGCGCCTGTAAGCGCTGATAAGCCTCCACTTCCTGCTGAACAGAGCGCGCTATCAAGCCCGCTCCGCCCATTAAACCGACCAGGACAATAAGTAGGGCAACAAGAATCTCCACTAAGGTAAATCCGACTTGCCGTTTTGGCATTAGCAGCCTCCCTTCCGGCTTCGCGGGCGGCCGCTGAGGCTTATATCCACACAGTAGGCGTTTGCGGTATTCCCGGAATCGGGCACTAGACTGAACTCTGCCGCGGCATTGCTCCGTCCTGAGCCGTTAAACTGCACCGTATTGACCGCGCTGGTAATGGTCAGGCTCGGCTGAGACGGTGCGACCTGTAGTACAGTTGCACCATCGAGTACCTGCCACCCCTTGTTCCAGTTATCGCCAATTCGACTGACACTAACCACCGCGTTGCGCTTAACTGCCTCACTGCGCGCCAAGTCAATGGTAGACCGTAAGGTATCGGCAGCGCTGCGAACGCGCTGGCGCTCAATAACGTCGTTGAATGACGGCGCCGCAATGGCGGTCACGATGGCCACTACCGCCAAGGTTACTAACAGCTCAAGTAACGTAAAGCCTCTAAACCTACTTATTCCCAGCATCGCGTTGCCCCCGAGGCATAACCTTTTTCTCCCTTATTGTTCAGGGTAAGCGTCCCGCAATCATCGCGACTTGCCTGCGTCCCCTTCGGAGCAGCGCTAATCATATAGCTAGGAGGGTTAGCAGTGTTGTCGGCCGTCACACTAACGACATACGCGCCGGAAATTTCTGACGGCAAAGAAGCGCCGAGGGTAGCAAGGTCGGCAGCATAATTGCGATTGTCCAAGTAAAATCGCTCTTGCATATTTGCCAACTCCATCGCGAAGTTTTGCGCTGCCGATCGATTCGTGCGCACGACATACTCCTGATAAGAGGGCAGCGCTACGGCAACCAATATGCCAATGATCGCGACAGTGATCATTAATTCAATCAGGGTAAAACCGGAAATATCTTTAGCTCGCACTCGGCCTCTTCTCCCAAGCATGGAAATTATTATCGGCCGAACAAATGGAGCATTGAGTAGGGGTGCCAGTAGCAGTTACCAGCGACTTTCCGTAGTCATTGTGATGGTTTGCAAAAGCACAAACGCTTAAATGCCAATCAGCACGGCCAGCACTTTGATTATAATTCTATAGCGACTGGGCAAGAATACGCAGATTTACCGCCATGTACAAAACAAATGACGTGTTTCGCGAGCCACTCGACACCTCTGAAAAACGCGTATGGACACCCGCATCTCTACGTATAACGGCACTACCTGCGCCAGCAGTCGGCCAGGGATTTAGTCGATCCAGAGGGCTTGTTTTTTAACGCCATGTCACCCGTTTCATCCAGAGTGAAATCTCCGCAACTGTCGCCCGCCATCGTACCTCTGCGCGCTGCGATCAAGGTAAACGTATTCGCTGTCGGTGTGCCATCCGCAGATATCGTGTAATACGTTCCGCCATTCTCCGGCACCCGAGAGGGAAACACCGCAGGCAAGTCACTCCCCCCGGCAGTGGTGGTATAACGACCATTAGCGGAGTAGTAGCGCTCTAGCGCCTGGGCGCCAATCATCAGGGCATTGGCCGCCTCGTTGCGCCGCGACTTAGCCACTTGCTCTTGATAACTCGGGTAGGCAATCGAGGCGAGTATCGCTACGATTGCCACGGTGATCATGAGCTCCATTAGGGTAAACCCACGAGATAAATGACGATGAGTCATTACTGTAATTGTCTCCAAGACTGTCGCCCAACAATACCGTTGTCATCACCCTTTTCTACCACAATGCCGATAGTGCCACTGCTGCCTGAGGTGAACTTATACTCGATATCACCAGCGCCAACGATACCAGGGGTCTTAATAATTTCGTTACTGCCGCGGCCGCTTATCGGTAAGTACTCACCGTTGTAGAGCACAACATCCAACTCGTTAATCAGCCCATCACCGTTCGTATCCAGAACCGGATCAGCGTAACGGCCGCCAGTCTGCGCGTCCAATTCCATCAACCAACTACGTCCGCCAAACCCGCAAATATTGTCAGTAGGTATTAGCGTGGTAAACACGATACGGCCATTGCGCAGTATCGGGCGCGATACCGCGCGCTCGCCCTCGACGCTATCATTCGGTGGCTGCAATGGCAGGCGCCAACCGTAATCGGGAGCGTCATCCGCCGCTTTATTGGTCACGAGGCGTACTTGAAAAGGGGTGTTACTGCCGTCTTTAGTAACGCCTACCTGCTCGAAGATCACATCCTGCACGAGCAAATCCGAGCGACTTACCGCCGCATCGACATCCCGAATGCCGTAGAAGTCCTGCAGTTGCGGGCTATTGCCTACCTTGGCATCCCCGGTTTCGAAGAACTTGCCGGTACCAAAATAAACGTAATACCCACCTTCTTGATGGTTGCCAACTGTTGGTCGGCTCGTAATTGGTTGAGGATCACCATTGTCATCGACTGCAGTGAACAGCGGTGCGGGTTTAGACCCGGATTTCAGCGCGACATCCCATTTATTGGCCGTACTGCCACGCAAATCAAATTTCCACAAATTGCCTTGCAAATCCCCGGCATAAACAAAATCCGTTACGCGGTCGCCATCAACGTCGACAGGCACGGGAGAAGCGAGGCCATTTCCAGAGCCTGTAACCCCGGTATCAATGGCCTTCAACAACTTGCCGTCGGCCAGATCAACGATAAACAATTTTACGTTGTCGCCGGAATTATAGCCGTTGCCAAAAACGGCAACCCACTGATTACCCGCCGCGAGACGCGCAATGGCGGGCGCACTCATCGCGACACCCAATTTATCGGTATCGCTGCTGGAGGTTGAAAATTCCCAGAGGAAGTTATTCTTACTCATCGCTTCTGGGTCAGTGACATCCACCGCAAAGACTGACCGCCCGCCGGCTCCCATCGCAGCAACCGTTACGGTGCGCCACTTATTCGCCAGGTAGGCATCACTCACACGCGGCGAACCGTCTACATAGTAACGGTGCTGATAATCCGGATCGGCCAGCTCTGCAATTGCCGGATACGATGCGGCGGGCATAAAGCTGAACAACTCTTTACCATTATCTGCATGAAACCCGTGCAACATGCCATCATTCGCCCCAACGACCAAGAATGGCGGGCGTGCTTTCTTGGACTTTAGAAACGTTCTGTAAGTGCTGCCCTCTGTACCGGAGAGCACGTGAAAACCATAGTCATCAAGATTTCCTGAAAAGGCGGGGTCGGAATTAACAATATCGCCCAGTATTGCGCCGCGACTTCTAAATGCTTTCCCTTCCTGGCTGCGATCACCTCGCAGCCAATTCAGAAGCAGCTGGCCGTCGGCATTGCTACCGCCATTGCGAAGCGCATCGCGCTGGGTCGCATCTAGCAACGACCAGGACGACGTGGAAAAATCAACCGCGGTTGTGGTCAATGCTCCCGGCGCGCCCACCGCAGTGAACACCTTGCGAGACGATACCGCTCCATAACTGTCTTTTTGACTATCCCACTTCACATCGCCCAGCGTGCCATCATCATTCACCTTGTAGGCGACCATCCTGCCGCTCCAATCCAAGCTGTTAAAGCTGGCTTGATAGACCAAGGTGCCTGAATCCAGACGTGTAGAGTTTGCCGCAATGGCCGATGCAGAAGACTTGGCTTCGTTAGCAATGACCTGCAGAGCATCCGACAACTCATCGGCAAACGTACCGGGGTCGGCCGCACTAAAAAAGCCGCCGCGTGAATTAACCGCCGCGTGAAGCAGGTCATCGATTTTATGCTGATCCGCACTGGTGGGGTTGGGCCATGAAATTGATGCACCGCTCTCAATCGCAGCAAAGGCGGTATCCGGGTCTATCGTTCCCGTCACCCCTAAGCCAACGCCAAAAGTCACCATATGCTGCCAAAAAGCCGGGTTCCCTTTTGTAACAGGCACAACGTTATCGAGGTCGTTGCGCAAATCATTTTTCCAGTAGTACATGGCAACATCTGCCAAGGTATCGTCTCGACTGTCGGAAAACGGCGACGCGGCTTTATAGGTATAGCTGTTACCCGTGGGCGAAGAATGACTCGGGTTATTCGAGCCATCATTATTCTTTCCTGGATCACCGCTCACATCGCTACCTGACCAATAGCCATCGGTCACCAGCACCGAGTAATTCCGGCGACACTCCAGATCCGGGGTACTGTCGCTAGTGCCAGGACGCTCAGACCATGGGCCTTTTGTATCTTTGCGCATGTAGTATGCGCCAGCAGCATTCAAGGCTTTGCGCAATGGCGTGCCCTTGGCCGGTATCGTTAAGCCGTACAATTCGTCAAAAAAGGCCTCTCTGTCGCTGCCTTCAAAGGTTCTGACACCTTTGCGAAGCACGCTGGTCGACACACCGTCGATTGACTGGCTTGAGGAGTTAAGGCTGCCAAAGCCGACTCTTAAGTTCGCGCCTTGCTCCGCGAAAGCAAAACCGGAACCCGCACGAGCGGCCGCGACGCGAGAGCGGTAATAGCTATACCAATTGGCGAAGTTCTGTATTTCTTCGTCGTAGGTACACGTAGCGTTCTCAGCATCAGCACAGTCGTCACGCTCATCCCTGCCATGGCCGCTGTAGGAGCGTCCGACGCGAATTTCTACTTTTTCGTAGTTGCTCCAAGACCACATATCGCCACTGCCTTTATACCAAAAATAGGTCGCAGGCCAGAAATTGCGGGTATTACTGTCGCGCGAACAACTGCCACTCTCATTACAGTTCACCCAACTATTTGAGTTGTAATTGCTATTCGTTGACGTCAGATCTCGGCAGTTGGAAAGGTTGTTTGAGCTACCACTGGTTTCAGGGTTGTGAGGAGCACACTTTACGTTCGCATCCGGGTAGCGACTGCCATCCGCTTTTATCCAAGGGGAGTATGTTGTAGAGGGGTCGTAATATATTGTATTGACTTGCGGCGAACGGCTGCGCGCATTGTAGGGGCTATTATTCGCTACTGTGGGTACATAGTTTGAATAATCAGAGCTACCATAAATACCGTTCGCCCGTGGAAAGATGTATCGCGCGCTGCCGCCAATAATCTCTCCTGGCATTAATTCGAATTGCATAGAGCCCGAATCATCCAATAAATACATCACATTGGGCTCAGCATTTTGAGCTAAGAATAGCGGGCTCTGGGCGATTTCATTGGTTGGCGCCGTGTCCGTGCAGCCCTTTTTGCGACCTTCCACGGTAAACTTCGCCTTACATTTTTTATCCTTACCTTTGTTCTTTTTAACCGTCAGTATATTTGCATTAATCACATATGAACTGGCGTCGCAGTAGTGTTTTTTTGAGTTTTTGAGCTCTATTCCTACAACACTGCTGATGCTCTCTAACGTTGAGAACGTATAGGGGTCATTTTGCTTGTTTTTCCCTAAAAAACGCGTCGTTTTCTCCTGAATAGTACAGCTTTGCGCGACCGCTTCTGCGGCACCAAATAACGCAAAGACCACTAGAAAGCTCGGTAAAATACTTACTCTTCGAAAGGCCATATCACTACCTACTAGTTTTCAACGCGCTTATAGGTGGTCGATAAAACCACCATACTGCGATCACTAAGACCAAAGCCCCTGGCGGTAACACGATAGAAGCCCAACAGCGAAACCGTATTGTCGGAGTCCAACGCGGCGTTGGGGTCTGTCATCGCACTAATCTGCTCAATAATGAACTCTGGTTGTCGGCTCACGTCGTCGACTTTTTCACCAACCACCGCCCACCCCGTCGAGGCCTTGGTCTTCCAGTCCGGTTCAGAGCAGGCTTGACGACTGTCTGATGGATCCGGGCATGAAAGATACATCCCATTTGTGCCATCGAAATCCGCGCTGGAGAGACCAGGCATTGCTGCTTCAGCCTCTCGGATGGCCACTTCGGCAGCTTGGAATGCCACATTGATATCCTTGTTGTTGCCCGCCATGCGCTCTTGGAGTGTGGCATTTTGCATGGCACCAACGCCGATGACCGTCAAAATGGCGGTAAACACCAGTGCAACAATCAGTACCGCGCCACGCTGCGCATTTGCTGTGATCATGGCAAGCGATTCCTTATTGCGAATACCGATGAAAATACCTGTCTCATGCGCCCGTCAGTGTTACTCAGCAATTGTCCAGAGGAGTCGTATACGCTCTGCGCATCAACAGAGCCAGTACGCCCCACAACTCCCTCATCATTCGCGACCAGGGTCAACTCGAGCTTGGCACTCACCACTTGCTGCCAATCTGTCACCGCTGATGCGTCGGCGTAACTATCAATCGCTCGATCGTTGTCGGTATCCAGGCCATAGACGATTTGCAAATTTTCCACGCCTTCGACGAGCTCAACCGCTGCTGCCATTGAACCGCCGCTACCCGTTGCTCGCTGCTGACTGTAGAGACTGAGTACAGGCCTGCCCCCAGCGGTATCACGCCCGGTGTCTCGCACAAAGAAGTGGGTGACTTCAAAACCAAACACTTCTGCGTCGCCACCGTATATTTTGCTCAGCCGGTTACTGGTATTCGAACCGTTGCCATGGGTGAGAGTGGCAGTGCCTTTGCCACTCTCCTTCGGCGTGTTGGTAACGCGGAAAATATCAGCCGATGTGCAGTCTGAGATCAATACGTAGTCGCCTTTAGCAATATTGTAGGTATTGTCTTCGATTTGAACGTTGGCATTATTGGGCGCCAGGTTTCCGGTCAGCCGTACTGAACCGTCACCCCCTCTGAGTATTTGTATCGTATCGGTGCCTTCAACGGCGCCTAGAGTGTGCCCAGCGCCGACATCATTTTCCCCTTTAACGGGAACAAAATCGGCCGCATAGGTCGCTGGCTTGGCGATAACATTAACGTCAATATTGCCGACGGAGTTACACCCCATATACCCCGCCATTCTCACTTCACGCCCCATAAAATGCATGCCGAAACGCGCATTCTCCTGGATCATCGACAGTGATTCCTGGAGTTGATAACTTGTTCTAGAAGCAAGAAAAACCTGAATGATCGCGGTACTCAGAATCAGCCCTAAAGTGATCGCGATCATTAGTTCAATCAGACCAAAACCTCGTTGGGCATTCACGCTTTATAGCTCCGTAACAAAATCAAAGGTTTGCAGGGAGGGCGCTGACCCTTCACGGGTCTTTTCCAAGCGACCTTCGCTCCACTGAATCCGGATGGTGAAACGTGTATCGTCGCGAATTACCGCGCCATCGCCCGCGGGAAGCCTCAGTGCAACCTCTCCCAGCCATTCACGCAGGTCGACGGCAACCGCACCCGTGCCCGTCGGAGCGTCATCATCAATAGCAATGTCGTAGTCGCCCTTTAACGCGACAACCCGGTTGGCCCGCATTCGGTCACTGATATCGTTGGCCAAAAACACAGCGTTGGAGCGGAATTTCGCCGCCTGGTTGAATTTGACAGAGTTCAGCTGAACGGCCGCCGCACCCATGACACCAATAGCCGTGATCAGCAATGCCACCAGCACTTCTATAAGCGTCGCGCCTTGTTGGTTGCGCGGAAAGCTAATCATTTACACTCCCCTAGCTAAAGGTCATTCAAGCCCTCGCCGCATAGTGATTACTTTAAAAGGTATTTTAGCCCTGAAACCCAATCTTTCGACCTTGCGACCGCCATGACTCAACGACACCGTTGCATGCAGTAGATTTATTTTTATGAACCGAACACTGAGCGATTTTTCTGCGCTTTACCAGTATCGACTTAAAAAAAAACCATTTTTTGCAAGATATATGATCACTTTCAAAGTGTTAATACGCAAAATCCGCAGTCTAGTGACATAGCGGCAAATAGTGAGACATTGCAAAAAATGCATCCGTGAACTAAAGCTAACACTACGGACTGGAAAGGATTCCAAGATGTATGAACAGGGAAAGACACTTATCGAGTTGATGGTGACGCTCAGTATCGCCGCCGTTATCGGTGCTGGTGCGGCACCTTCACTGCAGCGCTTTGCGCGTCAGCAACAGCTGAGCCACGCCACCAACACGCTGCATTCCGCCGCCCAATTTGCGCGCGAACAAGCCATTTATCTTGAGCAGACCGTTAGCATTAACAATACTGACGGCCATTGGAGTCACGGCGCAATTATCTATGTCGACGCAGACAGCAATGGCGAGCGCAGTGCCGATGAAGAAATCCTTCGCACTATTCCCCCGCTAGGCGGGGTCGATGCATTGGGCAACCGCCACGTGAGCCACTACATCAGCTACCGGCCAGACGGCAGTGCGCATCTCAAGAGCAATGCCTTTCAGGTGGGCACAGTGACGATATGCCCTAGCACAGGCGAAGAAGGCCGACAGCTCGTCATCAGTATTGGCGGACGAATTCGCAGGGCAGAGTCCCGCTGTGGTGAGTAGCGGCGAGCAGTGGCGATGGCTCTAGGGCTTAATTGGCCTCAACCCAACGCAGTTCGCGAGGCAGGGAAAAAGTAATATTTTCTGCGCGTCCCTCGAGCTCCTCGGGGGCTGACGCGCCCAACTCACAGAGCCTGTCGATCACGGCTTTCACCAGTATTTCCGGCGCCGAGGCCCCGGCAGTGATGCCGATTCGCAAGCCCTCTTTGAGCCACTGGGGCTGTATGTCTTTCTCATTGTCGATCAGCTGTGCCTGACAGCCAAAGCGTTCGGCTAATTCACGTAAGCGATTCGAATTAGAACTGTTCGGAGACCCCACGACAAGCACCAAGTCGGCTTGCTGGGCGAGCGTTTTCACCGCATCCTGGCGGTTTTGAGTGGCGTAGCAGATGTCATCTTTGCGCGGCCCCTCGATAGCGGGGAAGCGCTGCCGCAGGGCATCAATCACCGCCGCCGTATCGTCCATGGATAGCGTCGTTTGCGTGACAAATGACAATTTTTCCGGCTGTTTAACCTCGAGCTTGAGCGCTTGCTCAACATCCTCAACAAGGTAGATATTTCCGCCTTGGCTAACGTCGTACTGCCCCATCGTTCCCTCAACTTCCGGGTGGCCCTTGTGGCCGATCAGTACACATTCGCGCCCGGCGTTGCTGTAGTTGACCACTTCCATATGAACCTTAGTCACCAGCGGGCACGTCGCGTCAAATACCTTCAAGCCACGGCGCGCTGCCTCGTTCCTAACTGCTTTGGAGACACCATGAGCGCTGAAAATCACGATTTTGTCGTCGGGCACTTCATCGAGCTCATCGACGAATATGGCACCTCGCTGCCGAAGGTTCTCAACAACAAACTTGTTGTGAACAACTTCGTGGCGCACGTAGATTGGTGAGCCAAACACATCCAGGGCGCGATTCACGATCTCGATAGCGCGATCCACACCGGCACAGAACCCACGGGGGTTAGCGAGAACAATTTTCATGGTTTACTCCGCACCGGCCTCTTCATCGCCAGCATGGACCTGCACGTCGAGAATCTCAACGCGGAAACCGAGCTGCTGCCCCGCCAAGGGGTGATTAAAGTCAATCTCGACCTGCTCATCATCAATCGCGCTTACCACGCCAGGAAGCTCAGTATTCGCTGCGTCAGCAAAATTGAGTACCAGGCCTTCACTGAGTTCAATATCCGCAAACTGGCTGCGTGGCATACGCTGGATATTTGCAGGGTTGCGCTGGCCGAATGCATCTTCGGGGGCGAGTGTCAGCGTCGCTTGCTGACCTGCCGTTAAGCCTTGCAGCTTCGCCTCCACACCGGGGAGCAAATTACCGTCTCCGAATACGAAGCTCGCCGGGCCGCGCTCGAAGGTGGAGTCCACCTCGCTACCATCCTCCATCAGTAGAGCAAAATGCAGGGTGACGGCGGTTCCCGGACCAATCGCAATAGTCATAATCGCTTCTCTGTTAGCGCTATGCCGACCTTACTTGTCATCGGCATCTGAATGAATAAACGTATCGATGATTAACAGCACGGCACCCACCGATATCGCCGCATCGGCAATATTGAACGTGGGGAAATACGCGTTACCCCAGTGCACCGAAATAAAATCAATAACATGGCCGAGGCGAACCCTGTCCCACAGGTTTCCCAGCGCACCACCCAGCACTAAGGTCAGTGCCATCGACAACAGCCATTGCTGTCGGCGCAGCTTCATTAGCCACACAAGTAAGTAAACGCTTACCGCCGCGGAGATAACGGTAAAAAACCAACGCTGCCATCCCCCGGCATCGCTCAAAAAGCTAAAAGCAGCTCCAGGGTTGTAGTGCAGTGTAATATCCAGCACCGGCAACACGGGGTTTGGCTGTCCATAAACCAAACTGGCGTCGGCCCAAACCTTGGTAATTTGATCGACCAGAACAATAACCGCGGCAAATATCACCCACAGCAATCGCCCCCGCCGCTGCTGCGCAGCGCCGCTATTAGGCATAGTGGCGGACCTCACCATCACCATCGACGTTATCTATACAGCGGAAACACAGTTCTGGATGCGTCGTCGACTGACCAACGTCTTCGCGATAGTGCCAGCAGCGCGTACATTTCATGCCTTCACTGGCGCCAACGCGTACCTGTAAGCCCTCCAGCTCTGTCGTCTCAGCCTCATTCGCCGCGGAAATCGGTGCGAGCATGGCTGAAGAGGTGATCAACACAAAGCGCAGCTCATCACCGAGCGCCGACAGCGTCTCGATCAATTCATCGTCACAAAACAGCGTCACTTCAGCCTGTAGGGAGCCGCCCACAATGCCCTCGTTACGGGCGTTTTCCAGCACTTTATTGACCGCCGTTTTCACGCTCTGCACACGCTGCCAAAAGGCGTCGCCCATCTCGTCATCGTCCGAGAGTTTTTGCAGGCCCTGGTACCATTCAGCGGCAAATACCGGCCCTTGGTGCTCGCCGGGCAGAACCTGCCACAACTCGTCGGCGGTAAAGCTGAGAATCGGCGCGATCCAGCGCGTCAGCGCCTCGGCAATGTGGTACAGAGCCGTTTGCGCCGAACGCCGCGACTGGCTGTTTTCCGGCGTGGTGTACTGGCGGTCTTTGATAATATCCAAATAGAAGCCGCCCAACTCCAGCACACAGAAGTTGTGCAACTTTTGGTATACCACGTGGAATTGATAAGCATCGTAGGCGGCCAGCAGTTCATCTTGCAAAACCGCAGCGCGATGGACGATCCACTTATCCAGCGCGAGCATCTCGTCGCTGGCCAGCGCATGCTCACCCGGCTCAAAACCTGCCATATTGGCAAGCAGGAAGCGCGCGGTGTTGCGGATGCGCCGATAGGAATCGGCAGTGCGTTTAAATATCTCATCCGATACCGTCATCTCATTGCGGTAGTCGGTCGCCGCCACCCAAAGACGGAGAATGTCTGCGCCCAGCTTATTCATCACTTCCTGTGGCGCCACCACATTGCCCAAGGACTTGGACATTTTTCTACCGTTGGCATCCACCGTGAAGCCATGTGTCAGCACTGACTTATAGGGCGCGCAGCCCTGCGCCGCCACCGAAGTGAGCATCGAGGACTGGAACCAGCCGCGGTGCTGGTCAGAGCCTTCGAGGTACAAATCTGCGGGAAAGGCCAGTTCCTCACGCTGAGCCAATACGGCGTAGTGCGTAACACCGGAGTCAAACCATACATCGAGGGTATCCGCGACCTTATCGTAGCTCTGCGCCTCGTCTCCCAGCAGCTCGGCAGCGTCCAGGTCAAACCAGGCCTGAATGCCCCCCTGCTCCACTCGCTCGGCAATCTGCTCTATCAGTTCTGGCGTTCGCGGATGCAGTTCAGCGCTTTCTTTATGAACAAACAGGGCGATTGGTGCGCCCCAGGTACGCTGACGCGAGATACACCAGTCGGGCCGCTCACCCATCATCGACTCAATACGCGCCCGGCCCCAGCCTGGCATCCAGTTCACCGCATCCACTTCGGCCATGGCTTTGTCGAGCAGGCCGCCCTGCTTCATGCTGATAAACCACTGCGGGGTCGCGCGAAAGATGATTGGCGATTTATGCCGCCAGCAATGCGGATAGCTGTGCTCGTAGGACTCGTTGTGCAACAAGCTACCGCGCTCTTGCAGTGCCGCGATCACCTGTTCGTTAGCTTTAAACACATGCTGACCGGCAAATAATTCCGTACCTTCGATGTAGGCACCATTGGCCGCAACGGGGTTGTACACATCCAAGCCATATTTCTGACCGACAACAAAGTCATCTTGGCCGTGGGCTGGCGCGGTGTGCACTGCGCCGGTACCCGCATCAGTGGTGACGTGCTCACCCAAAATCACCGGGACTTGCCGTGCATACAGGGGGTGCTGCAGAGCGAGGTTCTCCAACGCCGCTCCTTTGCACTGGCCAACCACCGCGTAATCGGTAATACCCGCTCGCTTCGTCACGGACTCCTGCAGGGCCTCAGCAACCAGCAGCAACTCTGCGTTGCCGTCTCGTTGATAGGACAACCAAACGTAGTCCAGCTCGGCATGCAGGCACACAGCCATATTTGCCGGAATGGTCCACGGCGTTGTGGTCCAAATCACCAGGTTCATTGCGCCGTCAGCGCTATCGGCAAGCCCGCAGCGCTGGCGAGCATCCGCGGCGTCCACCACTGGGAACAGCACATCAATCGCCGGCGACGTCTTGTCTTTGTACTCCACCTCGGCTTCGGCCAGCGCCGAGCCGCAGTCCATACACCAATGCACGGGTTTGAAACCCTTGTGCAGATGGCCGTTTTCAACAATTTTACCCAGGGCGCGAATGATATTGGCTTCAAAGTCGAAGCTCATCGTCAGATAGGGGTTTTCCCAATCACCCAGCACACCCAGCCGCTTAAAACCCTCTCGCTGGCCGTCGACCTGTTTGTAGGCATAGTCGCGACACTTCTGACGAAAAGTGGCGGCGTCAACCTTGCGCCCGACCTTGCCCACTTTTTTCTCGACATTGAGCTCGATCGGCAAGCCGTGACAGTCCCAGCCCGGCACATAGGGGGCATCGAAGCCGCTTAGCGTGCGAGACTTAACGATCATATCTTTCAGGATTTTATTAACCGCATGGCCGATATGGATATCGCCGTTGGCATACGGAGGGCCATCGTGCAGTACAAACTTTTCCCGCCCGGCGCGCGCGCGGCGAATCTGGCCGTAGTAGTCCTCGTCGTACCAGCGCTTTAACGCTTGCGGCTCACGATTCGCCAAATTTGCCTTCATGGCAAAATCCGTTTTTGGCAGGTTCAGGGTGTGCTTGTAATCACTCATAAAAGCTAGTCTTAAAGGCCCGGCAATAGGGAAAAGTTAAAGGGAGAAGAATCGTCGCGCCTGCGCGATGTCGCGAGAAATTTGCTCGCTCAAGGCGTCGATACCATCAAATTTAATTTCGTTGCGCAGTTTTTCTCTAAACAACACGCGGATATTGCGGCGATACAGATCGCCTTCAAAATCCAATAAATGCACTTCGAGTATGGCCTTGCTCAAATCGCCCACCGTTGGGCGAACCCCAACGTTAGCGACCGCCGGCAGCAGAGAATCCGACACGCCTGCAACTTGCACGGCAAACACGCCTGACAGCGGCGAGCGCAGGCGGCGCAATTGGATATTCGCCGTCGGCGCACCAATGGTACGACCAAGTTGCTGACCGACAATCACCCGCCCGGCAATACTATAAGGGCGGCCCAACAGATGCTCAGCAAGGGCGAAGTCGCCCTGCCCCAGCACTTCGCGAATCCGCGTACTGCTTACTCGCTCACCTTCGTGAAGCAAGGTCGCGGTGTCCATCACGTCAAAGCCGTCGCGAGCGCCGTACTTACGCAACAGGTCGAAATCACCGCTTCGGTCGCGACCAAAGCGCAGGTCATCACCAACAACGATGTATTTCGCACCCAGATTTTTAACAAACAGGCTGGTTATAAACTCGTCTGCGCTCATATTGCGCAACGCGTTGTTAAAGCGAATGCGAACCACACGATCAATACCCAGGTCGCGAATCGCCTCAAACTTTTCACGAAATGACATCAGCCGTGGCGGCGCGGCATCCGGCGCCAGGAATTCTCGCGGCAGGGGTTCGAACAATACCACTGTTGAGGGCAGGCCGTACTCCCGACTCTTATCAATCAGCTGCCGCAGCACCGCCTGGTGACCGCGATGAACGCCGTCAAAAGCGCCAATCGTAGCAACGCAGCCGCGATGACGCGGGCGGAAATTGTGAAATCCGCGGATTAACTCCATGCCTGTGGCCGACCCCATATGCACGCCCCGCTGTCAGCACCGCGACGAAGTCGCCAGTGAATGCGCCGAGCAGTAATAAAGCGACTGATTATAACTTACTCAGCCACGTGACAAAAACGCTTAAGTCGGCGGGTTAGCGCCGCCGCGCAACTGTGCGGGCCGCAGCCCCATAAGCAGCAAACCCAGCAGGTAGGTCACGCCGCCTGCTGCACAAACGCCGCCGAGCACCGCCGCCCGCTGCCAGGCAGACCACAGCGACCAATCGCTGATTTGCGCGCGGCACAGCAGCAACAACGCCGACATTAGCACCACGGGAACACAGAGCTGTAGCGTGTATCGCAGCCAGCCTGCCGCGGGGCGATACACCTGGCGCGCCAGCAAGCCACGCAGCAGCAACATGGCATTGAGCCACGCCGACATGGCGGTGGCCAGGGCCAGCCCTACGTGGCCAATTTGAAGGTAATAATGCAAGGGAACGACTAAGGCGATATTAAACACCATATTCGCCACCATCGCGTATATGCCTATTTTCACCGGTGTCTTAGTATCCTGGCAGGCAAAAAATCCGGGCGCTAATACTTTGATCAACATAAAGGCGATGAGGCCCAATGTGTACGCGCGCAGGCTCAGCGCGGCCATGGCGACATCGCGGCTTTGCAACTCACCGTACTGAAACAGCGTAATCAGTATTGGCTCGGCGAGGATCAACAACGCCGCCGCCGCAGGAAGCGCCATCAGCAACACACCACGCAGCGCCCAATCCAGGGTCTGTGAGAATGCTAGCTCGTCGCCACCGGCTCGCTGGCGAGACAATTTGGGCAAGATCACCGTCGCGATGGCAATGGCGAACACACCGAGGGGCAGCTCTACCAAGCGATCGGAGTAATACAGCCAGGAGATACTGCCAGTGGGTAAAAAAGATGCCAGCACAGTATCGAGCAGCAGGTTTATCTGGCTAACCGATACACCGAACATTGCCGGCAGCATAAGCTGCACAATGCGCTGTACGCCCTCATCGCCCCATCGCCACTGCGGTGTTGGCAGCAGGTGCAAGCGCTGCAAGAATGGCAGCTGGAACAACAGCTGCACACAACCGGCCATGAGCACACCCCAGGCCAGCGCCATCGCGGGCTCGGCAAAATACGGCGCGGCCACCACGGCAGCGGTAATCAAACAGACATTGAGTAACACCGGCGTAAACGCGGGCACCGCGAAGCGCCCGTAACTGTTGAGAACAGCCCCGGCAAAACCGGTCAGTGAAATCAGCATCAAATACGGAAAGGTGATGCGAATCATCTCTGTGGTGAGCTGAAACTTCAACGGATCGTCGCGAAACCCCGGCGCAAAGATCGACGCCACCATCGGCGCGGCCACCACGGCGAGAATCGTTATACACAACAGCACCCCACCCAATGCCCCCACCACGCGATTGAGCAGTTCTCGCACAGCGGCGTGGTCACGCTGCTCCCGATATTCTGACAGTACGGGCACAAAGGCCTGGGCAAAAGCGCCCTCGGCAAATAAGCGGCGTAGAAAATTGGGGATCTTAAAGGCGACAAAGAAAGCATCGGCGTTTGCGCTGGCGCCGAGCACCACCGCAATGACCACGTCGCGCGCCAAACCCAACACCCGCGACAACATCGTCATGGCGCCCACCACCACACTGGAGCGCAATAGTCCGCCGCCGCGAGGAGCCTCCGCCTCACTCATTGCCAGGCCTCACGAAGGCGCTGACGATGGCGCTGCAGCCACAGTAGGGCGATCAGGCTGTGGGCGTTATTAATCTCGCCGTCGGCGAGCATTTGCATCGCCTGGTCAAAACCGTAGACCTTGGCGCGAATGTCTTCGCCTTCGCCCGGCAAGCCATGAAGGCCGCCGGCATCCGCCAGATTGCAGCGGCCGCAATACAGGTAAAAATATTCATCGCTGCCGCCGGGGGAGGAAAAATACTCCGCTATCGATTCCAGCTCAGATACCGTTAACCCAGCCTCCTCGCGCGCTTCGCGCCGCGCGACCTGTTCGGGCGCTTCATCGGTATCAATAATTCCCGCCACAAGCTCCTGCAACCAGGGCGAATCGCCGCTGTCGAGGGCACCAACCCGGAATTGCTCGACAAACAACACCTCATCGCGCTCGGGGTCATAGGGGAGCATGCCGACCGCCGCACCGCGCACGAAAAGCTCGCGATTAAGCGGCTTGCCCCAGCCGCCGGCAAACAGTCGGTGGCGCAGACGCAGCTGGCGAATTTCAAAGAAACCTTTCCAGGCACTGCGTTTTTCCAGCACCTCGACATCGTCGCGACCAAAACGGCTCATCAGAAGCGCCTTTCGGTGTACCAATTCACATCCCGCGCCGATTTATCCACTTGATCGACGACATCCAAGATCATGGCAAACAATGCCATGCGCACCAGCACGCCATTGTCCGCTTGACGAAAGATTGCCAAGTTAGGATTGTCATTCAGGTCGTTGTCCAGCTCGTTGGCTTCTTGACGCGAATCGCGGGGCAGCGGGTGCATAATCACCGTATTGGGTTCGCAGTAGCGAGTGTAGATTGCCTGATTCAAACGATAGCGGCCGCGATACATATCGGCTTCAGCCTTGCTTGCAAAGCGCTCTTCCTGAATGCGAGTGGAGTAAGCAATATCCACCTTGGCAAGGCTGCCCTCCATCACATCGGATTCAATCACCGTGTGGCCGGCACTGCGCAGGGCATCAACAATTTCACCGGGCATTTTCAACTCATCCGGCGAAATCAACACAATATGGACATTGTTATACAAGCCCAGCAATTTGCAGAGTGAGTGTACCGTTCGGCCGTATTTCAGATCGCCAATCATCGCGATCCGCAGGCCATCCAGATCACTGCGCCCTTGGTGCAGCAACTCTTTACGAATAGTGTACAGATCCAATAGCGCCTGGCTGGGGTGCTCATTGGCGCCATCGCCGCCATTAATCACTGGCACGCGGCTGGCCGCCGCAAACTCCGATACCGAGCCCGAAGCCGGGTGACGCATGACGATCACGTCGCTGTAACCACTGAGTACCCGCGCGGTATCGTACAGCGATTCGCCTTTGGCAATGGCCGAGCTTTCAAAGCCCGTGGTTTCACGCACCTCACCGCCGAGTAAGTTAAAGGCGCAGCCAAAACTCACCCGCGTTCGTGTGGAGGGTTCAAAGAACATATTCCCCAGAATTGCCCCATCGAGCACCTTGGTAATACGCTCGCGGTGCGCATAGGGCGCCATGCGATCAGCCACCGCAAACACGCGCTCTATATCTTCGCGCTCAAACTGACTGATAGAGAGAATATGACTACCGGCAAATTTCAACACTGCTCTCCCTTTATACTGCGGCCCGGCCGCTATGATTCACTGGCAGCCGAAGCCGCCTGATTATTGGCGTCGTCAAATTGCAAGCTCGCCCAACGGGCGTAGAGGGGTGACTGCACCAAAAGTTCACTGTGACGCCCACTGGCAACCAGTTCACCATTCTCGAGTACCGCAATGCGATCGACATTGATCACAGTTGCCAAGCGATGGGCAATCACCACCGTCGTACGGCCTTCCATCAATCTTTCCAGCGCCTGCTGCACTTGGTATTCACTTTCTGCATCCAGGGCACTGGTCGCCTCGTCGAGCAACAGCAGTTTAGGGTCTGCCAATATTGCTCTGGCAATCGCGACGCGTTGACGCTGACCACCCGACAACCGCACCCCGCCTTCGCCCACAAAACTTTGATAGCCCTCGGGCAAACGCTCAATAAATTCGTGAGCAAAGGCTGCCTTAGCCGCGGACGCTATCTCCGCATCGCTGGCATCTGGGCGGCCGTAGCGAATATTGTCAGCCACCGAGCCAGTGAATAGCACTGGCTGCTGCGGCACCATCGCGATATTTGCACGTAATTCGTCCGGATCGAGATTGCGAATATCGACGCCGTCAAAGCAAATGGCCCCGTCACTCACATCGTAGAAACGCAGCAACAAATCAATCAACGTTGACTTGCCAGCCCCGGAACTGCCCACCAGCGCCAAACTGCTACCTGCCGGCACCTGCAAACTAACATTGCTTATCGCCGGATGTTCCGGCCGCGAGGCATAGGCAAAGCTCACCGACCTAAAATCGATATCGCCACGCACCGGCACCGGTAGATGCGCCGGGGCTGCTGGCGGCAATATACGATTCTCTGCCGCCAACAATTCCAGCAGGCGCTCGGTCGCTCCCGCCGCTCGCTGCAAGTCACCATAGACTTCTGAAATGGCACCGACGGAGGCAGCTACCATCACCGCGTAGAAAATAAACGCCGCCAGTTCACCGCCACTGATTCGGCCGGCCAGGACATCGTGCCCACCCACCCAAAGCATGCCGGTAACGGCGCCTAACACCAGCACTATCACCACCGTCGACAACCATGCGCGCTGCTTAATGCGCACGATGGCAACATCGAAGGCCACCTCTACATGGCCATCAAAGGCTTTGCGATCAAGCGTTTGATGGTTAAACGCTTGCAGTAGCTTGATATTTTTAACTGCCTCGCCCACAAAGCTGCCGACACTGGCGATCTTGTCCTGACTGCTGCGCGACAGCCGCCGTACGCGGCGGCCAAATACCAGGATGGGCACAATCACCAGCGGCACACTCAGCATCACCAATGCCGTGAGTTTCGGGTTGCTGATGAACAGCCAGATTAAACCGCCGACAAACATCAGCGCGTTGCGCAGGGCGATGGAAACCGAGGACCCGATCACGGTTTGCAGAAGGCTGGTGTCGGTGGTGATCCGGGATTGAATGTCGCCACTCAGCTGGCTTTCAAAAAAGCCGGGGTGCAGGGTGACGACATGGGCAAACACGGCTTTACGCAGGTCTGCACTAACGCGCTCGCCAATCCAGGACACCAGGTAAAAACGCACAAAGGTGCCGGTCGCCAACAGCAATACCAGTGCGAAAAACAGCACCAAGGCCTGGTTTAGCGCCGCTTCACTGGCGTTGCTGGAGAAACCATTATCCACCAGCAAACGCAGCCCCTGGCCGATGGACAGCGTGATCCCCGCCGTGCAGATCAGCGCCACGCTGGCACCGATAACCTGCCAGCGATAGGGCTTCAAAAACCCAAGCATCGCCCGTAATACACCTAGCTTTGCGGTACCGCGCTCACTGTGTTGTTGCTCAGCCATTTGCCTCTCCTTCTGGCCGCGCATTATTGCCCGTATTCCCGGCAGGTAAAAGCGCCGCATCAACCAACGCTAACTTTTGTTTACGCGGTAATTTTTTTATCGCCGCTTCACGGCGCGATGCCACTGAACGGTTTTCTGCTGGCTCGGTGTAGACAATGGCCTCGGCAGGGTCACTGCGAAAGAATCGCGCGCCCTTACCCCCTTCGCCGCAGTGCTCGCGAAAACGCCGCGCGGTATCCGTGGTGATCCCGGTATACAAGCGGCCACTGCGGCAGCGCACCATATACACCCACCACTGGCTCAAAGCCCCTCCTGCTCCAGTGCATCGGCGTAGTCGTTGAGCTCCTGCAGTACAAATTGCTGGAAGTCGTTATCGGTGGAGTCGGACAACTCCACTAACCGCTGGCGAAAGCTGTCGAAACCGTGCAGATGCTCTCCGGGTTGACGCAGCCGCTGCCGACAGAACTCCAGCCAGCGCTGCCGCTCGGCCGCCGATAAGGTTTCGGGGAAGTTACGCGCCCGATAGCGCCACAGCATCTCGGGAAGGCGACGGTCGCTGAATTGGAAATGCTGCCCGGCAAGATCCTCCGGCAGCATTTTTCGCAGGCGCTCCATCTGCTGGCGATCACCGTCACTAAAAAAGCCGCCGCCATAGAGCTGCGTGTCCGGGTCGGGGTTTTCACTGAATTCACGCTGGGCATACACCGATGCCAGGGTTTCATTAAGCCCCTCGGCCTTGCGCAGCATCGACCAGTGCCGTCGGCACTGATCTAAGTCGATCTGCAAACGCTGTGCACTGGCATCGTCCAATAATTTAGGGGTGGCAACAATCGGTGCGCGATTGAGGTGAATTTCCTTGAGCGGAATACGCGGCGTGTCCTCACCCAGCTCGTCACTGGAACTGAAAATTCGCCGTGCAACCTCGTCACTGTCCAGCGTAATCAGCGGGCTCGGATCAACACTTAAGTCATAGACGATCACGCTGTTCTTGTTCACCGGGTGCGGTGCCAGCGGCATCATCAACGCCGAGCAGCCTCGCGCCGCGGACAGGCGCCCGGAAACATGCAGCACCGGCACTTGGCTGTCGGTGTTGAGCATGGCCGCCACCGTGCGCTTGTTCCGCAGGCTCAAGGCATAGTCGTAGAGCTTGGGCTGGGCTTGACGGATCAAGCGAGCCAAGTCGATCGTTGCCAGTACATCCGAGAGCGCGTCGTGCGCCGACTCGTGACTCAGGCCGTTGGCCGCGGTCAGCTCTTCCAGCCGGAAGCTGGGCGAGCCATCCTCGCGCCGGGGCCACTCAATGCCGTCGGGGCGCAGCGCGTAGCACAGCCGAACGACATCGATCAGGTCCCAGCGAGAGTTACCGTTTTGCCACTCTCTGGCATAGGGGTCGTAGAAATTTCGATACAAGGCAAAGCGAGTCACCTCATCATCGAAGCGGATGCTGTTATAACCCACTGTGCAAGTGCCAGACTGAGACAATTCCGCGTGGATGTTGGCGACAAATTCTGCCTCGCTTAGCCCCTCTTCCAAGGCTTGTTGCGGGGTAATCCCAGTAACCAGGCAGGCCTCGGGATTGGGCAGGTAATCGGGAGTTGGGCGGCAAAACTGCACCAGCGGTTCGCCGATAATGTTCAGCTCAGCATCAGTGCGCACACCAGCAAATTGCGAGGGGCGATCCAGGGCGGGGCGAGTTCCCCAGGTTTCGTAATCGTGCCAGTAAAAAGTCTCACTCATCACTCAGTTCGCCACCTGTGAAGCAGATACAAAAACGGCAGCGCCAATGCACCGGCCGGGGCGTCGCCCAGAGCCAGCACGGCGCTGCCGCCTACTTAGCTAACGTTGATATTTTCCGCTTCGATCTTCGCTTTCCAAATTTGCGGGCCTGACTTATGCACTGAGTCGCCAGCGGTATCTACCGCGACCGTCACAGGCATATCTTCAACGGTAAACTCGTAAATGGCTTCCATACCCAATTCAGGGAAGGCCACCACTTCAGACTTTTTAATCGCCTGGGCAACCAAGTAAGCCGCGCCACCGGTGGCCATCAGGTACACCGCCTCAAACTCTTTGATGGCGTCGATCGCACCGTCGCCGCGCTCGGACTTACCGATCATGCCCATTAATCCGGTTTCGGCGAGCATGGTGCGGGTAAACTTATCCATTCGCGTTGCCGTGGTTGGGCCTGCGGGGCCAACGACTTCGTCACGCACGGGGTCAACGGGGCCAACGTAGTAGATGAAGCGGCCCTTCAGGTCGACAGGCAGGGTTTCGCCTTTGCTCAGCATATCGACCATTTTCTTATGCGCAGCGTCGCGACCGGTCAGCATCTTACCGTTGAGCAAGAGCGTATCGCCGGGCTTCCAGGTTTTGATCTCATCGGCCGTTACGGTATCCAGGTTCACTCGCTTCACGTCGCCACCAGACTGACGCGTTACCTCTGGCCACTCTTCGAGTTTTGGCGGGGTCAGAGCGACGGCGCCACTGCCATCCAGGGTGAAGTGAGCGTGGCGGGTTGCCGCGCAGTTGGGGATCAAGGCAATCGCCTTGTTAGCAGCGTGGGTCGGATAGTCTTTAACCTTAACATCCAAGACGGTGGTCAGGCCGCCCAAGCCCTGGGCACCAATACCGAGCTGATTGACCTTTTCATGCAGCTCCAGACGCAGCTCTTCCGAGCGGTTTGACGCGCCGCGTTTTTGCAGATCGTGAATATCGATGGGGTCGAGCAGCGCTTCTTTTGCCAACAGCATCGCCTTCTCGGCAGTACCGCCAATACCAATGCCCAGCATACCCGGTGGGCACCAGCCTGCGCCCATTGTCGGCACCATTTTCAACACCCAGTCCACCACAGAATCAGAGGGATTGAGCATGGCAAATTTAGACTTGGCCTCTGAGCCGCCGCCTTTTGCTGCAACATGCACTTCAACGGTATCACCGGGAACAATTTCGTAGTGGATCACCGCAGGGGTATTGTCTTTAGTGTTACTGCGGGCACCGTCGGGGTCGGCAAGAATGGAGGCGCGCAGTACATTATCAGGCAAGTTGTAGGCACGGCGAACGCCTTCATTAACCATGTCGGTAACCGACATCTCAGCGTCCCACTGCACATTCATGCCCACGGTCAAAAACACCGTCACAATACCTGTGTCCTGACAAATGGGACGATGCCCCTCTGCACACATCCGCGAGTTGATCAGAATCTGTGCCATCGCGTCTTTGGCGGCAGGGTTTTGCTCGCGCTGATAGGCTTCGTCTACCGCCTTGATGAAATCAACCGGGTGGTAGTAGGAGATGTATTGCAGCGCATCTGCAACACTCTGAATCAGGTCATCTTGGCGGATAACAGTCATTGGGCGAGGTCCTTGATAACGTTGTGGTGTCGGTGCCAAAGTGCGACGGTTGCCGCACCTGATCACACTGTGCTGTTGCAGCCATGTGCCCGCAACAGCTGGAATCGGCGCAGAAGTATACACCAGCTGCGGCCTCGCCGTCAGCGGGCCTGGGGACTGCCGCTGTGGTATTGCGTGACCGTTTGGCGCAGCGCTTCGATATCGCGATTCACCTGTTTGCGGAAGGCGTTCACCGAATCAAGCCATTCTTCACTCTGCTGTACACGACGTTCAACCGCCTTCACCCGGGCATCCAAACTGCCGCCCGCAGTGAGTTGCTTATTCACCTCCAGCAGCGTCTTGCGATTTACCTCAGACTGGGCAATGACGCGGTCAAGTTTGCCAGACATTGAAGCCATTGCCTCGCGGTCGGCATCATAACCCTGCAATGCACTCTTGAGCTTTGCGTCTAAAGAGCGGTGGCGGCTTTCGATGGCAGCCAGTCGCTTTTCATTTTTCGCCAACTGCGCATCGTGCTCAGCCAACTCTTGTTTTTGTTTTTTCCACACGTTGTCCCACAGCTTGCGGATTTCAAAATCCAGCTCTTTTAATTTCACCGCCGTGGTCACGCTGTTCTCTTCCAGGCTTTCATCCGCGGAAGATAAGCGCTGCTCCAGCACTTCCAGACGCTGCTGGGCCTGTTTTAAATCACCCTGAGCAATAGTCAGTTGATCAAACAGGTAGTAGGCGGCGGCCGCCAGCGCAACAATTAACAGCGTTAACATAAACAGGACGAAACCACCTCCGCCACTCGCCGCAGTGGCAGGGGGTAGCTCCTTTGAGCTTACTGCCGCACGCTGTGCGACATCTTCCTCGTCAACAGCAATTGAAAATCGTGGTTCTTGTTTATCAGTACTCACAATTCAGTATTCCAATTAATTGTAGTTAAAGCGCCACTCTACACTCGCGCGTCTGCGTGGTAAGTCAGCGCATTATGAACGTCTGCCTCGCTCGCCTCCAGCCCCAGCATGCAGTTTCGCTGTGCAGCCTCGGCGGCTTTGCTATACTTGCGCAGCCTGGGCCTCGGAGTCTGCGAGTCCCGACAAAAAAACAGACAACAAGATGAGAGAGGGGTTTTATGGACGCGTTCATTTCTGCGGATCTGGCCTTGCGCTGGCTGCACGTACTGTTCGGCATCGTTTGGATTGGCCTGCTGTACTATTTCAACTTTGTACAAACTGAATACTTCAAGGAGGCAGAGCCCTCTGCAAAGGCAGACGCCGTACAAAAGCTGGCGCCTCGCGCGCTGTGGTGGTTCCGCTGGGGAGCGATGTTCACCTTCCTGACGGGTCTGGGCTTGCTGCACTTCACGATGAGCCGCGGCGGGTTGAATGGCTACATCATCATCGGTGCACTGATGGGCACCCTGATGTTTTTGAACGTCTGGCTGATTATCTGGCCCAACCAGAAGATTGTCTGCGGCATTACCCCGGGCGACGCCGCTAAAGCCGCGCCAAAAGCTGGCCTGGCTTCTCGCACCAACACCCTGTTCTCAGCACCCATGCTGATCGGCATGCTGGGCTCTTTCCACGGCAGCGGCAATGCCGCTCTCGCACAAGTCGGTAAAACGGCAAGCGGCGACCTGAGCCTCGGCCTGTGGATTTGCCTGGGCTTAATCGCGCTCCTCGAGCTGAACGCCCTGTTCGGCAAAACTGGCCCAATGACCACGGTCAAAGGCGTTGTCCATTGCAGCATCGCGCTGGCCTTGGCGATGGTCGCACTGCTTCAGTACGTGTAATACCGATGAGACCACACCACGTGGTTCAGTACTAAAAAGGGGGCTTTCGCCCCCTTTTTTTCGCCAGGCTAAGCCCCTCTAGCAAGGCTTGTCACACTAGAACTGCTTACTGCGCAACAGCACCAAGGTACAGGCATGCTCGCAAACAATGCCGCGCGCCCTTAACTCACTGGCCAAGCCCTCGTCCTCACTCCCCGGGTTGAAAATGACCCGCTTGGGAGCCAAGCTCAACAGGGCATCCATGTGAGGGGCCAGTAGCTCGCCACGCATATACACGGTGACGGTATCGACAGGTCCGGCAACACTGGCAATATCAGGCTGGCAGTGAATTCCCGCAACCGAGCGGTGATAGGGGTTCACCGGCACGACCGTATGCCCGTATTCGATGAGCATTCGTGCTGCCTTGTTTGAATATCGCTCCGGTTTAGGGCTTGCCCCAAGTACCACAACCCGTTCAGCCATCTCTTCCCTCCAAGCCCGCACTCGCCAACCCAATTAGTTCGGGCATAAAAAAGCCGGGGCGCAAGCCCCGGCTATATCATAGCGAACTACGCTTACTTTTCTTTCGTGCCCATCCAACGGCGCAGTGTCGATGCCAACTCTTGCGCATTGTAGGCCTCTGCACTTTCAGGCATCGGGTCGTTACCCATTTTAATTTCTAAAGACGCCTGATAAGAGGTACGGGTGGTCGTCGATGCAACACCACCACTTAAACGCCCGGGTGTTTGAGCAACAACGGTGTCACAGCTTAGCAAGCCACAGCGACGATATACCTGAGTACTGCCTCCAAACTCATTCACACCCGAAATAGTGCTACTGCTGCGGCTTTTGCTCTCCGTATCGCGATTCACCAGCTGGAACCAGTCATAACCTTCCTGCAAAGTCAGTTCTGCCGCACGAAGCAGTGCGTAATCGTTAACCGTTTCCTTATCCGTCACAGTATTCCCTGTGAAAGTCACGCGGTAGCGGTCCTTGCCCAGAGCGGTCTCGGTGTAGCCGTATGCACCGCGCTTTTCAGCCGGCTGGTATGTGGTGCTACTACTGCATGCAGCCATCAGCACTGAAAGCAACGCGACAAACATCATCTGGGTACGCATAAAATCTCCTCGTTTTTGTGAAAGCTAACTGCTTTTTGTTTTCCGACCTGTACTCTACTAGCCTCGCCTGAACTGAAGCTGAATAAGTAAAAACCCTTACCTAGTTGCCGCAACTCCACAGACTTAAGGGCGCCAGATACGCATGTGCGCGCGGTGGCAGCCGCCCGGCGCTAGTAATAATTCATCGGCGAAAGCCATACCTCTCTCTACGCAGATGTATTCATTGTAGTGCTCGGCAACGTCATCCATTTTCTCGGCCAATGTTGCACCCGGGTTCCACACCACCACGGTATCGCACCCCTGCCCCGCAATAGCCAGCGCCCCTTTTCCCGTTGCTAACTCCTGAACACCACCCACCTGCTCAAATACGCGATCAACCTCACCATCAAAGCGCTGGACGGTGCTAAGTCGGCATTTAGCCAAGCCCTGGGCATTGTCCAAATAGTCGCCCGTGCCCAGGCCCTGAACACTCGCCGCAGCAGTCTCCGCGGCAAAGTAGCTGTGCATGGCAAAACTCAAGGGCAGGCTCTGCTGGCTGCGATTGCAAATCACTAACTCGCACGCCAACTCGCGCCCCAATCGGTACACCACCTGTGCGCTATACATCCAGGGAAAGCGTGCCTGCTCGTCAGGTGCAGACTCGATGGCAAATCGAAGGACCAAACCATCCTCGTCGCTACTCGCCTCAAGCAATTGCCACTCTCGCTGCCTGGCAAACCCGTGTTTGGGCAAGGTGGCGTCGCGACGATTCACACCAAACCACGGCAAACACAGGGGAATCCCCCCACGAATGGCCGCGCCGTCGGAAAAAACCGCCTTGGGGCTCAGCCACAGCCAGTCTTCGTCGCCCACCGGCGCAAATGACAACAACTGCGCGCCCTGCAGCGCAAACACCGCCCGACATTGTGCGGTGTCTGCAACGATTAGCGGCAAAGCCTGCTCGCTTCCATATTCGATACGGCTATCGCTGACCCTCACGCCACGGGGAAGATCAATCATCAGTATTTTCCTCGGCGGCGGACGCAGACTTCACCCACAGCATATCGTTCGCCCCCTTTTGAAATTGGTAATCCACGCGCTCCATGCCAACATCATAGCCCCGCTCCCCCAGCTCCCGCACAACGGCGGGCAGGTGCTGCGACACACGACCATCTACTGAGACCAGCGGATAAATACGCACCTCACGGGCAACACGGCACAGCTCAAGCACTGCCTCAACATGGGCCTGAAGATCGATGTGCTCGCTGTAGAGAAATAATAAGTGTGAACAAAGGGCCAGGTCGTACTCGCCATCAAAACACGGCAGCTCAGGCAAACTGGCCTCAACATAGCGACCCGCTTGCAAACCGCTTGGGTAATCTTCCAAAAATCGATTCATCGCCGACATACGCACTGAGCCCAAGTGCCCTGGGTCGCGAAAGTGGCGCCATACATATTGGTCTGCCTGCCGCGCAAATTGGCTGAGCATACCGGGGTAGACACGGCGAATACGCTGCTGGATATCGTCGGCGCTGAACTGATAGATCGGGTCGACCGACAGCACTTTACCGCCCTGCGCCGTTACTTCGGCATTAAAACTCGCCGTGCCGTCACCGCAGCCAAGGATACTGCGCTCTAGGTCTTCCTCTCGCAGCGCAAACATCGCTGCATATTCCGCCAGGGATCGCCCCCACGGCACTACTGATGATAGCTCCAAAAATAATCCACCGAATAACCAGAAAAAACCCGCGTGGCGGGCTCGAATAACGCAGTATAAATCCTGGGGCCAGCATGGCGCCAATAACTCAGCTAAAACACAACCATACAGGCACATTCCCGCAATACTGAGGGGCAACTCAGCTGCAAAGCCTGTCCTGCCACGGATGGCCAGGCAAAAAAAAAGCCCCGCGGTGCGGGGCTCTCATTTTTATGGATGTGTGGGCTTACATCATGCCGCCCATACCACCCATGCCGCCCATGCCGCCCATATCAGGCATCGCTGGCGCTTCATCTTTCGGTGCGTCGGCAATCATGCACTCAGTAGTGATGATCAAACCTGCCACCGAACCGGCCGCCTGCAGAGCAGTACGGGTCACTTTGGCTGGGTCGAGGATACCCATTTCCATCATGTCACCGTAGGTGCCGTTGCCAGCGTTGTAACCGAAGTTACCTTCGCCAGAGCGCACTTTGTCGAGTACTACAGAGGCTTCGTCACCCGCGTTAGTCACAATCTGACGCAGGGGAGCTTCCATCGCACGCAGCGCGGCGTTAATACCCGCCAGCTGGTCTTCATTGTCGCCTTCTACCGCAGCCAGGTTGCTGATTGCGCGAACCAGGGCAACACCACCGCCAGGTACAACGCCTTCTTCAACTGCCGCGCGTGTTGCATGCAGCGCATCTTCAACACGGGCTTTTTTCTCTTTCATTTCGATCTCAGTGGCTGCGCCCACTTTGATCACGGCAACACCGCCAGCCAGCTTGGCTACACGCTCTTGCAGCTTCTCACGATCGTAATCAGAGCTGGTGTTTTCGATCTGAGTGCGAATCTCGGCAACGCGTGCTTCGATATCGCCCGCTTGGCCGGCACCGTCAACGATCACGGTGTTTTCTTTGTCCATGGTTACGCGCTTAGCGGTACCCAGGTGCTCCAGAGTCGCTTGCTCCAGGTCGAGACCAACTTCTTCAGAGATCACAGTACCACCGGTCAGGATGGCGATGTCTTGCAGCATGGCCTTACGGCGGTCGCCGAAGCCAGGCGCTTTACACGCAGCCACTTTAACGATACCGCGCATAGTGTTAACAACCAGTGTTGCCAGAGCTTCGCCTTCAACATCTTCAGCAACAATCACCAGTGGACGGCTGGCCTTCGCAACGTTCTCCAGCAGCGGCAACAACTCGCGAATATTGGAGATTTTCTTGTCAACCAACAGGATGAAGGGGTTGTCATGCTCAACAGACATGTTGTCGGTGTTGTTCACGAAGTAAGGAGACAGGTAGCCGCGATCAAACTGCATACCTTCAACAACATCCAGCTCGTTTTCCAGGCCTTGACCTTCTTCTACAGTGATCACACCCTCTTTGCCGACTTTCTCCATCGCTTCAGCAATGATGGCGCCAACGTGGCTGTCGCTGTTGGCCGAGATGGTGCCAACCTGAGAGATGGCCTTGCTGTCCGCACAGGGGATAGACAGCTTTTTAACTTCTTCAACTGCTGACGCGATTGCCTTGTCGATGCCGCGCTTCAGGTCCATTGGGTTCATGCCAGCAGCGACCGCTTTCAGGCCTTCGTTAACAATGGCCTGGGCCAGTACGGTGGCAGTGGTGGTGCCGTCACCCGCGTCGTCAGAAGCTTTAGAAGCCACTTCTTTGACCATCTGGGCACCCATGTTCTCCAGCTTGTCTTCAAGCTCGATTTCTTTGGCAACAGAGACACCGTCTTTTGTTACGGTTGGCGCACCAAATGACTTGTCCAAAACAACGTTGCGACCCTTGGGACCAAGCGTTACCTTAACGGCGTTTGCCAGGGTGTTAACGCCAGCCACCATGCGTTGGCGGGCTTCGTTACCAAATACTACGTCTTTAGCCATGATTGTCTTACCTTCCTACTAATTCGTTGATTCAATTGAGCGCTAGAAATTAGCCTTCGATAACACCGAAGATTTCAGACTCACCGAGAACAATCAGCTCTTCACCGTCGACTTTAACGGCGTTACCAGAGTACTGACCGAAGATCACGCGATCGCCAACCTTGACACCAACAGGGCGCAACTCACCGTTTTCCAGCAATTTGCCCTCGCCTACAGCCAATACTTCGCCTTGATTCGGCTTCTCTTTGGCAGAACCGGGCAAAACGATACCGCCGGCGCTTGTCTGCTCCTCTTCGCTACGACGAACCACTACACGGTCGTATAAGGGACGAATTTTCATCTTGATCAATCTCCATTAAATCAATGAACAGATTTTTATTTGACCGGACATTCCGGCACCGCCAGGTAGTGATTACCTACTTGGCGACCTCCCTTTCACACGGATCGGGAATCATCAGGTTTCCCATCGCGCAGACTGGACATGCAGTCACCGTGGGCTGCTCAGGTAATTGGGGGCGAGAAAATGCTTTTCAAGGGCAAAGAGTGAAAATTTTTAGTCTTCTTTTCGGTATTCACCTTCGATGGTGATATGGCCAGGCTCGCGGCGCCCTTCCGCGCCCGAAGAATTGCCGCGCGGGCCGCCACTGGCGCTGAAGCCACCGGCTTGCATCTGGATAACGCCGCGGCGCAGCAACTGATCAATAAACGCGTTGCGCAGCGGACGAATCAGGCAGACAAAGCCCACCGCATCAGTGATAAAGCCCGGTGTGAGCAGCAATGCACCACCGATTGCCAACATCAGGCCCTCGAGTATCTCTCTGGCGGGCAACTCACCGTGATCCAGGCGCTGGCGCGCACGCAATAACGTAGACACGCCCTGCTGGCGCAGCAATGTGGCGCCGATTAACGCGGTTAGCAATACACACGCGATCGTAGGCAGAGCACCGATCAGCCCCCCAACCTCGATAAGCAGCCACATTTCCAAGATGGGGGCGATGACAAAAATACTAAATAGGACTCTCATAGTTATGCTGACCTGATGAATCAAAAATGGTGCCGTCTTTAGCCCCAAGGAAAGAAAAAAACCAAAGCGCCTAGTGCCCGCCTTGCTGACAACTTATTATGTCAGCAACGCCACTGCGACCTCTACCACCTTCGAGACCTCAGCCCTATGCACCTCGCTCGCGCCGTCTTATTACTGCTGCTAACACCATATATTTCAAAAACTTACGCAGCGCCTTCGGATGCACCAACTCCGGCGATGGATATGGAAGAATGTCTATCGCTGGCCACCCAGAGCGCCTCCGACGAGATCACGCTCGGCCAGCTGCGCGAACAGTGCCAACAGCGCCTTCAAGGCCCCGATGCTGCCGAAGAGCATATTCGCAAACAAACCAAGGGCGTTGTCGAAGAGCGTGTTGCACTAGAGCGCTTCACCGATGACAACCCCTTTGTACTCAGCCCCCACCGCGCCAATTACTTACTTCCCCTGTCCTGGCGCGACGACACCGCAGACTACAGCTCGTCGCTGCCGATCAAAGAGGAAAATGTTGATAGCACTGAGGTCGAATTTCAGCTCAGTGTAAAAGTACACATCGCCAAAGGAATCCTCGGGGGCGGCATTCTCAGCGGCGCCTATACCAACCGCTCCTTCTGGCAGGCCTACAACAAGGAGTTCTCAGCACCGTTTCGCGAGACCAACCACGAGCCCGAGCTCATTCTCAGTTACAGCAACGACTGGCAATGGAAGGGGATTCGCAACGTGGGCAACCAGCTAATATTTAACCATCAGTCCAACGGCCGCGGCGAGCCGTTGTCACGCAGTTGGAATCGCATCATGCTCAATATGGTGTTTGAGCACGACCGCTTCGCCATGACCTTTAAGCCCTGGTACCGCATCCCCGAAGCCGCCGATGACGACGATAACCGCGACATCGAATTTTATCTCGGTCACTTTGAGTGGATGGGCTTCTATCAATGGAAAGACCGCACACTCAGCGTGATGCTGCGCAATAATTTGCGCAGCGACAACCGTGGCGCAGTGGAAATCGGCTGGAGCTTTCCGATTAGTTCCAAGATCAAAGCTTATGTAAAATACTTTAATGGTTATGGCGAAAGCCTGATCGAATACAATAACTCGCTGCAGAGCGTCGGTTTTGGCGTGCTGATCAGCGATTGGCTGTAACACTCGACAGAAAATACATATAAAGGTAGATAATGATCAATGCTCAGGAAGCGCTTGCGCGTTTAAAAGAAGGCAATACCCGCTTTGTTGAAAAGCTGGCTGAAAACAAAGACTACATATCGAATAAAAAACCCGAGCTGGTTGAGGAGCAAAGCCCCTTCGCCATCATTTTGGGTTGCTCCGATGCGCGGGTTCCCGCTGAGATGGTGTTTGACCAAACTCTGGGCGATCTGTTTGTTATTCGCGTAGCCGGCAATGTTGTCGCCCCGTCGGGCATCGGCAGTGTTGAATTTGCCGCCCTCAACTTTGGCACGCCATTGGTTGTAGTGCTGGGTCACTCGCGCTGTGGCGCTGTCAAAGCCACGGTAGACGCACTGAGTGGCAACTCCAAAATCCCCACCTCCGCCCTACACTCCATTGTTAAGCGCGTGCGCCCAGCCGTGGAAACTCTGCTAGTCACCGAGTTAAAAGACAACCCAGAGGAACTGGTTAAGCAGGCGGTACGCGCCAATGTACGGACCTCGGTAGAGCACCTTTGCAGCGGCTCATCCACATTGGAACAGCTGATTAGCGAAGGGAAGCTAATGGTCGTGGGCGCAGAGTACTCGCTGGAAACCGGAAAGGTCGACTTCTTCTACGAAGACTACTGGGAACGTATTCGCAACCTTGACGAATAAGCCTTCCGACCAAGCTCGGCGTCAGCTACTGCTGGCGCTGAGTCAGATTCCTCCTGGCCGCTTATGCAGCTACGGCGAGCTCGCCCGCCAAGCAGGACTGCCCGGCCGGGCCCGCTGGGTTGGGCGCCAGCTCAGCCAACTTCCCGACAAGAACACCCTACCTTGGCACCGAGTTATCAATGCACAAGGAAAAATCAGTTTTCCGCACAACTCTGAGGCTTATCGTCGACAGCTCTCACGACTAATTGATGAAGGCAGTGCCTCACCCGACGGCAAAATCGCGTGGCAGCGATGCCGGTGGCCTGATCAGCATTAACGCTCTGCCGACCACGGCGCGACCTTAATCAGCATCAACATACCGGGGATCGCCAAGCCGGCACAGAGCAAATAGAAGTTCGTCCAACCGACCACTTCAACAATAGCGCCGGTGGTGGCATTCGCAAAGGTACGCGGCAGCGCTGCTAGCGCAGTGAACAAAGCAAACTGTGTGGCCGCATAGGCCGGTGTCGTTGCCCTGGCAATAAAGGCGGTAAAGGCAGCGGTGCCTAAACCCACCCCCAGGTATTCAAAAATAATCACCAAGGTTAATGCCAGGCGATTCGGCCCGATTTCCGCCAACGCCGCAAAGCCAAAGATGCTGAGCAGCTGCACCACACCAAATAGCCAAAGCGCGCGATTGATTCCCAGGCGAATCATAATCACGCCGCCCACCAAGCCGCCGATAATCGCGGCCGTCAGCGAGGCAGTTTTAGCGATCGTGCCAATTTCCGTAAGGCTAAAACCGATATCCAAGTAAAAAGGCGACGACAGCGCGGTGGCCATATTGTCACCGAGCTTGTATAGAAACAGGAAGGTCAGCAGCCACAACGCACTGCCCAGCCCGTTGCGCTGCACAAACTCCTTAAATGGCTCGACCACTGCCGCGCGCAGGGTAAGAGGCGCCGCGCTGTCATCACCGGCCTCGCTTACCCAGAAGGTCATCGCAACACCAATGAGCATGAAGCCGGCCATCACCATGAACACCGTACTCCAGGGGAAGTAATCCCCCATGATCACTCCAAGCGAGCCCGGCACCAAACCGGCTAAGCGATAGGCCTGCACATGTATCGCGTTGCCGAGCCCCAGCTCCTCGTCCTTCAACAGCTCGCGGCGATACGCGTCCAGCACAACATCCTGGCTGGCGCTAAAAAAAGCGACCCCCGCCGCCACATAGGCGACCAGCCCGACAGACATTGTCGGGTCAATAAAACCCAGTGCGGCCATGGACAGCATGAGAGCAATCTGAGTGATCAGCATCCACCCGCGCCGACGCCCCAAAAACGGCGGCACATAGCGGTCCATCAACGGCGCCCATACAAACTTCCAGTTATACGGAAAGCCCACCAAGGCAAATAAGCCGATCTCAGTTAGCCCTACTCCCTCGCTGCGCAGCCACGCTGGCACCAATTGAATAAGGAAATACAACGGCAAACCCGAGGCCAACCCGGTAAGCACGCAGATAAACATCTGCTGCGTAAAAATGGCTCGATACCATGGCAGGTCTGTAACGTCCGGTGACGGCTGGGGCTGCATTATTGCCTATCCTTTATTGGGCTGCGGCCCACAGGCCGGGGTCGGTGCAATCAATCGCGAAAATTATTAAATTGGAGGGGCTGCTCTAGATCAGCATCGCGTAACAGCGCCATAACCTGCTGTAGGTCGTCGCGTTTCTTACCGGTGACCCTCACCTGGTCACCCTGAATTTGGCTTTGCACTTTCAGCTTGCTGTCTTTGATCAGCTTGACGATCTTGCGGCACAGATCCGACTCCAAACCATTTTTCATGGTCACCCGTTGCCGCACTTGCTTGCCATAGCCTTCCATGTCGCCCAGCTCCATCGCCTTCGGGTCGATCTTGTTCTTTATCAGGGTGCTGCGCAGTATGTCTTCCATCTGAGTCAGCTGAAACTCCGCCTCGGCCAACACCGTGGCATTGAGCCCGTCGCGCTCGAAGCTGGCTTCAACACCGCGAAAATCAAAGCGGGTATCCAACTGGCGGTTGGCCTGATCCAGAGCATTGGTAAAGGTGTGCAAATCCACTTCAGACACGATATCAAACGACGGCATTCAGGTTCTTCCTATACAAATGAACGGGCACAAGTGTAACAAGGGCTGACGCGCGCAAACAGCACCGTTGCTCCACACCGCAGCCATCACGTAAGCTCCCACCATGACTTCACACAGCTCACATTGGCACATACTTGGCGCAGGCGCGATAGGCAGTCTGTGGGCCAGCTACGCCGGTAAACATGGCCTGCCAACCACCTTGCTGCTACGCAGCGACGAACGACTTTCGCAGTTTAAAATGGCTGGAGGAATCCTCGCGACCCTGGCAGGGAGTGCTGAACTGCTGCCACTGGCGGCAGAGTCATGCGAACAAAACGGCCCGCCGATAGCGCGTTTACTACTTACCACCAAAGCACCAGACAGCTTGTCAGCCGTCGCGTCTATCAGCCCTCGCCTGGCCTCGGGTGCCTGCGTGGTGCTGCTTCAAAATGGCCTGGGCGTGCGCGAAGAATTGCTCAAACTTCGGCCCGACCTGCAGTGCTATCACGCCGTCACCACGGAAGGAGCTTTTCGCCCCGCTCCTTTTCAGGTCGTGCACGCGGGTCGCGGTCGCACGCTGCTTGGCGGCGGCTCAAATGATGAAGCCCTGGCGAAGGAACTCAGCGTCGGGCCGCTCGTTATTACCCCCGACCCGAACATCGAGCAAGCCCTGTGGCGCAAGCTCATTATCAACTGCGCCATCAACCCCTTAACGGCGCTGTATCGCTGCCGCAACGGCGAGCTGCTGGACAACCCTCAGGCGCTTCAGCAACTGCACGGCGTCATCGACGAGGCGCTCTGCCTGGCGCCGCATTTGCAACTGGGCGATGTCTTTGACGGCCTGCGGGAGCAAGTCTTGGAAGTCGTCGCAAATACCGCCCTCAACCGCTCATCGATGTTACAAGACATCGAGTCCGGTCGCCGCAGTGAGATCGACTACATCACGGGCTATCTCTGTCGCGTGGCAGAGCAACACGGTATTGCCATGCCAATCAACCGGCAGCTGCTGGGGCAGCTTAAGGCCCTTCCGGGCCAATAAACCACAGGCTTCCGTGCCCCCGACTGCAGGTCGAGGTATTTGCCACCAAGCCCCCATCAAGGCTCCACAGGTTCGCGGCTAAAAATACCGATAATCGGCGTTTGCTCTGCGCGCAAAATCGGCTCAATTTCCCTGTGAACGGCGTGATAGCGATAAAACGGCACGCGGGGAAAGAGGTGGTGAATGGAGTGCAGGTTTTGTCCCAGCCAGAACCATTCAAATGGCTTCATCCAACGCGGCATGATCATACTGCAGGTATTGCGGTAGCGTTCAGCGTCGCGGTAAGGCAGGTGCGGACGATACGCAAACCAGTAGGCCGTAAAGAAGCCACCAAGGAAGTAGCCCACGATCAATAATGCAACAATCGCCGGCGTCGCCACCCACGCCACCAAGGCGATACGCCAGCTCACAGAAAACGCAATTTCACCCAAATAAATCAACCGCTCGCGGCCAGACACCTTGTGCCAGCGGGTCGCATAAAGGAAGCGGTTTTGCAGCCAAAAAAACTGCAGGCCCGTCACCAGAAAGGCCCACCACCCGTCGCCCATTTTGTGGAGCATATAGTCCGGGTCCTTACCCTGCTGATTGGTATAGCGGTGATGGGTAAAGTGCTCCACCGTGTGCGATGCGTAAGGGATCATAATAATGGGGGCAACAACAAACCCACAGGCATCGTTCAGCCATTTCAACGATGCATGATCACCATGAATATTCGCGTGGGTGGCTTCGTGCAAAGGCGTGTAGGCCATGTAGGTGAGCGCAGCATACACCAGCGTCGCCAGCCACCACGGCACCACACCGGCGATGAACAGGGCCAAGTTCGCAATAAAAGCACCGACAACCAACATGGTGAGTAGCACCGTTGGCCAGGCAAACTCTCCCATGTAGCGCTTGGCCACCACAATAGCCCGCCGATTAGCTGTGCTATGATTCTTTTCCACCGATTATTCTCCGAGCATTGATGACAGGCCAGCACACTACAGACAGCGTCGCTCAACCAGAAGGGCATTTCTGGCCGTCATCAGGGCATAGCAGACCACCACACATTGCGTGCCGGCTGCGGCAGCAAACGGAGCTGGCCGGGCGATGAACGCAGATATTCTTCACCCAATTACCATGGCCCAGGTCATGGTGAACTTTGCAGCCGAGCGCGGCGTTAGCCAACAATGCTGCCTGCGAAACACCGGTATCTCCGGCAGCGACCTTGCCGAAACAGAAAGCCTGATTACCCGTGAGCAGGAAATGCAGGTCATCGCAAATGTTATGCATGCCCTTGGCGGCAGCCCCGCAATCGGATTTGAACTGGGCCTGCGCTACAACATCGCCACCTTCGGCTTATGGGGCTTCACGCTTCGCACCTGCCGCAGCCTGCGAGACGCCGTGCAACATGCCATGCGCTATCTGCCGCTAAGCACTGCTTACTGCCAACTGAGCCTGATCGACAACGACACGCACTTCGGCGTTGTCCTCAACGGCGATACGATTCCACTCGAGCTCAGGGAATTTCTGAAACTTCGCGATTTGGCAACTGCGCTCAATTTACTGCGTGAACTCGGTTTGTCAGGCATTAGCGTGCAAGCCGTGGAGCTGGACTTATTTCAAACCGCGGAGCTTGAGAAAAGCGAGACCTTAGCTGCCTGGAACCCACATTTCGCTGCACCGCGAACCGCCGTGTTAATCGCCCCGGAAGACGCCGACCGACCGCTTCCCACTTACGACCCGCACCTGGTGAGAATGCTGGAAGACCAGTGCCGCACGCAATTGGTACGTCGGCAGGAAACCGGAACCGCCGGACAAGTCCGTCGCCAAATCCTCTGTCAACTCGGGCTAAGCGCAACACTGGAAGACACGGCGGCAGCACTGGCGATCTCACCGCGCAGCCTGCGTCGTCGCCTGGAAGAGGAGAACACCAGCTTCCGGCAACTGGTTGATGACGAGCGACGCTCACTCGCCGAGCAACTGCTAAAAAACTCCCTGATGACGCTGGAAGAACTCGCCGCCCAGCTCGGATACCTAGATACAGCGAGCTTCACCCGCGCCTTTCGGCGCTGGCACGGCCAGTCTCCCGGCCAATACCGCAAGACCCACAACATCAAATAACCGCTTCGCAGCGCTGCAGCATACTGGAAACCCTAAGCAAATTCTTCGCACGCTAATAGCAACGTGCCGATGTATACAATTTGACAATGCCCCCTAGCCCGAATAGAGTTGCGCCGCCTGAGTTAGGTGCCTAAAAACTTTTGTTTGAGGGTTAAACGGGAAGTTCGGTGAGTCGACCACTCGACAAGACCGACGCTGCCCCCGCAACGGTAATCACCTTTTGTGAGAGCCCGGAACCGGCCTAATCAGTTATCACCCGATGTAGCGGAGGGCTTCATCAGCGGTCATATACTTGTATATCACCACTATCCCTCCCTCATTGCTTCCTATTTTTAGCTTTGAGGTAAGTCATGAAAAACCGTCCACTTGCTGCGAACGCTGCTCTGCTTGCAGCCTTATCCAGCCCGCTGATTACCAGCGCCGGCGAAATAGAAACCACCGTCGTTACCGCCACACGTACTGAGCAAAGCATTGCCGAAGTACTGGCGCCAGTCACGGTATTCGAGCGCGCCGATATCGAACGTATCGCACCGCTCGACCTGCAAGAATTGCTGTCTCGCGCCGCTGGCATCAGCTTCGTGCGCAATGGTGGCCGCGGCGCCGCCACCAGCTTGTTTGTTCGCGGCAACCAAAGTAATCATACGCTGCTGTTGGTTGACGGCGTGCGGGTAGGCTCAGCAACACTGGGCAGTCCCTCGCTCACTAACTTGCCCCCGGAGCTGATCGAGCGCGTAGAAATTGTTCGCGGGCCTCGCTCAGCCTTGTATGGTTCCGAGGCGATTGGCGGTGTCATTAACATCATCACCAAGAAGTACCATGACACCGATGGTGTGAAACCCTTTGTACAACTTAGCGCGGGCACCCAGGGCACTGTTAAAACGGTTGCTGCTGTGAACGGCGGAAACGCCGACACTCAGTTCAGCCTAAGCGGCTTGTACGAGGAGACCGACGGCGTCGACAACACCACAAGCAAGGCGCTGCGCCACGGCGATGATGACGGTTTTGAGCAGCAGGCTATCAATTTCAGCGTGTCACATCGCTTTAACGCACGCGCCAAAGTTCACGCGCTGTACCAGCACAGCGATAGCGAGAGCGAATACGACACCAACTGCTACTCACCGTTTCCCAATAACTTTGGCTGCGAGCCCTACACAGACAGCACGGTTACCGTCGCGGGTTTGCGCGGTGAATTTCAGCTAAGCGACAACTGGGCACTGAAGCTCACCGCGGGCCAATCTACCGATGAAAGCCAAACGCGCTATCGCTATCGCGATCCCGCGTTGGTTGCCGCGAATCTTCGCGGCGATGTATTCGAAACCACTCGCAAGCAATTCACCGCCCAGAATGACTGGCAGCTCGGTAAACACCACGTACTCACCCTGGGTAGCGAGCATATTAATGACGAGGTCGATAGCACGCTGAGCTACGGCAAAGACGAACGCGAGAACAATGCAGGCTTTGCGCAATGGCAGGCCGACTATGGCCGCATCGACTACGCATTGGGCTGGCGTCACGACAGTAATGAACAATTTGGCTCCAGCGACACCCGCAACGCCGCCGCGGGACTGGACTTACCCATGGGCATGAAATTGATCGCCTCCTACGGTGAGGGCTTCAACGCCCCCACTTTTAACGACCTCTACTACCCCGGCTACGGCAACCCCAACCTCGAGCCTGAAAGCTCAAAAAACCGGGAGCTGGAGTTGCGCGGCAAACACGCCTGGGGGCAGTGGAGCGTTAACTATTTCATCAATGACGTGGATAAGCTCATTCAATACAACCCAGCCACCTTCGGGCCGGACCAAATTGAATCAGCGCGCATCGAGGGCCTGGAGCTAAGCTTGGCAACCGTAGTAAGACAGTGGCATATCGAAGCCAATGCAACGCTCTTGGATACTGAAGATAAAAATTCAGGCAAGGAGTTGCGCCGCCGCGCCGATAGCCAGGTGAACATCGATGTTGACCGCCAATGGCAGCAATGGGGAGTCAATGCCAGTGTTCGCTTGACCAGTGACCGCTACGAAAACACCAGCAATACCGACGAATTGCCGGGCTACGGCCTGGTCGATGCCGGTGTTTCCTACCAGATCAATGACAGCCTCAAGTTGCAACTGCTGGTAAAGAACCTGTTTGACAAAGACTACGTTAGCGCCAGACACTTCAGCCTCGGCAACTATGAGTCAATTGGGCGTGAAGCGCTGCTAAGCGTGACCTACGCCCCCTAAGGCGAAAGCTTAGACAGCGATGGAGCTCCGTCACAATGAATGAAGAAGAAAAGCGCCACCAACAGCGCATGCAGAAGAAGAAGGCACTGATCGACGCCAAGGTCGCGAAAGCTACCGAAGAGCGCGGCGTGCTTATCGTCTTAAGCGGGCCGGGCAAGGGGAAATCCAGCTCGGGTTTTGGCACGGTGATTCGCTGTATTGGTCACGGCTACAAGGCCGCGGTGGTGCAGTTCATCAAGGGGACCTGGGACTGCGGTGAGAGAAACTTCTTGCAACAGCGCTGTCCCGAGGTACCTTTCATTGTGATGGGCTCCGGTTTTACCTGGGAAACACAAAGCCGGGAACGCGATCGCGAAGCCGCTCAGCAAGCCTGGCAGCAAACGAAAACACTGTTGAACGATGCCTCATTACACTTAGTGCTGCTCGACGAACTGACCTACATATTGAAGTACGGATACATCGACGCCGAAGAAGTCTACGAAGCGCTGCGCAACCGCCCTCGGGAGCAGAGCGTGATTATTACTGGCCGTGGTGCGCCGCCAGCCCTCAAAGAACTGGCCGACACCGTATCGATGATCGATGATAAAAAACACGCCTTTCGCGCGGGCATTAAGGCGAGAAAAGGCGTGGAGTATTGATGCGCCGCCTGCTTGTCGTACTCAGCCTACTGCTCGCGCATATAGCCAGTGCCAGCAGCGAGCGCTGCGTTGACGATGACCGCAACGTAAAGGTTTGCCTGGATGCTCCGGCTGCGCGCATTATCGCCCTGTCACCCGGTGCGACGGAGCTGCTCTATGCCGCAGGCGCGGGCGATAAATTAATCGCTGCCGTCAGCTTTAGTGACTACCCTGATGAAGCGAAAGCCCTGCCGAGAGTGGGCAGCTACAACCGTTTTGACCTCGAAGCGATTCTCAGCTTAAAACCGGACCTGCTAATCGGCTGGCACAGTGGCAACCCGACAGAGCAACTGGCGCAACTCGAAGCACTGGAGCTTAAGGTGTATTACAGCGAGCTGCGCGGCTTTGACGATGTTAGTCGCACCCTACGCCGTTTTGGCGAGCTGGCCGGCAGCGAGCCCTCAGCAAATGCCGCCGCCGAGCATTTTGACCAAGGCATATCCGCCTTACGCAAGCAGTACCAGAACGCTGAGAGCGTTCGCGTTTTTCAGCAAATTTGGGTTAACCCCTTAATGACGGTTAACGACCAACACCTCATTAGCGAAGCGACACGCCTGTGCGGCGGCATAAACGTCTTTGGCAACCTGCCGCGCTTGGCTGCTCGCATCGACCACGAGGCCGTATTAGCCGCCAACCCCGAAGCCATTATCGCCGGCGGCATGGGAGAAGAAAATCGCAGCTGGCTGGACGACTGGCGCCCCTACTCAGGCCTGCTGGCCGTGCAGAGAGATAACCTGTTCTTTATTCCACCCTCTACTCTGCAACGGCCAACACCAAGACTCCTCAGCGGCACCCGTATGCTGTGCCAGCACCTGGACACCGCACGTGGCCGCCGCTAGCTATCACACCCCGCGCCTGCTACCCGCACTCGCCCTGCTCAGCCTCGGCGCGCTGTTGGCCGTTGCGCTTAGTGTAAGCACTGGGAGTGTCGCCATTAGCACCGCGGAGCTGTGGGCGGTGCTGCAAGGAGAGGGAGAACCCCTACACCACACCTTGATATTCGACCTGCGATTACCGCGCAGCCTCGCTGCCTTTGCCACCGGCGGGCTACTGGCCGTGGCGGGCGCACTTATGCAAGTGCTGCTGCGCAACCCGCTGGCGGACCCCTATGTGCTCGGCCTTTCCGGTGGCGCGGCGGTGGGCGCCCTGAGCGCCATGCTACTTGGTCTGGGCAGTGCGGCGGTTTCAGGCTCGGCATTCATCGGCGCCATTGTATCGGCGATCACGGTATTCGGCTTAGCCCACGGCACCGGCAGCTGGACACCCACACGCTTACTGCTTACCGGTGTGGTTATTGCGGCGGGATGGGGAGCCGTGGTCACCTTTATGCTTGCCATTGCCCCCACCGAAAGCCTGCCCGGCATGCTGTTCTGGCTGATGGGTGATCTCGCCTATGCTCGCAGCCCGTGGCCAGCACTGACGACTCTACTCGCTCTGTCTCTGCTTCTGCTGCCACTCGGGCGCAGCCTCAATGCAATGGCCCGCGGCCCGCTGCAAGCAGCGGCGCTGGGCGTTGCCGTTAAGCCCATGGAGTGGAGTATTTATATTGCCGCCAGCCTACTCACCGCTTTGGCGGTCACCACCGCCGGCAGCATCGGCTTTGTTGGCTTGGTCGTGCCACATATGCTGCGGCTGATATTGGGGAATGACCAGCGGCTGATTCTCCCCGCCTGCGCCTTGGCAGGCGGTGCACTGCTCACCTTGGCAGATACGCTGGCCAGAACCATCATCGCACCGGAGCAATTGCCCGTTGGCGTTATCACCGCCCTGCTCGGCGTTCCCACCTTCTTGCTACTGTTATACCGGAGCCGATAGTGAGCGAGGTCTTGTTACAAGCCGCCCAGCTCTGCATTGATGTGCCGGGTCGCAGCAATGGCAGCGAGCTTAACTTTGCGATTCAGCGCGGCGAAGTTTGGGGCGTTCTCGGTCCCAACGGCGCGGGTAAAACCACCCTACTCCATACCCTGGCCGGGCTGCGCAAACCTCGTAAAGGTACGGTATATCTCGCGGGTTCGGCCATTCAACGGCTGCGCCGGCGGCAAATTGCCCAGCAAATGGCGGTTGTCTTTCAGGAGCGCTCGGACAGCTTCCCGGCAACGGTGATGGAATCGGTGATGATCGGCCGCCACCCCTTCTTAAGCGCCTGGGATATGGAGTCTGCCGAGGACCTTGAGATCGCTCGCGCCGCACTTGCGCGAATGGAGTTAAGTGGCATGGAGCAGCGCCTGGTGAGCAGCCTTTCCGGCGGCGAAAAACAGCGCCTGGCCATTGCCACCGCCATGACTCAGCAAGCGGATATTTGGCTGGTCGACGAGCCCGGTAATCACTTGGACCTTCACCACCAAGTCGCCGTTATGTCGATGATGCGCGAACAGGCCGCACAGGGAAATGCCGTTCTGCTTTGCCTGCACGACATCAACCTGGCAGCGCGGTACTGCGATCAGCTACTTCTGCTCTACCCCGACGGCAATGCCTGCTGGGGAGACGCCTCGATCATGCTGCAAGCCCCCGCCCTGGAAAAACTGTATCGGCAACCACTTACCGTACTCGAAGACCAAGGCCAGCGCGTTTTTATTCCCCGCACTCAGCGACATACCGGCAATGAAAACTGACTTTAGCCGCGACGATATCGACGCCATCTATCGCGTGATTGCCGCGCGGCGGGATATGCGTCACTTCACCGGTGGCGAGATTGACGACACCACACTGACACGCCTGCTAAGCGCCGCACACCAAGCGCCCAGCGTCGGCTACATGCAACCCTGGCGATTTATCCGCATCCGCAAGCCCCGGCTCCGGGAACAACTCTATGACCTGGTGCAGCAGGAGATCACTGCCTCAGCCGAGGCACTGGAAGAACGCGGTAGTGAGTTTTTACAGCTCAAGGTAGAAGGTATACGCGAGTGCGCCGAACTCATTGTGGTGGCACTGTGCGACCAGCGAGAGCGCTACCTGTTCGGCCGCCGCACGCTGCCGGAAATGGACCTGGCGTCCGCCGCCTGCGCCATACAAAACCTTTGGCTGGCTGCACGCGCCGAAAACTTAGGGATGGGCTGGGTATCGCTATTTGAGCCAGAACCCTTGAAGGCACTGCTAAAAATGCCGGCCGGTAGCCACCCCATTGCCCTGCTATGTCTGGGACCCGTAGAGGAATTTTACGACCGCCCAATGCTGGAAACGGCGCAGTGGGATCAACGCCGCCCCCTCCACACACTCATTATGGAGGATGGCTGGCAAACCGAGAACGAGGCAGACGATGACTAATACGCTAATGGTTCAGGGCACCACCTCCGATGCCGGCAAAAGCGTTCTCGTCGCCGCACTGTGTCGCGCCCTGCATCGCCGCGGCTTACATGTCGCGCCGTTCAAGCCACAGAATATGGCGCTTAACAGCGCCGTCACCCCCGATGGCAAGGAAATCGGCCGCGCCCAGGCCGTGCAGGCACGGGCTTGCGGACTACCCGCCCACAGCGATATGAACCCGGTTCTGCTTAAACCCAACAGTGACACCGGCGCACAAGTGATAATTCACGGGCAGGCCCTGCGCAATATGGAGGCGCAGGACTACCACGGCTATAAAGCGACTGCACGAAAGGCGGTATTAGCGTCCCACCAGCGCCTTACTCAACAATATGACTGGGTTGTGGTGGAGGGCGCCGGCAGCCCCGCTGAAATCAATCTTCGCGCGAACGATATTGCCAACATGGGGCTTGCAGAAGCGGTTGACTGCCCGGTGATACTGATTGCGGATATCGATCGCGGTGGCGTTTTCGCGCATTTGGTGGGCACGCTGGAGTTGTTGTCAGAAAGCGAACAAGCGCGGGTTGTTGGGTTCGTCATCAACCGTTTTCGCGGCGATATTGCCCTGCTGCAATCCGGATTGGACTGGTTGGAAGCGCGCACCGGCAAGCCGGTATTAGGTGTACTGCCCTATTTACACGACCTGCACCTGGAAGCCGAGGATGCCATTGATACCCAGCAAATTCTCGAGGATATCAGTTTGCGGGTGGCGGTACCGGTATTGCCCCGCACCAGTAATCACACCGACTTTGACGCCCTTCGCCTGCACCCCAATGTTGACCTTTGCTTCGTGCGCAAGGGCAAGGCACTGCCGCCTTGCGACTTGCTCATCCTGCCCGGCAGCAAAAGCGTGCGCGCTGACTTACAACAGCTCCGCGACAATGGCTGGGCCGATCAGCTCAAACGTCATTTGCGTTACGGTGGCAAAGTGTTGGGGATTTGCGGCGGCTTTCAAATGCTGGGCAGTGAACTGCACGATCCGCTGGGTATTGAAGGCCCGGCCGGTAGCAGTGAGGGCTTAGGCCTGCTTGATATCACCACCACACTGGCCAGCGAGAAAACCCTGCGCCAAGTCAGCGGGCACTGCTATCTAAATGGCAAAACGACCTCAATTCGCGGTTATGAAATTCACGCCGGGGTCAGTGAGGGCGGTGGCCTCGAGCGCCATTTTGCCGATTTGGGAAGTCACCTTGATGGCGCCATTAGCGAAGACGGACAAGTACTGGGCAGCTATATCCACGGCTTGTTCGACGATGACAACGCTCGGCAACAGCTGCTCACCTGGGCTGGTGCCACCGAGCAGGCTGCCTACAATTACGACGCGGTCATAGAAACGAATCTAGACCGCATTGCCGACAGCGTGGAGCAGCACATCGATCTCGATAAACTGCTCCATACCTGCTCACTAGAATTCAGACAGTCCCGCTAAGGCATCAAACAGCGGCCGCAACAGCAGCTGATCCAGGGCGCCGATCAGCGGATCCAACTGAGACAACAGCAAGTTATCAATATGGAAGCCCAATTCTCGGGTGACTGCCAGCAAAGCGCTGCTCAGAAAGGCTGGCCCCAAACCGATGGCCTGAGTCACTTCAGCCGGCGCAAACTGCTCAATGGGGATCACACCCACGAGAATATTATTCAACAGGTCTTCCACAGTATAAGACAGCACTTGCCCCAGCTCGCTAACGCTGGCATTGCCGATGGCGTCGATGCTGCGGCCCACGTCCAGTAATAGCTCGGACAGCAGGGCAAAGCTGCCACCCACCACCGGGACGATACCGGCCTCTTCTTCAATGGCATCGACTATGCCCTGAATATTGCCAGCCAGGCCCCGCAGCGGGTCAGTCAAACTGCGCAAGTCCGCGGGCGGCTGTTCACCATCTTGGTTGTTGGCGGCTTTGAAAGCATCCAGTGCTGGCGCTAACTGATCAAACGGTGCGGGCAAATCATCGCGGTCGGCAATGGCTTGCAACTGCTGCAACGAGTACAGCAATGCCTGCGACGCCCTGGCAGAACCCGCCAGTATCAATTCCGGGTTTTGCTCTGTCGCAGCGGCTTGGGCGCCACTTGCCAGCGCGTCCACGACTTCAATCAAGCCTTCCGTCGCAGCGCCCAGCGAGGCGATGACTGCCGCCAAATTCTCTTCTGGTACGGCTGCAGACAAACCATCAAAACCAGCGCGCAATTGCTCCTGCACAGGGTCGAGATTGCCCTGCTCCGACGACACATCAAAGCCCGGATCGCCCTGCAAGGGGTTGCTAAAGGCATCGCTTGCCGCCAGTCCCTGTGAGGGCTGTTGCGGTGTTTGACGGCCATAAGCCGGCTGGGGGTCGGAGAGCGAGCCCAGTCCTAAAGCAGGGTCATTGGGATCAACCTCATAGGCCTCACCACGCATGCGGTCACCTTTGATTTCTACCCAGAAAAACCCGTAGCTGTCGCCGCGCTCGTAGAACACGGGATTTTCGTCGCGCCGCACCAGGCTGCGGGTTTTACTTCCCGCGCCAGATAGAATGAACTCCGTCTTTCCACACGATGGCGTCGGCATTAGCCACTGCAGGTCGTGGTCGTGGCCCGCAAAGAAAAAGTCGGCACGGTCACACATGGTTTCTTCTAAGAAGGCCTTGTAGCGCTCGCCCGCGAGAACCGGCAGCAAGAAGCCGGGGACGCCGTCATAATTACCGGCATTGCCGTGGCTGCCATTGGAAACATAGGGGTGGTGAGCAAACACCATTTTCCATTTGGCCTGACTGGCATCGATTGACGCTTTCAACCAACGCGCCTGCGCCAGACCGTAACTGTTGTAGGCGTAATTTTCATCGCTATCGGGGAAACCGCCAGCCACCTGGCTGGAGTCAATGGCGAAGAACTCCACCAAGGGCTGGCCATTTTCCTGCTGCCCCTGAGTAAAACGGTAGTAGCGATCAGGCATCTTCCAGCGGTCACTGGCACGGGGCGCATCGGGGTGTTCGCTGTCGCGATAATGGTAGTCAACCTGGAAATCACCGTTGGCATTTCCCGCACCATCGCCACCGAAAAATTCGGTGTTGTCGTGGTTACCCAAAACAAAATAGAACGGCAGATCAACGGGGGCAAAAGGCTGTTCAAACTTTTCTTCGAACTGGCTATCCATCACCGAGCTCACCCCGGACTCATAGATATTATCGCCCAATCCAAGAACAAGGTCGCACCCGCGAGCCGCGCAGACTTTTTCAATCGCCTGCCCGACTGCATAGGCACCATCGCTGCCGCTGCCGCTGTCACCCAGCAAAATAAAGCGCAGGGTGTCGGCGTTGCCATCAACGGGTTGCTCAACGCTGTTATCAACACCAGGCGTCGAAACGCTATTACTGCTTGATGAGGAACCACCGCAGGCACTCAAGGCCACCGCTGCGCCAAATACCAGAGCGCGACCCAGTGCGTTGTACAAATGAGACATTTATCTACTTCCTTTTCTACTACAGCGGCTTAGCTACGCGGACGGCTCACTGGGGTGTCTTCGACTAAGCGGCTGCTGCCGGCATTCACAGACAATGTTTTAACCTTGTCCATTTCCACCCCGGACTGGTCAGCGCGACTGATATCAGCAGCGTAGTAATACTCCGCCTGTGTGCGTTCGCGAGTGACGTCCATCAAGATGAAACCCTTGTTTTTCAGGTCGGTATATTTCATGTGCGGGTTCGCCACGGGCAGCACTGCCGATACCAACTCGGCGGCGCCGTCTGGGAAGCCGGGCGAGGTAATGCTGCTGGTCACGAACTCGACGGCCAAGGGCTCATCCAATACACCGCTGGTCAAGATCGCACTGCTTTTATACACCTCATTCGCCCAACTGGTGTGGATATCACCGGTTAGAATTACAGTGTTTTGAATACCTTGCTCGTCGATGAAATCGAGTATCTCTTCGCGCTCGGTGGGGTAGCCGTCCCATTGGTCCATATTGACGGCAATGAGCGGGCTGAAATCGTTAGTCGGGACACCTGGCAGCAGGCGTTGCAACTCAAGGATCTGCAGCTGCGCAAACATGACTTGCTGACCGACGAATTTCCATATCCCTTGCGACACCGCCAACTGATTTTTAAACCAGTCTTTTTGCGTTTGCCCCAGCAGGTCACGTTGCTCAATGCGCGCCGGATCAACCGGGTTATCGAGCTGCTTTTCCCGGCCTTCCAAACGGGTATCGAGCATGACAAAGTCAGCCAGATCGCCAAAGCGGAAGGCGCGGTAGATGCTGTCCTGACTTGCGGTTGGCGGACGGATCGGCAGCCATTCAAAATAGGCCTGAATCGCTAAGCGTTTACGCTCAAACCAATCACCTTCGCCCTCGTTGTGATTGTTCGCGCCATCTTTATAAGAATTGTCGGTGGTTTCATGGTCGTCCCATACCGTAACAAAGGAGTGAGTGGCATGAGCGGCCTGAAGGTCGACGTCGCGACGGTATAACGCATAGCGGCGCCGGTAATCGTCCAGGCTGACAATTTCATGGGCCGGATCGAGCAGACGTTCTGGATGGTCGCCGTACTCATCCTGGCCATATTCGTAGATGTAGTCGCCCAGGTGCATGACAAAGTCGAGGTCGGCGCGGTTTGCCATCATGCGGTATACCGAGAAGTAACCGTGGGGATAGCTGCTACACGAGCACACGGCAAAGCGCAGGCGGTCAGTGTATTGACCAGGCAGGGGCAAGGTTCGCGCGCGGCCAACCGGAGAGCTGCTGTCGGCACCTTTAAACCGGTACCAGTAGCGTCGGTCAGCCAGTAGGCCGGCAGCGTCGAACTTTACTGTGTAGTCGCGATTGGCATTACTACTCAGGGTTTCTGAAAGCACAATGCGCTCGAAACCCGGATCTTCGGCGATTTCACACAGCACCGTAATATCGCCGGTATGGCCAAGCGCTGGCGTTGCTCGCGTCCATAAAATTACGCGGTCGTCCAAGGGGTCACCACTGGCAACACCGTGTTCAAACCGCAGCCCCGCACTTGGCGTTACGCCGCCACCGGTACCACCGCCACCGCCGCTGTTATTGCTACCGCCCCCGCAGGCTGTCAGTATAGGTATGCCAATGCTGGCAGTAGTAAGCGCTTTGATAAATAGTCGGCGATCCATAGTGTACTCGTTGTCATCAAACAGGGCGTGAAGCATGCAAATCTCGCACGCAGAGGAGCCTACTGCCCAAAGATGACAGTTATGTTTCTAACGAGCTACCTATTTATGTGTATTTTTCCCTTTGCATTACGCCGCATTTTCGCAGTGTTCGCCACAGCTTTAGTGCTGGCTGCCTGCAGCCAGAAGCCCATCGCATTTACCGACTACACCGTGCAAGAACTGTTAAAGAAAAACATCGCCGAATTGGCTGAGCCCGCATTTTTCGAGTTGGAAAGTGTCGAGGTATTGAATAAGAACGACGGCGGCGAGTCCGCTAGCGCTGACGTCTATGTGACGCTGCGCTTCCCTGAAGACTTCGACACTGTGGTCGGCATGCGAAAGCTCGCGCCTTTCAATATGGAATACAAACAGTACAAAAGCAGCTTTGGTAGTTTCAAAGCCGGGGAAAGCCAGCGCCATCACGCCCGTTATCAATTTGTGCGCCGGGACGGCAAGTGGTTTATTGCAGGCAGTAAGGCGCTATCCGCCCCGAAAATCGAACGCCCGTAATCCACGCCACTGAAGGCCTAGCCGTGGCTATGCAACTGCACCCACGGCTCTCGACCATCTTGGTGGTAAATATGAAAGCGGCTAAAGCCGGCATAGGGCACCGATAGCCGCGTCATTGCGCCCATTGGCATACCCAACCAATGGCATATCATCACGCGGATAACCGCGCCGTGCACCACCAGCAATACCGACTGCCCACTGTGCTGCTGGACAATGGCATCCAGTGCTCCTGTCACCCGCGCGCAAAAGTCACTCATCGCCTCGCCATTGGGCGGGCTAGCCGAATCCGGTGACTGCCAAAACTTGCGCCACACCTCTGGGTCTCGCTGTTGGGCTTCACTGTGCGCCAACCCCTCCCAGTCGCCAAAATGGATCTCGCGCAAGTTCTCATCCACCGAGAGAGCAATGCCGCGTTTGCTAGAAAGCTCTTCAGCAAAACGCGCACAGCGTTGCAACGGCGAGGTGACAATATGATCCCAGTGAGGCTCGTCCACGCTGGCGACTTTGTCACGCATTTGCGACCAGCCGGTTTCGCTCAAAGCAACATCGGTACTGCCGCGAAATATCTCGCCGCCCTCGCAGGCGCCGTGACGCAGCAGGTCAATACGGCTGCTTGTTACCGTCACGCGTCGCTACCTCGGCTCACACCGGCTTGCTCAAAGCTAGCCATATCGTTGTGCAGTCGACAGGCCGCACGCAAAATTGGCAGAGCCAGTGCGGCACCGCTGCCCTCGCCCAAGCGCATATCCAGCTCTAACAGCGGCTGCGCGTCCATTTTCGCTAAAAGTCGCTTGTGGCCGGGCTCAGCAGAGCAGTGAGAAAAGAACAGCCACGGTCGAATAGTGGGGTTCACCTTCACGGCAGAAATTGCTGCCGCCGTGCAAATATAGCCATCAACCAAGACAACGATGCCTTTCTGCGCGGCGCGAATATAGGCCCCCACCAAGGCGTTAATTTCTAATCCACCGATACGCCGCAAGGTTTCGACACCGTCTTTCATATGCGGCAAGTGCCGCGACATTGCCCGCGTGACCACCGCCGCTTTTTTGGCTAAGCCCTGTTCACTAATACCGGTACCGCGCCCAACCATTGCCGTTGCCGACAGCCGCGTGTGCGCCACCGCAAGTGCCGCAGCAGAGGTGCTGTTGGCAATGCCCATCTCACCGCCGAGAAAGATATCAATTTCCCCCGCCTCATCAATAATATCCCGGCCCACGGCAAAGGCCTCCAAGCACTGCTCACGATCCATCGCCTCGGTGACACACATATTTTGTGTTCCGGCAGCCACACGCCGATCAACCACATTGGGCAGGTCTTCAATCGCGTAAACCGTTCCGGTGTTCACCACTTTAAACGACGCGCCGACGCTGTCGGCTAATACACTGATTGCCGCGCCGCCGCTGGCGAAATTACGCACCATCTCGGCGGTTACCGTTTGGGGATACGCCGACACGCCCTCGGCAGCGACGCCGTGATCAGCGGCAAAAACTGCGATAAACGCCCGATCAAGCCTGGGAGTCAGCGTGCGCTGAACCGCCGACAGTTGCACAGCTACATCTTCTAGTCGCCCCAGAGCGCCACGCGGCTTGGTCAAATTGTCTTGATGCTGCTGCGCAGCGGCGCGCATTTCCTCGTCCGGCTCTGGCGCCGCCTCTAAATACCACTCAGTCACGGTTATTTCCCTTTTAACACTTGTTCCAAGCCTGCTGTAACAAATACCACCCGGTCGGCGACAGCGGCGATATCCTGATGTAGGCGGCCCGCTTCATCTACAAAGCGGCGAGTCAGCGCTCCAGTGGGGACAACGCCTTGACCAACTTCGTTGCTGACCAGTATCACCTGCCCCGGATTACGCTGAATACACTGCAGAAACCCGGCTCTTACACCCTGCCATTGCTGCTCATCATCTTTAATGAGCCAGTTGCTCAACCACAGCGTTAAACAGTCTACCAAGATGCATCGGTTTTCAGCGGCGTGTTCGGCGATGGCTTGGCAAAGCTGCTCAGGCGCCTCAACGGTGTGCCAACCGCAGCCTGCACGCTGCTGCCGATGATGGGCAATACGTGCAGCCATTTCAGCATCCCCCGCGGTTGCTGTGGCGATGTAGATCAATTCCCGGCCACTGTCGCAGGCGCGCTGTTCCGCCAAGCGGCTTTTGCCAGACCGCGCACCACCTAAATATAATTCCAGCACCCTGACTCCTATTATCGTTTTTATGGGCACTCGGCTGCCCAGTTTCTGTAAGTCACGTATACTTACGCCGGCAGCGAAATTCCGCACCGGCACGTCATTCTACAAGACAGCAGTCAGCAGAGGGAAATATGGGACACCGTTTATCCAAGATTTATACCCGCACCGGAGACGACGGGACAACGGGCTTGGGCGACGGCTCGCGGATTGACAAAGATCACGCCAGAATGGAGGCGATAGGCACAGTAGATGAACTCAATTCACAAGTGGGCGTACTGATTGCCGAACTCCCCGAACAAGACGACTACGCTCGCCTACTGGCACGCATTCAGCACGACCTTTTCGACCTTGGCGGTGAACTCGCTGTACCGGGCTACACCCTGGTTAGTGCAGAGCGCATCGGCGAACTTGAAGAGAGCCTGGACACGCTCAACGACGACCTGCCGCCACTGAAGAACTTTATCTTACCCGGCGGCAATAAACCGGCCGCTGCCTGCCACCTTGCTCGAGCCATTTGCCGTCGCGCGGAGCGCAGCCTTGTTGCCCTGCACCGCAAGACAGCCATCAACGACACTAGCAGGCAGTACCTCAATCGCCTCTCTGACTTTTTATTTGTGATGGCGCGACTACTTGCGCGCCGCAATGGCGACAATGAAGTACTTTGGCAACCCGCCGATAAACGCTAACTCACCACAGCCAGGCCGCACCGCGCACACCGCTGCTATCGCCGTAGCACGCGGGCAATAATTGCGTGCGGCATTGGTCACTGAATACCCACTTGCCCCATAATTCAGGCACCTTGGTATAGAGCAGTGGAATATTAGAAAGGCCACCGCCTAACACAATCGCTTCTGGGTCGACCGTATTGACGACTGATGCCAGGCCTCTGGCCAGCTTTTCGCAGTAATCGTCAAGCTGCGCACGAGCGCGCTCACTACCGGCTTCGGCGTCAGCCACAATGCCTTGTACGTTCTCAGCACACCCCTGATTCCGCTGGTAACTCTGCAGCAGACCCGCGCCGCTGAGGTAGGTTTCTATGCAGTCGCGGCGACCACAATAACACTGACGTCCCTCGTCAGCGCCTGGCATTAGGTTGTGCCCCCACTCTCCCCCGATGGCATTTGCGCCCACGTGAAGCTGCTTAGAAAACACTAAGCCACCGCCAACGCCGGTCCCAATAATGACACCAAAGACACTGCTCGCATTCTGCCCCGCGCCGTCAACCGCCTCAGACAAGGCGAAACAGTTCGCATCGTTGGCCAGGCGCAGCGGGCGCTGCATCAACGCCTCTAAATCCCGCTGTAGCGCTTGCCCGTTCAAACAGGTGGTATTGCAATTTTTCATCCTGCCGTCGACCGCTGAGGCGGCGCCCGGCGTGCCAATACCAATACTGCCCGCCTGGCCGAGCGTCGTTTCAACGCGTTCAACAAGGTCGGCAATAGCACGGAGAATGACGGCGTAATTATCGCGAGGAGTCGGCGTGCGTTGCCGGTAAAGAATGTCGCCGCCGTCGTCCATGGCGACGGCCTCAATTTTGGTGCCACCGAGATCAATGCCAATACGCATGCCTAGGGCCTGTTAACACTCATTGTTTTAGCACGCCCTAGAACAACTGCATTAACGCCATCACGGCGATCCAACACAGTAGGCTGCGAGAAAGTAACTGCTGCACTTTTTGCAACTCTTGCGCTGCCTGCTGAACGAATTGATCACCATCGAGCTCAGCGTTCACCGCTGATGCCATAGAACAGCTTCCCAGTTCATCCAAGTAAGCGTCGCTGGGTAGATCCCCCAGCACCATAGCCCGCCATTTCCCAAAGCAGCCCTCGAAATCACCAATCAGCGCGAAGGCAAAACCGAGCAGGCGAGCGGGTAACCACTCCAGGTAGTAGAGTATGTTTTTACTTAAATCCCGCTCTTGCTGACTGGCAAGGGCATCTTGCGCGGTCATGAATACCAAACGGTAGAGCAATGCCGCTGCCGGCCCCAAGGCAAAAAACCAAAACACCACCGCAAACCAGCGCTCAAACCCCTGATAGAACACTGCCTTGCGCACGGCGTTGTGCATTTGCAGGGCATTGTCTGCACCGCTGTCACAGAGTTCCTCGCTAAAGTGCTGGCCATAGAGGAAGGCCCCTTCTAGATCTCCGCGCTGCCAGCTGTTTAGATAGAGGCGCAGCTGTATTTGAAAGTCTCCCCTTCCCAGGCTGTATAGCAATACCGCCACGCTAATTAAGAACAGCGGTAAGCCAAAAACGAGCGGAGCAATCAACCACAACAGCAGCGCCAGTAATAACACCGGCACTAACACAAACAGCCCCAAACGAAGAGCGGGACTGGCAAACCCTTTCAGCAGCTGGCGGTATTGCACCACCCAACTATCGCGCTGGAACAGTTCCGCGCTACCCCAGAACTGTACCGCACCCCAAGCGATCAAAATCGCGAAAAATTCCATAGTTAATTTCCACTCATTACCGCTACAGGAAGGCGTTAAGCTAACAAGGCGCGCAATTTGTCCCAGTTAAAGGCCGGCCCCGGATCGGTTTTTCTTCCAGGCGCAACATCACAGTGCCCAACGATACGCTCTAGATTAATTTTTGGAAACCGCTGACGCAAGGCGCGCGTGACTGCCGCTAACTCGTGGTACTGCCGCTCGGTATAGGGGCGGTGGTCTTCACCCTCCAGCTCAATGCCAATACTAAAGTCGTTGCAGTTGTCCCGGCCACAAAATTGCGACACCCCCGCATGCCAGGCGCGGTCGAGCAGGGAGACAAACTGGAAGCACTCGCCTTCTCGGTCAATGAATAAGTGCGCCGAGACCTTCAACTCCTGAATATCGGCCAGCGCCGGATCCTGACTGCAGTCCAAGGTATTACAAAAAAACTGCGGCACGCAGCCCGTGCCAAACTGCCCGGGTGGCAGGCTGATATTGTGGATGAGCAGAAGGTCAATCTCCTCCCCTTCGGGGCGAGCATTGAAGTTTTCGGAGGGGGTTTTGCGGGCGTGTTCAAACCACCCATTTTTATCAATCGTGTACATCTGCACTCCCGCGTTTCTGCGGAAAAGTGTAACAGGCCATGAGAAATTTAGTGAGGCCGGACAAGCCCAGCCGCGCAGTACTTAAGGCACCTCTGAGTAATTCGGTGATAACTCAGAGATGCCTTAACTTAGCGGCTTGTCGTGCATGTCGCGCAGGTTACTAATCACCGACTCCAGTGCCCGGTCAAACATTCTGTCGTCTTCGATCAGCACGATATCGCCGTCAACCACTGCTGATCGCAGGGTATCCATATCGTATTCAGCGACTTTAATTCCAGCGCGATTGACGAAGATGTACTTACCAATGCCGTTAATCACTGCCGCCAAGCGGCAACGCAGCATTTTTCCGTCGTCTTGACGCAAGTCCACCCAGTTGCCAACGCGCAAGGCCTCAAGCGCCGCGGCGGTGCTTGCCGCATCGTCAATCGGCGACTCATTTGAACCTAACTCAGGCTCAACCGCCTCATCGGCAGTAACGTTTTCCGTTGATACCACCGCTGGCTCATCGAGCTCTGCCAAGGCGGCGTCCAAATCTTCTAATGCTTGCTCTTCATCTGCCGCGCGCGGTGCCGACGGCGCCTCATTTCGGCTTAATTTGGCTAGATGTAAACGCTCAAGCTGCTCAAACCACTTACCGGTTTCGAACGCGTTTAGCGACACCCGATTAAATCCGAGTCGAAGCGTTTCAATCAGCACCGGCAGCGCGGTAATCAGCTCATTGCGGTGCTCGGCTTCATTATTTGGGGCAACGCTCCACAAAAAGCGCTCAACAAATTGCACTTCGTCTTTGAAACTTGCGCTCTCGGGGCCAGACTGCACATAGCTTAGGAACAGTACCTTACTCCAGCCGTCTAACAAGACTTTGCGGGCCACCGGAGGGTAATCCGCCTCGCTGAGCTTGTCTTCCAGCAAGCCGGAAATATATGAGCGCGCCGCCTGGGCAGTTGCCCGACCGCCCTCTGCGTTGATTGTGCGCTGAGCCACCAACTCGGCGCGACGCTGGGCCTTTTCCTGAAATTTACCAAACTCCGTCAAAACATCGACGAAAACCTGAGTATCTACACCGAAATCACCCAGAATACGCATGACGACTTCTTCGAGCTTTTTATACAGCGGGTCTTTTTCGGGCGTGGAAACAGGCGACCAACCAATACCCGCGCCAACGATCGCACTGAGCAACTTTCTGGCCGGGTGCTCTTCTCGACTAAAGAAGCTCTTATCCAGCATCGCCATTTTTAGAATCGGGATCTGCAAGTGAGCCAACAAGCGCTTCAGAGGATCGGAAAGCCCATCGCCTTCGAGCATATACTGGAATAAGGTACCGACGAAATGCACCGTATCCTGATCTCTCTCGAGGGAGAGCGCCGACGCATCATTTTGCGAAACCCGGCTCACTTCGCGTAGCCGGGAAACCAGCTTTTGCGAAATCTCCAGAAATGCGTGACTGTCGTTTGCCGCTCCCCGGGTTTTCAAGTGGCTAAACTGCTCGTCCTGCATATCTTGCAGGGCGACCATAAATGACGGCTTGGAAAGGGTCGCCGACTCATTCGCAGAGGCCTGTTGAAAGACCTCGTCCATGGCATCGACCAATTGATTCACTAACTCAGCGGCCGGCCGCGAATTCCCTTCATCCACAGCCCCAGAGGACTCCGTTGCCGCCGAGGACTCATCTTCGCGCTGCCGAGGCTCAGGCCGCTCTGATTCCAAGGCGACGCCGCTTGTCTCCAACACCGGCAGCATCAAATCAAACAGCTCGCCGTAGCAGGAGATGATTTGGCTGTCGAACATCTTAAACAGTATTAAACGGGCTTTGATATCGATATTCAGGTCGCGGCATGCCTCGCTGAAGGCCTTGGCTATTTTTGCCGGCCCCATTGGCAACTCCGCCGCACTGATACTTTCGCCACCAACACTGTGTTGCCAGGCAACACTCAACTGCCACAATTGTTGCAAGTGCTGGCGCTCGGCCTTCTTCGCCATGCCTTCAATAGCAACCAGCTCTTCCAGAGCATCTGACTCAAGCAGCTTTAACTTAGCTCGACCTCGGTCTGCAGCGCCGTTGACGGCGGCGTTCAGCTGATCAGTGAAATTGCCGCGAAGTTTTTCGGTGAAATTTTGCTCGATTAGCTGACGATGCACGCGAATTTCGCGCATCGAGTCAAAATACAGATGCTGCTCTTTCGCACTGCTCGCTTCGTCGGCAAGCTCAAAGAGCGTGTCATCGACATCGTCTAGCAGACTCGTAACGCGCTCTGCCAAGAATAACTGACATTTCTCACGCAGGGCCGCCATACCGGCAGGCAACTCGGCCACACTGGCTGTAACGGCGCCGGGTGCCGGGTCTCTGCGTGTGGTTAAATCCACAACATTGTTGGGTTTATCAGTCATTTTGATTTCTGCCAGCCATCTGTCGAACTGCTAGTATTCTATTTGTACGTTGTATCTCGATATGCGATGGCAACATATTGGAAACCCACCGCTCGGGATACGACCTTAGCCGTCCTTGCTTGCTTCAACCCTTCCTAGGTCACACAGTTATACCAAAGTGTCGTTGAGTCGTCAGTAGCGAATTATGCATATCTGCCCACTCAACTACACCTATACCTCCCATCTTGGTAAACTCCGCCTGCGTCGCGCATCCGCAACCTTTCACTTAGGCGTTTTATAGCAGCTGCCATTTCCCAGCGACCAGCGCGGGAAACTACCTAGAAGACTAGGGGCAACTGTGTTGTTGCCAGCGGAATCGCCATAAATTTTTATCAGTAAATTTGCCATTGAGGCCTATCCATGCCCCTCCCGACAGCCACTGAAAACGACGTTCAATCCGCTGTACGCGCAGCACTGAAGGAGGATATCGGCAGCGGTGACATCACCGCCATGTTAATCCCGGACACAGAAATCGCCGCGGCAAAAATTATCAGCCGAGAGGCAGCGGTTATATGCGGGCAGGCCTGGGTAGACGAAGTATTTCGACAAATTGATAACTCAGTCACAGTTACCTGGCACGTCAAAGACGGGGACCGCGTTGAACCAAATAGCGTGTTATTTGAGCTACAAGGAAAAGCCAGAAGCCTGCTGACCGGTGAGCGCAGTGCTCTCAATTTTCTGCAGCTGCTTTCTGGCACCGCCACTACCTGCCGAGACTACGCCGACATTGTGGCGCATACCCAGGTCAAACTTCTGGACACCCGCAAAACCATTCCCGGCCTGCGCACCGCGCAAAAATACGCTGTAACCTGCGGCGGCTGCCACAACCACCGCGTCGGCCTTTACGACGCTTTCCTTATTAAAGAGAACCACATTGCAGCTGCCGGCAGCATCGCCAACGCTATCGCGGCTGCCCGCCAGCTGGCACCAGGCAAACCCGTGGAAGTTGAAGTAGAGTCATTGAACGAGCTAGAACAAGCCCTCGACGCCCGCGCTGACACCATTATGTTGGATAACTTCAGCCTGGACGATATGCGCAAAGGCGTGGACCTTACCGCAGGCCGCGCCAAATTAGAGGCCTCGGGGAATGTTAGCAAAGCCACACTGGCAGGAATTGCAGAGACCGGCGTTGATTACATCTCGATAGGCGCATTGACTAAGCATGCCAGGGCAGTGGATTTGTCGATGCGGCTGACATAAGAAGCCCTTAGTCGGTAGCACCAAGGGCACGCTTATTGTGATAATTAATGAGATTGAAACCGTGCTGCAACCACGGCTCACTCTCTGCCACCTCTGAATAGGTGCCACCCTGAAGCAGGTCGCCATCCACATTATAACAAGCCTGCATGTCAGTGAATTTCTTCAGAAAGAGCTCACCAAACTGGTGGGCGATGCATTCTTGATGCAGGCCTGCACATTCCCGCCCGTTTATCCGGCAAAGCATATTCTCAACGCGCACCACTAGCTGGCCACTTTTCATCATCAGCGCCCAGGGCCGCTCCACTTCGGTAAGCATGTTCTTTCCAACAAACTCGTCATGGGGCAAACCCAGCATTGCCAGTAGCGTCGGCGCAATATCAATTTGACTGGAAACCTGCTCAATGACCTGAGGCTCGTCCACGTCAGGATGGTATATCGCCAGCGGCAAACGGAAAAATTTTTCATCCAACACAACATTGTCGCCCTGCGCCGCGTCCTCCGGCGAAAACGTCCACACGCCGTGGTCAGCCGTGACGACAACAATGGTATTTTCAGCCAGAGGGGAGCGCTGAAAAGCCTCCCAAAATTTGCCAAAAGCATAATCTTCGTAGGCCACGGCCCTTCGGTAATTGTCGTAAAGCTTATCCCCGCTCTCCACGAACTGGGCGGACTGGGATGCCTCCGGCCACTGCCAATGAAAGGGATAGTGACTGCTGAGTGTGGTGATATGAGCAAAAAATGGCGAAGCTAGCGACTGAAGCTCGTCGAGCATCAGGCCCAACATTGCCTCATCGGAAATACCCCAGCCAATTTCTTCAACCGAACGCCCCTCACTCACATCAGCAAAGAAGAGGCTGTTTTCAAAACCCACTTTCGGTAAAAACGCACGGCGGTTATAAAAGCGCGATTGATAGCCGTGATAAAAGCGCGTGTCATACCCCAATTCGCGAAGCATTGACGGCAGGCAAGGTAAGTTGTTCGCTAGCTGTTCACTAATCGTCGACAGCGGCGGCTTTGCGTTGCGATCCAACAGACCGCACCAAATCGCCATCTCGCCTTTCACGGTGAAATTGGTGTTGGCGTAAAAATTCTTTGCCGAAATATTGTTGGCAGCAAAGGCGTTGAATACAGGAGTCGCCGCTATACCCTCCTTACCACCCAATGCTGCATAGTAATCCAGCTGGGAAGCACGAACAGATTCAAGCGTAATGACAATGATATTTTTGTTGTTACGCTCAACAAATGTAGAGTCGCCACGATTCGCCTGCCGAAATAAATTAAGCGCCTCAAACTCCGCGTCAACATGCTCTTGCTGGCTCGACATCGACGTGAAAAAAGCATGCACAGGATGGAAGTAAGCCGGCGACAAACTGAACATCCCCACGCTTTTATAGTTCGCCACTGAACTGTGAAAGATGCCACCAGACACCAGCGCTGCGGCAAAAAAAACTGCCGCTCCAACATACCGCACGCGCGGCGAGCGCGGTATAAGAGGCAAACTAAATAGCTGCGCTAGCACTAAAGGAAGTAGGCTTACGACGGCCAGGACGACGGCTTCGCGTGAGTATTCAAATTGCGAAACACTTTTCAGCGCCTCAGGCGCGTCGCCAATTAAGGCTGTCGCTTCGTAATTAAAGTAAGACTGAAAATATTGAAAGTGCCACCAATTAGAGACAGTGAGCAAAAGAAATAATGCGACCACCAAGTAGGATGCAGCATTTCCTAGCCAAGCGCGCTTTCCACCCACCAGCCAAAGCATGGCAACGGCAGTGCAAAAAATGAAGATTCCGCTAATCAGCCCCAAAGGGTTTGGATTTACAGAGCCAAAATACGAAAGCAATGTCACGGCAAGAAGTGCAAGTACTGACAATGTTGCAGAACTCCAAATAAAAAAGGCGCCCTCGGGCGCCTCTCGCTAACTCTCGATATCCACTAGTTAGCGGCGAAAGTACCTGTAGGAGCTGTGTCATAGTTATGAGCACATGAACCAGGCATTAGCTTACGTAGTTCGTTTGAGCTGGCACCACAACGCCATTGATTAACTGACGAGCCAGCATTGGCTTTTGTCATACGGTTCGTGCTATCAAGCATTGGCTCCATGTATACGTAGTCGCCATTAATTGTAGCATCTATATTTGCAACCTCGACACGGACAGCACCATCTTCTGTTGTTGTAATACTAGCAACGTATTGAGTAGTCGCCCCAGAAGACTCACAGCCCCAGTTTCCGGCAGTTAGCGATGCGGAGCTGGGTGCAGACTGGAATTTTTCAGTAATTGTTGTTCGACACGAGCTCGCAGCCAAAGTGACCTCAGACAGCTTTGCCTTCTTAGTGTAATCCTGATAAGCAGGCAATGCGACCGCCGCCAAAATACCGATAATCGCAACCACGATCATCAATTCAATCAGTGTAAAACCCTGTTGTACTTGCTTCATAGTCTTCTCCAGATACTTATTTATTGCGATTGACCATTATCAACCTGCAACTAGCTATGCGGTTATCATGCCAACCCGCGTTCCTTCGTAAAATGCGGGCTTTAAGCAGATTTCCAACACAAGAAGTGACACTATTTGTCAGCGACTGCCAAACTTTGACGCTCAGTAAATACAAAGCAAAGCGCCGCAGCCAACGCCAAATAAAAGCTCGCCTTCCCGTGGTAAAAGGTGCCATCTGTTAGGCCGTGCGCAGACAGTGCAACAACAATCGCCGACGCAGAAAATACCAACCCACGCTCGCTCTGCCCATGTAACTGGGTCGATACACAAGCAATGCTGTACAGCAAAGTGGCGAATAGTGCCGAAAACAACAGCGTGCCAATTACCCCCCATTCAAGCAGGAACTGAACAAAAACGTTGTGAGGCGAGGAGGTTTTGCGAACAACCCTGTCCGGCAGCATTAAATAGGCTTGGGAACCAAAACCCATTACCCAGTGTCCTTCAAGCTTTTCCATTGAGTCTTGCCAAATTACCAAGCGGCCAGACGACAAGCGATTGAAATCCTCTGCAGCGACAGATTTTGCAACAGAATTTCGCAATCCGTTAAATTTAAACTGAGATAGCTGCTCGGCCAACACTACTGACAGCAATACCGAGCCGATAACTGCAGCCTTTTTCCACAGAAACACCTTCGGACTCACCACCCACCAAGCGAAACTTATACCAATGATTAACGAGAGCATTGAACCGCGACCACCTAGCCAAACAAGACAGCCACATACCAGCAGCAGGCCCAGCGCGCCTAACAATGCGTCAACCTTGTTTTTGGCTGAAAATATTAGCCCTATTGCCGCCACAACCGCCACAAGCATATTGAAGCCAGCATGACGAATATTGCCGGACATGGGGAAATAATTCGACCACATACTTTCAGTGTGTACATTTGGCTCGGGGCTATAGTGCCAAGTTAAAAAGGCATGCACTACAACCAGCGCATTACTGAATACAATAGCGATCAGTATCTTCTTGATTGGCAAAGGGCTTAATTGGTTGGAAACATATAACGATAGGAAGAAAAAAATATGTACCAGCGTTTCTGCATAGCGAAACTGCGCCACCGTCAGAAACTGTAAATTCAGCGGCGAGGTGTAAAAAGACACCGAAACCGACACTACCCAGGCAAGGGTAAGCACCAAAATCCAACGGTTATCGCGAATGAGCGGCAACCAAGCAACCCGCCAAGCCTGTAGCAACGCAAACGCGGCAATAAATACCAGCTGGTGGTACATCACAATTCGGGAGTTGCCCAGGTCCCAAGTGCCGGTTAGCAGGGCGACTGAGAACACCAACAGTAACAGGGTCAGTTGCAGCAAGTCTGCGGAACGCTTTAGATCAAAGCCGAAAGCCTTTAGCGAGGGCGAGGTCGCCATTATTATTGTTCTCCAATACCAGATGGGGTAAGTGTGTCGATACTCGATGGGAGGAGACTTTCCTGTTGAACTCCCTATCCAACTACCCGAGCGAGCGTGCTAGAGTACTGTATGCATTTCGATATTTCTCTATCCAATACCAAGAAAAAGAACGGCTTATGAACTCTTCCAGCACGCCCTTAACCGGTTTGGCTCGCCGACTGGTCTTCGACGGTTTAATCGATGAGGCCGGCATTCGCAGGGCACAAGAAGCCGCGAGCAAGGAGAAGAAAAGCTTTGTCAGCCATTTGGTGGCCAGCAAGCTGGTGGATGGAATTGCCGTGGCCGAGGCAGCCGCGGATGAGTTTGGCATCCCCTTTTTGGATTTGCGGGCCTTCAATATCGATTTGGCGCCGAAAAAACTGGTAGACAGCAAGTTGATACGCAGCCACCGCATTGTGCCTTTGTGGCAGCGGGGAAAGCGCCTCTATATTGGCATGTCGGACCCCACCAATCTCCATGCCTTGGATCAGGTAAAATTTCATACCAACCTCAGCACTGAGCCCATTGTTGTTGAGGAATCCGCGCTGAACGCAGCCATCGATAGCTATATGGCCGCCCAGGAAGAGTCCCTCACCGACAGCCTAGGTGAGATGGATGATATCGACCTGGAGAACTTGGACGTTCAAGCGGTAGACGAGGACGCTGCTGCTGAAGGCGATAGCAGCGGTGCCGACGAGGCGCCCGTCGTCAAATTCGTAAACAAAGTCTTACTGGACGCGATTCGCGGCGGCGCTTCCGACATTCACTTCGAACCCTACGAAAAGACCTACCGCGTGCGCTTTCGCACCGACGGTATTTTGCAGGAAGTCGCCCGCCCGCCGGCATCACTGGGCTTTCGACTGGCTGCGCGCCTGAAAGTTATGTCACAAATGGATATCTCTGAGCGGCGCATCCCTCAGGATGGCCGCATAAAAATGAAGCTGTCCAAAACCCGCGCTATCGACTTTCGTGTAAACACGCTGCCCACGCTGTGGGGGGAAAAGGTCGTGTTGCGGATCCTCGATCCGTCTTCCGCACAAATGGGCATCGACGCTCTGGGTTATGAGCCCGAGCAAAAGGAGATGTACCTATCGGCCCTCAACCAGCCTCAAGGTATGATTTTGGTGACGGGGCCGACAGGCTCAGGTAAGACGGTATCGCTGTATACCGGCCTGAACATTCTCAATACCCCAGAGCTCAATATCTCCACGGCAGAAGACCCGGTGGAAATTAACCTGGAAGGCATTAACCAGGTACACGTAAATACCAAAGTCGGCCTGGGTTTTGCCGAGGCCCTGCGATCCTTCCTGCGTCAGGACCCCGACATTATCATGGTGGGTGAGATACGGGACCTCGAAACCGCCGAAATTGCTATTAAGGCCGCGCAGACTGGTCACTTGGTTTTATCTACCCTGCACACCAATAGTGCCCCGGAAACCTTAACCCGCCTGCTGAACATGGGTGTGCCCGCCTTCAATGTGGCAACCTCCGTCAGCTTGATTATTGCCCAGCGGCTGGCTCGGAGACTCTGCAAGGAATGCGCAAAACCTGCGGACATTCCCAAAGAAACCCTGTTAGAGGAAGGTTTTACGGAAGAAATGCTAAGCTCAGCTATGATTATGGAGCCAGTTGGCTGTGAGCGCTGCAACAACGGTTTCAAAGGTCGTGTCGGGATATACGAAGTTGTTCGCATAACACCAGATATCTCTCGTATTATCATGGAGAACGGCAACTCATTGGAAATTGCCGACCAGGCGCAACGAGAAGGCTTTAATAATTTGCGCCAGTCTGCACTCAAGAAGTGCGCACAAGGCGTCACCAGCCTCAGTGAAGTTAACCGCGTGACCAAAGATTAAAACAAGATTCGAGAAGCATTATGGCCGCACAGAATAAAGATGCCGTTTTTGTCTGGCAGGGTACCGATAAGCAAGGCCGAAAAACCCGTGGAGAAATGGTTGCTATTTCTCCGGCGATAGCCAAGGCGCAATTGCGCAAGCAGGGCATTGCCCCCAAAGTTGTAAAGCGTAAGCCCAAGCCACTGTTCAGTAGCAAAAAGCCGATCAAACCGGCAGACATCGCCATTTTCACCCGGCAAATGGCCACCATGCTTAAAGCCGGGGTGCCACTGGTGCAAAGCTTCGACATTGTCGCCGAGGGCGCGGGCAATCCGACAATGACCGAACTGGTCAATGACATTAAGAATGATGTGGCCTCCGGCGGCAGTTTTGCCGCCGCCTGCGCCAAACACCCCAAGTACTTCGATGACCTGTTTTGTAGCCTGGTCGAGTCCGGCGAGCAATCCGGTACGCTTGAACTCATGCTTGACCGTGTAGCGACCTACAAGGAAAAAACCGAGGCACTGAAAGCCAAGATCAAAAAAGCCCTGACCTACCCCATTGCAGTTATTTGTGTTGCCATCGTGGTCACCGCGATCCTGCTTATCAAGGTCGTTCCTCAGTTTGCCGCTACCTTTGAAAGCTTCGGCTCAGATCTGCCAGCATTCACCAAACTTGTGGTAGGGATGTCGGAGTGGATGCAGGCCAATTGGTATATTATGTTCGCCGCTATTGGCGTATCGGTGTATGCCTTTGGTCAGGCGCGCCGGCGTTCTCAGGCTTTTTCAGACTGGGTCGACAAGGTCTCTCTTAAAATACCCGCTGTCGGCGATATTATTTACAACTCGGTCATTGCCCGCTTCTCTCGCACCCTCGCCACCACTTTCGGCGCCGGTGTTCCGCTGGTAGATGCGCTCAACTCTGTTGCCGGCGCCGCGGGCAATGCCGTATACAACAAAGCCATTATTCAAATTCGCGACGATGTGACCACGGGGCAGACGCTGTATTCAGCCATCCGCTTTACTAATCTCTTCCCCACCATGCTGCTGCAGATGGTCTCGATAGGTGAAGAGTCTGGCTCGCTGGACGAAATGCTCGACAAAGTGGCCAATCATTACGAAGAGGCCGTGGACAATGCGGTAGACTCTCTGACGGCGCTGCTAGAGCCCTTCATTATGTCGGTTCTCGGTGTACTGGTTGGCGGTTTGATGATCGCAATGTACCTACCAATCTTCATGCTGGGTTCCGCGATTTAACCATCTCGGGCTTGTCCACTACTTCAAGCGCCGCTAGCCAACATAGCGCGGCGCAACGCTAGGTTTTATTCATGTCTACCCTGAGCTATTTACACTCCAACCCAGCGCTAAGCATGGCGCTGCTCGCCGTCTTTAGCCTATTGTTTGGCAGTTTTTTTAACGTTGTTATTTACCGTTTACCTAAAATGATGGAGGCGCACTGGAAGCAGGAGTGCAGGCTCATTCTGGAGCAGGACGGGACGGATTCGCAGGAACACTTTACGCTGTCTTACCCCCATTCGCACTGCCCCCATTGCCACGCCCCCGTGAGAGCCTGGCAGAATATCCCTCTTATCAGCTTCATACTTTTACGCGGTCGCTGCGCCAACTGTAAAGCGGGAATCGGCTTGCGTTATCCCGCGATAGAACTCGCAACGGCCATACTCGCCGTTTTTGCCGCCATTCAGTTCGGCATGTCCTGGCACACAGCAGCCGTCATTGTCTTCAGCTGGCTGCTGCTGGTGATGAGCATGATAGATATCGACCACAAACTCCTGCCAGATAGCTTGACCCTGCCATTGCTCTGGCTCGGCCTGGCGTACAACGCCTTGAGTGGGACGGTGCCACTTCAGGACGCCGTTTGGGGCGCGATCTTTGGCTACTTGTCTCTGTGGTCGGTGTACTGGCTGTTTAAGCTGGCAACAGGCAAAGAGGGGATGGGCTACGGCGACTTTAAGCTACTGGCCGCCCTCGGTGCCTGGCTCGGTTGGCAGATGCTGCCGGTTATCATTTTGCTGTCATCGGTAGTCGGCGCGGTACTCGGCGGCATGCTGCTGGCGATCAAAGGTCGGGACAATGCCGGCACTATTCCCTTTGGCCCCTACCTTGCGATGGCAGGCTGGATCGCCTTATTTTGGGGCCCTGCCTTATTGAACGGCTATCTGACGTTCGCCGGGCTACCACCGCTTTGATAAACACGGAATTTCGATTGTGAGCAACTTCATTGTAGGACTCAGTGGCGGCATTGGCAGCGGTAAAACCGCCGTGTCGGACCGCTTTGCAACGCGCGGCATTACCGTCGTGGACGCAGACGTGATAGCCCGCCAGGTCGTTGAACCAGGAAGCGACGCATTAAAGGCTATTCAACAGCATTTTGGTGATGCGATTGTGGATGCAAACGGGGAACTCCGGCGCGCAGAGTTGAGAAAACGAATATTCAGCAATGCCGAAGACAAGCAGTGGTTAGAGGCACTCCTGCACCCGCTAATTGCCACCGAGACGCTAAACCAGCTTGAGCAAGCCAAAGGCGCTTACGTCATTTACGTTTCGCCATTACTGGTAGAGGGTGGGCAGAAGGCGCTTTGTGACCGCCTATTAGTGATCGATGTTCCGGAGTCCGTCCAGGTTGCTCGCACAATGACGCGTGATGACAATGATCGGGCCCAAGTAGAACGGATTATGGCCAGCCAGGCCAGCCGCCAACAACGGTTGGATGCCGCCGATGATGTGGTTGATAATAGTGGCGATATCGAACAATTGGATGTAAAAGTGGAAACACTGCACCAGCAGTACTTGGCCTATGCCGAGGAGAAAAAAGCGCAGTGAGCACAGCAAACAAGCCCACGACACTTAGCACCATCGTGCCCTGCCCAAACTGTGGCGTAAAATTAAAATGGGACAGCGGCAACCCCTACCGTCCATTTTGCAGCGAGAACTGCAAAAATCAGGATTTTGTCGCTTGGTCAAACGAGGAACACCATATTCCGGGGCAACCCGATTATGAAGATATTCTGAGTGGCGACTTAAACGACGACTACAAGCCGCGCTGATTGGCGAGTGCCTGTTAACCTGCACTCGCCATTATGGCATCGATAATCGCGCGATTCGCTTCGGGAAAGGGGTACTGACTTAAGTTCTGCGGTGCAACCCACATTAGGGGCTGCCCCTCTCGGCCCTCAGGCTGGCCGCGAAACCCTCTGACCCAGCACACATCTAAACAAACTTGTTTATCCCCGTAGTCGTGCTCGATTTTGAGCAGCGGCGAGCATTGCTCAGGCACAAGACTAATCCCTATTTCTTCTTGCAGCTCCCGCTCTAACGCCTCAACCAGAGATTCGCCGCTTTCCACCTTGCCTCCGGGAAACTCCCACAGGCCGCCTTGATGGCGGTCTGCAGAGCGCTTAGCAATCAGGATATTGTGCTGGTCATCGCAGATAACGCCCACCGCAACGTGCACGACCGCCACTAGCTGCGATACTCCGCGTTAATCTTGACGTAGTCATAAGAAAAATCGGTGGTCCACACCGTCTCCCGCGCATCGCCGCGACCGAGATCAATGCGGATAGCAATCTCGTCTTTCTTCATCACGGCAGCACCAGCCTCTTCCGTGTAAGAGGCCGCACGGCCACCGCGCTCGGCAATCAACACCTCGTCAAGGTGAACCCTGACATCTTCAACCGTTAGGCGTTCGACACCTGCGCGCCCGATGGCCGCAAGGATACGCCCCCAGTTGGGGTCGCTGGCAAACAAGGCAGTTTTCACCAGAGGAGATTCGGCCACTGTGTAGGCCACTTTTAGCGCCTCGTCAGACGTCCGCGCCCCACTCACCGCGACTTCTACAAACTTGGTAGCGCCTTCACCGTCGCGCACAATGGCGTGCGCCAACTCCAGAAAAACCTCATCCAACAGCGTTTGCAAGGCGGCCAATAATTCGGGCGTTTGCTCAGTCACTGTCAGCCCCGACTCGCCGCTGGCGATCAGCATGCAAGCGTCATTCGTCGAAGTATCGCCATCAACCGTGATGCGGTTAAACGAGCCATTAGCACAGCGCGTGACCATGGACTGAAGCAGGCCCGGTTCAATGCGCGCATCGCAGGCTACGTAGCCAAGCATCGTCGCCATATTCGGCTTGATCATGCCGGCACCCTTGGAGATACCGGTGATCGTAATCGTGCTGCCTTGCCATTCTAATTGACGCGAGCAGGCCTTTGGACGCGTGTCCGTCGTCATGATACCGCTGGCCGCCGCCGCCCAGTTATCCTCTGATAGGTCAGACAAGGCATCGGGCAACGCCGTCAGTATTTTATCAACCGGCAGAGACTCACCGATCACACCCGTTGAGAATGGCAACACCTGCTCGGGGGATACCGACGTCAGCTCAGCCAAGGCCTCACAGCAGCGCTTAGCATCGCGCATGCCCTGCTCACCGGTGCCTGCATTTGCATTGCCGGTATTCACCAGAAGGTAACGGCTCTCGGCACCAGCAATATGAGACTTGGCCACCGTTACCGGCGCAGCACAAAATGCATTCTGCGTGAACACGCCGGCAACACTGCTGCCTGGCGCCAATTCGAAAACCACAATATCTTTACGGCCGACTTTCTTGATACCCGCACTGGCAATACCAAGACGCACACCTGGCACGGTGTGCAAATGCCCAAATTTCCCCGAACCCACTGCCATCACTGTTTCCTATTTTGACTGTCTGCCTCTAGACAAGGCTAAGGGTTAGTCCAACTTGCCGTGGCACTGTTTGTATTTTTTGCCTGAACCACAGGGACAGGGCTCATTGCGCCCAACCTTACGTCCCTCTCGAACAAAGGTCTCGGGGGTTTTTGGCGTGTCGCTGGGCTCATCTTGCAGCCCCTCATCGTCCAGCGCAGAGCTTTCCGCGTGCTGGAATTCCATCGCGCGCTTTGCCTGTTCTTCGCGGCGCTGCTGCTCAAGTGCTTCAGCGCTCTCATCTTGCTGCAGCTGCAAATGCGACAGGAAGCGCACAACCTCGTGCTTTAAGCTCTCCAACATTTGCTGGAATAACTCGAAGGCCTCGCGCTTGTATTCCTGCTTTGGGTTCTTCTGAGCAAAAGCGCGCAGATGAATACCCTGACGAAGGTGATCCATCGTTGCCAGATGCTCTTTCCACAGGGTATCGAGCACTTGCAGCATAATGTGGCGCTCAATTTTGCGCATGTCCGGCCCAACTTGCGCGCACTTGCTGGCATAGGCAGCGTCGACGGCGTCGATAATACGCTGACGAACGCCCTCTTCCTGCAGCTTTTTGTCTTCATCCAGCCACTGCGCAATCGGCAACTTCACACCGAAGTCCGCTTCGATACGGCGCTCCAAGCCCGCAACATCCCACTGCTCGACCATGCTCTGCATAGGGATATACTCGCTGACGACATCTTGCACCACGTCGTTGCGAACAGCCGATAGCATCTCGCTAATGTCGTCTGACTCCAGCAGCTCATTGCGCTGCTGGTAGATAATTTGCCGCTGGTCATTGGCAACATCATCGTATTCCAGCAATTGCTTACGAATGTCGAAGTTGCGTCCCTCTACCTTGCGCTGCGCTTTCTCAATGGCGTTTGAAACCATGCGATGCTCAATGGCTTCGCCTTTCTCCAGGCCCAATGCCTGCATAATGCCGCGAACCCGATCCGAGGCAAAAATACGCATCAGGTTGTCTTCCAGAGACAAGTAAAACCGCGATAGACCCGGGTCGCCCTGGCGCCCCGCACGACCGCGGAGCTGGTTGTCGATACGGCGAGACTCGTGACGTTCTGTGCCGATAATATGTAAACCACCCGCTTGAATCACCTGCTCATGGCGCAGCTTCCAGGCCTCACGGAGCTCACTGATCACCGCGTCAGAGGGCGAATCGAGCTGTTCAATTTCTGCATCGACGCTACCGCCGAGTACAATATCGGTGCCTCGACCCGCCATGTTGGTGGCAATCGTTACCACGCCGGGGCGTCCCGCCTGAGCAATAATTTCCGCTTCTTGCTCGTGATACTTCGCGTTCAGCACCTTGTGAGGGATTGCCGCTTGCTTGAAGCGTTTGGACATTTCTTCAGACGTTTCAATCGAGGCAGTACCCACCAGAACCGGGGCGCCCGTTTCGACAATGCCCTTAACGTCTTCAACAATGGCGTCGTACTTTTCTTCTTTGCTCAGGTATACAAGGTCATTCAAATCGCGACGCGCATTGGGCTTATTGGTGGGAATGACCACCACGTCCAAACCGTAGATCTGCTTAAATTCGAAGGCTTCGGTGTCTGCCGTGCCCGTCATACCGGCGAGCTTGTTAAACAAGCGGAAATAATTCTGAAAGGTTGTCGACGCCAGCGTTTGGCTCTCAGCTTGAACAGTGACCCCTTCCTTTGCTTCGATCGCTTGGTGCAAGCCCTCAGACAGGCGTCGCCCTGGCATTGTCCGGCCAGTATGTTCATCGATCAGCACAACCTGGTCATTTTGAACGATGTATTCCACGTTGTTGTTAAACAGCACGTGGGCACGCAGCGCCGAATTAACATGGTGCAGGAGGCTAAGATTGCTAGCCGAATACAGGCTGTCGCCCTCTTCCAACAGGCCGGCCTGAATCAACAGGTCTTCAACCAGTTGGTGACCTGCCTCGTTGAGCTCCACCTGACGCATTTTCTCGTCAACGGTGTAATGGCCTTCTGCCGCTTCAACACCCGCTTGTGGCTCGCCTTCACTCTCTGGCACGGGCTGCAGCTGGGGAATAAAACGGTTTATCTGTTTATAAAGGGCTGAGCTGTCTTGCGCCGGCCCAGAAATTATCAGCGGCGTTCTCGCCTCGTCGATCAGGATCGAGTCGACCTCATCGACAATGGCAAAATTCAATTCGCGCTGATAACGGTCCTCAATCGCGAAGGCCATATTGTCGCGCAGATAGTCGAAACCAAATTCATTATTGGTGCCGTAGGTGATATCCGACTCATAAGCGGCGCGCTTCTCTTCCGCACCCTGCCCAGAGCGAATGATACCCACACTTAAGCCGAGAAATTCGTAGAGTGGCCGCATCCAGTTGGCATCACGCTGGGCGAGATAATCGTTCACGGTAACAACGAACACGCCCTTGCCTGCAAGCGCGTTAAGATAGACCGGCAATGTCGCCACGAGCGTTTTACCCTCACCCGTGCGCATCTCTGCAATACGGCCCTCGTGCATGGTGATACCACCGATCAACTGCACATCAAAGTGACGCATGCCGAGCACCCGCCGGCCAGCCTCTCGGGCCACCGCAAACGCTTCCGGCAAGAGCTGATCCAAGGACTCGCCGGCACTCAATCGCTGGCGAAATTCACCGGTTTTGGCCTGGAGCGAGGCATCGTCTAAAGCGGTTAGCTCCTCTTCCATGGCGGATATACGTGCAACAACTTTTCGCATGCGTTTCAGCTCGCGATCATTCTTGCTTCCAAATACCTTTTTGACTACGGATGTGATCATGATGAGTCGTTGCTTTCCCGGGGAATATGAGTTCCTGCGTGCTAGGGCCTGTGAACCCTAATGGCAGCGCCACGCTAAACTACGTCAATGAGGGCCAGATGACAAAAATTCAAGGGCGTATCGGTGAAGATCACTGCGACCGACACCCAGCAAGTGGGCGCGAGCAGGAGCTGTGCGAGCACTGCGCTACCGGTTGGCAATATCGCATAGATGAGAAAAGATTGCCATTCCCGGCGGCCGTTGCTCGCGCCGGAAATGGCCAGAAATTACGCGTTAACTGCAGCCGCAGCGGCGTAGGTGATGGGGGCGTCGGCGGGATCTTCAAAGGTCACCCACTCCCAGGCATCGGTCTCTTTGATGAGTTTACGAAGCGAGGCATTGTTTAAGCCGTGGCCAGACTTAAACGCCTTGAACTCACCGATAAGGCTGGTACCCAGGAGGTAGAGGTCACCAATAGCATCGAGCACTTTGTGTTTCACAAATTCGTCTTCATAGCGAAGGCCGTCTTCGTTCAAAATACGGTACTCGTCCACCACGATGGCATTGTCGACACTGCCGCCCTGGGCTAGACCCTTGGAGCGCAGGTATTCGATCTCATGCATAAACCCAAATGTGCGAGCGCGGCTCACCTCTTTAACAAAAGAGGTGCTGGAAAAATCCAACTCAGCGTGCCCTGTCCGATCCCTGAAAACAGGGTGATCAAAGTCGATCGTGAAAGAAACTTTAAAGCCGTCAAAAGGGAGAAAACTCGCGACTTTATCGCCGTCTTTCACGGTAACTGGACGTTTAATACGGATGAACTTTTTGGGCGCGTCCTGCTCTTCGATTCCCGCAGACTGAATCAAAAACACGAACGGACCCGCACTGCCATCCATAATGGGCACTTCTGAGGAGCTCAGCTCCACGTAGGCGTTGTCGATACCTAACCCTGCCATCGCTGACAGCAGGTGCTCTACGGTCGACACGCGCACATCACCATTAACCAGCGTTGTGGAAAGCGTTGTATCACCGACATTCTCTGCGTGAGCATGAATCTCGACAACGGGGTTCAAGTCCGTTCGCCGGAAGATCACACCCGTATCAACGGGCGCTGGCTTCAGGGTCAAAAAGACTTTTTCCCCAGTATGCAAACCTATCCCGGTCGCCCGGATGGTATTGCGCAGTGTTCGTTGTCTGATCATTTTCTATACTCTTTTAAAGACGCAAAGACGCCATCGCACGCTACGCCGACCTAAGGTCGGCGGCGCCCGCGCGACTAACGCTGCTGCGTATCAGTCTGCCTGGCGGCGCAAGAACGCTGGAATATCCAGGTATTCCATATCCTTGTCTTCAACGACAGGCGCCGCCGCAACCGCTTCGCGCGCTGCCGCCGCTTGTTGATTACGCATAATGGTTGGGCGGTCCAACTTGCGGTAGTCACTCGCACGCTCAACAGGCTTGCTTTCAACGGCTTTCAGCGGCACTTCTTGTCCAACACCGTCCAGGCCTGTGGCAACTACAGTAACCCGCAGCTCTTCACTCATTTCTGGGTCGATAACCGTACCAACCACCACGGTTGCGTCCTCGGACGCGAATTCCTTGATAGTATCCCCGACATCGCTGAACTCGCCTAGGGAGAGGTCCAATCCTGCGGTAATATTAACCAAAATGCCCCGCGCCCCTTCCAAATTCACGTCTTCTAGGAGTGGGCTGCGAATCGCCGCTTCAGCCGCTTCACAGGCGCGATTTTCACCGCGAGCGATACCGCTACCCATCATCGCCATACCCATTTCTGACATCACTGTGCGCACGTCAGCAAAGTCGACGTTAATCATACCCGGGCGGATAATCAGGTCGGCAATACCCTGAACAGCGCCCAGTAATACGTCGTTAGCAGCTTTAAAAGCGTCGAGCAGACTGGTGTTTTTACCCAGCACCGGCAGCAGCTTTTCATTGGGGATAGTGATCAGCGAATCCACATGCTGACGCAGTTCTTTCATTCCCGCTTCGGCAACGGTTAAGCGCTTTTTACCTTCAAACGGGAAGGGCTTAGTCACGACTGCAACGGTAAGAATACCCAGCTCTTTCGCCACTTCAGCAACCACTGGCGCACCGCCGGTACCCGTGCCGCCGCCCATACCCGCGGTGATGAATACCATATCAGCACCTTCCAGCGCTTCAGCGATGCGATCGCGGTCTTCCATGGCGGCCTGACGACCCACTTCTGGATTCGCGCCAGCACCCAAGCCCTTGGTAATCGTTGTGCCCAACTGCAGCACAGTTTTAGACATGACGTCGGTTAGCGCCTGCGCATCGGTATTCGCGCAGATGAAATCTACGCCGTCTACCGAGTTAGCGATCATGTGCTTAACGGCATTACCGCCGCCACCACCGACACCAACAACCTTAATCACAGCGTTCTGAGGAACGTTATCTACGAGTTCAAACATGGTCTTTCTCCCTTTTACAATATTGGCCGTGCTGCCAAACACGACCCGTTACTACTTCGTTATCATCTGCGGCAACATCGGCGCCGCTGCAGATTCGTTAAAAATTGTTTTGAAACCAGCTCTTGAGCCGCGATACGAAACCGTCTTGGCGTACGCGGCCATGACTACCACTTTCGGTTTGGTGCTTAATGCCGTAGTGCAGCAGGCCCACGCTGGTTGCATAGATCGGGTTGCGCACAATGTCGTTCAAACCGCGAACATCCTGCGGTGAGCCAATGCGCACCGGCATGTGGAAAATTTCCTCGGCAAGCTCAACAACCCCTTCCATTTTGGAGGTGCCACCGGTCAGCACGATGCCGGCCGCGCACAAATCCTCGTAGCCGCTGCGTCGCAGCTCCGCCTGTACCAAGGTGAACAACTCGTCGTAGCGGGGCTCGACGACTTCTGCCAGCGCCTGACGCGACAACTCACGCGGCGCCCGCTCGCCAACGCTGGGAACCTTGATCGTCTCGCCCTCACCGGCAAGCTGGGTTAAGGCACAGGCGTATTTAATTTTGATCTCTTCGGCGTACTGGGTCGGTGTGCGCAACGCCATCGCAATGTCATTGGTCACCTGGTCGCCAGCTATGGGAATCACGCCGGTATGGCGAATGGCACCGTCGGTGAAGATGGCGATATCACTGGTG